>PVBE010980187.1_pt1 | contig 12234 bp, 12 predicted proteins | sample 1631181 | NCBI WGS metagenome assembly PVBE01 (sample SAMN08397723, study PRJNA350692) | Marine metagenome, whole genome shotgun sequencing project. | isolation source: water | place: Pacific Ocean | collected 2012-04 | reverse complement strand
CGACACCGCGAAATGGGTGAGATCGTAGACCCCGTTTATGGGCGAACCGAAGTATCGCCCGACCACGTCCGCCGTCGTCAGCAGCATTAGCAGGATGAGCACCAGCCCCGCACCGTACGCGGCGAAGGTGGTGACGGCGTCCGTGGCGCGGGCGACCTTGTTTTCGCGTTCGCTCACGATCCCTTGGCGAGGTAATCGGCGAGCATCTGACGGTACGGCAGGCCCTGCTTCTCGAAGTCGGCGACCCATTTGGTGACGACCGTTTCCAGTCGCGCCTTCCACAGCGCCTTCTCCGCGGCCGTCAGCGTCGTGATCTTGGTGTCGGGCCGCTTGGTGACGGTCTTGAGCCCGCCCTTGCGCGCCATCTCGTAAAGCTTGGCGCCCTTGAGGCTGAGCGGCAGCCCGCTGTTCTTGTCGATCGCGGCCCGCTGCGCCGGTGACAGCGAGTCATAGACCTTGCGGTTCATGGCGATCATCTGCGGCGAGTACCCCATGGGCAGATCGACGATGTAGTTCTTGACTACCTCGGCGAGCTTGAACGAGTTGACCACCGAGATGCCGACCACCGCGCCATCGACCACGCCCTTCTCGATCGCGCCGTAGGTGTGCGGCATGGGCATGCCGACGGGGATGGCGCCGAAGCCCTTGATGATCGCCGCTTGATTCTTGGACGGGGTCCTGAGCTTGAGCCCCTTGAGGTCGTCCGGCACGCGGACGACCTTGTTGGTCATCACCGTCGGCGTGTCGGTCACCCACATGGCGAGCACCTTGACGCGCTTGTATTCGCTCGCCAGGTGCTTGTCGAAGATCCTCCACAGCGCCCGGGTCGCCTCGGTGGGCGAGCCCCACTGCAGCGGGATCTCGACCAGCAGCGTCCTCGGGAACACGGTCGACGTGTAGCCCTGCATGGCGAACTCGGCGTCGGCGATGCCGTTGACGACGCGCTTGAAGGCGCCGGGCGGGCTGCCGCCGATCTGGCTGCCGGGGAAACCGACGACCTTCAATCCGACATTGGCGCCCTCGACGGCCTTGCCCCAAGGGGCCATCAATTTCGACCAGACCGGGTGCTTGGGACTGGCGAAGAACGCCAGCTTGATGTCGCGCGATTGCGCCGAGGCGTCAGTGACGGCACTCATCCCGATACCGCCTGCCGCTGCGACCAGCAGCGCCGCCGCCATCCGCCGTGCTGCGAGTTGTCCTGCCTCCTTGAACATGCCTTCTCCTGTCTTGTTTGTTGTGACCGAGACCGAACCAAATCGACTTGCCGTGCAGAGGTCAAGTGAATTTCGGATGGAGTCGGTGGGACGCGTCCCAATATCGAAGTGAGCGCGTTGAAGAACTTGATATCGTCCCACCCGGCTTTCATTGGTCGTTGGGACGGCGGCCGCTTGCGCCGTCTCCCAAATGATGATGCGATGCGCGCCGTTTACGCCGAGCGAGACGGGGAGGGGAGGGCATTAGATGGCCGAGCGACTGGAAGATTTGAAGCGCCACATCGGAAACAGCGACACCGCCACCGACGTGGTGACCGCCTCGCAGATCGGCCGGCTCGCCGCCGCGCTCGACGTCGACCACGCGGCGCCCGAAGACGGCGATCCGATCCCGCCCGGCTGGCACGGCGCGTTTTTCCCGCCGCTGGTCAAGGTCAGCTTATTGCGCGAGGATGGCCAACCCGCCGGCGGCGGTGTCATGCCGCCGGTGAAGCTGGCGCGACGCACGCTGACCGGTGTTTCCGCGACGTTCCACGACGCCATCCGGATCGGCGACCGGCTGACCAAGCTGACCGAAGTCGCCGACATCGTCGCCGACGAGGATGAGACGCATCCGAGCGTCTCGATCACCATGCGCGAAAGCATCTCCTCGGCACGCGGACCCGCCGTCGTGGAGGAGCGCGGGATGCTTTTTTTCGGCGAGAATGGGCCCGGCGCCAAGGCACCGCCGCCAACCGCCCCGGGACAGGCGGCATGGAGCCGGACCTACGAGTCCAATCCGGCGATGATGTTCCGCATGTCGGCGGTGCGTTACAACACCCACCGCGTCCACTACGACCGCGACTACACCACTAAGGTCGAGGGTCTGCCGGGGCTGGTGGTGCCGCTGACGCTGGTCTCGGCGCTGATGCTGGAGCAGTGCCGTGAGAACACGCCGGGCCGGACGATCGCCGCGTTCTCCTACCGCTCGGTCAAGCGCGTCTTCGACCTCGGCCCGTTCACCGTCATGGGCGCCCCCGACGGTGATAAGGCGGCCATGTGGGCGACCGATTACGAAGGCGACCTCGTGGTGCTCGCCGAGGCTGGGTTCGGGGATTAGGGGCTCTCCCGCCGGCTGAAAATAAGCGCGGACAACGAATCCGAACGACTGGCACTCTGATGCAAGGGCGTCTAAGGTTGTGGCTGACGAAACGTAAAAGGGAGGAAGAAGATGAAACTTTATCGTGGGGTCATCGCGTTCGCGCTAGCCGCCTCGGTGGCCGGTGCCGCGTCGGCGCAGACCATCGGCTTCGGCGTCAATCCGCAAGGGTCGCTCTACCACCGCATCGGCGTCGCGGTCTCCAAGCTGATGAACGACAACATGGGCGTAAAGGTGCGGGTGCAGCCCTATTCCGGCTCATCCACCTATATCCCGCTGCTCAATCGCGACGAAGTCCGGTTCGCGCTGGTCAATGTCTCCGACGGCGTCAACGCGACCGAGGGCATCTCCAACTTCAACGGTCGTCCGCAACCCGATCTGCGGCTGATCAACATCATGTTCCTGCTGCGCTTCGCCTTCCTGGTGCCCAACGATTCTCCGGTCAAGAAGGCCGAGGACCTCAAGGGCCTGCGCATGCCGACCGGCTTCACCAGCCAGACCACGGTGCAGAATCTGCTGAAGGCGGTGCTGGCGAGCGCCAACATGACGCTCGACGACATCAAGCCCTATCCGACGCCGAACGTGTTCAAGGGGACCGCGCTGCTCGGCGAGGGCAAGGTCCAGGCCGTCGGTACCGGCGCGGGCATCGCCGCCATCCAGAAGGCGGACATCAAGCTGCGCAGGCACGGCGGCGTGCGGTTCGTCTCGATCGGAAAGAACATCGCCGCGATGAACGCGGTGGTTCCGTCGTCGGGCATGGTGGTCACCCCGGCGCCCCATCTGAAAGGCGTGCTCAAGCCGACGACGATGATGGCGTTCCGCGCCTTCCTGACCACCAATACCAAGTCGACGGACGAGTTCGTCTATCGCCTAATCAAGCTGCTGCACGGCAACAAGAAGGCCTTGGTGGGCATGACCAAGGCGCTCGGCACCTTCAATCCCAAGCTCATGACCTTCGACCTGAGGGGCGCCAAGGGGGCGGTGCCCTACCACCCCGGCGCCATCAAGTTCCTCAAGGAAATCGGACAATGGCCACCCGCCAAGTGACCTAGCCGGCGTTTCCCACGACCCGATCGCGCCGCACCGCCCGGACCGGGCGGTGCGGCGCTTTTTTTTTATCGGCGCGCCGGTCCTACGATGACAGCTCGCCGGCTCCTTCCCCCTTGAGTCGGCGACCGACCACATGCTCGCGCATGAGAATGGCGGTTCCCAACACGATGGCGGCGGCGTTGATCCAGGCGCCGTAGGTGAGCGCCGCGTAGGGCACCATGGCGCCGATGCCGGTCACGGCAAGCAGGCCGCGCTGGACCGCGCCAAGGCGCCGGGAAAAATAGCCGACCACGGTAACCGAGAAGAAATAGACGCCGATCATGCTCGTCACGATCGCGAGCAGGATCTGCCACGCCGCGCCCTCCATCAGCAAGGCCGGCGAAATCACGAACATGAACGGGATGACATAGGCGACCCAGCCGAGCTTCATCGACGCCCAGCCGGTGGCCATGGGCGACGACCGCGAGATCGTGGCCGCGGCATAGGCCGCCATCGCGATCGGCGGGGTGATCATCGACATCATGCCGAAATAGAGGATGAACATATGCGCCGCCAGCTCCGGCACGCCGGCCCGGACGATCGCCGGCGCGACCATGGTCGCCAGCAGGATATAGACGCCGACGGTCGGCATGCCCATGCCGAGGATGATGCAGATTACCGCGGCGATCACCAGCAGGACGAGGAGGCTGCCGTCGCCGAGATTGACCACCGCCTGGGCCAGTGCGCCGCCGAGACCGGTAATGTTGAGGATGCCGATCACGAACCCCGCGCCGCCCAGGATCATGAACAGCTCGAGCATGATCAGCCCGGTGCCCGACAGCGCCTTGAGCGCGTCGATCCAGCGCAAGCGCTTGCCGCCATAGCTGCGCAGCATCCCGCCGATGACGATGAACACCGAGGCATAGAGCGCCGCCACCTCGGCCTCGACCAGGAGCTCGAACAGCGCGTAAAGCAGCACCACGAACGGGATGATGAACTGCCAGCCGCGGGCAAGCACGGAGCGGACCGAGGGGAGCTCGCCTTCGACGACGGCGATATTCTCGCGCGCGGCGAGGAGGTCGACCTGGATGAACACGGCGATGTAATAAAGCAGCGCCGGAATGGCCGCGGCGATGATCACATCGACATAGTCGATCTCGAGGAATTCGGCGATCAGAAACGCGGCCGCGCCCATGATCGGCGGCATCAGCTGGCCGCCGGTCGAAGCCACCGCCTCGATGGCGCCGGATTGCGTCGCCGAATAGCCGGAACGCCGCATCATCGGGATCGTGATCACCCCGGTCGAGGCGACATTGGATACCGCGGTGCCGGAGATCGAGCCGAACAGGGCCGAGGCGATGACGGCGATCTTGGCGGCGCCGCCGCGCCGCCGCCCCATGCTGGCGGAGGCGAGGTCGGTGAAGAACTCGCCGCCGCCCGCCGCGAACAAAAGCTGACCCATCAGGATGAACATGATGACGATGGTCGAGCCCACCTTCATCGGGATGCCGAGCACCGAGTTGGTGTCGAGCGCGAGATAGTTGAACAGCACCTCGAAGCTGACCGGTCGGCCTTCGAGCTCGCCCGGCACGAGATCGGCGACCAGCGCATAGCCGATGAACGCCAGCACCACCAGGAACAGGGTCATCCCGGCGGTGCGCCGCAGCCCTTCCATCACCAGTATCACGACGATGACGCCGATGATCAGCGTTTCGGTTGTGCGGCTGGAAACATCGATCAGCAGGCGCTCATAGGCGATCGTGACGTGCACCAGGGTCGCCAACCCGAGCACCGAGGCGACGATGTCGTACCACGGCACCGCGCCGCCTCTTTGCTGGTTGACCCGGACATTGAGGAACACCAGCCCCAGCGCAAGCCCGAGCACGGTGGCGAGGAGTTGCTCCGGAAACAGGTTGAGCCCGAGCATCGGCGCGAGATCGAGCACCCACAGGATGGGAAGAACGGTCAGTAGGCCGCCGCCGAGCTGGAGCATCAAACCCATCGGTCGCGTCCGGGTTTCGGACGGCGTGGACGGGGTCGTTTCGGAGGTCGGATTCGATTCAGACAATGCCGCTGTTCCTGGTCAACCGGTCGCCGCACCATCGATTAGGCCTCGATCGTCCAAAGCGTGTCAACCGCGCGGCGTGCGGCGCTCACCGGCCCTCGGTCGCCGCGCCCTCGCCGCCGGAACAGGTGGCGAATTAGGCGGGCGGGTTGCGTCCCGCGCCAAGCGGGTGGTACGAATCGACAACTGAATCTCCCTCTCCCCTTGCGGGAGAGGGTTGCGGTGAGGGGTAAGCGCGTCAGCGCGTCAAGAGACTCTTTTCGTCGCCTGACGGCGACGATCCCTCACCCGGCGCGCTTCGCGGCTTCAGCCCGCAAGGGGCTGAGGGTTCGTAGCGTCAATTCGTTCTACTAGCCAACGGGAGGCAACCGACATGGAGCCCCGAGCTTACGGACCCTTTCCTTACAAGCCGATCACCGAGCGGCCCGAGCTCAAATGGCCCGGCGGCGCCAGGATCGCGATATGGGTGGCGCCCAACATCGAGTTCTTTCCGCTCGACGAAAAGGTGTTCATGGGCGCCGGCATGGTGCCCGACGTTCTCGCGTGGTCGCATCGCGAGTACGGCAACCGGGTCGGCATCTGGCGCATCATGGAGGTGCTCGACCGCTACGACATCCGCGCGACGGTGGCGCTCAATAGCGAGGTGTGCGACGCCTGTCCGCAAATCGTTGCCGCCGGCGTCGAGCGCGGCTGGGAGTTCATGGGCCACAACCAGTCGAACTCGCGGCCCCTCAACCAGATAGACCCCGAAACCGAGGGCGCGGTCATCAAGGCGACCTTCGACCGTATCGAGGCGGCGTCAGGTACGCGCCCGCGCGGCTGGCTCTCAGGCGGGCTGATCGAGACCTGGAACACGCTCGACCACCTGATCGACGCGGGCGGCGAATATGTCTGCGATTGGACCGTCGACGACCAGCCGTTCGTGATGGACGTCGACGGGCGGCGCTTGTACTCGATCCCCTATTCGGGCGAATCGAACGACTTCGGCGCGTTCATGCGCTGGGGCTGGATGGCCCAACAATTCGCCGATCTGTTGTGCCGTCAGTTCGACGTGCTGTACCGCGAGAGCGCGGTCTCGGGCCGCGTCATGGTGATCTCTTTGCACGGCTTCCTGATGGGGGTTGCACACCGTATCGGCGCGCTCGAGACGGCGCTCGACCACATCAGGGACCACGACGAGGTCTGGTTCGCGACCGGCGGCGAGATCCTCGACCACTACATCGACTCGGGAGCGGCGGACTGATGTCCGGCCCGGCGTCCGACGACGACGTCGTTCTGTGGGGTGCGGGCACCATGCGCACCCATCGCACGCTGTGGCTCGCGCGCGAGCTCGCCATCCATTACCAGCACCGCCCGATCGGATCGCGGACCGGCGAGACCATGACGCCCGAGTTCCTCGAGCTCAACCCGCGCCACAAGATCCCGGTGATGACCCATGGCGACCTGGTGCTGACCGAAAGCGCGGCGATCCTGAACTACATGACCGAGGCATTCCCCGTTCCCGACCACTTCTTCGTTTCTGATGATGCGGCCACGCGGGCCAAGATGTTCGAATGGTGCTTTTTCACCATGACCGAGCTCGATGCCAACGCGCTCTACACCATGCGACGGCACGGCGACCTCAAGGATATCTATGGCGACGCGCCGGAGGCGGTGCGGGCGGGCGAGGCGTATTTCCATCACCAGATCGATGCCATGGAGGATCGCATCCGGGCCGCCGGCGCGTTCCTGATGGGCGAGTGCATCAGCATCGCCGACATCCTGTTCACCTCGTGTCTCGACTGGGCGCGGTTCTACAAGCTGGCGCTGCCCGACTACCTGACCGCCTATCAGGCGCGGCTCGGCGGCCGGCCGGCCTACCGCGAGAGCTTCGCCGAGAACTATCCCGGCCGCTCGGTCGAGGAGGTTCGCTGACGTGGCCGGCCCGCTGGACGGCATCCGCGTGCTCGACCTGACCACCATGGTGTCGGGCCCGGTGGCGACGATGATGCTGGCCGATCAAGGCGCCGACGTCATCAAGATCGAGCCGCCGCGAGGCGACATCATGCGCCGCACCGGGACCCGGCACGGCGGCATGTCGGCCTCGTTCCTGTCGTGCAACCGCTCCAAGCGATCGCTGTGCGTCGACCTCAAGACCGAGGCCGGGCTCGACGTGGTGAGGAAGCTCGCCGTGACGGCCGACGTGCTGGTGCAGAACTTTCGTCCCGGCGCGATCGAGCGCATGGGGCTCGGCGAGGACGTGGTGCGCGCGCTCCGGCCGGACATCATCTTCGTTTCGATCTCGGGCTTCGGCGAGGACGGCCCCTACGCCCACCAGCGGGTCTACGACGGAGTGATCCAGGCGCTGTCGGGGCTGGCCGAGATCCAGGCCGACCGCGACACCGGCCGGCCGCGCATGGTGCGTACCATCGTTCCCGACAAGACGACGGCGCTGACCGCGGCCCAGGCGATCACCGCCGCTTTGTTCGCGCGCGAGCGCACCGGCCGGGGTCAGCACGTCCGGCTCGCCATGCTCGACACCATGGTCGCCTATCTGTGGCCCGAGGCGAGCTCGAGCCTGTCGTTCGTCGGCAACGAGCGCGATCCGGGACACATCCAACAGGCGTCCGACCTGGTGTTCGCGACGCGCGACGGCTACATCACCGCCGGCGCGGTCTCGGACGTCGAGTGGGCCGGTCTGTGCCGCGCGCTAAAGCGCGACGAGCTGATCGAGGACGCGCGCTTCGCCACCGCCTCCGCGCGTGTCGAGAACGTCGTCGAGCGCCGCGACATCATGAATTCCGAGATCGCCAAATGGCCGTCCGCCGAAATCCTCGCCCGGCTCGACCGGGAAGGCGTCCCCTCGGCTCCCGTGCTGAGCCGGGCCGAGGTGATCGACGACGACCAGGTGAAGCGCAACCAGATCATCGAGTTGCATGATGATCCGGTGATGGGGACGGTGCGCCAGCCGCGCCCGGCCGCGCGGTTTGATTCGACACCCGCGGCGATCCGCTCGATGGCGCCCTATCTCGGGGCCGACAACGACGCCATCTTATTGGAGCTCGGCTATTCGCGGGACGAGGCCGACCGCCTGGTCGCCGGCCGGGTGGTCCATCGGGAAGGCGACGGCGGGTGACGCTGCCCGCGGCTGCTCCGCGGCGGGCCTCGAGGTCAGGGGTCTCGGCTCAGGCCGCCTGCCTCCAGGGTGTCGAGATACCGGTTCCAGATCGCCTCCTTGTCGGCGCCGAGCTCGTAGAGGTATTGCCACGAGAAGATGCCGGTGTCGTGGAGGTCGTCGAAGACGATGCGAATGGCGTAGTTGCCGACCGGATCGAGGCTGACGATGCCGACGTGGCGGCGTCCGGCGATGGTCTGTTTCTGCGCCGGGGTGTGGCCTTGGACCTCGGCCGAGGGGCTCTCGACGCGCAATAGCTCGGCCGGAAAGGCGAAGCTTTGCCCGTCGTCGAAATCGACCTCGAGGATTTTTTCCGCCTTCTTCAGGCGGATCTCGGTTGGCCAGCGGTCGGTCGAAAATCCATCCTTCATCGCCGGGCGATCAACTGTTGGCACCGGACGGCGGTGCATCGTCGTCCAGCTGTCTCGCCTCGTCGGCCAGCATGATCGGGATGCCGTCGCGGATGGGATAGGCGAGGCCGGCCTGCTCGCTGATCAATTCGCCCGCCTCCGCATCGTAGCGGAGCGGCCCCTTGGTCAGCGGACACACCAGGATCTCGAGCAGTTTCGCATCGAGCTTGTCGGTCATGGTCGCGCTCCGTCGGTCATTGCTTCGAAGTTGCGCCGCCGCCGCCCGTCTCGGCCAGCGCCATCTGTAGCAGCGCGACGATCACGCGGGCCCGCTCCGCGAGATTGGGCGCCTCCAGCAGCGCCTGCTTCTCGCTCGACTGGAATGGGCACATCATGGCGAGCGAGGCGACCAGACGATCGTCGTCGGCGTCCTCGATCGCCTTCCAGTTGGCCTCGATCCCCTCGTGCTCGAGATAGGCCTTCAGGACTTCCAGCAACCCGTCGCGATCGATGTTCGCGGTCGCGTCCGCGCTCATGTCGCTCCGGAACCGGGAATAGTCCGCCACCACCCGGCGGTAGCCGTCCTTGAGCGGCAGCTCCTCGACCACGGAGAACCGGCACATGCCCGACAGGGTGATGAGGATCCGGCCGTCGTCGGTCTCGGCGAACGAGACGACGCGTCCGGCGCAGCCCGTTTCGTAGACCGGCGGGCTGTCGTCGCCGTCGTCGGTCTCGGGCTGGATCATGCCGATCGTCCGGTTGCCCGAGGTGAGCGCCGCCTGGGTCATGTTGAGATAGCGCGGCTCGAAGATGTTGAGCGGCAGCATGCCGCCCGGCAGCAACAGCGCGCCGGAGAGCGGGAAAATCGGAATAATCCGCGGCAGCTCGGCGAATGAGGGCTCGAACGGCCCCGCCATCACGAGAACAAGAGCGCCGACAGCTTGCGGCGCCCGGCGGTGGTTTCGGGATCGCTCGGGCCCATGGCCTCGAACAGCTGCAGCAGCTCCTTGCGCGCCGCGTCGTCGTTCCACGCACGGTCGCGCCGGACGATCTCGATAAGCTGGTCGATGGCTTCTTCGCGCCGGCCGGCGCCATAGAGCGCGAGCGCGAAGTCGAAGCGAGTCTGATGATCGCCGGGTTTGGCCTCGACGCGGCGCTCGAGGTCTCCGATATCGCCGGCGTCGGCACTCTTCTGGGCGAGTTCCAGCACCGACCACGCGGCGGCGACCTCGGCGTCGTCGCGCTTGTCCTCGGGCACGGCGGTCAGTATCTCGCTCGCCTGGGCCAGCTCGCCCATGGCGACGAGGCTGCGCGCGAGCCCGGCCCGGGCCTCAAGGTTGTCCGCGTCATGCTCGATGATCTGCATATAGATCGCGCCGGCGGAGGCATGATCGTCGGCGTCGAGCGCCTCCTTGGCCTGGGCCAGCGCGTCGGCGATCGGATCGGCCTGGGTGGTGCCGGCGGTGGCCGCCAGCTTGTCGACGAAGGTCTTGACCTGGCTCTCGGGCAGCGCGCCCTGGAAGGCGTCCACCGGACGCCCGCCGGCGAAGGCGAACACCGCGGGTATCGACTGGATGCGAAGCTGCTGGGCGATCTCGGGGTTCTTGTCGATGTCGACCTTGACCAGCTTGACGGCGCCGCGCGCCTCGGTGACGACCTTCTCGATGATCGGGCCGAGCTGCTTGCACGGGCCGCACCAGGGGGCCCAGAAGTCGACGATCACCGGCGTCTGCATCGACGCGTTGACGACGTCGTCCATGAACGTGGCGGTGGTCGAGTCCTTGATCAGATCCGCCGCCGCGCCGTTGCCACCCGGCTGGCCTACCATTTCCTGCATCACGCGCGCCTTGAAGAATCCTGGGTCGATCAGGGTGATCGATTACCGCAATGAAAATGGATGTTTGCCGTCCCCGTGGCAACCCCGTCCGGTCATTTTACAGGCTCCTAGTGGCCGGCGAGAGATCGGCCACCGTCGCCTCGTGGCCGCATCGAGCGATGAAGCGAGCGAGATCGGCCGGCGCGATCGCGGTTGTCATATCGTTGCTCAGCGGATGGAAGTTGACGATTTTTGCCTCCATGACCTCGGTATCGAGCACGACGCGGACCTCGTGCGCGGTGTCGTTGACGAGCGCCAACGGGCTTACCGCGCCTGGCACGACGCCGAGCCGATTACCGAGCCGCTCGGCGGAGCCGAACGACAGCCGCGCGGAGCCGATGACGCCGGCCAGCAATTTCATATCGAGCGGGCGGTCCTCGATCGCGACGACGAGCCATTCAACGCCCTTCTTGTCCTTGAGGAACAGCGACTTGCAGTGCGCGCCGGGCAGCGCGCCGCGCGCCGCGCGGTTCTCCTCGACGGTAAACACCGGCGCGTGTTCGTGCGTCGCGGTCTCTATTCCAAGCTCGTCCAGCATGGCGAACAGCCGCGCGCGGGCAGGCGCGGTATCGATGGCCGGCGTGGGGGGCGGGGCGTCGTTGTCGCTCATGGCCGGCAGCCTAGACCGCGTGGCGATCAGGCTCAACAGGCGGACGCGGGTCTTGCATTGCCTAGGCCCAACCTCATATATTCTTGGCTCTCTAGCGGGCGGGTGTAGCTCAGGGGTAGAGCGCAACCTTGCCAAGGTGGTGATGCTTGCTGGCAACGTGTTGATTTCATAAACATATTTTCGTATGGCGTCCTCTGCTTCACCGATTCTTCACCACCGGAAGCCGATCCGCCGCCTCTGCGGCCTCGCTCGGCGCGGTGTGTGCGTAGCGGACAACGGACGTCACCGACGCCCATCCCCCCGCATCCATGATGCCCTTCAAATCCAGCTTGGCGTACTGTCTCAGCCACGTCGCATAGGTGTGTCTAAGGTCGTGCGGACGTAGCCCTTTGAGCCCCGCGTGCTTGGTTGCCGTGCGCCAGGCCGTGCGTATCGAGTGGCGGCTGGCGTAGGCGAATACCTTGTCCTCGCGCTTGGTCTCGTCCGCGAGTTCCATCACCACCGGCTCGGGCAGATGCATCGTGCGTGGCTTGCCGCCCTTGGTCTTGGCAACGAATGCCGTCCGGCGCCCGAGATCTATATCGCCCCAGGTCAGTCCGACCGCTTCCGAGATCCGGCACCCGGTGTAGATCAGGAACACCACCAGCGGTCGGAGCCGGTCGTTGCAATTGGCGATCAGCGTTCCGGCCTCGTCCGGCGTGAGCCATCTGGTCTCGGGCTCGGCCACCTTGGGACGGCGGATGCGGATGTACTCGCAGTCGCCGCGAGACGCCGCGTGGTGGAGGACCGCCATCATCGGGG
>PVBE010728515.1_pt1 | contig 12234 bp, 9 predicted proteins | sample 1631181 | NCBI WGS metagenome assembly PVBE01 (sample SAMN08397723, study PRJNA350692) | Marine metagenome, whole genome shotgun sequencing project. | isolation source: water | place: Pacific Ocean | collected 2012-04 | reverse complement strand
TACATATGGTTACTACTATACATACTACTACTGACCAGCAAAGTGTTATTACTATACATTCTACTGGTTTCTGTATGGCTATTATTGCGGTTAAACTACTTGCTAAGCAATTTATCTCTTGGATTATTTTTATTACTTCTTCCTTTTCAACCCTTAGTGCAGCTGACCTATCTGCTATGGTGCAAGCATAAAATTCCCTCTCATTATAGGGACGGTGTCGCACGGTTTGCGGACGATCGCCGAGGACGAACACGGCTACGAGGTCGAGTACCTGGTTCGGGACGATCCTGAGTTCGAGGTGTACTGGAAGCACTTGTATCCCACGCCGGTCGACTGGCAGCTCATCCAGAACCGTCAGCTGGTCGAACAGCTCGAGGAGCAGGGCGACGATTGCGAGAGCTCACGGCGCATCGACCACTGGGTCCACTTCGATTCTGCGAAGCACCGCGACCAATTCGAAAAGCGCGTGTTGTCCGAAGGATTCGCCGTCGAGGACCTGCTCGAGGCTGGTGACGAGGACCTGCGGCACGGCCTGCACATCTACCGGGACGACACCCCCGACTTTGCACAGATCAACGACGTCACGATGATGCTCTTCCGACTGGCTGAGGAGTTCGGCGGGGAATACGACGGATGGGAGACTCAGGTCACGAAGGCTGAGTGAGCTACGGTCACTGCATCCAGAGGTCGAGGTGCTCTGCCACGAATTCGTCGTCGTTGAGATCGGGGTAGGCGGCGTGCACGCGATCGATCTCTTCGGCTTGGCCCGGTGACAGCCCTTCCTCGGGGTCGAGGCACCAGATGCCATCGAGCAGCCCCTGGCGCCTCAGAACTTCGTGCAACCCGGCGATGCACCCACGGTATCGATGCGCGACGTCGAAGACCGCCGCGTTGCTGTCGGTGACCGCTGCGGCTAACGCGAGAGTGGCGTCGGTGTCCGTCCCATCCTTGATGCGTCGCAGAAGTTCGACGGCGCTGTGCGTCCATACCGCCCAGTGTCCCAGCAGTCCGCCCACCATCCGGAGGGACCGGGGGCGGATTTCGTGCGCCGTCACCAGATCGTGGACGATGTTGTCGTCGTTTCCCGTGTAGAGCGTTACGTCGTCGGCGCGTCCTGAGTCCGCCACGCCGCGGACTACGTCGAGTGTCTTGTAACGGTCGAACGGCGCGATCTTGATCGCGACGACGGAAGGGATCTCGGCAAAACGGCGCCAGAACGCGTAGCCGAGGTCGCGACCGCCGACCGCCGATTGCAGATAGAAGCCGAACAGGGGCATGACTTCACCGACTGTACGCGCGTGGTCGATCAGTTCGTCGTCCGTCGCCGTCGGCAGTGCTGCCATGCTGAGCAGCGCGATGTCGTAGCCGAGGTCCCGAGCGAGCGATGCCTCGCTCACCGCCTGTGCCGTCGGGCCGCACACGCCCGCGATTCGAATGAGCCGTCGATCACATTCCCGCGCCGTCTCCGCGGCGAGCTCGAGAACCGGTTGCAGCAAGCCGATCGCGGGATCGCGAATCTCGAACTGCGTCGTGTGCACGGCTACCGCGATGCCGCCTGCTCCTGCCGCAGCGTAGTATCTCGTCAGCGCGCGCTGCCGCCGCTCGTCGAGCTTGCGCGCGGCGGTGAGCGCGAGAGGATGTGCCGGAATCACCTGCCCCTCGCGAAGTGCTGCTGCGACTTGGGGATTCAAAAGGCACCGTCCCGCACTTCGAAGTGCGTCGGTTTGTCGTGGGTGGGGCCGCCTGCTTTGACCCAGTCGCCGATCCACTGTGTCAGTTCGTCCATGGTGACCCTGAGGGGGCCAAACAGCTTGATCGCTTCCGATGCGTTGCTGAGGAGTGCCGAGTCGCTCTCCGCGCCATCGAATGTCGGTGTGCGATCGAAGATCTTCCCGAACCGCGTCGCGAGGTCGCGTACCGACAGTGTCTCGCCTCCGGTCACGTTCAGAACGCGCGGTGGCGATGCCGCGACCGAGAAGCACGCGAGCGCCATCGCGTTGGCGTCGCCCTGCCAGATCACGTTGCAGTGCCCGTTCGCGAGATCGACCGGTTCGCCGCGGTGCACACGCAACGCGATGTCGAGCGGTACTCCGTAGCGCAGTTCAGCGGCGTAGTTCAGACGGTAGATGGTCGTCGGTGTCCCGTGCTCGCGGGAGAAGTGCTCGAAGATGCGTTCGCGCGCGACGACGGATTGGGCATACTCGCCGACCGGAGCGATTGGCGTATCCTCCGTCGCGCCGCCGCCGTCGACGGGCACGAACGGGTAGACGTTTCCGCTCGAGAACACGACCGTCGGAACGCCGTGGTAGCGGTCGGCGACGATGCCGGGTAGCCAGGCGTTGAGAGCCCACGTCTTCGCTGCGTCGTCGGACGTCCCGAACTTCGTGCCGACCAGGAATGCGACTGCGCCAGCGTCGGGCAGCGCGGCGACGGCATCGTGGTCGAGCAGATCACAGGCGATGGTGCGGGCGCCGGACGATTCGATCTCTTCTCGCGCCGCGGGATCCGAGAAGCGCGCGACTGCCATGACGGAGTGCCCCGATCCGATCTCCTCGAATCCACGCGCCGCCATCCGTGCGAAGGATGGCCCCATCTTCCCGCCGGCGCCGAGCACGACGAGATCGCCTTCGATCTCGCGCAACGCGTCGAGTGCCGGGGGAGTCGGTCGCGATAGGGACTCTTTCAGCGCGGCGAGGTCCATCGGCAGATAGCATACGGGCCACTGAGGAGGTTTAAAGTGAACAGTTTCGGACGTCGCGTCATCCCAAGTCTAATCGTCGTTCTCGCCGTATTGAGCGTTTCGTTGCAGGACAAGCCTGCGACGAAGGAGCTGAAGATCGGCATCCTCGGACTCGACACGTCGCACGTGGTCGCGTTCACGAAGCTCTTCAATGACCCGAAGGCGAAGGGCGACCTCGCCACCATGCGCGTCGCCGCCGGGTTCCCCGGGGGTACGGACATCGCGTCGAGCAAGAACCGCGTCAAAGGGTTCACCAAGCAACTGCGCGGCATGGGTGTCGAGATCGTCGATTCGATTCCTGAACTCCTGAAGAAAGTCGACGTCGTGCTCCTGGAGTGTGTTGATGGGCGCCCGCATCTCGAGCAGGTTCGGTTGGTCTTCGCAGCCGGCAAGCGCGTGTTCATCGACAAGCCGCTCGCAGGTTCGCTGGTCGACGTCGTCGGAATCGAGGCGTTGGGCCGCAAGTTCAAGGTCCCGTGGTGGTCGAGCTCGTCGCTGCGATTTTGTGCGCCCTTGCCCGAGAACATCGGCAAGGTGCTCGGTTGCGCGGCGTGGAGTCCGTGCAGTCTGGAGCCGACACACCCGGATCTCTTCTGGTACGGCATCCACGGCGTGGAGTCCCTGTTCACGGTCATGGGCGTCGGTTGCGAGAGCGTCACGCGCGTGCAGACCGATGGCGTAGAGCTCGTCACCGGAGTGTGGGCGGGCGGTCGCGTCGGCACCTTCCGCGGCATTCGCAAGGGGAAGTCGGGCTACGGCGCGGTGGTGTTCGGCGAGAAGGGCATCGCGCAGCGACCGAACTACGCCGGCTATGCTCCGTTGGTCGGCGAGATCGCGAAGTTCTTCCGCACGGGAACGCCGCCGGTGTCGACCGAGGAAACGCTGGAGATCTACGCCTTCATGGAGGCCGCCGACGAGAGCAAGCGGCAAGCCGGGGTTCCCGTCTCCGTCGCTCGTACCTTGAGGCGGGCGCGGGCGATGTACGCCCGGCGCAAGCGCTAGTAGAACGCTGCCGGCAGAAGCTGGCTCGCGGGATTGAGCAAGACCGCCAGCTGTGCTTTCGCCCAGAGCGTGTACCCCCGCGGGTTGAGGTGGATGTCGCGGTGGAAGTAGAAAGCCTCCTGCGCGGTGCCCTTCACGTGCGGAAGCAGGGCCGTGAATGAATCGACGTAGGGGACGCCGCACCGTTTCGCCAGTTTGCTTATCTCGATGTGGGGGTGGTTCGATCACATCGGGGGCCAGCGCCCGGAGTACGAAGACGCCTACTGCGGGTAGTGCGGACTCCGGTCAGCATCAACTTCACGCCGTTGTCACGGTACAAATCCGCGATCTTCGCGAGCGTCGAGAACAGGATCTTCTTCTTGAAGGAGAGCGCGGCGCGCCATGTTGTGTTGGAGAGGCGGGAGGAGTGTAGCGCCGAAGGGCGGTTTCTGAGACTCTCCGGAGATGCCCCTGAACCTCGACGAGGCAGGACAGATTCTACTCTTCGATGACTTCCACCCAACTGCTCGCGGTCCTACTCCTCATCGTCGTCGCGTCTCACGACCTCGGCGCCCAGAATGGCGCTGGCGCTCAGGACCCGAAGACGCAGAAGTCCAAGAAGGTGATCGTCACCGCGACGCGGTCGGAAGAGACGCCCCTCGATGTTCCCTTCTCGACGGGTTCGATCGACGAGCAGCAATTCAGGCGGCGCTCCTACCGGACCGTTCCGCAGGCGCTTCGCGATGTGCCCGGCGTCATGATCCAGGAGACGGCGCACGGACACGGGTCGCCCTACATTCGCGGGTTTACCAGCCACCGCACCCTGCTCCTGATCGACGGAGTCCGGTTGAATAACTCGGTGTTCCGCCCGGGTCCGAATCAGTACTGGAACACGGTGGATCCGTTCTCACTCGAGCGGCTCGAGATCGTGAAGGGACCGAGCTCCGTGCTCTACGGTTCGGATGCGATCGGTGGAACCGTCAACGCCATCACGAGGCGCGTTTTTCCTGCGGTCGGCGATTCGTACACGTTCGGCGGGGAATCGAGGGTCCGCTACGCCACCGCCGAGGATTCGATCCAGGGCCGGGGTGAACTGAGCATCCATCTTCCCGGCGAGAGCGGGGGCGGGACCGGGATCCGGGTCGGAGGAACGGCCAAGGCGTTCGGGGATCTCGAAGGAGGTCGCGGTGTCGGGACCCAGCGCGGAACCGGCTACTCGGAGACCGACGTCGACCTGAAGATCGAGCACTTCTTCGACGCGGATTCGCGGTTGGTCTTCCTGCACCAGCGCGTCGACCAGAACGACGTCCCGCGGACACACAAGACAGTCGATGGCGTCTCCTGGCGCGGCGTGACCAAAGGGAGCGATCAGCGCCGCGAGTTCGACCAGAACCGGGAGCTGACCTATCTGCAGTTCCATCGCGAGCAGAGTGTGGGATTCCTCGATGCCGTGCGCGCCAACCTGTCGTGGCACCGGCAGACCGAAGTCCGCGACCGCATCCGCGGCAATGGGAATCAGGAGCTGCAGGGGTTCGACGTCGGCACTCTCGGCGCGTGGTTGCAACTCGAGTCGTCGAGCGCGATCGGTACGCTGACGTACGGCGTGGAGTTCTACCACGACGACGTCGACTCCTTCTTGAGGAAGTTCGCGAACCCCGCGCCCGCCGATTCCATCCAGGGACCTGTCGCCGACGACGCCACGTACGACATCCTGGACGTCTACTTGCAGGACAAGTTCGAGTTGTGTGACCGCCTCGACGTCACTCTCGGCGTGCGTTTCAGCTACGTTTCTGCCGACGCGGACAGCGTTCGCCACCCCGTTACGAACACGCAGACCGCGATCAAGGACGATTGGAAGACGGTCGTGGGAAGCTCGCGTTTTCGGTACGGGCTGATCCCCGATCGTGTCGTCGTGTTCGGCGGCGTGTCTCAAGGGTTTCGCGCCCCCAACCTCTCCGACCTCTCACGTTTCGATTCCGCGCGCAGCAACGAGTTCGAGGTGCCGTCTACCAACCTCCATCCGGAGAAGTACATCACCTACGAGATCGGCGTGAAGGTCGAGACGGAAGACCTCGCGGTCGAGACGTCCTGGTTCTATACGGATATCGAGGATCAGATCCTGCGTTTCCCTACAGGCAATGTCCGCGGTGGGGAGACGGAAGTCACGAAGGGCAACGTCGGCGACGGCTACATCCAGGGCCTCGAACTCGGCGTGGCCTACGACCTCTGCCCCGCGACGACTGTCTTCGGGAACGCGACCTACATCCACGGTCGCGTCACGAACTTCCAGAGCGCCGGATCGGCGCGGACGGCGACTTACCCGTCGCGGTTGATGCCGATCACCCTCCAGGCTGGTCTTCGCTGGGAACCCCCGGAGTGTCGTTTCTGGGGAGAGACCGTCGTCGTGCACGCGGAGGACGCGGACCGCCTTTCGTTCGACGACCAACGCGACACGAGCCGGATCCCAGCCGGCGGCACCCCGGGCTACACGGTGTGGCACGTGCGCGGCGGCATGCGGATCTCCCACAGCACCTCCTGCACGTTGCTCCTCGAGAACGTCACGGGCGTCGACTACCGCGTGCACGGTTCGGGGCTGAACCGTCCCGGTCGGAACTTCGTGTTCGGGTTCGCGACGACGTTCTAGCCCTGCCAGCCGGAGTCTCGAGGGGCCTTCTCATCGCGGCGGGCCACCCCGGATGTTGCGCTGGCGCCGCAGGTTGTGTGCCCTCGAACGTGAGCGAATCGCGGGCGAAAAACTGATGCGCACCGCCATCGCGCGGCAGATCGACATCAACGAAGCGAACCCGGACTTGCAGCACGATCGATGGCCGCGACGTGGGCGGGCCGGGACATGACAAGGCACACGCGCCGTCGTTGGCGCGTTTGTACCGCCTGTTCGCCGTGCTAGCGCACTAGACGGGTGTACCGGTAGTAGGCTTCGAGCGTCAGCGCGAGGATCGCGGTCGAGTAGACGCGGCCACCGTCCTCGCCCCAGGCGCCGACGTTGTCCCACGAACCCTTGAAGTTGCCGTCCGTGCGCTGCGTCTTCACGAGCGCCGGGGTCAGCTTGTTCTGCCACTGCTTCCAGTAGGGGGGACCCATCTGGTAGAGCGCGTAGCTTCCGTAGTACCAGTAGTAGTGGTCGATGCTGCCTTCCTTGTCCCACACGGGTGCTCTCTGGAGAAGCGTCTCCGCCGCGGCCTTCATCACCGGGACCTTCTTGGGTTCCTGGCCGAGGAAGAATCGGCAGAACAGACCGACCGCGGTCATGGCGTCGCCCTTGTCGATGGGGAATCGCTGCGCGTGATCGCCCGGGTGGCGCGAGGAGAGTTCTCCCTTCTGCGTGTAGCCGCAGTGTCCACTCGCCATGTCGGTCAGCTCGTCCAGGAAGACCAGGCTCGTCTTCAGCGCCTGGGTGTTGATGTCCAGCCCGAAGTCCTTGGCGGACTTGTAGGCCATGATGCACCAGCCGGTGACGGACATGTCGTTGTCGTTGTCCCGCGGTTGGTAACGCCAGCACGCGTACGGGTTGCGGTGTGACTCGAGATAGTTGATGCCGCCCTGGGCGATCTTGCGAAGGAGCTTGTAGTTCGACAGACCGTAGGCCTCGCACATCGCGTAGGACGCGATCGCGTGGTCGTAGATGAAGTCGTGAGACGCGGCAGTTCCGAACAGCCCGCTCGGGGCCTGTTGCAACCGCAACCACTTCACGGCCTTCCTGACGATGTTCTTGTACTTGCCGGAGCGCATCGTGTTGCCGTCGCCGAGGAAGGCCAGGAGCGCTAGCCCGGTGACGCCGACGTCGTGGACTGGATTGCCGGCGCCGTCGCAGATCGCCCCGTTCTTGTCGTGTTTCATGAATGCGTCACAGTCCCACCTGCCGCTGTCATCCTGGTGGACCCGCAGCCACTTGAGGGCTGCGTCGATTTGCTTGGCGGACCGGGGATGACGACCTTTGTTGGGGCCTCCGCCGCCCCGACCAAACCTCCCGCCTGCGTCACCGCCGAGCCCGATCGTTGGGTTTGTCCCGTCGAAGCGGAACGCTGTCGGATCGGAGTCGGAGATATTCTCGTTGATGACGTTGTCGACGACCTCGTCGCTGTCTGAGAATTCTGGGTCGACCGTGTCCACCTCGTCGGTCACTTCGTCTTTCACGTCCTCTGTATCGATCTCATCTTCCTCGATGTCATCTTCCTCGATGGCCGGTTCCATCGCGGTCATGACCTCTGGCTTCAGTATGCGTGGGTTGTCGAGCGCGAAGTAGAGGATGAACCCGGCGATGACGTGCGCGAGAATAGAGATCGCTAGCCACGGTGCGTGCTTCAGCTGGTTGGACATGACTTCGGAGAAGTCTTCATCCTGTTCCCAGATGGGCGGTGCGTTGGATTCGATTTCGATACCGGTGGGATCGAGTGTCATGACGGGTCTCCGAGTGCTGCGGGTTGGAGTTGCTGGAACGGCGGCGGCAAACGTTCCAAACCGTCTTTGGGTTCAGTGACCTGTCTCGTTGACCTGTCTCGTTCGCGCGGAGTTTTGGCGCGGGGTCCGAGTTTCTTGGCGCGCGGGGTTTTTGGAGTGAACCCGGGTGCGCGGCGGGCCGTTGGTGTTGCGGCTCGTGCTCAGAACTGCGAGGCCCGCGCGTTTGCGGCTGCGGGATGCTCGGCGGCATCGAGTGTCTCGAGGCAGTCGACCTAGCCTGGTCGGACGGCTCGCAGCGCCGAAGACCGAGAACGCCCAGCCACGTCAGCGTACCGGTGCTGAGCCTGGGCAACCCTGGGCGGGCCGCTTCGCGAGCGGCCCGGCTTGCTTGGAGTCTGGGTTTGGGAGAGGGTGGACGGCTAGTCCATCTTCTTCGCGGACTCAGCGGTGGCGTTGATCGCCTTGAGGATGTCGTCGAGCTTGGTCTTCGCCGGATCGTATTTCACCGAGAATTGCTGCTTGTCCACTTCGAGGCCGACGATCTCGACGCCGGTCAGCGGTTTGAGGGCGCCACTCACGGTGGCGACACAGGTGCTTCAAGGAACGCGCCCGAGTTCGAGTTTCGTCGTGGTCATGTTGGCCACGGTGGTGGCTGCTGCTGGTTTCTTGGGATCAGAATCTGCCGACCCGGTTGCCTTTTCCGCCGTGCAGGCGGTGAGGCTGAGACCGAGCAGGCACGCCATCGTGGTCTTGAGGATGTTCATGGCGGTCATCATCCGGCCCGGCGCGCTGATGAGGCAACTCATTCCTGAGCGGAGGCGCCCACGATTTGCCGCGTCGGGGTTTGGTCCCCGGGAAACCTCCCTGCGCTGGGTCGGGTGCTCGGTCTACAATCCCGTGCAGTCATGCACCTCCGTTCGTCCATCCTGAAGCGTCCTGGCCTCGTGTTCCTGTGTGCGGGCCTGCTCGGGCCGGCGGTGGCTTTGGCCCAAGACAGGGGCCAGGCGCGGGCATCGGCGGTCGACTCCAGCGTGGACTTCAACAGGGACATCCGCCCGATCCTGGCGGGCCGGTGTTTCACCTGTCACGGCCCCGACGCCGCCAAGCGAAAAGGTGGGCACAAGGGAAGGGGGGGGATGCGGCTGGACACCTCAGGAGGCTCCCGTGCGGACCTGGGCGACCGGCGTGCCGTCGTCCCCGGGCGACCCGAGGCGAGCGAACTCCTGCGTCGAATTCAGGCGACCGACGGGCGGGCTTACGACAAACTCATCGACCGACTGCTCGCTTCGCCGAAGTTTGGCGAACACTATGCCCGGCACTGGCTGACCTCCAAGGGAGGAGGGATGGATCGCGCGGTATCGGGATTGATCACGGACCTGAAGCTGCGCGGTCTGCTCGACGACACCCTCGTCGTGTGTGGTGGCGAATTCGGGCGGACGCCGTTCCGCGTGGGCCGCACGTCCAAGGGCGGCGTCCTCGGTCGCGACCACTACCCCGACTGTTTCACGATGTTCTTCGCGGGCGGCGGAATGAAAGCGGGCTTGAGCTACGGCTCGTCCGACGAACTCGGCTTCTCCGTCGCGGAGAAGCCGGTCCACGTGCACGACTTGCAGGCGACGATCATGCACCTGTTGGGATTTGACCACGAACGGTTGACGTTCCGCCACCAAGGTCGGGACTATCGATTGACCGACGTGCACGGCAAGGTCGTCCACGACTTGCTCGCCTGATTCGCCACATTACGTTTCGCCGGCAAAGCTTCTCCAACACCGATGATCGATACTCTCATGCTGCCCAGACTCAGCCTGTTCGCCTTGCTGTTTGCGCCGACCGCTCTCGCCCAGGGCGCTCCGAATCTCCTGAAGGACCTCTCGGCGATCGGCGCGGAGAAACTCGCGGCGGATGCGGCCAAGCTAGGGGACGCGCGCCGTGGTGCCGTGGTCTTCTACCAGAAGCAGATGAACTGCATTCGCTGCCACGTCGCCGACGCCGAGAACAACCGGCTCGGCCCGGACCTTTCCGTGTGGAAGGAGAAGGTGACCGGCGCACACCTGGTCGAGTCGATCCTCGAACCCTCGGCGAAGATCCGGAAGGGGTTCGAGACGGTGGTTCTCGAGACGAGCGACGACCTGGTCATGGGGTTCCTCGTGTCGGAGAACGAGAAGACGGTGGTGATTCGCGACGCCGCGAAGAACTACAAAGAGGTGAAGTTCGATCGCGCGAAGCTCAAGGGAATCGACAAGGGTGCGGTGTCCTTGATGCCGGCGGGGCTGCCGAGCCTCCTCACGAGCAAGCAGCAGTTCCTGGATCTGGTCCGCTACCTGATCGAGATTCGTGATGGCGGGACGAAGCGGGCGAGGGATCTCGAGCCCGATCCGTCCCTGTACGTTGCGCGACCGTTGCCGGACTACGAGAAGGACATCGACCACAAGTCGTTCGTATCGTCGCCTGACAAGCAGGCCTTGGGCCGTGGCAAGCAGATCTACCAGCGGTTGTGCATCAACTGCCACGGCACGCGAAACGAACCCGGTTCGTTGCCGACGTCGCTGAAGTTCGCGAAGGACAAGTTCAAGAACGGCTCCGATCCCCACTCGATGTACCAGACATTGACGCACGGCTTTGGAATGATGAACCCGCAGACGTGGATGGTGCCGTCGCAGAAGTACGACGTCATCCACTACATTCGCGAGGAATATCTCAAGCGTCACAACCCATCGCAGTACTTCGCCGTGACGAAGGACTATCTCGCCGGTTTGCCCAAGGGTGGTTCCCGCGGACCGGCACCGTCCAACATCTCGGCGTGGACGCAGATGGACTACGGTCCCAACCAGGTCATGACCCTGGAGATCGGCAAGGACAAGACGAACTTTGCGTACAAGGGAAACGCGATCCGTCTCGATGGCGGGCCAGGTGGCGTGGCGCAGGGCGCGTACTGGATGGTGTACGACTACGACACAATGCGCGTCGCGGCGGCGTGGAGCGGCGACGGGTTCATCGACTGGAACTGCATTCACTTCAACGGCAGGCACGCGATCCATCCTCGCCTGGTCGGTGACGTGAAGATCGCCAATCCGACGGGACCGGGTTGGGGGCGTCCGGGAGACGCGAGCTTCGAGGACACGCGGCTCGTCGGTCGGGACAAGCGGATCTACGGGCCGCTGCCTCGCGCCTGGGCCCAGTACAGAGGTATGTACTACCACGGCCCGGACACGCTGATCGACTACACCGTGGGCAACGCGCGCGTGCTCGAGATGCCCGGTGTCCAGGTTGGTGGACCGGATCCCGTGTTCAAGCGCTCGTTCAACATCGGTGCGCGGGACAAGGAACTGGTGCTGCAGGTCGCACACAGTCGCGAAGCGGCCAGCCGGCTCGATTTGTCGGAGCACACCGCGATTTTTGGTCTCGACGAGAAGAGCCCGGTCGCCCGGCCGGTGATTTCCAATGCGTCGCATTTGAACGGAGGCACGCGGCTGGCTGTGAAGAACACCTCGGGGCTTCACGCGGGAAGCGGTGACTTCACGATGACGGCTCGAATCAAGACCAGGAAGGACGGGACGATCGTCGCGCAGACGGCGGACTCGCTGGAATGGAAGGCCGATGGGCTCACCTGGTTCATCCGCGGCGGCAGGCTCTTCGTGGATATCGGTTGGGTCGGAGGGTTCGGAGGTCGGCGAAGGGTCGCGAATGGCAAGTGGCATCACGTCGCAGTCACCTACCGCGCGCAAGGTGGTGAGATCCAGTTCTTCGTCGACGGCAAGCCGGAGAAGCGAACCGGATCACTCAAGCGCGAGGGGCGGATCGACAAGCCGGTGCTGCGGATCGGTTTCACGGCCAACGGCTTTCCGAAGTCGTCCTACTTCACCGGACAGATGTCGGAGGTCCGGTTCTTCAACGAGGTCCTCAGTGGTGACGAGGTGCGGGCGATCTCACGCGGGAAGAGTCCGTCTGTTCAGGCGGCCGCGCACTGGGACCTCACGGCAACCGAAGGTGGGGTCGTCCGAGACAAGACGAAGAACGCGCGGGACGCCAAGGTGACTGTGGGCAAGGCGAAGCAGGAGGCATCGCAAACAAGTGGCCTGACCGTGGCCGGCGTC
>PVBE010960289.1_pt1 | contig 12237 bp, 9 predicted proteins | sample 1631181 | NCBI WGS metagenome assembly PVBE01 (sample SAMN08397723, study PRJNA350692) | Marine metagenome, whole genome shotgun sequencing project. | isolation source: water | place: Pacific Ocean | collected 2012-04 | reverse complement strand
CTGGGAGAACCCAGTGACCCCTTGGCCCGCGAGCGTGTGCAGCGTTTTCTCGAGATGCAAACGGGAGAGCTATCCGGGGTGGTCTGGTTCACACCTGGTAGCCGCCAAGATGAAGTGAACCACTATCTGCTGCTCGCCAATCAATAACACTCGCAATGAGGGGAAGGGTGAAATGCTGGCCGGGGTGTTCCCATCAAATGGTTGGACTCGGAGTCTTGGGCCCATGAGGCTAGGACGATCCCCATCAAAGGAGTACAGATGTTTTCCATGAGCTTCGCTGTTATCTTCGCCTCGCTGGGCCTTCTCCTGCTCGCTGTAGTCCTGGTTCTGATAGCTGTATTCAAGTCATAAGCGCGCGGGCCTGTCGCCCTGGTACCGACGCCGCGATCAGCGCGGCCTGGGCACGCAAGACGAGGCCCTGTAGATGTCCGTGGGCGTCTCCCCTGCAGCTTGGAAGAGCTTGAGGCCTAGGGGAGCACTTCCACCCACCAGGCGCGCTCCGACTCCAACACGCCATCCTCGTCCTTCAGGACCCAAGGCCATCTCTCGCCCCGCATCAAGGTGGAGTCCTTGACCCGGCAGATCAACCGGTAGCGACCTGGCTCAAATCCGCTACGCTTCAGGATGAGGGTGTGCCAGCCCCCGCGCTTGGGTTTGGCGCCATCTAGCAGCGGCTTCCCGGGCAGCTCCGCCAACCGACCCCGGTCAGCACGCGTTCCACGCGCACGACCGTACCGACCACTTCGCCCCCGGCGTACGGGACCTTGCGGGGCACTGGCCTCCGGAACAAGGTGCCACTCGACTGCCAGTGAATGACTAGAAGGTTCCATCACCTGGACCCTGAATATCAGGTTCTCTCCATCCAGCACGAGCGGCGTAGCGGAACCACGCGGGTGGGGCTCGGGCTCACAGGAATCAATGGGATCAACCAGTCGGTAGATGTCCAGAACCGCCTCCTCCCGGCAAGGCAAGCAGAAGAACTCCCCCGAGTCCATCACACATCCGCCGGGGGTGGGCTTCCAAGCATCTCGAGCCTGCCCGGCGGCCCCTTCGTAGACACCGATACCCGGGACGTCGGCCTCGATCCAGTGTGCCCAGGACACGGCGGACTCGTCGGGAGTATTCGATACGTTCACGGCGTTCCGCACCCTACCGCGCTTGTGGGTCTCCGTGGTGTACTCGTCCCCCAACCCAAAGAAGGAGTGTCCGAACTCGTGCACCACTGTCTTCACGCTCTGGCCGCCGATGGTGGCCACCCCGCCCCCTCCAGTACCAAACACTCCCAAACGAACAAACACGATAGCCTGGCCGTCATTCCCCGGTACCTCGGAGAGCATCTCACGCACAAGCCCTGTCTCGATCCCCACGTGCCCGGCGTAGGTCGGGAGGGTCTTACCTCCAAGGGCGGTGTCGTATTCGCGATCAAAGCCATCCACACCGTCCTCCGCGCTTACGACGTTCGCCCGGACAAAATTGAAGTACGCCTCATACTCCGCGAGAGTCTTCTGACGCAGTATGAACTTGGGCACACTGGAGGCCAGCTTGTCGAAGGCCCGTTGCTTTTCCAGGGTGTAGCCCTCGCCCATGATCACCACGTCCACACGGTTGGCAGAATCACCTGTGCGCACAATGTCGGTCCAGCCCAAGAAGCCGCTGGGGCGCGTACGGCGCTCCGCCGCCGTTGCGACCAGGCTGTCAGGGTATCGCTCTACAACCTTGGCAAATGCACGACGCGCTTCGGCGTACTTGCCCCTGCTGTAGAGCTTCAGAGCCGCATCAAAGTATTCTTGAGCGGGTTCCGGGGCAGCCTCTTGAAGGGGTGCAGCCGCGGTCGCCTCCGCAAGCCACAACAACCCGAGGGCCACAAGTGAGCACCCGTGCCACCTGGAGGGAGTTCCGCATCGCATACCCATGAGTCTAAGAGGTTGTGTGCAATAAGGCGTGAACGCCAGGCGCCCTAACCTCGGTCTAACATTGCCTGAAGTCGATCCAGCCCCATCACCATGTTGTCCATGGGCGGGCCAAACGAGAATCGCATCCACTGCTTGTAAGGCGAGTCCCCCTGGCGCTCCTTCCTGGGATCCACATCGAAATACTCGCCCGGCACGGTCATCACCTTGTGCTGCAGCGCGCGCTCGAAGAACCCCACCCCATCGTTGAACGGAGCGGGCAGAGCAGACAGATCCCCCCAGCAGTAGAAGGTTCCCGAAGGTTCGGCCGCGAAGCGCACGCCCATGTCCTTCAAGCGCTCCACCATCAGGTTGCGCTTGGCGCAGAACACCTCCCGCAGGGCGTCGGTCTCCTGGTCGGCCCGACTGGGCTCCAGAGCCTCCAGAGCCGCACGCTGGGCAACCCGGGAGGGTCCCCCATCAATAGCACTGCCGGTGCGGGCCATGGCTTCAATCATCGGCGCCGGACCCAGGGTCCAACCCACTCGCCACCCTGGGTAGCGGTGATTCTTGGTCAGCCCGTCGAAGATCAGCACGGGGTCCTGCTCCACGTCCTCGACGTAACAGGCCGCGCTCACCGGACCCGCCGCGGGGACATGGGCTTGGCCGTTTTCGCTCGGGGAGTAGATGAAGTGGCTGTAGAACTCATCTGAGATGAGCGTGATGGATCGATCGCGGGCCAAACGCACAAGCTTCTCAAGAGCATCGCCCGCGAGCACCTGTCCGGTCGGATTGGTCGGGTTGGAGAATAGGTAGGAGGCGATTCCGTGCTCCTCTGAAGCCGCGGCCACCTGCTCAGGAGTCACAAGAAAGCCGTTCTCCTCGCGCCCCCAGATGGGGATCGGATCCAGTCGACTCGCATGGGTAGCAAGCATGTCCTCATAGGCGGTGTAGTCCGGAAGTTGGTAGCCGACGCTGCCGGATTCAAGAGCCGCCATCAGGCGGGTAAGTGCGAGGCGACCCCCGCTGGCCACCGCCACGTTCTCCGGGCCGTATCGGGAGGAATGCCCCTGGCGGTACAGGCGGTTGGCGTAGTCCGCCACGGCCTGACGAAGCTCGTCCGTCCCCTCCAGCGGCCCGTAGGCACAATCACTGGGATCCAGCTCGCAACTGAGGATACGGGGGGGAGCACCTGCCATCTCTCCAACCTCGGGTTGCCCCTGGCCCAGGTTGCACCAGTCCGGGTGCCCGTTGCTGAAGCCCAGCTTGACGGCTTCGGCGACCACGTGGATGACGCCCATGTAGGGCACCTGGCGCAGAGCGCCCAGAGAGGCAGGATCTTGCACAGCAGTTGAGTTTGAGGCTGGGTCCATAGGAGGGACCGAGCATAGCGCAATTGCAACCGTGCGGCGATCGGAACAGCAGGATGCTCAGGATCCTGCAGACCAGCCGAGCGTCTCGGCAAGAGTCTCCAAGTCGGGCAGGACCCAATCGGGCAGCCCCCCCGGCCCCAAGGCGGAAACCTCAGGGGCCCCCGGCGTCAGGATGCACAGGCCCATCCCCGCAGCCCGCGCGCCTTCCCCGTCCAGCTCATCCCGATCCCCTACAAAGAGCACCTCCCGAGGCTCCAGGCCCCACTCCTCGCAGGCGTGCCTAAAACCGGCAGGGTGCGGCTTGAAAGCATTGATGCCCGCATCCGTGGCAGCCAGCTCAAGCTCCACCAGGTCGCGCACCCCCAGGGCCTCAAGCTTGGCGCCTGGCGGATAATCAGAGAACACGCCCAACCTCGCACCGGCCGCCCTGGCGCCCGCCAGAAAGGGTCTCAGCCCGGGCAGGTGCAAGGCGCCCAGGTGCTTCAGGGGACGCTCGTGCATCCACTCCGCGACGAGCGCCTCCAGCGCTTGCGCTTCCATGCCCATGGCATGAGCCGGGAGTCTGTATTGCAGCTCCTCAAGAGGCTCCTCGGGCCGACCCAGGCCGCGCATCTCTTCACGCATTGCCCGGAAGACCTTCAAGCGACGGATGGTCTGCGCCCCCCTGAAGGGAGCAAGACTCAGGGCACCTGCTGCACACCCGGCCAACAACTCGAGCGCCATACGACGCCGAACGGCCCCCAGTGGGTAGAGCGTCCCGTCCAGGTCGAGCAGTAGAGCCCGGGGCGTCACAGACCGGGGTGCGGTACTCACGCGGACTCCCCGACCGGCGTCGCGGGTGCCTGGTCATCGGACCCCGAACCACCGGCCTTGCGTCTGAACCAGAAGTACGCGTAGGCCGGGTGAATAACGCTGGAGAAGAAGAAGACAGTCAGCGCAATGGAAGGTCCGACCTTCGGGTAGAAATGCCCCAGCAGCGCCAGGAGCGTGAGATGCACGGCAAACTGTACGGCGCCAAAGACAATAGCCACCTTCAGGTTATCGGTCACCAGATAGAACGTGTCGTTGGCCACCGAGAAGGACACCACCATTACACCGGGGGCCAAGATCAGGAAGACCGTCCAGACCGGGTCACGGTAATCCGATGGAAACGCCTCAACCAATGACGGGACAAGGAAACCTATCAGCACCACGCCCGTGGAGACGAGCGCGCCGCTCCCCAGGGTCGCACGCCAATAGGCCCGCCGAAGGCCGCGCAGGTCCTTCAGTCCTACAAGTTCACTGAAATACGGAAGAGCTGTGCGGTTGATGCCCTGCATCAAGGTGCGGACAGCATCGACTATGCGTTGGGCCAATCGCATGTAGGCCACCCAACGTGTGTTGCCAACAAAACCCAGCACCATGGTCGGCAGGATGTTGACTCCCAGGGCGTGCATGTTCTGCGTCACTCCAAGTCGCAGCCCAAGGCGCAGGCCATAGAACAGTGGCGCCTCCTTGAAGCGACCCAAGACCATACGCACGCTCGGCAGAGGTGCCTCACCCGAGCGCGTCTCACGTACGTACGCGTCCACCGCCAGAACGGATCCCACGCAGGAGGCCAGCAGCATACCCACAGCCGGCCCCACCGCGTCCCGGGTAATCACCGCTCCAGCCACCACCAGGAACACGCGGACGCACTCCTGCCCATTCTCAACCTTGGCGAGAGCAACCATTCTCCTGGTGCCCTGGAATGCCGCGCAACATGCCGAGCGGGGAAGTTCAAGCAGGGGCGTCAAGGCCATCAGGGCCGCCGCCTTGATCAGCGGCTGCCCGTAGGCCGCCCCCCAACTCAGGCTCGGCGTGTGGTACACATGCTCAGCCACCCAGGGCAAGACGGCGACAGCCAAGACCGCAAAGGCCACCCCCATCCACAACAGAGCCTTGACCAGGTAGGCAATCCAGAAGGCGACCTTGTAGTCGCTACCTCGGGCCGCTGCTGCAGCCAGTTGGCTCGTCGCTACAGGGTACAGACCCAGGTTCACCGAGAACCAGAGGAACGAGTAGGTCGCTATGGCGAGGTAGAACTCCCCCTGCTGCAAGGAGCCCAATATGTGAGCTAGGGCCAAGGCGCAGGCCAGACTCCCCAGGCTGTTGATCATGGACGCCGCCTGCAGGGTGGCAGAATCCCGCACGAAGCGACTGCCCATCAACCGCTCGACAAGGCCCCTCACACTCAGGACTCCGACTGCCGGCTACCGCTGGGAAAGAGCAGGATGTCGTCGATCTTCTCCATCCGGGAGAGGTCGCACTCTGCGTACCCCACCCGCGTCAGCCCTTCCAGCGCAGCCACCTGCGCATCCCAATGCGGGTGGTAGAACTCGGCGAGTAGCTCAGCCAGGATCACCGGCTTGGTCTCCTGTGTTTCGAGCCAGGGGAGCATCCCCGCCAGCACGGCATAGTCGTGCCCCTCCGCATCCGTCTTTATAAAGCTGACGTCACTGATCCCGAGACGGGCGGCGACCTGGCTGAAAACCTCGATCGTCACCTCCTCCTCGTCAAAAGGCGTATCGCTCTTGAGTTGCGCCAACTCGCTCCGATCAAAGAAGAGCTCTCGGACGATGGTGTTGCCTCCGAAGTTGTGCCGCGGTTTGAAGATCGTGGTGGTGCCAGCCTCTGCACCGAGCCCCGCATGAACCAGCCTCACCCGAGGGTTATCCTCGAATCGCTGCGCGCAGCGCTCGTAGTAGCGCCGCACAGGCTCGAAGAGGATGGCCTCACATTGGGGCCGCTCCTGGAGGATGCACTCCGTGAAGAGACCGACGTTGGCCCCCACATCCACGAACAGGGAACCATCGGGAATGTAGGGCAGCACCCTTTGAACATCCGCCATCACGCGCGGCCGGTGGTGCTCTGCCCACTCATCCAGGGAGAGGGGCCTGGGGTCCCGAAGTCGGCCGATGGACTTCAGGAGACGGGTAACTGATCGGGGGAGCATCAGGTGGCGGGGTTCGCAGGCGCGGAACGGGGGGACCCATGAAGACTATCGGAAGGGCCCCCGCGCCTCCCCCCATATTTCCACCATCCCTCAAGGCGAATGCTGTCAGCCCGGACAGGTGGGTCCAATCGAACACTCAACGGTCGGACCCCAGGATGCGGGTAAGGGTGATCAACGCGAAGGCTGTCCCGTAGGGCTTGTGGTAGCTGTAGAGCGGGTAATCCCAGAGCGACCCATCCGGTTGCGCGCAGGCCAGCACCGAACGCGCCAGGGCTGGCGCGTGACGCCGGCGCAGGTCCGGGGAGGAGAGTTCAAGCAGGTAAGACGCGTAGGCATGACCATAGAGATAGAAATAGCCTGAGATCTGACACCAGGACTCATGCGGGATAGGCCTGCGCAGCCCCGCACGTTGCAGTTCCGAATAGCGAACCAGAAGATCTGCGAGGGCACGGTTTCGATCCGAGTCCGGGACGGACTGCCCGTGGAGCATCAGGGATAGCTGGCAGGCTGGTGTGCGGCAGGCGGCCCCGGCCGGGCCGTTGATGAGGGCCTGCGGCGAGCGCCTCCACATCTCCCCATAGGCATAGGGTCCCATGGGCATCCGGCAGCGGCGAAGGCTGTCCACCGCACGAGCAATCAACCCCTTGGGCACTTCCACACCGGCGTCCTGGACACGGGCCAAACCCACGAGGATCGTGGCCGTTGTGAAGCTCATGGATGTGGCAGCCGGCGGGTGGGTCCGATAGCCCTGCAGGGACAGGTAGCCCCACCCCCCATCCACAGACTGATAGCCCGCGAGCCTCTCAACCAGCGCGCTGCTCGCCCTGCGAATCTGGTCCTCGTGCTCAGGTAGAACCCCTTCCAACAGACACTCGCCAAGGGCCTGCAACGTGAACCCGAAGGCCCACACGTTGTAGTGCTCGATACCACTCTGGCGCCGCACCGGGTAATGCTCGAGAAGATGCTCGATCCCGCGCTGAACGGCCAGGCTCTTATCCTCCCCTCCGAAGGGGGAGTCGAGTAGTGCACTCACAACCAACCCAGTAGTCGCCACCCGGAAGGCATCTTGAGATCCCGGCGCGCTGGCGAAGACCTCAATGGGTCGCGGTGAGTGATGTGAGCCCCAACCACCGCTCTCCAGTTGATTGTCCAGCAACCATTGAGTGGCAGCCTCTGCCGCAGACCTCACCTTCAGCCTCATGGGATCCTGGAGATAGGGTCTCGCCTGCGCCCACCCGGTACCGACCATCAGGCAGCCTCCAAGGAGGGTCGTGGCCAAACGCAGGCCCAGGACTACGGAGGACTGAGGCCCCATTTCGAGTATTGGACTCCCGGAGTCCGGGCTAGGGAGCCTCACCCAGAAGAACGCGATCCCCGGCATCCAGGCCACTCACGACCTCCGTGCCTTCAGGGTGCGTAGATCCCAAGACCACCTCGCGCCGCACGTACTCTTCGCCCCCACCTGCCCGCGCACGTTCAAGCAGGCACCAAGCCTGGCCTGCATCTCTGTGGATGGCCTCCTTGGGAACGAGGATGGCGTCCGCAACGACGACCCGCTCAACGGCCACTTCCGCACGCACCCCTGGCAGCACACCCACCCAGGGGTCCGCTATCTTCAGGGTGGCGGCGAACTTCCCCGTTGGTCCGGGGAACGCATCCACCAACAGTGATCCTCCCCGCGCAGCCTGTCCCGTGGCGGGCAGGGCGCGTACCACAGATGCATCGCGCGCCGTGGCAACCTGCTCCGCAGAGAGAGCCAGGGCCACGTGGACGCGATCCGCGGGGGCAACCACGAAGACACCCCGGCCAGAGGGAAGTCGATCCCCCACACGATGCTCGGGACGACTCAATCCACTCTCCCACTCACGTGCCCCCCCATGGAGGAAGACTCCCGCGGATGTGCTGACAAACACCAGGCTGGCCTCCACCGTCCGTGCACGCTCCAGAGCCTCGCGGGCCTCCGCAAGCGTCCTGGCAGCGGCCTTGAGCTCTGCTTCCTGTTCGGTCGTCGCCAGTCTCTGCTCAACCCTGATAGCCTCCAGAGCATGCTGCGCAGCTGACACACCGCGCTCCAACAGGGCCGTCTGCCGGGGGTGCTCCAGACTGTCCGCGTGGGCGCGCTGATCCTTGTTCAACTGGAGTTGGCTGAGGGCCGTAGCCAAGCCGCGGCGCGCACGCCTCAACACAATCTGCTCGACCTCGTCCACCAACTCGTCTTGGGTGTACATGGCCTCCAGCTGCGCCAACTCATCCCGCTGATCATCCACGGTGGCCTGTAAGCGCTGCTCCGTCAGCTTCTCAGCCCGCTGACGGAGACTGGTTGCCACATTGAGGTGCGCCTTGAAAGCCGCGGTCTTGTGTTCAAGGTCCTCTTCAGCCGACTTCAGTGCAGCCGCCCGCGCCTGCCGAGCAAGTCCGGCGCGCTCCTTCCCGGCGAAGATGACACGTTCGGCTTGGGCAACCGCAAGTTCCGCGGCCTCTCGCTGCTCGAGCCAGGGCTCGATCTCCAAAGACCCTACGCGGTCCCCGGCATTCACCGGGCTCCCATGGGGCAGGACGTCTGCGAGCACGAGGCTGGAATGCCCCTCGGTCACAGGGGTCTCCAGAACCTCCCAGCTCGCCGGAACGAGGACGCCCTGGAGTTCAAGCGTAGCCGTCACATTGCGCCGCTTCAGGAGCAGGGAATCCACCGATCTCGGTCTGATCGGGACCAGAGAAGCCGCTCCCACTCCCGACTCCGGAGCCTTCGCCTGAACGTCGGGGCGCAGGACACCCGCCAAGGCCACGGCGGGAATCAGAAGAAGAAGGGCTACAGGGCGCATTTCGTTGGTGGGAAGAAGGGTCCACCCAATACTATTACGGATTCGTACCTCAGGCCTGAATTCCCTTTCCCCTTTGCCCCTCATGGCACAGCGCAGGCACCCCCTGCGCGGTGCCTCGATGCGGGATCATGCCGGACCCCACTTTTTGGGCCAAGAAAGCAACCCGAAATGGTCGATGTTGGGATACCGACAACTCTTCCGCTTGCGGGAGATTTAATGGACGCTTACCCTTAACCAACACGATTCCGGCCCGATTTACCCGGATTGGAGCCTGGACCCTGGGATTCCCCATTTCACCTCGTGACCCGCTCATGAAGACCCTTCTGCTGCACGCACCCGGCGACTCGCCCTGTGATTCCCCTTGGATGGGGGTTCCGGCTTTGGTGGCCCATCTCAAGAAATTGGGCTTCGAGCATACGCACCAGCGGGACCTCGACCTGGATCTCTACCACCACTCCCTGGACCCGCGCACCCACGCGCGTGTCTGCGAGATCATCAGGCAGGGGGGCAAACAACCGGCAGCGCATGCCAGCGCCAAGCTGCGCTTCTTCGTCCGTTGGTTTGCTGCTCCAGCCACCCGACTGCTGACACGCTGGACCCTGCGCGACCGCAAGTTCTTCACCGCATTCCGCGAGGCCACCTCCATCGAGCAGCAGTTCCCAGAGGACGGCGTTGTGCGCTATCGCAAGACGCTTCAGCGGGTGCTCAAGCTGATGGGGATCTTCTACTACCCGTACCTGTCCTACCCCAAGTTCTTCAACAAGTTCGAAGAGCGCAACTTCTATGCGGTTCACCTGCGCTTGGGCTACGCCCTGCGCCAGACCATGGAATTGGGGCGCCGGGCTCTCGAGGACTTCTACGAGCAGACAGTCCTCCCCCAGGTTCAGCGCGAGGACTACGACGTCATTGGGATCTCGGTCTCCGTGTCCCGGCAGCTCGAGCCAGCCCTGGTTCTGGCGGACTTCCTCCGCGGCCATGGCATCCGCGCCAAGCTTGTGCTCGGTGGCAGTTACGTGTCCGACACTTTCGACGCAGGCTGGCTTGAAGACTCTGTCCTGGAGAAGGTCGACTACGTGATCCGCTATGAGGGCGAAGAAGCCCTGCCCCAGCTCATCGACGCCCTGCGTGACGGCACCAGCACGGCTGAGATCCCCAACCTCCTTTACCTGGAAGACGGGGAGCGCATCACGAACGATCGCACCTTCCTGAAGAACATGGACGCTCTGAATGCGCCCGACTATGACGATCTCGCCCTGGAGAAATACCTCGATCGCCCCCTGCGCCTGCCGATCATGTCCAATCGTGGGTGCTACTGGGGCCGCTGCTCCTTCTGCTCCCACCACTTCACCCTCGGCACCGGCCGCATGCGCGCCCGCGCCCCGGAGTTGGTGCTTGAGGACATGCTCAACCTCCAGAACCGCTACGGCGCACGCAGTTTCTTCCTGACCGACGAGTCCATGCACCCCGGTGACATCGTCGAGCTCAGTGATCTCATCCTCGAGCGGGGAGCCAAGGTCAACTGGTCCGGGATGATGCGCTTCGAGGACTGTATGGACGTGCCCTACCTGGAGAAGGTCAAGGCCGCAGGCTGCTACTCCATCATGTTCGGCCTCGAGTCCATCGCCCAGAACATCCAGGATATCATCCAGAAGGGTGTCAACACGGAGCTCGTCTGGCGCGTCCTGGAAGACTGCAAGAAGGTGGGCATCAAGGTGCACCTCTTCATCATCCTCGGGACGCCTGGTGAGACCGAAGAAGACATGAAGGAGAACATCGACTTCCTTCTGAAGAACGAGCACCTGTACGAGACCGTACAGATTGCCACCTTCCTCCTGACGGCCAACTCCCCCATGCACAAGAAGCCGCAGAAGTTCGGCATCTCCAACGTGACGACACTGTCGGGCCACGCCAGCAAGGCCTACAGCGAGAATGCTTTCGAAGTGGATCGCGGCTTGCAGCAGGAGGAGATCCAGCCTTACTTCGACAAGCTTGTCAGCCATCCCCTCATCCTGCGCAAGGACCTGTGGGGCGGCCACGGATTCCGCATCTACCAACCCGATCAGCCTGACACCACTTGGGCCTATCCAGCCGAGGTTCAGGCGGCCCTCAGCGCCGCAGGGCTCACCGATGGCAACGGCCACGTCTGCAAGGCCGGGGATGGCACGCTCAACGAGATCCCCCTCACAGGCTTGCGGGGGAGTGACCCCGTCGAGGAAATCAATCGACTGCCCGAGGCGCGCCCCAAGGACGCCCAGAATCCCAACGTGGCCTAGCTCGCCCCTCCGCGGGGTAAGCCGCGGGTTCCCAGCAAGCCACAGGTCAGGCCGATCCACACCAAGGCCAGGCACCCCCACTCAATCCAGCGCTCCAGCCCGGCCGCAAAGATGTCCTGAAGGGCGGGAAGGTGCCTCACGGACACGAACCCGGCGATACCCAAGAGGCCCGTCAGGGTGAGGACCTTGGCAAGGCCAATGTGCTGGTCGCGCCGCACCAGCCGCGCAAAAACCACGACGACAGCCAGGAACGCCGAGCCTACCAGTACCCACCGTACCCACAGGTGCGGCCCACGCAGTCGCCACTCGGGATCGAAGGCCCGTACGAGCTCCTGTCCGGTTTGATGGACCCATGCCTGCAGGTCCAGCGTCTTGTCCACCCAGATGAGCGCCAGGACGAGCCCCACGAGTGCCCAGGTAGCACGCTCCCCCTTGGGGCTACGAATCAAGAGGGGCGCAAGGAGAAACGCCGGGGCGGCCCAGCTACAGAGTCCGATCCAATCCACGTTGAACGTCGTGACTAGTGTGGGGTGCAGCACCATGGTTTCATCATCGGGTTCGGGACGCCCTTACGCCACCGTCGGCCGGCCCTAGGGGGAGCGATCCGACCTCTGCTTCCAGAGGAGGGCCAAGCTATCGGCAAGCTCGCTCGAGATGGCCCGCAGTCGGCGTAGCTGACTCTCCACCCCCGGTTCATCACCACGTCCCACAAGAATCCTGCCCAGCTCGAAGTGGGCACGCCCACTGCCCGGGTCCATCCGGATTCCACTCAGCAGTGCTTCTTCGGCTTCCACATCCTGCCCCATTCGCGCATGCACGATCCCCATCTCCACCCAAACAAGAGGGTCCTGTGGATTGAGTGCAGAGGCCTTCCGAAGATGCTCAAGTGCTTCCCCCAGTAGCCCT
>PVBE012287572.1_pt1 | contig 12238 bp, 9 predicted proteins | sample 1631181 | NCBI WGS metagenome assembly PVBE01 (sample SAMN08397723, study PRJNA350692) | Marine metagenome, whole genome shotgun sequencing project. | isolation source: water | place: Pacific Ocean | collected 2012-04 | reverse complement strand
TACCAGTTCAAAAGAGTTCCTAGGTTAGTGAGATGGAATAACTTCTTCCATCACGTAGTGAACAATCGCCCAACGATCTTCCACTGGCATCGTCTTGAAGGACATCATCAACTCTGATCCAGCAGCCCCGCCGGGGACGCCGACAGTAATTCGAGTAAAGATATCTTCAGCACTTGCACCAAATTTAATTTCGCCATTTACAAGATCTGCAGCTGGGATGATTTGAAATACTTCTGGGGATGTCTCGCGCCAACTGTATTTAATTTGGTCGCCGTTGCCACTACCATCAGCACCGTGACATGAAGCACAGTTTGCTGCAAATAAATCTGCACCACGAGTCACACTCGCTTGGGTTGCTTCTGGAGCCTCCCCAACATGAATCGCATTGCCAGGTTTTGGACCTGCTGCTCTAAACTCGTTTAGAACATCGACAAGTGAAACAATTTGTGCAACTGTAAGGTCAGGAAATGCTGGCATACCAGAGCCCTCAAGACCTTCGGCGATCACTCTAAAGAGGTCGTCATCTGAAGCAACAGCATTATCGGTTGAAGCAAAATGATATGTAGCGTTCATTTCACCATTTGCTACAAAGTTTCGAGGCAATGCATCGAAAGTAGGAGAATCCATACCAGCGCCATCTCCATACCCATCTTCACCATGGCATCGTGCGCATTGGCTTACATACAAAGGATAGCCAGCAAGAACATCGCCTTCTGACGATGCTATTGTTGTTGGAACGTTTGATGCGGTTGCTGAACTTGGTGAGCCGAGTAAACCACCTGAAATTAAGAACCCGATTGCAACAATAGCAAGACCATAAACAAGCCAAGATTTGTCACTTCGCAATGCAAATTCCCACTTGCGTTGGAAACGATACTTTTGTGTTCGCATGGATTGCGGAACACGCACAAAATAATTCACAGGGAACGTCCAGAAGTGGACAAGCTTTGTAAATGGGAAGTACGCAAAGAACACAAGTGCAAGAAATACATGCAACTTAGTAAGGAAACTTGCAGATTCCATGAGCTCTGGCTGTGGGGTCAATGTCCACAAACTTGCTGTCCAAGATGATGCGGTGTACGCAATACCGAAAATTTTGTCTACTAATACTTGATATAGCGCGATGCCAACAATTGCGATGAGAAAACACTGAATGATGTAATCTTCTGGTCTACTCATTGCTCGAACTTCAGGAACACGGATTCGACGCATAAGTGCCATGAACGAACCAATCAAGACGAGAATGCCACCAAGGAGTGCACTCCAAAAGAAGAAATCTACTGCAGAGCGTGATCCCATCACGCCACCAATAAGACCAACAACATGGCCTGCCAATAGAAGGACGAGTCCCCAGTGGAACATTGTTGATGCAACTCCAAGGAGTTGTCTCCCGAACAATCCACTTGCTCTAGTACTCCATGAGTAGGGTCGAGTCGCCATACGAATGATGGGGACTATGAAGAACAATACGATACAAAGGTAAGGGAATACTCCCCATAAGAAATTGTTCATGGCTGTTTTTGCTCCTGCGTCGGCGTAACTTCGTGGTCCATCTGCACCATCGCGGTACTTTTGGATTGTTGATTGTGATTGTGTGGATTCGGATATTGTCGTTGTGACAACTGCTGTTTCTGTTTGAGTCTGCGTTTTCGTTGCAAATATTGGTGGTGGTGGCACAGTTGCAACTACATCCGCTACCTTCCCATGGGAGAGTTCATGTGATGGACCTTGCGCGATGTATCTCACTAAGAACCAAGACATAATCGAGACAATGATTAACGAGACAAAGAATGTCGTTGTTTCTGCTTTCGTGGCTTTCACGGTCGCACCTCTGGCATATTGAAATCTTTCATAGATTTTGCTGGTTTCGTATCACGAAGAACATTTAGGGAGACATTTCCCGATTGTTCATCAGGAGTTTTCCACATAGGAACATCGCTCATTTGTTCAAGGTCTTCGGTTGCAACAAGTTCGATCGCTGGAATAAGCAAACCATACACACTACCGAATTTCTCAAACCCTTTTGCTAGCGAGGGAAGCCCTGGCAATAGATATCGTTCTACCATTCGCCGTCTTAGTCCAAGCGTGTCTTCCTGAACGCCTTCAAGACTGATTGCTAAGAAGTTCAACATCACTGGAAGAAAGTCTGGCATCTCAACATTGCCCAGTTCAAAACCAAAGTGTTCGTACATCCCAATCAACTCAAGCATAAATGCGTTTCGTGGTGAGGTACTTATGCCGCTACATGTGGAAGGTTCTTCAAACATGTGCGCACCAAGGTAAAGCGGGCAAGGAGGTGAAAGTTCTAGCGTAGAGACATATTCGTGGCTTGATTTTGCGCCATCTGCTTCAAGAAAGCGATCGAGCTGGTCTGCAACATGTGGGAGACTTGTTCGAACTTGTTCAAACCATATAACAATTGCATCATCATCACGCATTGTAGGGTTGATGAACATCTCTTCGAGCAAACGATATGCTGCTGCAATGTCACGAGAGATTGGCATGAATTAGCTTCCAACCTCTTCGCGGTTTCCGTGGAACTCAACAGATCGCTGCGGCATATTTCCCGGTGTCATTTCGCTAAAGCCTGCATAGCCTCGTTCGATAAACGGAGCGTTGTCAGTTCGTTCACGTCTTGTTGTTGGAACAACAAATCGTTCGTGATAGTGAGCTAGTGAAAGAAGGCGATGCATATGTTTTGCCTCTTTTTCAGTCAAACCAACTTGTTTTAGTATGTCAAGATCGGCTTCTCCTTCAACACGAATGCTTCTGCGATACCCGCGTACTGCAAGTTGTCTGAGCAGCGCTGTTTCGACAAGACTGTCTTCACCGCATGAGAACATTTGTGACAAGAACTTGATTGGCAAACGAAACTCATTAAGATCAGGAAGGACTGTTTTACCGCCAACCATTGCGAGTGAATCGGAACCATCTGCTTTTGTTTTCACAGGGCTTTCAGGTGGAATATAAAACAGTGCTGGAAGCGTTCTAAACTCTGGATGGAGTGGCAATGCAATCTCCCAATCCTTCACCATTTTGTAAACTGGAGAACGCTTACACGCTTCAAGCCACGCATCACTGATGCCTGCTTCTTTTGCTGCTGCAATGACTTCAGGATCGTGTGGATCAAGAATCAAATCACGCTGCGCTTCAACAAGTTCTTTTTCTGGAAGGTTTGCAATTTCTGCAACACGATCCATATCGTAGAGGAGTGGTCCCATGTAACGAATTCGTCCCGGACAACTGTGGAAACATGCAGGTGGCTGCCCTGCTTCTAATCGTGGGTAACACAAGATGCATTTTTCCATCTTGCCAGTTTTCCAGTTGTAATATGGTTTTTTATAAGGGCAAGAAGAAACACAATATCGCCATGCTCGACATCGGTTTTGATCGATAAGCACAACACCATCTTCTTCTCGTTTGTAACCAGCGCCTGATGGACAAGCGGCGACACAACACGGGTTCATGCAGTGATTACAAATACGAGGAAGGTACATGATGAACGAATCTCGGAATTTTAAAAGCGCGTCTCTTTCAGAGTCACTCATGCCTTCGAAATTGATATCCATTGCACCGGTGCCATCAACAGTTGCGCCGGCGCCATTATCTTCCCAGTTCACGGCGTATTCAATCGAAATATCTTCTTCACCAGTGATCATCGACTTAGGTCGAGCAACAGGTTGGGAATGAACCGTTGGCTTCGTCGAGTGCAGGTCTTCATACGTAAACGTAAATGGACCTTTTCCGTAATACTCTTCCATCTGTGGCATCACAGGGTTATAAAACAAGTTCATCATTGTCCAAAATCGCGAACCGATTTTGAGCGTAGGACCATGCTTGGTAGATTGGCTCCAACCACCCTTGTACTTCTCTTGGTTTTCCCATTGCTTTGGGTAACCAATACCAGGTTTGGTTTCGACATTGTTCCAGAACATGTATTCCGCACCTTCTCGGTTCGTCCACACGTTCTTACACGCGACTGTGCAAGTGTTGCATCCGAGACACTTGTCAAGGTTGAACACCATTCCCATTTGTTGTTTGACCAGCATTAGGCAGGTCTCCTATCTTTTGTTACAAATTTAAATAACATCGTTTGATTCATTTGATATTTTCAGCGCTACGCGTTGGGCACAAGATGTGCATCCTTATCTTGATAAAGAACCTTCTTCGGCCCAGCAGCAAGTGGCATCTTGCGGATCAATACTGCACAATCACGTTCGGATGGACTTGGTCCTTGATAGTTCAAGAAGTATGTCCAATTCGCGTACCCACCCATCATGCAGGATGGATTCATCATGACTCTTGTTGGAGCGTTGTTGTTACCGCCACGAAGGTCAGTCATGCCACGCTTTCTCGCAAGAGGTGAGAATGGCACGCCCACATGTCGTTCAGAAGAGTGATACATGATGACAGATTCGCGTGGAATTGTTCCACTGAGTACTGCACGAACATTACAAATACCATTTTCGTTGTAGACCTCAACCCAATCATTGTCTTTAACATCAATTTCAGCTGCGTCTTCATCGTTGATCCAGACGACTTGGCCGCCTCGGAACAAGTTAAGCATTTGCCAGGTATCCCAGAACATCGAGTGAATCGACCACTTGCCGTGTGGTGTCATAAAGCGGAACACTTTCGAGTTTGCTTCGGCAGTACTTGGTGAACAGTCACCAATTTTTACCATGTCAACCGGTGGCTTGTACGTTGGCATCGATTCACCAAGTTCGCGGTAACCACGGTGGTCAAAGTAAATTTCTTGACGACCAGTTAGCGTATGCCATGGTTTGAGACGTTCAACGTTCATAGACCAGGGTGCGTAGGTACGGCCTGGGCATTCAATTGCCGACCAGTGCGGAGAAGTCAAACTACGACGAGGCTGCGATTGCAATTCTGGATAGTGGTGATGAATTTCTCTGTCACCTTCAACAAGATCTGCAAGTGGCAGACCAACTCGTTTTTCTAAACCTTCAAAAATTTGGTGCGAAAGTTCACCATCAGACTCAGGAGAAATTCGTAAAATTGTTTCGCAAACTTGCTCTGCTTTTTCAAGTGATGGGCGGCCGTCTTTTTCGCCAACCAAATAACTTTCTTTCAGCGCTTCACAAATTTCAGTCAGGTCACCATTGATGCCCTTGCATCCATATCCATCTGGTTTACAAACATTTGGTCCAAATGTTGTGTACTTGTCAAGAATCTTTGTGTAATCTCGTTTTACGATTTTAACTTTCGGGAATGTTTTTCCAGGGATTGCTTCGCATTCACCATTGTGCCAATCATGAATTTCACCCATTGGCTGCGCCATTTCGTCTGGGCAGTCTGTGATCAATGGCTGCATAACCATGTCTTCGAACTCATCTGGCATATGCTTCTTTGCAAGTTCGCTGACTTTTGCAGCAATTTCCTTAAATGCTTCCCAGTCGTGCTTCGCTTCCCAAGGCGCGTCATGCGCGGGTGTAAATGGATGGAAGAATGAGTGAAGGTCAGAACATGTCAAGTCATACTTTTCATACCAATGTGCGGTGGGAAGCACGATGTCTGAATAGTTTGCAGACGAGTCCATACGCAAATTGATGTTTACAACAAGATCAAGCTTGCCGATCGGTGCATCCTTGTGCCATTTGACACCCTTCACCAAACCTTCAGCACGATCTTCGCCAAGCACATTGTTATGCGTACCAAGCATGTGCTTCAAGTTATATTCGTGACCACGCATACTCGTACCGATCAAGTTGCCACGCCAAATCCAAAGTACTTTTGGGTGGTTCTCTTCAGCGTCAATATCTTCAAGCGCAAATTTATCTTTGCCTTCGGAAAATTGTTTCGCGACCCAGTTTGCAACTTCTTCTTCAGAGTTTGCACCAGCTGCGCGAGCTTCCTTCAGATACTCAATTGGGTTTTTCTTATTTACTTGTGGGTAGAACGGCATCCAGCCATTTCGAACTGACATCAAGTATTGATCTGCAGCGTGGCTACCACCCTTTTCAGGGAATTTTTCAGCCCAAGGCGCCCAGATTGGGTCAAGAATCATACCGTCGTAACGCCACTGATCTGTATTAAAGTAGAAGAACGATGTACTGTTTTGATGTCTTGAAGGACCAGTCCAGTCGCCTGCACCGCCGAGGGTACCAATTGCTGCATAAGGTCGAATCTTTTCAGTTCCAACATAGGAGTGGAAGCCACCGCCGTTGCGACCCATGCAACCTGTAAGGATGCCCATCACTGCCATCGCTCGGTGAATCAATGGACCACCGTGATACCAGTGCAAGGTTCCCGAGCCCGTAATGAACATGGACTTACCTTGGGTTTTTTCTGCGTTTTCTGCCCATTCGCGTGCAACTCGAATAACGAGTTCGCGATCAACACCAGTTTCTTGTTCTTGCCAAGCTGGTGTATACGCTTGTGTAGCATCATCGTAATCTTTTGGATAATCACCAGAAAGACCACGGTTAACGCCAAGGTGTGAAAGAAGAATATCAAATGCAGTTGTCACGACAACTTCTTCACCATTTGCGTTTGTTACTTTCTTAACTGGAACACCGCGAGAGACAGCGACTGAATCCTTGCCCTTGCCTTCAGTTGCGCCAAGCGTTGTATCGAATGTATCGGTAAAGTCAGCAAAGTTTACTTGCACTTCTTCAAACGTTCCGTCATCTGCAATACAAGTGAGCATTGGATCAAATTCTTCACCTGCAACATCTTTATTGTCGAGGTTCCAACGACCAGTATTTTCTTCTTCCCAGCGATACCCAAGCGTGCCTACAGGCAATTTAACTTTATCAGTGCCTTGTTCGAGCTGGATCAATTTCCAATCAGCATTTTCTTCGCCTGCGTATTGGGTAAAGTCAGTTGCACGCATGAATCTGCCTGAGAGATATGAACCATCGTCTTGTTTATCAAGTTGCACAACAAATGGAAGGTTCGTAAATTGCTTGACGTAATCGTAGAAATATTCACTCCGACGATTTATATGGTATTCCTGAAGAATAACGTGAATGCATGCAAGCAAGTATGCAGCATCTGTACCGGGACGAACTGGAACCCAAAGGTCAGCGAATTTTGTCATGTCCGAATAATTCGGAGCCAGATTGACAATTTTGCCGCCATTATATTTATGTTCAGAAGCAAAGTGTGCATCTGGGGTACGTGTCATTGGCATGTTAGAGCCAACTACCATCCAGTACGTTGATTGATACCAATCCGCTGCTTCAGCAACATCGGTTTGGTCGCCCCAAATCCACGGCATAATGTGTGGAAGATCGTGGTACCACTCGTAGAATGAAAGCATAGTGCCACCAAGCAAGTTGCAGAACCTGTGACCAGATATAAAACTCACCATACTCATTGCAGGAATTGGTGAAAATGATGCGATGTGATCTGCACCATATTTCTTCACTGTATGAATGATGGACGCAGCCCAAATGTCAGTTGCTTTATCCCAACTACCACGACGCCAACCAGCTTTACCGCGAGCGTTACGGTATGTTTTCTTCTTTTCAGGATCTGCTTCAATCGCAGCCCATGCTTCAACAGGATCCTTGCCCTTGGCAATTTCTTCTTCGTACATGTCGAGAAGAACGCCACGTATATACGGATACTTCGGACGCACTGGGGAATATGGATACCAAGAAGCAGAAATACCACGTTGACAACCACGAGGTTCATAACTTGGTGTTTCTGAATTGATTTGTGGCCAGTCAGTCTTTTGAAGTTCCCAGCAAATGAGCCCATTTTTAACAAAGACTTCCCATGAGCATGAACCTGAACAGTTCACACTGTGACTGGTTCGAACTGAACGGTCATACGACCATCGTTCTCTGTAAAAATCTTCCCAGTCACGGGGTTCATCGGCTACACGGAACCAGCGTGATGCTGCTCCATTTGAAGTTCCTGCGCTCATGCTTGCATCTCCTGCTTGGGTGCTGTTGTGGTTACTTGTTCTGTTCCCTCTGGAAGTTGGATGTTGCATCCAATTTGAAAGGCTTCAATAAATGGTCTGAAATCTCGAGCTGTGCCATACACTGAAACAACTGCGTTGCGTTCTTCATCGTAAACGAGATTAACAACAACGTTTCGTCCAACTGGATGTTTTCGGGCTTGCTCTTCAATCATCTCATCTTCGTGCATTGCTTGTATTGCTACGTATTGCAATTTTGAAGGATGTTTTTGCCACCAAATCTCGAAATGCCAATCTAGAAGTTGTACTGTTGATTCGCCGCTTTCAATTGACGCGTCCATTGGATCAATATCCCACTGTAATACTGGTGGAAATCCTTCCCATGGTTCATCAGGAATTTCTGCTTCAGGTGAAGTGATTGGATCTGGTCCGAACTCACCGTAACCAATATCTTCTGCAACACCATGCCCCATCACAGTGTCTGCTTCAGAAAGAATATTTAGCGAGATGCCATCACGACCATGGTCTATAACATCAGTGGATTTACTCTCTGGCTTATCCCATGTCACCGAGACTTTTTCAATGCCAGCAATCATGCCAACTTCACGTTCAATTGCACCAGCAAGTGCTTGATGTTCAAACGTTTCAGTTTCTGGCTGTGCAAGTTTTACCATTGCTCTGCCATCGGCCACTGCAACGTCTTGCACTGTTCCACATGCAACAATGTCATTGCCTTCTTTGGGGTCAACCAAAGTTTTTAATTTTGTCCATACTGTTTCTTCGTTGCAAATCATTCTTGATACTCCTGCGTTATAAGCGCCTGCATGTCCTTTTTTGTGATGAGTAAGATAACGGATAATCAGATGCAGGTATCCCTATTCTAGCAACTTTTTTCACAATTACCTCTCAATTCACTCATAATGGACAATAAAAGTGGATAAAAAGCAACGTTTTTCTTTAATATGGCGAAGTGTGGAGGTCTCGCATACTATAAATAGGTGTTCAATCTACCGTTCATTCTTTCTATCACCATGCTATGGACATCCTCGGAGACCACCATGCCGATTTATTCTCGATCTGGGTATGAAATCACACCGCTGACTGAAAAGCAGTTGAAACCGCTTCTTGCAGAACTTGATAGCGAAACCATTCGAATAACACAAAAGGCTGGAACTGAACAACCATTTTGCGGCACCCTTCTAGACAATAAAAAAAGTGGCTTTTACTCGTGTGTCGTTTGCGGGTTACCACTTTTTTCAAGCCAACATAAATTTACTTCAGGCACAGGATGGCCAAGTTTCTTCTCCCCTTTCGCGCCTGAACATGTGAAGTCCAAAATTGATACAAAATTCGATATGAATCGAACTGAAATTGTTTGCGCTCGATGCGACGCACATCTTGGGCATGTATTTGAAGACGGGCCAAAACCAACTGGAAAACGATTCTGCCTAAACTCAATTTCGTTACATTTTATTGAAGATGGCGAAGAGATCCCAACGCAGTCAAAACCAGTTGAAACTGAAACTGCATATTTTGCTGGAGGTTGTTTTTGGGGAATAGAACATTGGTTTCAAAAAGGGATGGGTGTGATCAATGTCGAAAGTGGATACATGCAAGGAGAAACAAAAGATCCTACATATAAAGAAGTTTGTACTGGCAAAAGTGGCCACGCAGAAACTGCAAAAGTAACATTTGACCCAAAAGTGATCGCCTTTGAAACACTTCTCAAAGCGTTTTTCAAAATGCACGACCCAACCCAAGTTGACCGGCAAGGACCAGATATCGGCTCTCAATATCGTTCAGGCGTTTGGACAACATCTGATGAACAAGCAAAGATTGTCGATGCTTATATCAAGGAATTAACTGAGTCAAACGAGTATGACGTTCCAATTGCAACCCAAATAGAATCGGCGAAAACATTTTATCTAGCCGAAGAGGGACATCAAGATTACATCGAGACAACAGGTCGCGCTTGCCACGTTACTAACCCGTGGGAATAAACTGACCGTGGGTCAATTTATTCTTCTTCATCATCGATAGCTCGGCGAAGCACAACTAGAACAACAAAGGCAAGAAACGTTGCAGTCAATGCAAGTGTGTATTGCCCAAGACCTGAGGCAACTCCGATTGCAGCAGTCATCCAGATTCCCGATGCGGTCGTCATCCCTTGGACACGCCCGCGGGATTGAATAATTGCACCTGCACCGAGAAAACCAATACCGCCAACTATTCCCGCGATCACTCGACTTGTGTCTAAACGAACCATCGCCTCAATCCCTGCTGCTTGTTCAACAGTTGCCAATTGAAACATCGCGTTCACACCTACAATTGTAAATGTAGCTGACCCAAGACTCACAAGTGCCATGGTACGAAGCCCCGCTGGTTTACCGTAAATCCTACGGTTTAGCCCAATGAGCGCTCCAAGCACCAATGCAACAACCAGCCTAAGTACCATCTCAAGTGTATCTAATTCCATCATTACTGATTCTCCTTTCGGTGATATACCCTCTGTTCCATCAAGAAGGTTCTTTCTTCAAGAAAAACAGCTTCTCGATCTGCGAGATGCTTTTTAATGCCATCAAGTTGCTCTTCTGCTTCTCTTCTAGCTTGCCTTGAATCACCACCATGGCGTGGATCTTCTTCGATTTGCTCCAAGTCCATCGCCATCACAAGCGCAACAAAATCGGCATCAATCACTGGTTCCCCTGCAGCTGCTGCTACATTGTCGAGTGCCTTAAGTTCCTCAGTAATTCGACGGGTAACCTCTTCAACATCTTCTTGTGGTCCAAACATCAAAAGAGATTCTCGTGTTGCCACCCGTCTTTGTTCAATAGATTCTTCAAGTTCATCAATTTTCCCGTGCAAGTTTTTGGTTTGCTGATCAACCGGAGTTGGAGGTTTCGGTGGATCAAACGCATCGAGATTTATTTTTGAACCTCTTTTGAGCATTTTGCAAAACCAGCCTGACACTTTGTACGCTTCGCGCAATCGTCGCATTGCAGTTGGTACCGGCGTGGGACTACCATGCACCGCCGCATTTCCATCTCTCCGTATTGCATGCATGGTATCTGCTTGTCGTCTCGGTAACGTTCCTGATCGTTCGAGGGCACCGAGCATCGCACCAAGATCTTTTGAAATATCACCACGCATTTGCAACGATGTTAGTGTTTTTGCCATCGTTTCAACCATCAAACGCAGTTTAAACATGCACGAATCTGGATCAGTGTGAACATATTTTTCCGCCTGTTTTGCAAGGCGAGCAACACGTTTATCAAACCGATCTAAAAATTGAAAGTTTGTTTCGTTCTTACTCATGCTGCACCACCGCTTGGTCGAAGCATGGATGCAATTATTCTTGCGTTTACACAACACCGCTGAAATACATCTGGTGAAACACCAATTGCAGAGGCGAGCATCGAAGCCCAACGAACTTCGAGTGGTTTCATAGATCGATCTGCGTAAGCGATCATCATGACACCAGTCAAAAGTTTTTCTGATTCTTCTGTTGGTAACGCTCGAACGCCAGCGAGACAATCAATCAATGTTTTGTTACTAATGTGGTCAGCGTCTTTTGCCTCTCGACACTCCTCTTCTGTCAGGCCGAGGATCGCTTGGGCGTATAAACCGGTTGCTGCCTCTTGCACTGTTGGCAAATCTTCTCCAGCCACAGCCATCGTGCGGGCAGATAAAAACCAGAGGGTTGGAAGGTCGAGCAAGGTGGGCATATTCGATATTGTCCCTTAATGGTGCAACAGGTCAAGTTCTGAATTGAACGAACATGCTAATTACCTATTTTAACAACAAAATAATGTGATTTTCTTGCAAAATTACGATGTTTCTCTTGACTTGAACAGTATTTCGTGTGAAAGTACAAGTAAAGGCAGAGGGAGTAATCTGCTTTAGAGAGAAAATGCGTTTGGATAGCGCCTAAAAAGAAGAGAGAGAACAATGAAAAAATCACTTTTAGTAGCGAGTGTACTCGCCGCAGTAGCAACTAGTGGTGCGATAGCAGATGTCGTCTACAGCCAAAGTTTTGAAAACACTGACTGGCTCGGTGGAAAATATTACGATACTGGCGATGCTACTGTTGATCACTGGTTATTAAACAACTCAGGTGAAGCCGCTGTAAATGGTGATGGTTTTAGCGCTTGGTATGAGGCATTCGACCCCGCAAGCGTTGGACTTACAGATGGTGATTACGTTGGTGTGACAAACTACGGGTCACAGGGATTCTATGACGGCGACCAAGGGTATCAAATGTCCGATATTGACGGTTTCATGGAACTTCACTTTGACGGATACGAAGGTAGCGCTACAACCGTTTCACTTGCAATTTACATTGCG
>PVBE012973078.1_pt1 | contig 12240 bp, 14 predicted proteins | sample 1631181 | NCBI WGS metagenome assembly PVBE01 (sample SAMN08397723, study PRJNA350692) | Marine metagenome, whole genome shotgun sequencing project. | isolation source: water | place: Pacific Ocean | collected 2012-04 | reverse complement strand
CTCCTCCCGCTCGTCCTGGCCGCGCTCGTCGGCTGCCCCTCCGACCCGATCTCCGACGATTCGGGACCCGAGACGGACGACAGCGATCCCCCCGACACCCAGGACACGGACAGCGACGGTCCATTCGAGCTGGCCCTGGCCACCGCCAGCCAGGTCTCCCAGGACGAGATCGAGGCCAGCATCACGGCGCTCGAAGGTCTGGGAACCCGCTACACCTACACGGATGGTGACGACCAGGCTGTCGAGCTGCTGGCGGACAAGCTGACCAGCTACGGCCTGGTGGCCGAGCAGGACCCCTTCGTGGTGGGCTCCGAGCCCGTGGCCAACATCATCGCCCGCAAGGAAGGCGTCGAGGAGCCCGATGTCGTCTGGATCTTCTCGGCCCACTACGACTCCACCTCGAACCAGGCCGAGACCGCCGCGCCTGGCGCCGACGACAACGCCTCGGGTGTGGCCGCCGTGCTCGAGGCGGCTCGCATCCTCGCGCCCATGCAGTTCCGGCACAGCCTGTGGTTCGTCTTCACTGGGGCCGAAGAGCAAGGCAGCCTGGGCTCCGCTCACATGGTGGAGTGGCTGGCTACGGAAGGCGTCGAGGTCCGAGGGGTCATCGCCCCAGACATGATCGCCTACTGGCCCCTCGAGGACGGGGACGCGTTCGACATCCTGGGCGACAGCGGTTCGCAGCACCTCTCGGACCAGATGGCCGAGGTCGCCGACGCGCTGGGGGTCGCCTACAAGGCCTGGAACAACCACAACTATTGCTACGGCGACGACCACACCAACTTCCAGGAAGCCGGCATCCCGGCCATCTCGCCCATGGACTGCGTCGAGGCCCACAACGTCTCCGGCTCGGGCGAGAGCTTGCCCCACTACCACCGCACCACCGACACCCTCGAGACCCTCTACCTGCCCTTCACGACCGAGGTGGTCAGGGTGATCGTGGCCACCTTCGCCTGGTGGGGCGAGCCCGTCGCGGGCTGAGCGCTGTAAGATCCCGAGCGGGTCGGGTGTTCTCGGGGCGCCCGCGACTCCCGGAGTCCCCATGTCGTCGTTGCGCGCCTTGCTCGCCGCCCTTGCCCTGCTGCTGGCGCTCCCTGCCTGCTGGCCAGCCGCCCCCGCGCGGGCCGAAGACGGCCCCTTTTCCACCACCCACCGCGGGCGGGCCACCTACGAGCGTGCCATCACCCGCGGTCGCGCCCGGGACGTGCTGGGCCAGCTGGACCCCGAGGCCCGGGCCTGGTTGGACGAGACGATGTTCATCGCCGATCTGCAGATGGCGTCGGGCAACGAGCAGAATCCCCTGCGGATCTACCGCAGGGTGCAGCGAGAGCTGGCCGAGCCCCGCGTGGTGAGCCACGAGTCGGTCGCCACGGTGCTCGCGGACATGCGGCGGGTCCTGGACGATCACCCGGGGGTGCCCAGCGGAGAGTACGATCCCGTCGGCTACGAGGTGGTCACCGAGATGTTGGCCTCGGCCCAGGGGGCGTTCCCCTCCACCGGGGCCTGCCTGGACCACATCGCGTCCCAACCCGATCAGCTGGCGGTGGCGTTCCTCGTGCAGGAGTACTTCGCCGACGACCACTACCACGCCTACTTGATGAAGCAGCAGATCTTCGAGCTGCTGATCACCGGGGGCTTCGGCCCCATGCCGCTGGTGGTGATCGAGGAGCAGCTGCGGGACAGCTACGCCTACCACTCCGCCGATAGCGAGTGGTCTCGGGCCGTGGCCGCGGGCCGCACGATCGTGGGGGACGACTTCGACGCCTGGTACCGCGAGGTGCGGGGGAGCTCCTACGCTTGGGAGTGGCTCGGGGCCTTCTTCTAGGTCCGGACGGTAGCTGGGAATTTCCAGGTGAGGGAGTTGGATGCATTCCCTCTCCGGACGTCCCCATGCGCACCCCACCCTTCCCCGACATCGAGTCCCTCTACGATCGCGCTTTCCGCGAGCCGGTGTACCGGCGTGCGGTCTCGGTGGTAGCTCCGTTTCTCGACGAGATCGAACCTCCGCCCAGGCCTCCGCTCCGACCCGGCCGTGGGCCCGAGAGGAGTCTGATGTGCGAGCTTCTGGGCGCTATGGACTCGGTCGAGGATCGGCTCACCGTCCAGCTCGACCTGTTGGACGAGAACCACGGGCTCATCCCGATGCACCGACGGGAGCGTGTTGAGGCCATGCTGCGCCGCTGCGCTGCGGCCTTCCCCGGTGCGGTCCTGCGGATCTTCTCGGAACGTGCGGTCGATCTACCCAGTGCGGTCGTGGGCGTGTTGACCGACGTTCCCGATGGCGAGAGCGTCGAGCTGCTGTGCGCGCTCCTCGAGGATCCCCGCGCGTGCGTGCGCAGCGAGGCAGCCAGAGCTTTGGGTGTCATCGGTGACGCTCGCGCGGTTGGACCGCTCGTCGGCGCATTGTGCGATCCCTGGTCGGTCGTCGAGTGGATGGCAGCGGAGGCCCTCGGTTCGTTGAGGGCCTCGGAGGCGATCGAGCCACTGTCCGAGGTCCTGTACAGCCATCACATGGCGGAGCGCGCCACCCAGGCTCTGGCTCGCATCGGCGGGCCACGCGCGCTGGATGCGCTGCAGCGGGGCGCCGAGGCCGACGACCCCCTGGTCAGCACCTTCGCCGTGGACGCCATGAGGTCCGTTGGGTCCGACGCGGTTCTGGGGGGGGCGCGCTAGTCGCGGTATACTTCCGCCTCTCCCGGAGGTGGACTTGCGCTCCCAGCTGTCCCCGCTCTTCCTGGTCGCGGCCGTAGGTCTGTCGGCCTGCACCGTCACCCATCGAACACGCACGGTCGGCAAGGCCCACGGCGCCGCGGGCCTGTCGCTGGGTGGGCCCATCACCACGGCCCTGGATGCGCCCGTTCCCATGCCTGTCGTCTTCCTGGGCGGCCGCTACGGCGTGCGGGACGACATGGACGTGTCCCTGAACTACAACCTCACCGCGCCCATCGTGCCCAGCATCCCCATGCACCTCGAGGCGGGGGTGCACTGGGCGGCGTTCCAGCCGGGGCTGCGCGATCAACCCGATGACCAGGGCTGGTCGCTCATCACCAACGGCAAGCTGGTGTGGCTCTCCGACTTCGAGACGGGCCAGGTGGTGTTCCCCGCGCTGGGGATCACCGGTGCGTATCGATACCGCTTCATCGCGCCCTACCTGGGCTGTACTGCCGCCGTGAACGCCTATCGGCCCTTCGAACGCACCAACTGGTTGTCCTTTGCCCCCCACGTGGGGCTCGAGCTCATGGCTGGCGAGCACTTCGGGCTCACCCTCGAGGCCAGCTGGCTCGAGGCGGGTGCCAACACCTACGGCAGCGGCCTGGAGTGGGTCTACCTCGTGGAAAACGACGAGGAGAAGAAGTGGCTGGGGGCCTTCACCCCCATGATCGGCATGAGCTGGGACTTCAACACCCGCCCAGCGTTGGCGGAATCCGGCATCCAGGAGAAGCAGCCATGAACCGCATCACCGTCATCTTGCTCGCAGCGCTGCTCCCCGGCTGTACCGACAACACCCTGGATGCCCTGTTCTGGGACGAAAAGGGTGCGGGCAGCATCGAGGACTACCACCTGCTGCCTCTGTACCAGGGCTCCAGTCCTCCCGACTGGCTGGACGAGGACAGCGCCGAACGGCGTCTCTACATCGAGGTCCCTTCGGGCTACCAGCTGTCCGACGCCATGCCGCCCGCCAGCGGTGAGTTCCTGCACGCGGTGTTCATCCCAGCGCCCAGCGAGTGCCCGGTCGAGGAATGCCCCTTGATCGACACCGGCGTCACCTTCCTGTATCAGCACGGCAACTCGGGCGACCTGTTCCGCTACTGGTACCGGGCGGTGTCCCTGTGGACCATGGGCGCCAACGTGATGATCTACACCTACCGGGGATTCGGCATCTCCAGCGGCGAGGTCTCGCGGGCCAACGTCCTCGAAGACGCCGAGACGGCCATGACCTACCTGCTCGAGCGAGACGACGTGGATCCCGACCTCGTCATTCCCTACGGCTACTCCACCGGCGCCATCCCCACGTCGTGGTTGGCGGGCGAGACCGAGTGGGCCGGCGGATACAACGGCATCATCATGGAGAGCGGCCTGGACAGCATCGAGAGCGTCCTGGCCATGGGCACCGGCACAGAGTTTCCCGAGGGTTTCTTCCTGGACACCACCCCCTTCGACGGGCCGACCTTCCTCGAAGATGGGCTCTCGGCCGCCGTGCTGCACATCTGGGGCGCCCAGGACATCCGGGTCTTGCGCGAGCAGACCGAGCGCTACTACCAGGTGCTGCAGGACCACGACGACTACAGCTACTACTTCGGGGAGAGCGACGACCCCGTGGACGAGTGGATGGAGATCGCCGGGCACCGCAACGTGCCCAACTGGCCCTTTGTCGCGTCGATGCACATCTCCGACTACTGGGAGGTGGACAACCCGTCGCACTGCTGCATCCACCCCTACGAGTATGGCGAGAGCCAGTACGAGAGCTTCCTCGAAGAGACCGGGAAGACCACGGGTGCAGAGATGGCCGCGGCGTCCGAGCAATACCGCACGCTCATCTCGGACTGGGTGCTGGACCACGTGCCCTGAGAGCCCTCGGGGCCGTCAGCGCACGTCCTCGAACTCTTCCACCAGGGATTCGTCCAGGGAGCCGCGGGCCTCGGTGCCGCGCTTGTCGAACAGCACCGCTGGAGGCGTCGGCTCGTCCTTGCGGGCCATTCCCAGCGTGGCGAGCGCCTCGCCCACGGTGGGGATCCCCGCGCTGTTGTCCGGTAGAGGGGTGTCGTCGGGTGTGCAGCCCAGGCCACCGTGCACCGGAACCTCGTAGAGCCCGACATCCTCGACCCCCGCGACTCGCTGGGCATCGAAGGTCGCCCCCCCTGGGACTGCTATCGCGACCCGTTCGTCCGTCTCTCCGATCACCAGGACCTTTCCTCGGGGATCCACGACCAGCACCTGCACGTCGTCGGACCCGCCCTGAAGCGTCGCAGCTCCGGCCTCGGCGTCGCTGCAGACGGACAGGTCCGTCGCCTCGAGGGGGGATGGGTAGAACCCCGCATCGAGCCGCTCGGCGAAGTTGACGTGCCGAGCGAGTCGGGCCGACGCATCCACCATGGCTTCGACCCCGGCTTCCTCGAGGTCCGTCGCCCTGCCAACACCGGTGTCGGCCGTGCGGTACACGATGTGGTCCAGCGGGCGGTGTAACAGCTCCCACTCCACGTGGACCCGGCACTCGACGTGCTCGGCGGAGATGGGCAGGCAGTGAACGCTGTGGATCCTCGCCCCGAGCCGCAGGGGGGCGTCGGGGGGGGCGGAGTCGAAAAAAGAGGGCGTGCGCTTGGCTAGCTCGAGCCCCGCGTCGCCCAGCGCGTTCTCGATGTGCCGGGTGAAGACGCTGCCGTCGTCCAGGACGTGGATGCCCTGCGGCGCGAAGGAGACGGTCTCGACGGCCAGCGGAAGGGGCTTCGCGGCGAGGGTGCCGAGGGTGAGCAGCAGGATCATTTGGCCTCCTCGTCGAGCTTGGGTTCATCGGCCGACAGCACGCCGATGTCCACCAGGGGGAAGGCGTAGCGTGGGCCTTCCAGGATTGAGTCCTCCGAGGGGGGGGTACCGGTCTCGATGCCCAGGCGGGCGAACCAGGTATCCATGGGGACGGCGAAGGCCAGCCCCTCTACCGCGTGGCCCTGGGCCTTGAAGCTCACCAGCCCGGCGATGCCCCCATCCTTGTCGAGCAGCGGACCACCGCTGTTGCCCGGATTGACGACGGCGTCGGTCTGGTAGACGTCCTGGCCGAGGGGCGAGGGCCGCCCGCTCACGATGCCGCGGCTCAAGCTCCAGCCGAGCGCGGTGGAGAGGGGGGCGCCCATGGTGTACACCTCGTCGCCGATCCGGATGCCCTGGGCGGAGAGCGGCCTGCAGGCCCAGCCCAGACCGGGAAGTGACAGCACGGCGACGTCGTGGGCACGGTCCACGCGCACCACCTTGGCGTTGAGCGCCAGGCCGCCGTGGAGCAAAACCTCGACCTCGGCCTCGTCTCCGACCACGTGGGCAGCGGTCGCCAGGTGCCCCTGGGTCGAGACGATGACGCCACTGCCGTGGCCTCCGGGCGTCTTCAGGATGACGACGGCATCCAGGAGCCCCTCGGTCTGGGAGGGCAGCTTGACGCGGGGCTGCCGGCACGCAGGGACGAGCAAGGGCTCGGGCCACGCGGGTTCGGGGATCGCGGATGTGGGAGGGATGGCGCTGGTGAACTCTTCGAGCGCCAGGGCTTCGTACAGGCTGGTGGTGATGGCGTGTTGAGCCGTGGCGCCCTCTTGTTCGCCCTCGCTGCGGGCACCGACCGTCACCGCGCGCACCACGGCACCGACGCGCGTGTCGAGGATTTCCCAGCGCACCAACACGCCGCAGCGCGGCTGGAGGCGTGAGTCGGTGCACCTCGCGCGACGGACATACCCCCCGATCACGACGGTCGGTGGATCGAGGTCGCGGTGGAACAGGTCGTCCATCCGCTCGGCTGCGACGAATCCTCGCGTGCCGACCACCGCTCGCAGGGCATCGTCGATGCCTTCCAGCACTTCCTGGTCTACGACCGCGCTCGCGACGGGGCTCGCCTTCACTCCCACGATGCCGACCGTGACTCCATCCGTCCCCGCTTCGGCAGGGAGGGTGAGGGCGATCGCCGCGGCTACGAGAAGGCCAACCATCGGCTAGCTCCAGGGTGAGATTGGTGGTACCCATAATGGGGAAATCGCACGGCCGGCAGGCCGATGAGAACGGCATCGCCCGGACTCGCCAGACGCTGCTAGGGACAGGCGGGATGGAAGGCCAGGTCGTCGATGTTCCCCGCGTCCAGGTCGCCGATGAAGGTGGTGGTGCCCGTGGTGGGATCCACCGTGTACAGCTCGTAGCGGGTGCTCGCCAGCAGCAGGCCGGTGGCGTGATCGAACTCGAGGCCAACGGACTGGAAGGGTACACCGGTCGAGACGAAGCCGATGGCCGTGCCCGTTGCGAGATCCAGCTGGAAGATCTGGTCCGAAGAGCTGTCGGCCCCCCACAGCGTATCGGTGCTGCAGTCGTACGCCAGGCCGTTGCTGCCCAGGTCGAAGCCCAGCGCTCCGATGGTGGTGGCAGCTCCCGTGCTGGTGTCCAGCTCCACGAGGTTGTTGCCGCTGGCGTCGAGCCCGTAGAGCACGCCGTGGCTCGCGAAGCCGATGCCGCCCATGCTGCTCACGCCGGTGGCGCCGATGCTCTCGGTGGTGCCGTCGCAGACCTTGATGGTGGCCAGCTCGTTGTCTTGGGAGTTGTGCACGATGGGGGTGCCGTCCTCGCGCACGTCCATGCTGTTGATCAGGATGCTGCCGTCGTCCACCGGGGCGATGACCGTCAGGGCGGCCGTGGCTGGGTCCACCTAGTAGACGTAGCCATCGGCCGTGTCGATGCTCACCAGGATCCAGCCGGCCTTCACGTCCTCATCGACAGAGCCATCGCAGTCGTCGTCCGTGGCGTTGCACAGGTCGGTGGCGCCGGGGTGCACCCCTGCGCTGGTGTCGTCGCAGTCGCTGTCGTCGGCGACATGGTCGTCGGGCTGCTCGCACGCGGTGGTGCTGACGTCCGGATCACCGTAGCCATCGTAGTCGCCGTCCGCGTACCAGGTGGTGCCCGCGTCTTCGTCGATCTCGTCGTCACAGTCGTCGTCCCGCTCGTTGCACAGCTCCTCGGCCCCGGGGTGGATCGCCTCGTCGGTGTCGTCGCAGTCCTGGTCGTTGTCCACCCAGCCGTCCCCTGCCTCGCAGCGGTCGCTGCCGCTCCCCTCGGCGCCCCAGCCGTCGCCGTCCTGGTCTTCGTGGAAGGTCTCGGCCACCCCTTCGTCGATCTCGTCGTCGCAGTGGTCGTCCACGCCGTTGCAGCTCTCTTCCGCGGCGGGGTGGACATCGGCGTTGGCGTCGTCGCAGTCGCCGTCCAAGGGGCTGGTGAAGTCGGGCTGAGTGCAGGACAGCACGCTGTCATCGGTGACACCGAAGCCATCGGCATCGGCGTCCGTGTACCAGCGCAGGTCGCAGGTGTCGGGGTTGGAGTCGCTCGGGACGGGTGGGCTGGTGTCGTCCAGGACGGTCTTGTCCTCGAAGCATCCCGCCGACAGGCAGGTGAGCAGGGGGAAGAGGGTGGCAGCCTTCATGAGCACCTCGTGTTTTCTCGGCGTCACCCTATCACCGGGGCACTTGTCTCCATCTTGTAGAAAGCTCGCTGGCCACAGCGGGTCGATCTCTCGAGCGATATCCTCTCCGCAGCCGCCACCCCCTGCCTCGGAGTCATCATGCGCCGCTTCGTCTCCACGCTCGCCCTGGCCCTCCTCGTCCCCCTGGCCGTCGCCTGTGGTGACAAGGACGACAGCTCTGTCACCGAGGGGGACACAGACACGGACACGGACACGGACACGGACACCGACACCGATGCGGACAGCGATGCTGACACCGACATACCTTTCGGGCCCGACAACCAGTGGTGGCACGCCGACATCTCCGACGTGCCAGCGGGCCTGAGCGGCACCGGATGGGGCGTGGGCGACACGGCCTACGACTTCACCTTGGTGGACCAGAACGGCGACGAGGTGGAGCTGTACCAGTTCTACGGCCGGGTGATCCTGCTCGAGCTGTTCGCGGACTGGTGACCCACCTGTCAGAGCGACGCGGTCGCGTTGCAGACTTGCTGGGAGCAGCAGGGTGAAGAAGGCGCCATCATCCTCGGGGTCATGCTCGACGGCGGCAACGCCAGCGCCATCGACGCCTGGGTTGCGGCGTATGGCACCGGCTATCCCATGGTGGCCGACCCAACGGACTCGCTCGCGGGTGGTCTCAACGGTGGCTACCCCACCTACCCGGTGATCGGGCCAGACATGACCATCCAGAACATCGACCTCTTCCCCTTCAGCTGCTCGGGGTTGAGCGGCTACCTGTAGCGGTCATCGCTTCAATCGCTCGCCGCCGACGGCGAGGCGTCTAGCGGCGCTTGCCCCTGCTGCGCCCGGTCCGTTTCTTCGAGGCGCGACGATCTTCCCGCCGCTTCTTGCGCCGTCCCCTGCGGTTGCTCTCCATGCCTGTGAGCGGTCGAGCCTCGAGGATGTCGATGCGCCCAAGCTCGAACCAGGGTTCGTCACCGTCGGTGTGCAGACGCCCGTGCAACCGCACCCGGTCCCCTTCGCGCACCAGCTGCTCGGCTGGCTGGAGGTGGGGGATGTCTGCGGCCAACAGGTCCAGGTGGTCCTGGGCGGTGAAGGGCTCGGTCCGTTTTGGAATCACCTGCAGCTCGGCGTCTTCCATGGCGAGCCAGAAGCCCGGGGCGTAGCACTCCGCCTCGCGGTAGACGCGCTGCGTCTCGCTGTCGGCGGTCTTGGCCACCCAGGTGGCGCGGTAGAAGAATGCGACGCAGGAGTAGCCGTGGATTGGCGAGGTCAGGCTATCGTCGCCGGACCGGATGGTGCCTGCGAGGATGGCCTTGCCCGCGCGCACGCCCTCGAGGGCGGACTGCTCGGTGGGCGTGGCGAAGACGTCCTTGATTTTGTTCCAGACCATCTCCTTGGCCTAGCCGGGCCCGGGATCTGGGGCCAGCGTTGGGCGGAAGCTCCGGGGTTTCCCCCCTCCCAAATGGGGCCGATCCCCAGTGTTTCCTCCCTGGAGGTTGTGGTAGGCTCGATGTTGCCGTCGCGAACTGGCGGGGGCGATTCGTCAAGCAGGAGGCATGATGTCGGGACGTAAAGGGGTGGAGATCGTGTCGAGGCAGTGCTGCGTCGAGGTGGATGCATCCTTGCGCGTGCGGCGGCTGTGGATCTCCGAGCGCCATGCCGAGGTCTTGGGGGGGCTCTGTCGTGGCGAGTGCCTCGAGGTGGCGTTTCCCCGTCCAGCGCTCGATGTCGTCGTCCGAGCGGTAGCGGATGCGGAGCGGTCGGGCTTCGTCACCGGCCGGGAGATCTCGCTCACGACACCCGGCGGGCCCCGCGAGCTGGTCCTGGACGTTCTGTACCGCCCGTCGAAAGGCCGCGATGCGGCATACCTGCTACTGCTCCGCGAGCTCGCCCCAACCCGGCGGATCGAGCAGGAGTTGCTGCGCTCCGAGCATCGTTATCGCGCGCTGTTCGAGGCCACGGGGGCGGCCACCTTCACCTTCGGCGAGGACACCGTCATCGGCCTGGTCAACTCCGAGTTCGAGCGGCAGACAGGGTTTTCGCGTGAGCAGATCGTGGGCCGCATGAAGGCGACGGACTTCGTCTCCGAGAGCAGCATGGCTGCGGTCATGGAACACCACCGCACTCGTGGTGCGGAGCCCGAGCAGGCCCCTGGGAGCTACGAAATCCGGGCCGTCGACCTCCAGGGGCGCGAGCGCATCGGCATCTGCACCCTCAAGCTCGTGCCCGACACCGGCGAACGCGTGGTGTCCTTCGTCGACGTCACCGAGCAGCGTCAGGCCCAGCAGCACGTCCTGCGCGCCGAAAGGCTCGCCGCCCTGGGCCAGCTCATCTCCGGCGTGGCCCACGAGATCGCCAACCCCACCAACTTCATCCAGTTCAACCTGCCGGTTCTGCGTCGGTACCTCGAGGAGCTGCTGCCCATGGCCAGGTAGGGCGCCGCAGCCGCGGGGGATGGCGAACGCCTGGCCGCGATGGAGGGTGACCTTTCGGAGCTGCTCGAGGACATGGAGCACGGCTGCGCCCTGATGACCGACATGGTGGAGCAGCTGCGCGGCCACGTGCGCCAAGACGAGCAGCGTGAGCTGGTGCCGTTCTCCGTCGAGCCCGCCATCCAGCGCGCCCTGTCCCTGGTAGGCCCCCAAGCCCGCAAGCTGGTGGGCACCATCGGCTGTGAGATCGAGCCCGGAATGCCCCATGTGCTGCTCGACCCCGGCAAGCTGCAGCAGGTGCTGGTCAACCTCACCATCAACGCGGCCCAGGCCTGCGAGGGCCGCGCAGACACCAGGGTGGGCATTACGGCCGGGTGTGTCGGCGACACGGTCACCATCGCCGTGTCCGACAACGGCTGCGGCATCCCACAGCACGCCTTGACCGACATCTTCGACCCCTTCTACACCACCAAGGCCCAGGGGACCGGATTGGGGCTGTGGATCTGCCACGACACCGTGGCGGAGCTGGGGGGCCGCCTCGAGGTGGACAGCGAGGAGGGGGTGGGGACCGTGTTCACCATCTCCTTGCCGGTGTTCCGTGGTGGTGTACCAGGGTGAGGGTGGGGGGGCTCTTCGGAGCGCGCGACGTCTGGGGACGTCTCGAGGAGACCTGAACCCGGCGCGGAGAGCCCACCCTTGGCCGTATACCGGCCAACACTCCACACTCCGCCGCCGGAGTGGCCATCCTTGGCCACTGGGACCGCCATGAGGTGGACAGCGCGGAGGGGGTGAGGACCGTGTTCACCATCTCGTTGTCGGTGTTCCGTGGTGCTGTTCCAGGGTGAAGTGGAACGTGTTCCATGGGACACGGAGCAGTGGAGAGGTGGATGGGGGCGCTGGCGGAGATTGTAGGAAGGATGAGGGGAATGTTCCATCCGCCGCATTCGTGCCAAGGCTGGCCCCGTTCTTGCGGATGCAGTGCGCGGCGGCCCGCGCCTTCCGATCAACCCCTGCGGGTCTCTCACACAGGGAGTTCCTCCATGTCTCGTGCCATCTGTCCGTTCTTCATCCTCGCCGTTTCAGGCGCACTGGCGCTGCCCACCGGCGCCTGGGCGGCCACCGTGACGGTGGCCACCGACGGCTCCGCCGACTTCGCCAGCATCCAGGACGCCATCGACGCGGCGGCGGATGGCGACACCGTCGAGGTTGCGGCGGGGACGTACCATGGCTCCTTGATGGTGGCCAAGGACATCACCCTGCAGGGTGCTGGTGCGGGGGGCGGTTGTGAAACATCCGTTACGGCCGCCCCTACGCTCGGGATCGGCGGCGGGTGGGGATGATGGCCAGGGGGAGCAGGAACCAGAAGGCGGCGCGGGGTGCGGACGACGTGCACCCACATCCCCCGGGCTTCTCCGTCCCCGTGTCACCTGTCTCGCCCGGGGGCGAGCTGTCCAAGCCGGTGTCAGAGGTTGCCTGGGCCGGCAAAGGCAGCGCCCAACCGTCCATGATCGCCACGAGGGCGAAGGCCTGTGCGCTGTCCACCAAGCGCGAAGCGGTGACCTGCACGGTGTAGATCCCCGCGGCTGGCGCCCACACCGACACCCCTTCGAGGTTGTCGAGGGTGTTCGTGCCCGTGCTGGCCGCGGCCGT
>PVBE010400949.1_pt1 | contig 12240 bp, 13 predicted proteins | sample 1631181 | NCBI WGS metagenome assembly PVBE01 (sample SAMN08397723, study PRJNA350692) | Marine metagenome, whole genome shotgun sequencing project. | isolation source: water | place: Pacific Ocean | collected 2012-04 | reverse complement strand
GGGGAAATACTACTGATCGACCCCGATCGAAATTCGCAATAAAAAAGGGCGGATCTTTTTTCCGCCCTTTTTTCGTTTTGCCGTTTGAACGCCGGACTCAAAAGCTCACTTCAAAACCGAGCGCGACGGAACCGCTCATCCTCTGCGGAAGCCGGGTCGACCCCGAACCGTCCGCTTCCGACGAAGATTCCACTTCCACCCGGGAGAAGGCGACCTGCCCGTTCAGGTCGAGGAAGAACCCGAGGAATTTCAGACCGATCCCCGCGGTCCAGACCGGCGCGGAATCCCCCGCGGAGAGGTCCGTGAAGCCCCCGGTTCGAAGTTTCAGGCCAAGGAGGTCCCCCCCGAGGTCGAATTCCACTCCGCCCCCGAGATACCGGCTCTTCAACCCTTCCACGAGGTCGTCGAGACTGGTTTCGAGAAGGTCCACGTCCACCCCGAATCGCAGGAAACCGAGCGCGGAAACGCCGACGCCGAGCCGAAACTGCGGATCCACTCCGAAGCTCTCCGAAGTGCCTGCGAAACCGAACTCCACGGGAACCAGGTTCTTCGCGGAGAGCCCCACCGTCAGGAACGGGAGCGGAGAAACGACGACGCCCAGGTCGATCGTCATCCGGCTGGTCCGTTCCACGTTTTCTCCGAAGTTTTTAAAAAGTTCCCCGAGCAGGTCCTGCCCGTTCTCCAGTTCCTCGACCGCAAGGCGCGTCCGGAAGGTCTCCCCGATCATCTCCTTGACGGTCGCCCCGATGCTGAGAAGCCCCGGAAGGAGGGGATAAGAGGCGCTGAGACCCACCTCGCGGATCGTCACCCCCCGGATCTCGACCCCCGAACCGTTGAAGGCGAGCGTGGAAGAGGAGGAGCCCGTTCCGGAAACGGCGTTGGTCGCCTGCACGATGCTTTCCATCGCGGAGACGAAGGCGGGATCAGAAAGGGCCGCCTCTCCAAGCGCCTGCTGGGCATGGAACGCGAGTTCCTCCGCGTCGTCCGTTCCGTCGCTGTCGGAATCCCCGATCAGGCCCGCAGCCTTGAGCTGGTTGGACAACTGCGTTCCCGCGGGACTGAGGGTTCCCCCGGCCGAGTTCCCGAAGAGGGAAGCGAGGGAGGAACTCGTGAGCGCGGACGCGCCCGGGATCGAGAGGTCGAAAAAGGGGGAAATCCCGGCATGGCCGACCTGTGTCGCGTGAATGGCGAAGGAGCCGATACGAAGATGAACGCCGCCCCCCATCGTTCCGAGGACCCCGTCCCCCTTTCCGTCCAGTCCGACCAGGGCCTGGACCAGTTCCATCGCGTTCTCGAAGTCCGCGGCTGTCGCCTCGGGCGTCGCCGCGTTCAGACGGGACTGGATATCCTGGAATGCGAGACCCCGGTACAGATCGTCGAGCGTATCGACGGTCGAAAGAAGGTCGTTTCCCGCGGAGATGTCGACGCCGAAGGATCCCTGGATCCCCCACTCCCCGGCGAAGAATTCGAAATCTTCGTCCCCCATCGTCAGGGAAGCGGGGTTTCGAGCGACGCTGGAAACCCCTTCCACGACCGCGACACCCGCGCCCCCCATCCCCTCGCTGGAATCGGCGCGAAGATCGGCATCCTGGCCCGAAACAGGGATCCCGATCAGAAGTAGCAGTCCCCCCGACCAGATTCCCATTCTCATTTCTCTCGCGACACTCATCGGTCACCCCCTCATTGATCCGACAGCCTCCCGAATGTGACGCGGAAAGGGTTCCTTCCGCCGGGAATTTAATGGGGACAATACTATTTAAATCTCGGCTTCACTTTCTATACGGAAAAAGCATGAACCACGTAATTAGTAGTGTCCCCCTTTACCATTTATCTTGGATTCTGGTATGCTTCCGCCCATGACGCATCTGGAAACCCTGCTGGGGAAAGGCATCCGTAAAAAGTTCCTTCCCCCCGAAGCGATCGTCGACCTGATCGAAGGGACCCGGTGGACCGACGGCTTCAGCCATGCGGAGGTGAAGACGCTGTCGAAATACACCCACGCGTACGAAGCGGCGGAGGGCGCACGCCTGGTGAAGGAAGGGGCCCGGGAGGCCTACCTCTGCCTGATCCTGAAAGGGAAGGCGCAGATCCTGAAAGAGAAATCGTTCGACGGAACGGAATCGGCCCGGATCACGCAGGTCTCCCCCGGACAGGCGATCGGGGAGATTTCCCTGCTCGACAACCAGCCCCGTTCCGCCAGTGTCGTCGCCGCGGAACCGGTGCTCTTCCTGGTGATGGAACAGGACGACCTCGACCGCCTCACCGACGCCGTTCCCCGCCTCGCCATGAAGGTGCTTCGGGATATCGCGACCATCCTCTGCCAGCGCCTCCGCCAGACCAGCGGCCAGCTCGTGAGGAATCTCGATACTTTTACGGGGTAGCCGCTCCTTCTCCGCGAGGGGAGTTTCCGGGAGAAGTCTTTCAGACCCCGGAGGCGTCAATCGAGCTTTCCGGAGGACTTCTCCACCGCCTTCACGACGGAACCGAGGAACGTGCTGTCGGTGATCTTTCGCACTTCCGGCTGGAGATATCGGTCGGCCTCCAGGAACGGGATCTCCTTCCGGATCCGGAGGTGGGCCGCCTGGATCGCGCGTCCGGGTCGGACCGGCTTGAGGAAATCGATCCCCTGCGCGCCGCAGAGCAGTTCCAAGCCGAGAACGCGCAGGGTGTTCCGCATCACCTTGCGAGCCTTCCGTGCCGCGTAGGCCGCCATCGGAACGTGATCCTCCTGCCCCCCCTCGGTCGGAATTGAATGCACGCTCGCGGGCGCCGCGTCGGTCCGGATCTCGGCCGTCAGCGACGCCGAGGCGACCTGGATCATCATGTACCCCGAATGAAGCCCGCTGTCGGAGACGAGGAAGGGAGGAAGTTCGGAGAGATCGGGATTGGTCATCCGGTCGAGCCTGCGTTCAGAAATATTCGCCAGGGACGCCAACGCCGTGGCGATAGAATCGGCCGCCAGAGCGATCGGCTGGCCGTGGAAATTTCCCGCCGAGATGACGTCCCCGTTGTCGAAGACGAGCGGATTGTCGGTCGCCGAGTTGATCTCGCAGAGAAGCGTCTTGCGGGCGTACTCCGCGATGTCCCGTACGGCGCCGTGCACCTGCGGAATGCACCGCAGGCAATACGCGTCCTGCACCTTCTTGCAGTTCCGGTGCGACTCGAGAATTTTTGATCCGCGGAGGAGTTTCCGGACGTTCTTCGCGACCCGGCCCTGCCCCGGATGGGGGCGCACGTCATGCACCCGCCGGTCGAAGGGTTTCACGCTTCCCCGCAGGGCTTCCAGGCTCATCGTTCCGGCGATGTCCGCAAGCTTCAGCGCCAGTTCCATCCCCACCAGAGTCTCCGCAAGGACGGCGCTCGAATATTGCACGCCGTTGATCAGGGAGAGCGCTTCCTTCGCCTTGAACCGGTACGGCTTAGTCACTTTTCGGACCGTGCGCTTCTCTTTTCCGAAGTGAATCGCGTCCCCTTCCCCCAGCATGACCGCGCCGAGTTGGGAGAGCGGAAGCAGGTCGCCACTCGCCCCGACCGATCCGACCTCGGGCAGGAGGGGGACGATCGAATCGTTGTGCATCTTCACGAGGTACCGCAGGAGACCGGGCGTGACTCCCGAGTTCCCCCGCACCAGCGAGTTGATCCGAAGAACGACCACGAGCGCCGCGGTCTCTCGCCCCAGGGTGAAATCGAGCCCCGCAGCGTGGGAAAGGAGCAGGTTTTTCTGGAGTTGCTCGACGGCCGGGGCGTCGACCCGGGTGTCGGCCAGTTTCCCGAAACCGATGTCGACGCCGTAGATCGTCTTCCCCGCCGCCAGGGCGCGGTCGATCGTCTTTCGGGATTTGGACACCCTTTTCAACGCGGAAGAAGAGAGCTTCAACCGGATCGATCTTCCCGGCACGGGCTCGCCCAGGATTTTCCGGAGCGCGTCGAAATCGAGACTTCTTCCATCCAAGGTCAGTGTTTTCATGGGAACTGCCATTATGGGATCCGGCAAGACGCGGACAAGAGAAACCATGGGCGGAATTTTCCGCCTCCAAAAATTTACATTTTTCCCGACACTTCTCCCCCTTCCCCGTGTTCCAAGGGCGAACCAAACGGAGGAAATCAAGATGCTGAAAAAGACGATCGCTGTGGTGGGAATCCTGGCCCTGTCGGCCGGGCTGGCAAATGCGCAGAACAAGAAATTGAGCCCGGACCGCCTTCTCGGCGGCACGGTCGAATCCCTTCAAAAGGAACTCGACCTGACCGCGGAACAGGTCACCCAGGTGGAAACCGTTTTCGAGGACCTCCAGGCCAAGCTGGAAGAAGCGGACCGCTCCGAGATCCGGGACCTCGCGACTTCGGCGCAGACCACCGTCGCCGGGATTCTGAACGAGGAACAGAAGACGAAGTACACCGGGATGGTCCAGAAAGGCGGCAAGAAGGGCGGAAAGATGGGGAAAGGAAAGGGATTCCTCTCCATCGATTCCATGAAGGACCCGCTGGAACTCACGGAGGAACAGGTCTCCACGCTCGAACCGATCCTGACGGATGCCAGGCAGGACATCAAGGAAACGAACCAGGAGATGCGGAAAGAAGGCGTCGATCGGAAAGAGATCTTCCAGGAAATCAAGCTGATCATGGACGAGTACGTCAAGGTCATCAAGGAAGAACTGACCGAGGAACAGGGGGCCAAGCTCGACGAGATACTCGCCGCCCGGGGAAAATCCCGCAAGAACCAGAAGCGGAACCGGAAACAGGAACCGGGAAAAGAAGGGGACACCCCCACGGGCCGTGGCGACAATCAAAAGCGCAAACGACCGGACGTTGGAACCGCCGTCGCCAAGCTGGGACTCGGGGAAGAGCATGCATCGACCCTGACCCGGAAGATCGAGACGATCCAGGAACTCCGCAGGGAAGTCGGGACCTGGAACCGGGACGTCATGAAGGATCTCGCTGCGCTCCTGGACACCACCCCGACCGAAGAAGAAATCGAGGCGAAACTCGCCGAGATCCGCGAGAAGCGGCAGGAGAAAACGCAGGAAATCCGGTCCCTCCAGGAGGAGGCCTTCGAAGGACTCACCGTCACCCAGAAAGCCCGGCTGATGGTCGAGGGAATAAGATAGACTCCACTTTCAACTCCTATAGCGCCAAAGGGCGGACAGGTCGGTGACCTGTCCGCCCTTTTTCTTTTTTTGCGTGAACCCTTTTCCGGAAAGGCGGTTAAAGAGAACGATGAACGAAATGCGGACCATTCAATACGCGGATGTCACGTTGGGATCCGGTCCCGGGCGGGGAGGCTTTGTCTGAACATCGACGAAGGAACCATCCCGCCCCGGGCCCGAAAGGTCCCGGGGCTTTTTTTTATGCAAGGGAGGTGGCCCGTGCCGCCCCGATTCAGAATTGGAAACCGAATCTACCTGCGCGCGCCGGACGAGGCCGACATTGACCTCTTTCTCGCCTGGATGAACAATCCGGAAATCTACCGGTATATCGCCCGGAACCGCCCGATTGGTCGGGCGGAGGAGAAAGAGTGGGTCGAGAAGCTGCACAAGCGGGAAGGTGATATCGTCTTCGTCATCGTCGCAAAGGAAGAGGATCGTCCAATCGGCAGCTGCGGGTTGCATCGAATCCACGGTGCAAACCGCGACGCGCAGCTGGGCATCGCCATCGGCGAGGAACGATACCACAACCGGGGATTCGGCGCCGAAGCGACGGAACTCCTCTGCGAGTACGGCTTCCAGGTCCTGAATCTCAACCGGATCGGGCTGGAAGTATACGACTACAACGAACGAGCCTGCCGCTGTTACGAGAAGGTCGGATTCCGAAGGGAAGGCCGGCTGAGACAGGCCCGCTTCTGGGAAGGCCGCTACTGGGACATCCTCCAGTACGGACTGTTGGCGGAGGAATGGCGCGAAAGGCGGTGAAACCGCGGGGTCGGGCTTCTTGCCCGGCCCCGCCCGCCCTGCTACGATCCGCCGCACATGTACGAAGTTCGACACGGCACGGTCCGCGCCAACGGCATTCGATTTCATATCGCCTCCACCGGAGACGTAAAAGCCCCCCTGCTCCTCTTCCTGCACGGCTTCCCGGAATGCTGGTATTCCTGGAGGCATCAACTCGAAACGCTGGCGGACCGGTTCCACTGCGTGGCGCCGGACCTGCGTGGGTACGGGGATACCGACAAGCCAAAAGGGGGATACGACCTGGCGAACCTTGCGAAAGACGCCGCGGAACTGATCCGCGCGCTCGGCCATGAACGAGCCTTCGTCGCGGGACACGACTGGGGAGGCGCGATCACGTGGGACCTCGTGCGCCGCCACCCCGGGGTGGTGAAAAAGTTTGCCGTTCTCAACTGTCCCCCTTCGGAGATTCTTCTTCGCGAGGTACAGGGGAACTTCCGGCAGTTCAGGCGATCCTGGTACATCTACTTCTTCCAACTACCCTTCCTCCCGGAACGCCGGCTGACGAAGAATGAGGGGGCCATCATCCCGAGGATTTTTCTCTCCGGCGCGACGCGGAGGGACGCCTTCCACCGTGAAGAGCTGACCGTCTTCCGGGAGTCGATCCTGAAACCGGGCGCCGCACGGGGAGCTCTCGCCTACTATCGTTCGGCGCACAAGCGGAAACCCCTTCCCCGCGAACCGATCCGCGTACCGGGTCTTCTGCTCTGGGGAAAGGACGACCCTTTCCTGGGAATCGAGCTCACCCATCGCGTCGACCGTCTCATGGAGGCCCCGTTCACGAAACGCTACATCGACCGGTGCGGACACTGGACACAGCAGGAAGCGCCCCAAGAAGTGAACGAAGCGTTGCGGGAGTTTCTCGCTACTTCCGGAGAATGAGGGCCGCGGTTCTCAACCCGTTCGCCATGATCGTCTGCGTCGTCGGGACTCCGCCTGACGTCGGCAGGAACGACCCGTCGACCACGTAGAGATTCGGAACCTCGTGGGCGCGACACTCCCCGTTCAGAACGCTTTTTTCCGGATCCTTTCCCGCCCGGCAGGTCCCGTGTACGAGGTGGCCGGTCACGCCCGCGAGGGTTTCCGGATGAACCTCGGAGGCACCGGCGGCGGAGAGCACCTCCAACCCCTTCTCCTGGAGAAACCGCCCCGCCTTCTCATGATGGCGCGGGGAACGGATCCTCAACCGCGCGACGGGGAGCCCCCACCGGTCCCGCACCTCCGGATCGAGGTCGACGCGCGTCCCCGGGTTGGGAAGAAAATCGGCGAAGGTCTCGAACTCCACGGTCCGCTCTTCGCGCCAGTACCGCTTCATCTCGCGCTTCAGTTCGCTGCCCCAACTCTGGGTCGCCCCCCGGTGGGAGAGCCGCAACGCCGTATAAATCGGATTGGCGTGGGGGAAGCCGAAGCGGATCGTTCCCCCTTTCGGAAGATCGGAAACGCCCTCGGGAAGGAAGTACCAATCCTGCAGGGACCGCCCCAGGAAGGGATGGGAATCCTTCAGGACGGGGTTCCCATCGTAGGGAAAAACACCCCGCCCGCCCGAGAAGATCGAGAACTGCAGGTTCTTCCCCACCAGGCCGGAGCCGTTGGCGAGACCGTCCGGGAACCGGTTCGATTTCGAGTTCAGGAGCAACCGCGCCGATTCGATCGCCGAGGCGCTCAGGCAGACGATCGACGCCTTCACCCGGTGCTCGCGTCCCTCCGCATCGAGCCAGACGCATCCGGTCGCGCGACCATCCTTTCCCACCTCGATCTCGCGCACCATGCAACCGGCCTTGATCTCGCATCTCCCCGTCTTCCGCGCCAGGGGAAGAAAGGAGGAAAGAGAGCTCGATTTCGCCCCCACCTCGCACCCGTAGCTGCCGCAGAATTTGCAGTAAACGCACGCCTTTCGACCCGCGTAATCCCGGGAGAGGACCGCGCGCGGAGAGGGGAAAGGATGAACGCCGAGTTCTTTCCCGGCCCGGTCGATCCACGCCGCCATCGGATGGTCGTCCACCGGGGGCAGGGGGTAAGGGCGGGAGCGTGGTCCCTCGAACGGATTCGTCCCGGCCGAACCGGAAACTCCGATCACCTTCTCGACCTCGGTGTAATACGGTTCGAGCTCGGCATAGGAATAGGGCCAGTCGGCCAGCAAAATTCCCGCAGGGGAACCGAACCGGGTTTTCATCCGGAAGTCGTCCGGATGAAGCCGGTAGAAGTAGCCGACCATGTGGACCGTGCCGCCGCCGACACAGCAGGCGATCCAGCCCATGGAACTCCGTTCGCCGTCGAGCATGTGCGGTTCCCGGTCCGGGGAGGGAACGAAGAAGTCCCGCCGGATCGTGGAGATCTCGTCGTGAACGAAATCCTTCGGGGTATACCAGGGGCCCTTTTCGAGCACCAGCACCCGCAGACCGCCGCGCGAGAGGGCGTAGGCCATCGCACCCCCGCCGGCGCCGCTTCCGATGATGCAGACGTCGTACATCAGCGATTCCTCTCCCTGCAGGGACCCGGAGGGGCAAACCCGATGTACCTCCACCCCGCCCCGTTCCGGTTTCCGCCGTGGCGGGGATCTCCCAGGAACCCTTCCAGGCAGAGTTCCAGGAGTCGATGGACAAAGACGCCCCCGCGGAAACCGTCGTCGTCCTCCCCCCCTTTCTGGACGAAGCGGAGGATCCGGTCCTGGACGGAAGGGGAAAGGCGAACGAACGGGCTTTCCCACTCGCGCCGGGCGAGTCGGTCCACCCGGCCCAAGCCCTCTTGGATCACCCGAAGGTAGGAGGCATAATGGCCGGAAAGGGCCTTCTGAACGTATTCAGCCACGTTCGCCTCCCGCGCCCCGGGACCGTCGTCGGAGGGCAACAGGCGCCCGCAGACCACTGCGAGCAGGTCGGGACTGGACACGGATTTCCGGGCAGGGAGACAGCCGGCAAGGACCCCCATGCCGGGAAGACCCATGAGCCATCCCAGGAAAGTGCGCCGATTGGGGGAAGGTATTTCCATCCGAATTTCTTTCCGAAGTTTACCCGAGATTTCTGGTCCGAACCAGATTCTGTCACGTATAATAGGGGGAGTACCGTCTTGTAGAGGGGATGGCGCACTCGATTTATTCTGTGGAGGTTGAGAATGCACTTCGTTGCAGCAGTGGCATGCACCCTGCTTTTCGCAAACGTATCTACGGAGAAAGTTCAGGACGGCGCGCCGAGGGTCAAGATCAAGGTCAAGGGGATCGACTCGGCAAAAGACAAGGTTGCCGTGGAGAAGAACCTGCGTGCGATCGCATCCGTCGACGACGTCCTGGCGGGGAAAGACGGCACGATCACGATCTTGATGAAACAGGACGAGAAGGAACTCACGCTTCGTCTTTCCGAGATCACCAAACACCTCACCAAGGCGGGCAAGGGGATCAAGGTCGACAACGGCTCGACCCGTCTCTCCGGCAAGTTCCGGATCGAGGTGAGTTCGCGTTCCAAGGGCATGGCGAGATCCATCAAGGACCTGAAGGGGATCAAGAGCGTCGGAAGGGGAAACATCGGAAAAGGAACGGTCTCCTTCGATGTGAACGCCAAGGATCTCAATCTCGGCGCCCTGGTCAAGACGGTCGATGGCGGGAAAATCGACCTCGTCTGGACCTCCCCGGCGAAGAAAAAGACCGGCGGCGGTTGAGGCGGCGGAGGCTGAGGCTCGGGCCGCTAGCCACGTGTCGCAAGTTTGCGACCGATAAAAATCGAAAGAAAGGCGTTCCTTTTCAGGGACGCCTTTCTTTTTTTCCCCATCCAAGCTTGTCGGGGTATACTCAAGCCGGGAAGGAACGGAGGAAGATAAACATGCGCATCCGGCTGATCGCCTTGACGTGCCCCCTGCTGGCCCTGGCCTGCGGTGGATCTTCGAAGGCCACGACCGGGGAGGAGTTCCTGGAGAAATTCCAGGCGGCGGTGAAGGGGAAGGAGGCGGGGACCCTCTGGAAGATGCTCTCGAAAAAGACCCGGCGTCTCCGGGAACATGAAATAAAGTACGAAATCCAGAACGGCTACTACGACGAGACCCGGAAGGATACCCTCCTCAAGGAATTCCACGCCGTAAAATGGACCGGTGACGGGGAGAAGGACCTCCGTGAGATCAAGCCCGATCGTCTCTGCCTGGACCGCCTGCAGAGACGCCTCGACAAGGGGGGAGCCTACCGGGAGTTCCTGGACTACCGGTTCCTGGAGGAGAAGCCAGAGAGAAAGGGGGTTCTCCTGACGGTGAAGACCCCCTCGGGACAAAAAGTCCGCATCGTCCTCACGCGGGATGACGACTACCTCAAGTTCGACGAAGAATTGACCGGGAAATACAGTCCCGGGGATGAATAACGGATATCGTGCGCATCGCGACATACAATATCTGGGACGGGGGAACGAACGAGGCGGGAGGGAACCGGGAAAAGCTCCTTCTCAGGATCCTCCGGCTCATGCGTCCCGACATTCTCCTCCTCACCGAAGCGTGCCACTTCACCTCCGCCGACACGGAGTCGTTCCGGATCTGGCAGAACGCCCTGGGAATGAGGGGGGGAGTGATCCAGACGTCCTCAGGATTTCACCTCGCTCTCCTGGCCCGGTCCCCCTGCTCCATCCGCTCCATGGAAGCGATCCACACGCAGATTTTTTACCACGGCTGTCTCAGCGCCGTCGTCGACACACCAGGCGGAGAACTCCGCCTTCTCGGCGTCCACCTCAACCCGTTCGATCCCGGGAGCCGTCTCTCCGAAACGCGCCACCTTGCCCGCGAGGCGTATTCAGACCGGGAGGTGATTCTCCTGGGCGACTTCAACTCCGTCTCCCCTTCCGACGAAATCCACGAATCGCTCTGGGATCTCCCCCCGCGCTTCCTGGCCCGCCACGTCCGGGACGCGGATCATCCCCGGGAATTCGACACGCGCGCGGTGGCCATCCTCGAGTACGCCGGTTTCACCGATCTGTATCGAAAAGCGAATCCCGACGACCCGGGCTGGACCATTCCGACGGATATCGGCTCCCCCTTCAACACGACCCACATGCGACTCGACTACGCCTTCGCCACGCCACCGCTCGCGGACCGTCTTTCCCAGGTGCGGGTGGTCAACACGGAAGAGTCCCGGAAGGCTTCCGACCACTTCCCCCTCGTATGCGAATTCAAACCCGGACCCTGATGTCCGTCGAGTGGCTGGAGCACACGGGGGATATCGGAATGCGGATCCGGTCTCCCCGCCTTGAAGATCTCTTCACCGAAGGCGCTGCCGCCATGTTCCGCCAGATCGCGGAAATGAGCGGGGTGGAACCGTCGGAAGAGACGGTGATCGAACTCGAAATGGAATCGCCCGAAACGGCCCTGCGGGAGTGGCTCGGGGAACTTCTTTACAAATTTTCGGCCGAGGGTAAAATTTACTCCGAGTTCGAGGTCCACCTCGAATCGAACCGTTTTCGGGGCGTCGCCCGGGGGGAATCCTACGACGCGGTGAAACATCCGCTGAGGACGGAACTCAAGGCGGTCACTTGGCATCAACTCCGGGTCGAACGGGAGAACAACGAATGGACGGGGCAGGTCATCTTCGACGTTTGATTCTGATTCTCCTCCTGGTTCCCGCAACCGGGTGCGCCTACAGCCGGGCCAGGTTCAACGACTTCGTGGACGTCGGACGCGGGGAGGCCAAGGTGGGCCTCGGCCTTCAGGTTGATTTCCAGGCGGGAGAACTCCTTCACCTCGGCATCGGATCGAGCCACCAGTATTCCTTCGGATGGGTCTACGGCGAGTTCGACTCGGGCTACCGGTACGAGGACCACTTTCCCCTTTCCCTCGTCAAAACGTTTTCGGACCCGGGCGACAACCAGATCCACTCGTTCGAGATGGAGTTGGACGACAGGATCGTCGATCATAGCTGTTACTCGCTTTTCCCGGGAGGACTGAACGAGGGGGGGCTGCGGCGCTCCGACATCCACTACTTCGACATCGAGGTCAACTTTCTCGCGCTGGTGATCGGCTTCCAGTTCGGATTTTCCCTGGGAGAATGGGTCGATTTCATGCTCGGCTGGTTCGGCGTGGACATCGCCGACGACGACGATCCCGCCGAGCGGGAACGTCGATCGATCTGGATCTGGAAGGAACGTTCCAAGGCGCTGATCAAGCCGTGAGAACCTGCCTCCTCCTTCTCGGACTGCTTCTCCCTGGCACGACCGGATGCGGGTACATGGCCTCCCGCACCCGCGATTTCGGGGACATGTGGAGACTCAACATCGAGACCGGCGGACCCGGACTGGAAGCGGGCGTCAGGATCGGAGAACTCGGCCACATCGGGGTC
>PVBE012125227.1_pt1 | contig 12241 bp, 6 predicted proteins | sample 1631181 | NCBI WGS metagenome assembly PVBE01 (sample SAMN08397723, study PRJNA350692) | Marine metagenome, whole genome shotgun sequencing project. | isolation source: water | place: Pacific Ocean | collected 2012-04 | reverse complement strand
GCGCTCAGAGATCCTCCGAATTGTGCCCAGCTGCCGACCCAGCTGACTTGGCGCACGCAGCGGCCCAGCGAGCCGAGGTGCAACTCAACCAAGCCGATGCGGAGATGCTTGAGCGACAGCATGAGGAAAACACCATCGGCGCAGCAACTTGGCAGGCCACCGCATTGGAGGCGGAGGCTGACGTGCGCGCTCAGAGAACCGTAGAATTGGACCCAGCTGCCGACCCAGCTGACTTGGCGCACGCAGCGGCCCAGCGAGCAGCGATGCAACTCAACGACGCCAATGCGGAGGAGGAAGGCACCATCCATGGAGCAGCCTGGCTGCCTTTAAGCACAACGCGTGTGACCACGACAATGCCGGACGAGGCAGCGATGACCACGTTGGAGACTTGCGGGCGTGCTGGGGGAGCTACAGAGCTGGATCCGGTTGCCGACCGGGGACGCAGCGCAGGTGCTTCCACAGACACTTCGACGCCCGTTGCGCTCGCAGCAGCGGCGGCTCCCAGAGCTGGAGCAGCAAATTATGCCGCTGCCGTGAGTGCTGCTGCGGACACCGCACGGTGTCGGCTACCTGTAAAACCGGCACATATGGGTCACACAATGCGACCTGCACAGCTGATTGTTGAGGGAGTCGAAGGGGTATCCGGTCACCCTCCCGTTGAGAGCAGCTCCGTCGCGACCATGGCCGACACGACTAAACTTGCGGCTCACGCTTATGAAGCCACCATTGCGACGACTGCTGCCGCAGCGACACCGGCGGTTCCTGCGCCTGCTGCAGTCGACGAGCTTCGGTGCGACGCCGCCGACGGCGAAGCGATAGACTCCTCGCAGGCTCGTAGCGACGTAGCTTCTGCAGCGGCTACTGCTGAAGTCACACGCCATACCGCGGGCGCTGGACATACGTCTGCTGCGCCGGCTGAGGGTTCGATTCGTGGAGGCCTCCCGGCTGGCAACAACGCTGCAGAAAAGAACCTCGGGAATGCTCCTGACGCAGGTGAAGCTGCTGCAGACGCAGCCTTGGCTATCGGGGTTGACGCGAGGCCCAGACTCCGAACAAAAGGGCAACAGTCAGGGGCTGCTACCAATATCCGTCAGACCCCGCTGGCGGACTACTCACCGTAGAGGGCGCATCCACTGATAGCTGCGGGCTTCTTCGATTGCGGGACTATGCGCAGCTTTGTGCGGAGTACGAGCGCGACGCCAACGAACCTTCTCGGTCTGAGCTTCCAGATCGGAATCGCCCAGGGATACGGGCAAGTGAGGTGCAGTCTGACCAGGTTGCTTGGTGGGATGATGGGCTCCGAGGCGGACGCGTGCCTTTGATGGTGCCGGGCGCCGGGTGGCGCCTTACGCGGCCAGGCGGTGCATGGATCAGTATCGCCTTTGCTCGCACCTGGCGTATGGCTTATATTCTTGCCGATCTCCAGCTGCGCATCCATGTTGCCAATGAAGACGCGGCCACAGCGTCACGCAGTAGCGCGACACCTATGCGACGGGACGTCGCCCCACAGTTGCCTACACCCGCGGCACTCGCCAAAACAACCGGAAATGAAGTCCAGGAGGAAGTGGTACGAAATGTGTCTGCCTATCTGAGCCTGCCGCTCGTGGCTTTGACCGGTACGGAAGGAGCTTGCTTCCTGCGGTCAGCAGTTCACATGCTAAGGCTGCCGGAGCTAACTTCTGTTGGGCTGGAGAGTTGGCAGGTTTTCTGGTATCTCGTCAGCTGCGCTTGGCTTGATGCCGACAGTACTGGAGACTTGTATGCAACTCAGGGCTCGCTGGAAAAGCTTGTCGCTCATGCTCACTGGGGGCCGGTCCTGACAAGACATCCGGCTCTACGTGCAGCCGCTGTTCTAATTTGGCAGGCCGAAGGGGTGTTTGGGAAGTCGTTAGCCGATCTGTGTCAGTATTCGTCTGATGTGCAGGTCGTGGAGGCGGCCAAGCTCATTCAAAAGTTCTACGGGACGGAAACCTTGGTGATCCACACGGCAGTGGAGCATGCCGACAAGGTAGAGTCCTTACGGGGGACGTTGCAGCCGAGCAGCCAGCACGTTACGGATAAAGTAGCTCAGGCACGCCACCCTCTGCTACTGCTACGCTTCTATGACCACTACATCACGGGATATGCTCAGGCGCGTCCCACGGCTCACCCGGCTATGAACAAGTGGTGGACGGAAGGCTGTTCTGCTCTGCGAGATCTCTTCGGAGATGGCAGTCTAGATGACTTTCGGCATCGCGTCTTCGAATGGTTGTCAGGAAGGTTGCTTCGCACACAGGGACAATTCCCGATTGCGACACCGCATGCACCGACTGCAGTGCCCAGTGGCAAACGCCCGTTGTGTGTGTGGTCTCTATTTGGTCGAGGCCGCACTTGGGAGAAGGCATTGCAAATGCTTGGTGAAGATTGGGCAGTTAGTGTCGAGGCCGAAATTAACGACACCATACGGGCGGTGGTCTCTCAGCATTACGGCTTGCCGGCCGCCCCATCACCGCGGATGCACAGGCGACCTGATGGCAAGTTGGTGGCGTACCCAGGCGATGCTCACTGGTTGCTGACTGACCACGCGGAGCCTCTCAAGGACTTACTCGCGTTGTGTCCAGTGGATGCGCTGCACCTTGTGATTCTAAGCCTGCCGTCTCGGGAACTGCGACGCGACCATCTGCTCGGGCAGCTCGGTTGGTGTGGACATCGCAGCTCGTTGGTGCATACAGGGGCGCTCTTCGTGCAGATGGTGCAGCACCATGCGCCAGACACTGCGGTCGTGGTGCCCGTCGCCGGCTGTGACGCCGCCGTACGGGAGCACTCCGTCTTTGAGAGACACTTGGCAGACATCATGCAGGCCGCCGTCTCGTACGTTGACAGTGCGGCAATGGGCTTGGCACAGGGCCAGTATGCCTGGGCGACGCCTTTCAAGCCTGCCCCTCCTGATTTATGCGAGACAGATGCTGTCATCGAGGCAGGCTGGACACCTCTCGGAGTGCAGATGACGGACGCGGTCGACGTAATTGGACATTCCGTTGGCAGCCTGATGGATGCCCTGCGCGCTTCCAACGGCGTCATCGACGTGCGGGAGCCGTTGCGCGCCAATGCCCGGGTACCAATTCGCTTGCGCTGCGAGCTAGCTGCGCTGGGGCACGCACAAGCACTACTTGATGCAGACGGACATTGGCGTTTCGGTGGCTGCATTGTGCCGCTCACGGCCAATGACAAGGAGATTCAGTTGCGGCCGAGCTCGACCCTGCTGCAGCTCTTTGGGGCTCCTGGGGGTGCTCGAGATTGGTGGGTAGTCCCGGCGCGACGCCTGGAAGGCTCGATCCGATGCCTGTCTGGAGACTCCCTCGGCAGCCTCTCAGATGGAACGCCGCTGCTTGCCATCCAAGCTTATCAGACCCCGAATCTTCTCCTCCAGTGCGACGAATGGTTTGAACCTTTGCTCTGCGATTGGGCAAGCTTTGATGCGGATTTCCCTGGCTCTCGAGATCGCATCGATGCCCTAGGGCCGGTACTTCCGAACAGGACAGAAGCCTTGCAGCCCTTACTCCCGGCTGTCCGAGAGCTGCACCGGCAAGCGAAGGCGGGTGACTTGCGGGCTCGGCCTCTCTCAGTGATCGAGCTGTGTCGGCATGTGGGGCTAGAGGTGTCGGAAACAGCGTGTGCAGATGCTCACCTGCTCGCACTGGCTCGGAAGTCCGTTCCTGCTCTTCAGTTCGCGCATGTCCTCCGGGGAGAGAGTCCCGATCGGAGCCTAAAGGCCTTGCTCCACGGCCAATGGGCCATTCAGCCACAGCATCTTTGGACAGCAGGTCAGCTTGGCAAGCATTACGATCGTCTACTACAAATTGTCCGCAGCCACACCCAGGCAGCGTCACCTTTCGCGCGCATAATGCCTGCTCCTCTGCCCATCAACATGCAGAGGAGTATCTGTCCTCCCCACAGAAGTTTCTCCAGGCCCGTGAGGGTCCAGCTCCCTCTGTTCATGCAGTACCAGCGTTTGACCCTACGTCCCTGCCGGCTCGATTGGTCCAGCGTTCACGCGATGTCGACACAAGGGCGCAAGGGACCAAACGCTCGTCAGGAGCGACCCCCAGTGGTACGAGTTCAAAGCGCGTGTCTCTCTCACCTCCCTTGTGTGGATCTCCCGGTGCCGTAGTATTATCTTCTACAGCAGATGCATCTCTCGCAGGATACCTTGACAGCCTCGACGGAGGCTTGGAAATTGTCTCTTGCATGGCTGGCCTTCTGACGCTTTTAGGCCAACTGCTACAGGTGCGAGGGTGGGAGGCGCTCGTAGCTCGAGCTAACCACTACATTCGGGAACGACATCCAGACATTTGGGCGCAGGAGTTGTTCACAAGGTGGATGCCGCTCCAATGCCGCGTGGCTTTGTCGCTGTGGAATTGCACGTCTACGCCGACAGTTATTCGTTGCTGGAGCGGTAGGGATGCAAACGATGTCGATCGGCTTAGCGTTGTATGCAAGAGGGTGTCTGGCGTATCGCTTTTGGTGTCCACTTCGCCTCAAGGGAAGCTTGTGGGCTGGAAGACGCCAGGTCTGGAACCCTTGCCGGTTGGCATCGATGAAATGGTTCTACCGCTGCCCGATGGCCTGCGCCCGCAGTGTACAGTGCTTCGTCAATGCCAGCAACTCGCGCTGCATCCGCAATCCCTAGGCGGGGTCGCCGCCCGCAGACATCCATGCACTGTCCTTTTCTACGCGATCTGTGCCGCCACGGCGCCCAAGCTAGAGGAGGCTGGCACTTCTGGTCTACCTTCGGGAGGTGCAGGTTTCACGCGGTTCGTGAACGCGTGGCTCGCAGGGCAGCAGCCTCCTCGGCCCACTGAGCTCCGCCAACTTGCTGAATTGATTCGTGACTTCTTGGCGCACGCCGCCGAGGGCGGGACGTCGTCGAGTCAGGGAAAGCGGTCGACAACCTGCTCAGACATCATCCAACACAATTTCTCTTCACTGCCGCAGTGGTTCGTGCTTGCGAGCACAGATGGCAGCTACTGCATTTCTCTGTCGGCTGACCGCTCCGATTCGTCAGTCGCGGGTGTATATATGACCTTGAATTCATTGTTCGCTCTCTGGCCCACTCCATCTCCCCACTGCGATGCTACGCAGCTTGCCGCCCGCCGCGCCTTGAGCGAGGGCCAGCTGCGCGGCTTGAAGTCGGCGTGATAGAGAGTTCTTTGGAATTTTCTGTGCGATATTGGCATCTCCCGTTGTCGTTGTTTCCGCCAAAGGCGATCCGAGCACACATGGGGTTTCTCACAGCGTGTTGCCGTTCGCTTGGCTTGACCCATCCGCGTGTGCGCACGTGGCAACGTTGTGCCTGGCTTGCCGGTATCAGGCCCACGTCTAAGACCACTTTACGACACATTCATGGCGACGTAGACCCGGATCTGCGGTGTGCGGCAATGCGAGACTTTTGCGAGCGCGTGCTTGCAGCCCCCTTGCGGCCCTTCGACGTCTCTGGCCTGCTGTCATTGTACACGTTGCGGTCGCCCTTCGTTCTGTACACCTGGAACGTGACCAGCCTTCGCAGTCAGCGAGATGCCACACACAAAGTCCGCAAAATACGCAGCATGGCGGACCAAGGAGTGGTCCTCCTACAGGAGACGCACCTGGCCGCCAACGATCCTTTGGCATTGAGGCCGTCACTGCCCCATTGCGATGTCCGGAGCTCGATGGCGAGCCAGACAGAAAAAGGAGGAACCAGCGGTGGCTTGGCCTTCGTCGTCCCCACGCACCTGGGGTACCAAGTGGAAGGTAGTATTGTAGAGGTCTTGCCAGGGTTGCTGGCGTGGCTCGGCATCACTTATTGCGGCCTGCGCTTCCGTTGCTGGAACGTTTATGCTGTGCCACACAGGAAGGCAGAAGTGCTCACCGCTTTGAAGGCTGAATGTCAGCGTCTGCAAGCGATGCCCGCTGGTGATCCCGCCCATGCAGTCTTGGATGTCTTCGCAGGCGATCTAAACTTATCACCATTGCGAGATGCGGATGCAAAGCTCTTTGATGTGGCAGCGACTGCGCTGAGATTACGATGCGCGCGCTTCTCCACTCTTGATGCGGCTGCTGCGCAGGGCACCTTCCGCAATTGCCATGGGCCGCACTGGATCGACCATGCAGGCGGTGTGGAAGCAAGGGAAGGCAGCACAAGTCTGCAATGGCGCCTGCACCGCGAACAGCTCAAGACCCTTGCCGGGCATCACTGTCCGCTGAAACTGGTAGGCAGTCTTCGCCAACAGCGCATGCGCGCCGAAGGTCGCTCCCGTGCTCTGCCGGCCTCCCTCTTCATCGGGCAAAGGGCTGAGTGCGAGGACCTTGTTCGCCGACTCAGCAAGACCTTGACTGACGGGGGGCTGCCCCTCGACGTTCTGACTGCGAGGCGACGTGCATTCACTGAGAGTTGCGGCCGTCATGGGGACCAATCTCTACTTCAGCCAGCGCAAGATTTAGCGGATGCTTGCGTGTTGGGCAGGTCGCCTCTGTGTTTTTTCTCCACGATGGAATCGCAGATACATCGTTGGGCTAAAGACGAGCTGTGTACCCAGCGGGCCTCGGCGGCTCAACAACTGCGCGCTGCCCTGGATGGCCACGGGGGACGGGAGATACGCGTGCCAGCTGACGTCTGGAGAGTCCTGCATGCGCAGCTTGACCTGCCAACACTTGGTACGCTTGATAAGGATGAGTACGTAGTGGCGCGAGCAGAATGCGAAGCAATTTTAGTGGCACACGAAGCTTTTCTTGGCAGGTCTTGCCCGCACGAGTCTCCAGATGATGCGGATTCCATGCAGTTGCGCCGCTATCGCAAGATTTTCCCGAAAGTCGCGGCATTTGACGAAAGATTAGCTACGGAAGCGGGCCTCACTGACGATCCTCAAGTCTTGGACGAGTTGTACGCAGCGTCCAGGGAATTCTGGTACCGGAGCCCATGGTGCGACGAAGATGCCCAGGCGCAACACCTGGGGCATTATGCGCAGTTTGTCGTGTCCGAGACCCAAATTGCCATGGACATTCCCAGCGTTGCGGAACTCCACCATGTTGTTGTGAATACCCCCGACTCGTCCCCAGGATATGGCGGGGTCCCCTTCGCTGCATGACGGCTGGTCAGCCTTGGGGTGGCAATGTTGCTTCGTTGCTTTTTCAGACAATTGCTGCACGACAGTGCAGCTACGCTAGACGAGTCGCCGCTGCGACATCAGTTGACACGCTGGATTCCCAAGCGGGTGCATGGACATGAGGCTACTTCGCGTCGGCCTTTGGGCGTGTCGTCTTCCTTTTATCGCCTTGTCAACGCTGTGCTACATCGCATGTTTATGCAGAACCTCGGGCCGAGGATGCACCCTACTCAGGCGATGTTTCGCGACGAAGGTGAAGCACTTCAGGCTGTCTCGCACATGCAGGAATTCTTGGACATCGGGACCACTTCGCCTTATGCCAGCTCGAGCGCGAACGACAGCGCGTACCGCAGTGCAAAAGAACTCGTTGCGCCTTGGCTAGCCGAGGAAGTGAACGAGCAACCTGGTGCGGATGGACTTCGAATCGTGTCGCTGAGCGATTTCAACAAAGCTTTTGAGAGAGTCAGCCCGAGATGGATCATGCTAGTGCTGTGCACATGGATGGTTCGCATCCTTGGCCGCGCTCTTTCTGTATGATCGCGTCGCTCATCTGCACATGGGTCGGTGGGTTGGCCCTGGACGCCGAGTGCACGCTGGAGTCGATATGGGCGGCAATTCGTCTTCTGATTTCTTCTGCCTCGGTTTGGATCCTCTTTTGTCATTACTGGTCTTGCTGCCGAACATCTTGCAGATCGAGGGCTACATGGATGATCTCGCTGTTGCTGCCGGCCTCGCAGGCACAGCGTGGTTCCAGGCTGCTCTATGCAGCTTTGGGGCGGTCGTCCCGTTCGTAATCGATCACCACAGTTGTTGGGCCGTCGATGATGGCGAAGGCTTTTTCCCGGCAGCTTCACCGTTTAGTGGCATAAGCGCATGGGATGCCCGTGTGAGGAGAGCTCGCTCACCTAGTGGCACCTTGCATGCCGGCAAGTGGGCAGAGTTAGCGCGCATGAGCATGGAGGTCGCACATCCTTGTGAGTGCTCGTGCAAGCTCAAAATTCTACCACACCGGAAGCCCACAGGCACTGAGAACATGATGCTCTTCCGGTTGCCCTGGGGTGCGGCTTGCATCGCAGAACGAGCTGAGTATCTGGGGATCTTTCTCTCTGCGCGCTATCTGTGGACCACTCCGCATCCAGCCGATGTGCACCTTCACCGCGCGGAGCTGTCGTTCGCAATGCCCATTCGTAAGATGACGGCACGTGTCGAGATGCTGCAATCAGTGCAGTTGAGCCCGACCCAGCGTAGCACGACATGGGTCGTTTACATTATGCCACTGCTGTCTTACGTCAGCCAATGCTTTTGGGCTTACCAGGCCATCCTGACGCATGTCTTGCGGTTACTCTCACAGCACATGCGTTGTGCATGGTGGCTCTCGGCCGATCATCTGCAGTGCTTTCGTGTCTGGAGTGGCAAGTCCATCGCCCCACAGTCCGTCGCAGCAGTGTGTGCGGGGCACTACTTCACACGATGGTGCCGGATGCACAAGGAGCTCTGGCAATACAAGTTGCACACCAGCACAGCGGGGATGCGAGCATGCGATGCCTTTATGGACTGTGTCTCTTGGGCAGGCGCTGGCAATTGTTCCAAAAAGGCAGCCCAGGTATTGGAGGCGGCGGCGGGCCCAGCGGCCGGCGCTCAATGGAGACATCGGGCGCGCACTTCGCACAGCACTGGATGAGATCCACGCGGCTAGTCTGGAACGCAGCTTTCTGCACAAAGCCCTCCGATGGCCTGTGAGCATGCACCCTCCCGTCAGCAGCGACGCTTATAAGCACCCGCAGCATTCATACGCACACTTCTTCACCATGATCCGTTGGCTGACGAACTCGGTGCCTACTGCTCGGCGACGGCGACATTGGACTGGTGACCCAATGCGACCCCTGTGCTGCGAGCTGTGCCAGGCGCAATCCAATGTCGTGCCCGTCACAGAGAGAGGCGAGCTAGGCATTTGCTACGATCACCTGATGACGGTGGCCAGTGAGCTGTTTGCCGGCTCCGGGTGGCAAGCCTTCCTGTTCCTCGTGCAGACGGTTGGCGGTGCTGGCGGCGACTGGCAGGGGCTGGCGACATGCGAGGCGTCAGCAGCTCCGCACCCTATTTCCGAAGCGCTGGCAGCGGTGCACGGGTGGCCTAGCCGCACGCCGAGTGTCGCATCAAAGTGTGCCGCGTGCGGGTTCAGCGACGACAGCCTCGAACATCGTTTTTTCGCATGCCCAGTGGTGGGGCAAGCTTGGGAGGTCGCGTTCGGCGATGCGCAGATCACCTGGACAGGGAGAGCTGCCCGTGCTCCGACTCTGCTAGCTTTCTTCCACACAGTCCACTTATGGTTTGCCGCACGTGCACACACGAGTGCTTCTTCTGCAGCCGAGACAGAAGGCTATTGGCGGCAGAATGCCAAATCCGTCTTACAGCTGTGGTGGGACTCGTTGTCAGCAGCAGACAAAGTTTGGGAAGTGGCGGCTAGACTCATGCAAGTCGGAGTCCAGCTAGGGCCACGCAGGTCGACACCACAGTCTGCAAACACTGTGGCAATTCTTTCGGTTCTCGAACTACAGCGACTAGCAGCAGTGTCCCGCTCATGGTGCGCGGTTGTGCGATCTCTTCAGAACACCGCCCAGCGTGCAAGTCCTCCATGCAGCGGCTGTGCGGACCTCCTGACGCAGGGTGCTCGCCAGCCAGTCGCGCTGGTCAGGGTAGGGCCTGGTAACATCTCCCACGCAGGGCGTCTCGATTATGGCAAGCACAGATACTGTGTGACGTCATCGGCTGCACAAGGTTCGCTGCTGCATGTCAGCCTGCGCCGCTCTTCCGGCGAATGGTACTGCACCGACGACAGACCTCTAGTGATGCCGCGTGTAGTGCGCCTTGGCGTCGATTACACCGTTCAGATCGAAGTGTCTACTTGCACTTGCGGCTGGGTTCGGCACGAAGTCCGTGCGGCCAGGGCACTGACCGCAGGTAGCGAATTGGTTGCCTTAGAGCAGGGCGCGTGGGATCCTTCGCGCTGCCACTTAGTCATTACAGGAGACGGCGGGGGTAAATGGATTGAAGACAGACCCTGTTTCGGTGCTGGCCTCGTCGCCTTTGTGTATGCGCGGGGACTCGCCCATCGCCTTGCGGAGTTGGTGCTGCCGTTGTACGACGCCGAGTCCGCTCAGGAGGCGGAGGCGGCAGTCGGCTGGGAGGCGGTCATGTGGAGAGCACAGGCGCTCCGTCTCGCACGGCGTCGAGGCTTTGACCCCATGCCGCCTGATGTGTTATACGGCGATTCAGCGAACACGGCCGGTGCTCTCGACAACCGCTTACGGTTACGTGCCTCTGCGCCCAATCGCTGGGCGGCAGGGATGCGCGAAGTCACTGCTACCCAGACGCGAGAATGGTTGATCGTGGCCGTGCCCAGGTCCATGAACAAGGCGGCGGACAAGGTCGCCACTACAGCTTGGCAGCTGGTACGCGATGTTCATGCGACACGACCGAAGCTGCAGCTCTCAGGGCCGGACTTGGGCCACGGAGTGTCCCTGTCAGCGGCTTATCGCTGGCTGCAGGTTCTTATCGTGTTCTCGGGCGCCCAGTTGATTGGGGCCATCGAGCAATTGGGCTGGCGAGCCAAACTCGCTGATCATTTTGACTTGCCGGTCTACGCGCAATTGCCGGGGTCCTTGGACCGGGCGTTGCCGCAGCTTGAATGGACAGCAGTCCGCCTGCAGTGGACGCATGCAGCGCTTTTCTACGCGCTTGTACTCATGCCGGCGCAGGGGAACAGAATGGGACAGCGTCTATACCGAGCTTGGAAGCTTCAGCAAGCTTACGACGTTGCTGCCAGTGGCGGAGGCCATGGATGGATCTTCATCTGGCACGCGACCGCCGATGAAACTGGAAGGGGACGTGCGCAGGAACGTAGCCCAGGTGTGCAGCTCATCCCCCGTCCACTCCGGGCTCTTCTTCTCGCCGCGGGTCATTTCGAGTATGACCTCGCATCTTGCCATCTGGCAGCTCTGGCGTGTGTCCTCACGGCTTCAGATGCGCCGTGGCTACACCACGCGCTGCAGGTGCTGGCCGGGAGTGGTAGGCGCACTGCGCTCTCGCAGTTGCCGGGCGGCAAGCAGGCCCTACTGGTGCCTCTGAATTGCGCGGACCTGTTGAGTCCAACGGGCGACTTAGAAGGATGGATTCGACCACGACGACGGTCTTATCAAGTGTGCGGACTCGCCGGAGCGGACGCCAGCTTCAATGGTACGTACCACTACCAAGGCCCCGCCAAGTACCAGCACTCCCGAGGCAGTCGTCTTGTGCACGCGGGAAGTCGCTGGGAACTTGTATTGTGTGTGCTTGGCCCGTGCTTCACACATGGCACAACTGACTGCACAGCCGTCCCTGAAGGGGAGTGGTTTGGTCTGTCCGACCATGCAGTACGTTGTCGCGTCTCGGCCGTCGACTGCGACATTCCATCGTGGTACCGTCGCTACACTGACGAGTTGCATCGGGTCATTCCAGTGGCCCTCACACGCTTGCATGTCCAGGGATACCGTGGCCTTGATCGACAAACAAACCGCAATCGCGTGTATCATCACACAGCGCAGGTTGAGGCCAGAGTCGTCCGCTTGGCGCTGCAAGAGTTGCGCCGCGATCGCCCACTCTTCTCGCATGCTCTGGTACATGGTGCGTTGGTCATTGACTCGAGCGTGCCTTCTGCAAGCGTGTTCGATGCGTTCCGCCAGGTGACGGAGGCGCTTGGGTTGCCGCAGCTAGACATCGCCGAGAAACCTTGGATTGAGGACCTGACGATCGCTAATGGCAACTTAGCGAGGGCACGGTACCATTCTGGAGCTACTCTGCCTCAAGATTCCCATGATGACTACGACGAACGCCGCACGCTTCACCGATATGGTCCCAGAGATCTGTTCGCAGAGCAGCATCGCGTGCCACGGCGTTACGACTAATATTTTCGACGTGTGCCTTCCTGCTGTGCTAACGTGACCCAGCCTGGAACCCCTGCCATAGCTGAGCAAGGGGTCACGAGGTCCACCATTGGCACGACTGACACTCTAGGCTACTCGAGTGCGGTCACGAGGTGCACCATTGGCACGACTGACACTCTGGACCACTCTAGTGCGGTC
>PVBE011783766.1_pt1 | contig 12241 bp, 10 predicted proteins | sample 1631181 | NCBI WGS metagenome assembly PVBE01 (sample SAMN08397723, study PRJNA350692) | Marine metagenome, whole genome shotgun sequencing project. | isolation source: water | place: Pacific Ocean | collected 2012-04 | reverse complement strand
CAAACCTCACGGGAACCAACAAAAGCGATTCAATCTTATCGGGCGACGCTCTAGCGCAACGGCGGCGTACCGCAACAGGTCCAGGGCCTTCGTCATCCCGATCATTCGATCACGATCAGCCGCTCGTTGTCGGTGGCGTCGGACAACAGCTCGCATCCGGTATTGGTGACCGCCATCATGTCCTTGAACTGGAGGCCGAAGCCGAACCCGGTGCGGTAGACCAGCGGCTCGACGCCCAGCACCATGCCGGCCTCGAGGGTGCTGTCGTCGTCGATGCTCAAATACGGGTCCTCGTGCAGGTGCAGCCCGATGCCGTGGCCGACGAAGTCGATAGGCGGCAGGCCGAGGGCGCCGAACTTGTCGAGGAAGGCCTGATAGATCGGCCGCGTCGCCATGCCGGGCGCGATCATGGCGAGCAGCATCCGACGGCACTCGGCGAGGTTGGCCCAGATGCGCTCGGCCTCCGGCGGCGCGTGGCCGACGACGGCGGTGCGGCAGACGCCGGCGTGATAGCCGCCGATCACCGAGAAGATCTCGACCCGGCAGACATCGCCCGGCTCCAGCACGCGGGCGGTCGGGCCGACGTTCGGCAACTGGCTGCGCTCGCCGGTAGCGACGATCATCATCTTGAATCGCTCCGCGCCCTGCTCGTAGACCGAGCGGGTGAGCGCGGCGGCGAGATCCATCTCCGTCGCACCCGGCGAGACGGCGTCGAACGCCGCGCCGATCGCACTGTCCGAGATGCGCGACAGGCGGCGCAGCAGATCCATCTCTTCGGCCGTCTTGATCTGGCGCAACCGGTTCATCATCGCCTCGGCCGGCACGAACGAGGCGAGCGGCACGCGGCCCTCCAGGTCGCGCGCATCGCCGACCGGGAGGTAGTCGTGCTCGATCCCGATGCGGGCGGTTTCCAGCCCGAGATCGCCGAGCAGCGCGGCCAGCACCGCCATTGCGTTGTCGGCGAATTCGCCCCAGACCCGGATCTCGGTCTCGCCGGCGCGGCCCCGAACAGTGGTCTCCTCCATGTCGACGCAGACGATACCCTCGCCGCCGTCGGCGGTAAGCACCGCCGCCGCGTGACGCCAGCGGAGATCGGCCTGCGAGGGCACGACGAAGCCGGTGAGATAGGCGAAGTTCTCGGGCGAGATGGCGATGACGGCATCGAGGCCCGCCTCGTCCATTGCCTCGCGCATCCGGGCGACGATCTCCTCACGCATTGTCGAGCTCCGTGGTTCGGTACTTGGCGACCTTGTCCTCGTCGACGTCGATGCCCATGCCGGGGCCGTCGGGCACCCGGACCGCACCGTCGGCGTAATCCATCGGCGCCGCGATCAGGTCGTCGGCATAATAAATTCCCGCGACGCGATCGCCGCGATGCTCGGCCGGCACCGAGACCGGCACGACGCACGACAGCGTCACCGCCTCGGCCGCCGCCGCGAGGTGCAGATTGGCAAGATTGCCGATTCCGGTCTCGACCGAGCCGTTGACGTTGCAGACGATTCCGGCCGCGCGGCAAACCGCGGCGACCTGCATCGCACGGTGCAGCCCGCCGGGCTTGGTGGTGTAGATCGAGACGATATCGGCGGCGCGGCGCTCGAAGATGTCGAGCACGTCACGCGCGTTCCAAGCCGTCTCGTCGGCCATCACCGGCGTCTCGATGGCGCGCGCCACCTCGGCCATGCGGTCGACGCCCTCGACCGGCTGCTCGGCATAGCGGATGTCGAACGGCTCCATGCGCTTGATGGTCCGGATCGCGTCGTGCGGCGTCGGATAGCCCTGGTTGGCATCGACGCAGAGATGAGTGTCGGGGCCGACCGCGTCGCGGATGCGGCGGACGATTTCCACGTCGCGCGCGGGATCGACACCGACCTTGATCTTGATGGTGCGGATGCCCTCGCCGACGACCTGGACGCACTCGGCGACCGCTTCGTCGATGGCGAGGAGGCCGATCGAATGGGTAATCGGCACCGTCTCGCGCACCCGCCCACCGAGCATTGTCGACACCGGAACCCCGAGCGAGCGCCCGGCGAGATCGTGGGCCGCGAGGTCGACGGCCGCCTTGGCGTAGGGATAGCCCTTGATGATGGCGTCCATCCGGGCGTGCAACCCGGCGATGTTGGCCGCCTCGCAGCCCTCGACGGCGGGCGCCAGATAGCGCTCGACCACGTGCTTCGTCGTCCCCGGCGTCTCGCCGAAATAGCGGCCGTAGTCGCCGCCCCAGTCCTTGAGCGCCGGCGCCTCGCCCCAGCCGACGAGACCATCGTCGCCGGTCATGCGGATCAGGATGTAGCCGCCGATGGGCTCGGTCAGGCCGGTCCACTTGTGCTCGCGCCTGGTCGGCAGCGAGATATGGATGACCTCGATGCCTTGAATCGCCGTCATGATCGTTCCTCCCCACTGCCATATGGGTTACCCTGTGGCGCGGACGGAAGCAAGACGGCGGCGGGAGACGCGACATGGCCAGAGACTTCGAGGACCACTGCTGGAAGGACATCGTCAGCCCCGAGATCCTCAAGATCTACGAGCACTATCGGCGCGACGTATTCGTCGGAGCGCGGCCCGCGCTTCTGGCGATCGACCTCTACAATCTGGTCTATCGCGGCGGCGACCGGCCGCCGCACGAGATCTCGGGCGAGTTCCCGAGCACCTGCGGCGAGTACGCCTGGGCAGCGATCGAGCCGACCAAGCGTTTGTTCGCGGCGGCGCGCGAGGCCGGGCTCCCGGTGTTCTATACCTCGGCCGAGATCGGTCCGGGCAAGGTCCACGCCACCAACCGGCAGACCGGCCTCGCCGACGGCGACGACGCCTACGAGATTTTCGAGGCCTTCGCGCCCCAGGACGGCGACACGGTGATGGTCAAGGAGCGGGCAAGCGGCTTCTACGGCACGCCGCTGGTGGCCCACCTGACCAAGCTCGGCATCGACAGCCTGATCGTCTGCGGCGAGTCGACATCGGGCTGCGTGCGCGCATCCACGGTCGACGGCTACTCCAACGGCTATCACATGACCGTCGTCGAGGAATGCGTGTTCGACCGCTCGGAGCTGTCGCACAAGGTCAACCTGTTCGACCTGCACCACAAATACGCCGACGTGATGGGCATCGACGAGGTCGCGGCGCATCTGGAGGCGCTGGCCAAGCGGCGAAGCGCGGCCTAGCCGTTCGGCGAGCGCTGCTTGCCCGTCTGGCGTTTTGGAGTCATCCTTGGCGCGATCCAGCCCGCCAAAACGAGCGGGCGGCGGATATGGGAGGTAATCGTCATGGCCTACGAGACGATCAGCGTGACGCCGGTGACGCCGCATATCGGCGGCCTGATCAGCGGCATCGACCTGACCGAGCCGCTGAGCAATCAAACGGTCCAGGACCTTTACGATGCCCTGATGGAGCATCAAGCGCTGTTCTTCCGCGACCAGAAGCTGACCCATGAGACGCAAAAGGCGCTGGGCGCGCATTTCGGCAAGCTGCATATCAGCGTCGGCGGCGACGGCACCAACTCGAAACAGCTCAGCGACCATCCCGAGGTAAGGGCGCTGCATTTCGACGAGAATTCGAAATCGGTGTCCGGCAACGAGATGTGGCACACCGACCAGTCGTGCCTCGAGACGCCGCCGATGGGCACCATCCTCTATCAACACACCCTGCCGCCCAACGGTGGCGGCGACACGATGTTCGCCAGCATGTATGCGGCGTACGACGGCCTGTCACCCAACATGAAGCGGTATCTCGAGGGCATGACCGCGCTGCACGACGGCGCCGGCGCCTTCGCGCGGACGGCGACCAACGACCTGCCGATCACCGAGCAGCCGGTCGTCGCCAAGCACCCGGTGACGGGCCGCCAGCTGATCTACGTCAACCCCACCTTCACCACCCGCCTGTGCGGCGTGTCGCGGGACGAGAGCGACGCCGTCCTGTCCTATCTGTATCAACACTGCAATCACCCGAATTTCCAGGTGCGCTTCCGCTGGAAGCCCCACTCGGTCGCCTTCTGGGACAACCGGTGCACGCACCACCGCGCGCTATGGGACTACTACCCGAACGTCCGTTCGGGCTTCCGCATTCAGATCGAAGGCACCGACCCGGTGATTCCCGGCTGAGAGCGCGTGAACGAATTGTGGTGGTCCTTCGATGCGCTCGCTTCGCGTCTGTCCGCCTTGCCTCCGATACCAAACATCAGAATCTCGAATGTCCGATTATGTAGGGGAATATCTGATGCGTTTCGGGCGACGTCGTTAGAACGCCCGCCACGACTCGTCAGCGGAGATCAACCGTTTATCCCCCGGCGTTAAAGCCCCATCCAACCTGTATCTTGGCACTTCTTTTTCAGTGTATGATCGAAGTTCATCACGTGAGCAAAGAAGCTTCGATCTAGTGGAGGAATGGGCGATGCAGGTCAATCGGTTTAGGACAGCGATGCGGCGCATCGTGTTGGCAGGACTATTCGGCTTGTTGGTGGGGGCTGGCTTCACGGAGTCAGCATATGCGGCCGACCGGATAAACGTGGGCGCGTTGCGCTTCACGTCTCACTCCGCGAGCTTCATTGCTTTCGAGAAGGGTTACTTCAAGGAAGCCGGGCTGGACGTCAAATTCAAGTTCTTTCAGGCCGCCGCGCCAATGGCGGTCGCGATCGCTTCCGGCGACATCGATTATGGCGTCACCGCGATCACCGGCGGCCTCATCAACCTCGCCGATAAGGGCGCGATCAAGGTGATCGGCGGTGCATTGCACGAGGAAAAGGGAATCGACGGATCCGCCATCTTGGTCTCTGACGCCGCCTACAAGGCGGGCGTTAACTCCCCCGCCAAGCTGGGCGGCCGCAGCTTCGGCATCACCCAGACCGGATCGTCCTTCCACTATATGGCGTCGCGCATCGCCAATAAGGAAGGCATTCCGATGAGCCAGATCAAGCTCAAGCCGCTGCATAAGGTCGGGGCCATCATCGGCGCGCTCAAGTCCGGACAGATCGATGCCTGGGCCATCGTCCCCCACATCGCCAAGGCGCTCGCCAGGAGCGGCAAGGTCCACATCATCGGCTGGGTCAACGACTACGCGCCCGACTATCAGGTCACCACGGTGTTCACGTCGGCGAAGACGGCGGCCAGCCAAAGGGATCGGACCAAGCGGTTCCTCGCGGCCTTCTCGCGCGGCGCGTCCGATTTCAATGCGGCGCTGGTCGACAAGAAGGCTGGCGCGGCGGCGGCCGAGGCGACGGTCAAGCTGATCCACAAATACGTCTATGCCTCCCGGCCCTACGCGAAGGCCGCCCCCTCGATACGCAACGGGGCCATGCGCATCAACGAAGGCGCCAGTCTCAATATCTCCAGCGTCAAGGCACAGCTCGACTGGTTCAAGTCCGAGGGGTTGGTAAAGGGCGACATCGGCATCGAAAAGCTGGTCGACAAGAGCTACGTGAAGACCTTCTGATCCAAGCGAAGGGTGGCCGCGCGCGATGGAGTTGCGTCTCGCTGGCCTCCACCACGGCTACGGCGACGTCGAGGTGTTACGCGGGATCGAGCTTTCGGTCCCGGCGGGGCGGATCGTTTGCATCGTCGGGCCGTCGGGGTGCGGCAAGTCGACCCTGCTCCGCCTGATCGGTGGGCTGGAGCGCCCCGACCGGGGCGAGGTCATGCAGGTCGGCGAGGCGCCTCCCGCCTCGCTCAATCCGCTGACCTATATCTTCCAAGACTTCGCTCTTCTGCCGTGGCGCACGGTCGAGGGCAACGTGCGCCTCGTGCTCGAGGACCACAGGCTTGGCCGCGACGAGGTGGCCCGCATCATCGACGACGTGCTGGCGCGCACCAAGCTAACCGAGTTCCGCGCCGCCCTGCCGCGCCAACTTTCGGGCGGCATGAAGCAGCGCGTTGCGATCGCTCGCGCACTCGCCGTCTCGCCCGCATTTCTGTTGATGGACGAACCGCTATCGTCGTTGGATGCCCAGACACGTGAACTGTTGATGGACGACCTGATCGAGCTCTGGATGCGCGAGCGCTTCTCCGCCGTATACGTCACCCACAATCTGCAGGAAGCTGTTCGGCTCGGTCATCGTGTGGTCGTGCTCTCGCGCCGGCCCGGCACGATCCGTGAGGTTATCGAGATCGACGTTCCTCTCGGTGAGCGCGCCTCGCGCGCCAGTGAACTGGAACCACACCAGTCACGGCTTTGGCGATTGATCCGCGAAGAGGCCCAGGCGGTCGAAATGGAGCTGGTCGATGGGTGACTCGTCCGCCGACAATAGTCGTCCGGTTCCGTTTCGGGGCGGCGGCTTCTCACCGCGGTCGTACGCCATCGTGGCGCCGCTGGTGTTCGTCGGGGTAATCACGTTCTGGGAAACGGGCTCGCGCACGGGATTCATCCCGGCCTTGATATTGCCGGCGCCCTCGGAAGTGCTGGCGGCCCTTGTCGATCTGTTCGAAAGCGGGCTGTTATGGAAGCATGTGGGTGCGTCGTTGCAACGGCTGATCGTCGGCTGGACGCTGGGTACGACGCTCGGCATCCTGGTCGGCTTTTCGATCGGGCTGTTTTCGCTGGCGCGCGCGGGCTTTGCGCCGATGGTCGCCGCGATTTTTCCGATTCCGAAGATCGCGCTACTGCCTCTATTCGTTATCTGGTTCGGCATCGGAGAGGGCTCGAAGATCGCGACCATTCTCTTCGGCACGTTCTTTCCGACCGTGGTCGCCACTTATGGCGGGGTCGACAACGTCGATCGGAACCTGATCCGCATGGGCCAATCCTTCGGTCTGACGTGGCTGTCGATCGTGCGGAAGATTATCCTACCGGGTGCGATGCCGGCGATCCTACCGGGGTTTCGGATCTCGGCCGCCATCGCCATCGTGTTGCTCGTCGCGGCGGAAATGATAGCGGCTGAGTTCGGCGTTGGCGCATACATCCTGCTCGCCGGCAGCCTCATGGCGACCGATGAGCTGCTTGCCGGCGTCGCGATCCTCTCCGTCATGGGTCTAACCGTGAATTGGCTGATCGCAAGGACTGAACGGGTATTGTTGAGATGGCGGATATGAGATTGGGGAGGGGATTCCGGGGACAAATCGCGGAGCCTGAATGGTGATTCGAATACCGAACAAGGCGGGACCAACATGAACGACAGCACGACCGTCATTCGGAACGCCGCCTGGGTTGTCGCCTGGGACGCAGGCGCCGATCAACAGGTTTATCTGCGCGACGCCGACGTCGCGTTCGCGGGATCCGACATCATCCACGTCGGGGCGCGCTTCGACGGCGAGGCGGCGCGCGAGATCGATGGAAGCGACCGGCTGGTGCTGCCGGGCCTGATCGACTTGCACGCCCATCCCGCGACCGAGCCCCTCAACAAGGGCTACCGCGACGAGATCAAGAGCCCCGCGTTCTGGCATTCGCCGCTCTACGAACACCTCTATATCCTGCGCCCGGACGAGGCCGGAACGCGGGCGGCGCTGAGCGTCGCCATGGGCGAGATGCTGCTCGGCGGCGTGACCACGGCGGTCTATCTCGGCCAAGCGTTTCTGGGCCAGGATCTACTGTCGTTCCTCGATCTGCTCGCCGCGGCGGGACCGCGCGTCTACGTCGCGCCCATGTACCGCGACGCCGCGTGGCGCACCGAGGACGGGCACTCGGTGATCTACGACTGGGATTACGACGCCGGAACCAGGCACTTCGAGACCGCGATCGGCGTCGTCGAGGCCGCGAAGCAGCACCCCTCGGGCCGGCTCCATGGCATGCTTGCGCCCGCCCAGGTCGACACCTGCGGGCCCGAGCGATTGCGCGACAGCGCCGCCTACGCCGCCAAGAACAAAATTCCGATGCAGATCCACGCCGGGCAGGGCCCGACCGAGTTTCACGAGATGGTGCGCCGTCATGGCTGCTCGCCGATCCGGATGCTGCACGATCTCGGAATCCTCGGGAAGCAGACTATCATCGGCCACGGCATCATGCTCGATCATCACCCCTGGCTCCATTGGCCGACCAAGGACGATGTCGGCCTGATCGCCCAGGCCGGCGCGAGCGTCGCCCATTGCCCGGTCGAGTTCGTCCGCCGCGGCATGACGCTCCATACCTTCAACGGCTATCGCGCGGCGGGTGTCAATCTCGGCATCGGTACCGACACCTATCCCCATGACCTGCTGCACGAGATGCTGGTGGCGCTCTATGCGGCGCGCGCGGTGGCGGGAACGGTCGAGGGCGCCGATGCGGCGGGCTTGTTCGAGGCGGCGACGATCGGCGGCGCGACGGCGCTCGGGCGCGACGATCTCGGCCGCATCGCGCCCGGCTACCGCGCCGATCTGGTGCTCGCCGATCTGACCCACCCGGCCATGATCCCGGTTCGCGAGCCGCTGCGCAGCCTGATCTACGTGGCCGGCTCGAGGGCGGTTCGCGACGTCTTCGTCGACGGCGTCCAGGTCGTGGCCGACCGGCGCGTCACCACGCTCGACATGGACGCCGCGCTCGCGGCGCTGCAGCAGGCCCAAGAGAGGGCGATCCCGGCCGTCCCCGACATAGACTGGGCCGGCCGAACGCTGGACGAGATGGCCCCGATGGCGCTGCCGGTTCGCTCGTCGCTGTAGTACCGACCCGAAATTAGCCGGGAGGGCTAATCCAGAAACGTTCGGGGCGAATTGCGTGAGGCGGAATGATTCGACTTGATCGGAAAGCGCTCTACTGGCGCGTGGCCTCCTCGATCTTCTTGTCGGTCTTGTACTGGCCGAGCGCGTAGACCGACCAGATGGCCGCCGGAATCCAGCCTACCACCGTGATCTGCAGGATCAGGCAGATGATGCCGGCAATCGGCCGCCCAATGGTGAAGAACTGAAGCCACGGCAAGATCAAGGCCAACAGCAGTCTCATATCCACATCCCTTTCGATTGAAGCCTAGCCCGCCCGGCGATCGTCCTATTCGCCATCGTCCGTTCCCAGCTGCATCGCCAGCGCCGCGGCCATGAAGTCGTCGAGGTCGCCGTCGAGCACGGCCTGCGGGTTGCTTTTCTCGACGTTGGTGCGGAGGTCCTTGACCATCTGATAGGGCTGCAGCACGTAGGAGCGGATCTGATGGCCCCAGCCGATATCGCTTTTGGCCTGGTGCTCGGCCTGGGCCTCGGCCTCACGGCGCTGCAGCTCGCGCTCGTAGAGCCGGGCGCGCAGCATGATCATCGCCGCCGCCCGGTTGCGGTGCTGCGAGCGGTCGTTCTGGCACTGCACCACGATATTGGTCGGCAGGTGCGTGATGCGGACCGCGCTGTCGGTGCGGTTGACGTGCTGGCCGCCGGCGCCCGAGGCGCGGTAGGTGTCGATGCGGAGATCCTTGTCCTCGATCTCGATGGCGATGTCGTCGTCGATCACCGGATAGGCCCACACCGAGGCGAAGCTGGTGTGGCGCCGCCCGCCGGCGTCGAACGGCGAAATGCGCACCAGACGGTGGACGCCGCTCTCGGTCTTGAGCCAGCCATAGGCGTTCTCGCCCAGGATGCGGACGGTGGACGACTTGATGCCGGCCTCCTCGCCGGCGCTCTCCTCGAGCCATTCGACCTTGTAGCCATGCGCTTCGGCCCAGCGGGTGTACATGCGGACCAGCATCTCGGCCCAGTCCTGCGATTCGGTGCCGCCGGCGCCGGCGTGGATCTCGAGGAAGCTGTCGTTGCCGTCGGCCTCGCCCGACAACAGGCTCTCGAGCTCCATCTTGGCGGCGCGTCCGGCGAGCGCGGCGAGCACCGCCTCGGCCTCGGCGACGACGTCCTGATCGCCCTCGGCCTCGCCGAGCTCGATGAGCTCGACGCTCTCGGTCATCTCACGCTCGAGCGCGCAGAAACCGCTGAGCGCCGTGTCGAGCCGGGTTCGCTGGCGCATCACCGACTGGGCGCGGGTCGGATCGTTCCACAGGTCGGGGGCCTCGGCGAGCGCGTTCAGCTCGCTCAGCCGGCGCTCGGCGTCGTCGACGTCAAAGGTGCCTCCTCAGCAGTTCCAGCGACTGCTCGATCTCGGCGAGAAGGGAGTGGGTTTCGGCGCGCATGAGGGTGACCGTGGTTCGAGCGGGGCGCCTAATATAGGCCGCGCCGGGGCCGGTTGGGAGTCGCGAATACCGATCCGGCGTCGCTGCCGTCGAGCACGTGGCGCTTGCCGCTGGGCTCGGTGCCCGGCTTGAACGCCTCGAGGATGACCCGGCGCTGGCCGGCCCGCGCCGGAAGCCCGGTGGTCGGATCGACGCGGACCAGCCGGATCCCGGGCGGGATGCGGAACGGAATCGCCGGCCGGTCGGCCAGCGCGCGTTTCATGAAGTCACGGAATATGGGCGCCGCGACCGACGATCCGGTCTCGCCGCGACCCAGCGTCCTCGGCGTGTCGAACCCGGCATAGACGCCGACCGCGAGATCCGGCGTGAAACCGATGAACCAGGTATCGAGGCTGTCGTTGGTGGTGCCGGTCTTGCCGGCCAGGGGCTTGCCGACGGCGCGCACGCGCCGGCCGGTGCCGCGCTGGACCACGCCTTGCAGCATCGAGACGACCTGATAGGCGCTTCTCGGATCGGCGACCTGGGCGCGGTGATCGGGCAACTCGGGCGGCGGGCGTCCGTCCCACGCCTCGATCCGGCAGCCCGCGCACGGCCTGACGTCGTGCCGGAACACCGACTTGCCGTTCCGGTCCTGGATGCGGTCGAGGAAGGTCGGAACGATGCGCTTGCCGCCGTTGACCAGCATGGCGTAGGCCGTGGTTATGCGGAGCAGCGTCGTCTCGCCGGCGCCGAGCGCCATCGACAGCACCCGCGGCATGCGGTCGACGATGTCGAACCGCTCGGCGTAGGCCGCGACGGCATCGATGCCGATGTTCTGCGCCAGCCGGACGGTCATCAGGTTGCGCGACCGCTCGATGCCGATCCGCATCGGGCTCGGGCCGTAGAATCGCTTGGTGTAGTTGGACGGGTTCCACTTGCTGCGACCCGGGCCCTGGTCGATGACGAAGGGTGCATCGAGGATCAGGCTGGACGGCGTGAAACCGCGGTCGAGGGCCGCCAGATAGACGAACGGCTTGAACGCGGAGCCGGGCTGGCGCCGCGCCTGGGTGGCGCGGTTGAACTGGCTGTCGGCGTAGCTGAAGCCGCCCGACATGGCCAGCACACGCCCGGTATGCGGATCGAGCGCCACCAGGCCACCGGCAATCTCGGGAATCTGGCGCAGCCCGAAGGTCCCGGGCGGCACCGCCTCGCCCTTCGAATCGGAGGTCACCGCCTCGACGAACACCACATCGCCCGGCGTCAGCACCTCGCCGGGGTGACGAATTCGCGGCCCCCGCTTCTGGCCTTGGAGCGCCTTGCGGGCCCATTTCAGCCGGGCCAGCGGGATACGGCCCTGACCACCGGTCTCAAGACCGACGTCGGCGCCCTCGTCGTCGACCGCGAGCACCATCGCGCGGCGCCACGACTCGGGCGCCTCGGGCAGCTTGAGCGCGGCGAGAAGGGCCTGGAACGGGGCTTCCGGGTCGAGCGTGCTCAGCGGGCCGCGCCAACCGTGGCGCCGGTCATAGGCGATCAGGCCCTGGCGCAGCACGTCGTCGGCGGCGCCCTGCAGATTGGGATCCAGCGTCGTCCGCACCGACAGCCCGCCGCCATAGAGCCCGTCCTCGCCATAGCGGGCGATCAGCTGACGGCGCACCTCCTCGACGAAGAACTCGGCGCGGGCGATCTCGATCTCGTCGGCCGGGCGCGGGCGCACCGGCTCGGCGACGGCCGCCTCGGCCTCCTCGGCGGTGATGTAGCCGTTCTCGACCAGCCGGCCGATGACATAATCGCGCCGCGCCTTGGCGGCGCGCGGGCGCTTGATCGGGTTGTAGTTGTTGGGCGCCTTGGGCAGGCCGGCGAGGAAGGCGGCCTCGGCGATGGTCAGCTCGTCGAGCGGGCGGTTGAAGTAATTGAGCGCCGCCGTGGCGACGCCGTAGGAGCCGGCGCCGAGATAGATCTCGTTGAGATAAAGCTCGAGGATGCGGCTCTTGGTGAACGCGCGCTCGATGCGGAAGGCCAGGATCATCTCCTTGATCTTGCGCTCGATCGAGACCTCGTTGGTGAGCAGGAAGTTCTTGGCGACCTGCTGGGTGATGGTCGAAGCGCCGACCGGGCGCCGGTTGGAGCCGAACCTGAGGATGTTCTTGACGGTGGCGCTTAGGATGCCCGGGATGTCGATGCCGGGATGGTCGTAGAAGGTCTTGTCCTCGGCCGACAGGACCGCATCGACGACCAGCTTGGGCATCGCCTCGATGGGAACGAAGACGCGCT
>PVBE010254977.1_pt1 | contig 12241 bp, 12 predicted proteins | sample 1631181 | NCBI WGS metagenome assembly PVBE01 (sample SAMN08397723, study PRJNA350692) | Marine metagenome, whole genome shotgun sequencing project. | isolation source: water | place: Pacific Ocean | collected 2012-04 | reverse complement strand
GCAATGAAAACGATCTCGAAACCAACCCTGTTCGCAGCCGTGGTACTCGCTTTCGGCTTCCATGGCAACGCCCTCGCTTGGGCCATCGATGCCAAGCAGACGTTCCAGTTCTACTGCGCCCAGTGCCACGGCCTGACCGGCAAGGGCGACGGTCCCAACGTCTCCGAGGACTTCCCGGTGAGCCCGCGCAACTTCACCAGCGCCGAAGAGATGGACAAGCTTTCGGACGCCGACGTCAAGAACGTGATTCTCGACGGCGGCCCGTCGGCCAGCAAGTCACCGATGATGCCGCCGTGGTCCAAGACCCTGACCGAGGAACAGGTCGACGCCCTGGTCGGGCATCTGCGCAAGCTCTGTGGCTGCGCCGGCAAGCAGAGCTAGGCCCGGCGTCTAGAAGACGAAGAAATAAAGGATAAGACCGATAATGACGACGTTAACGACCAGTCCGAGAAAAATCACGATATCGGACGCGGCGATTGACTTGGGCAATTCCATGGCCCGGACGGTATAGGGCGGGCCGGACAGTGTCAATTTCACGCCAGGAGACCAACCATGGGCGCTGAGCGCCCGAGCGGCGAAGCCTACCCGTGGGCCGGTCCGGCTCTGTTCGTCGCCGTGCTTTGCGCGGTGGTCGTGGTCTTCGTGTGGTTCTTGTTCTGAGCCGGGGACGGAGAACGCCGTGAAAGACTATCTGGTCCCCTTCATCATCGCTTTCATGGTGTTCTGCGCCGGTTTCCTGGCGCTCGACGGCGGTATCATGAGTCTCCAGGGGCTCAGCCTGTTCTACAGCCCATGACCTGCCGGCCTTTCAAGCTGCCGTGGATTGCGCTGCTGTTGATCGTGGTGTTTTCAGGGTTTGCCGGGTCGACTGGGTTCGCCCAGGAGGCGGTGGCCAACGGCTACATCGCGGCGCCGCAACTGACCGCCGCCGACTACCCGACCATCGCCGGGGTCAACAGCCGGCTGGTGGTCTGGATCGTCGCCCAGCTTCACCTGTGGTTCGCCGCCTTCGTGCTGGCGGTGCCGATCTTCGTCTTCATCATCGAAGTCATCGGCATGGTGACCCGTGACAAGCGCTACGACGACATGGCCTACGAGTTCATCAAGGTCAGCATCACCGCCTATTCGCTGACCGCGATTCTCGGCGGCCTGCTGGTGTTCTCGCTGATCCTGTTCTACCCGGGCCTGTTCGGCTATCTCAGCGGCATCTTCCGCGAGACCATGTTCTTCTACGCCGTGGTGTTCTTCGCCGAGAGCGCGGCGCTCTACGTCTACTACTACGGCTGGCACTGGCTCCAGGGCGGCTTCCGCAAGTGGGTCCACTTGACCCTCGGATTGTTGCTCAACGCCGTCGGTACCATGCTGATGTTCCTGGCCAACGCCTGGCTCACCTTCATGATGAGCCCGGCCGGACTCGACGCCGCTGGTGGTTTCGACGGGGCGACCTGGGACGCGGTCCATAACTTCCTGTGGAACCCCATCAACCTGCACCGCTTCGTCGCCAACATCGCCTTCGGCGGTTCCATCGTCGGCGCCTATGCCGCCTTCAAGTTCCTCAGCGCGCGCAGCGCCGACGAGCGGGCGCATTACGACTGGATGGGCTACAACGCCAACTTCATCGCCATTTCGGCGTTGTTGCCGCTGCCCTTCGCCGGCTACTATCTGGCGGCCGAGATTTACGCCTACAGCCAGCAAATGGGCATCACCCTCATGGGCGGCGTCTTCGCCTGGCTGTTCATCATCCAGGCGGTGCTCATCGGCACCCTGTTCCTGTCGGCTAACTATTACCTGTGGTGCGGCATGGGGCGCAGCGACGGCGCCGGACGCTACAACAAGTACGTCAAGTATATCGCCATCGCCATCATCGCCGCCTTCATGGTGTGGTTCACGCCTCATACCCTGGTGCTGACCAATCAGGAACTCAAGGCGCTCGGTGGGCCCTACCACAAGTACCTGGGGCCGCTTGGCATCATGCCGACCAAGTACATCGCGGTGAACGTGATGATCCTGTTCACCGCGCTGAGCTTCCTGATGTATCGCCGGGCCAACAAGATCGCCGTGGTTTCCTGGGTCCGGGCCGGCAACGCCATCCAGGCGGCGCTGTTCACCGCAGGGCTGCTCAATATTCTGTTCCTCGGTGTCTATCACGGCTACTTCACCAACACGGTCTACAAGGTCGCTTCGTCGATCCCCCAGGTGATCACCACCCTGGTGGCCATCGTTATCGCCCTGGGTCTCGATACGGCCATGTACCGGGGTTCGCGCGAAGTGGCGCCGCTGCGCTGGGGCCGGGTGCCCGAGCGGGCGCAATACGCCCTGTTCCTGCTCGCCGTCGCCTTTACTTGGCTGATGGGACTGATGGGCTACATTCGCTCGGGCATTCGCCAGCACTGGCATGTCATGTACGTTGTGCGTGACAACTCGTCCGACGCCTTCACGCCCAGCCTGGCCTACGCCGCCAACGTGGTTTCGGTCGCCACCATCATCTTCATGGCCATGGTCATCTTCGTATTCTGGCTGAGCCAGGTCAGCGGCTGCCATACGAACGCGGCGGGTTACTGGCGGAGCGGCGAGACATGAAGAACTTCATCGCCGTCATGGCTTTCAGCCTGTTGACCATCGGCTTCTTCGCCGGCTTTTCGAACTACGGCATTCCCGACCTCAAGCCGGCGCCGCCGCCCGAGGAAGAGGCGGTCGACTTCGGCGCCATGACCATGGACCAGTTCGTCGCCCAGGGGGCGCGGCTGCTCGAGGGCAAGGGCACCTGCTTGCTGTGCCACAATCCGGTGGGCGGCCGGGCGCCGCTGCTCGATGCCGTCGCCCAGGTGGCTGCGGAACGTATCGCCGATCCAGCCTACGCCGGCGCCGCCGACGACGCCCAGTCATACCTCTACGAATCCATGGTCGAACCGTCGGCCTATGTGGTGCCGGGCTTCGGCAAGAAGGGCACCAACGACGCCGAGAGCCCGATGCCCAACGTGCTGACCGGCGGAATCGGTTTTTCGGACGCCGAGACCCTGGCCGTTATCGCCTATTTGCAGTCCAGCGGCGGCGGCGCCGTCACCGTCGAGATACCCAGCGACGCGGCGGTCGAAGACGACGACGACGAGGATGACGGCGAAGGGCGTGAGCTGTTTGAAAGCCCTGAAGAGATTATCGAAGAGATGGCCTGCGGTGCCTGCCACCTGATCGCCGGCGAGGAGGGCGATATGGGCCCCGACCTCTCGGCCATCGGCGCCACCCGCGATGCCAGCTACCTCAGGCGCTCGATCCTCGACCCCGACGCCGATATCGCCGAGGGCTTCGAGGAAGGCATGATGCCGGCCGACTACGGCGAGCAGATGTTCGCCAGCGAGCTCGAGCTGCTGGTCGACTATCTGGCCGGGCTCAAGTAGGGGCGGAGCCAATGAAAATTCCCGCCTTGCTCAAAGCCGTCCTCACCGTCGCCGTGGTCTATGGTGGCCTTGACATCGTTTTCGCCCGGATCCTCGGCCAGCCGATTCCGAACAGTCTGATGACCATGTACATGTTCTTCGTGATCGTCGGTACCTTCATGGTCTTTACCTTCACCGAAGAGGGCGCGGCCGAGCTGGTGGCGCCGATCAAGGCCCTGGTCGAGGACCCGTCGAAGAAGCTGGTGCGCAACGTGGTCTTCACCATCGTCCCACTGGTCGCGGCGGGCTTCACTTTTTACCAGGCGACACCGCGCTTCGAGGCACCCCTGGAGCTTCGCGCCATCCACCCGGCGCCGCCGGACTCGGTTCAGCTCTACGGTAAACGCTTCGATCTGCTGACCCTGGAGAACCCGTTCCGCCGCTACGAGAAGGAGGACCCCGACCGGTTCCGTGAACTGGTTGCCGAGGGCGCCACGGTCTACGTCGAGAACTGCCATTTCTGTCACGGCGACAAGCTCGACGGTCAGGGTCCCTATGCTCAGGGGCTCAATCCGGCGCCGCTCAACTTCCAGGACATCGGCACCATCGCCCAGCTTCAGGAAGGCTTCGTATTCTGGCGCATCGCCACCGGCGGCCCCGGCCTGCCCGACGAGGCGGCGCCGTGGATTTCCGCCATGCCCGTATGGCAGGACTTCCTTACCGAGGACGAAATCTGGAAGGTCATCCTGTTCCTCTACGACTACACTGGGCACCGTCCCCGGTCGTGGAAACACGAGTGATGGCCGCCCGCATAATCGTCTTCCTGGTGGTCATGCTGCTGGCCGGCCAGGCCATGGCCGCGGCGAGCGACGCCGATCGCGGCGAGGCGATATACGCCCAGCGCTGCATGTGGTGTCACGGCGAGGAAGGCGACGGCGAGGGCGAAGGCGCCGAGCGTCTGCTGCCCCGGCCGCGCGACCTCTCCATGGCCCAGTACAAAATCAAGACCACCGGCTTCGAAGATTTCGTGCCCAACGACAGCGATCTCCAGCGCATGATCGGCAATGGCATGCCGGGTACCGCCATGCCGGGCTGGAGCGACGTGCTCTCGGAGCAGGATATCTGGGATGTGATCGCCTACATCAAGATTTTCGCCGCCCTCGACGAAGAGGAACCGAGCCAGCAGCTCGATTACGGCACCCAGGTCGCCTCGTCGCCGGAAAGCATCGCCATGGGGCGCGAGCTGTTCCTCGACGGCGAGCGCTGCTCGGAATGCCACGGCGAGGAGGGCCGGGGCGACGCCATCAAAAAGCTCAAGGACGATGCCGGCTACCGCACCTGGCCGCGCAACCTGACCAAACCCTGGACGTTCCGGGCGAGCAACGCGCCCAAGGACATCTTCACGCGCATCACCGTCGGTATTTCCGGCACCCAAATGCCGTCCTTCGCCGACGCCAAGAGCAAGAAATTCCTGACCATCGAGGAGCGGTGGCACGTGGCCAATTTCGCCGCCTCCCTGGGCGCCAAGGGCGAGCCGGTCAACCCGGAGGTCACGGTCATCAAAGCCGACCGGGTCGGAGGCGCCCTGCCGACCTCGCCCGACGACCCGGTCTGGGACGCGGTGGCCGTCGCCACCTTCATGCTGGTGCCGCAAATCATCGCCGACGAGCGTTTCTTCACTCCGTCCAACGACACCATCACCGTGCGAGCGCTCTATAGCGACGACGCCGTCGCCATTCACCTGGAATGGGATGACCGCACCCGCAGCATTCCCGGCGATGAGCAGGCCGCGAAGATTGCCGATTCGGGCTTCGCCGAGGACGCCGTCGCCGTGCAGCTTCCGGTGACCATTCCCGACGGCATGGCCAAGCCCTACTTCGTCATGGGCGACGCCAAGCGCCCGGTCAACCAGTGGCGCTGGACCAGCGGCACCAGTGAGACGCCACCGTCCGTGCAACTGGCCAACGGCCGGGGCTATGGCGATGTCGATGTCCGCGACGGCGCGGCCGTGGGCCTTGCCGCCGACGCGGTGTGGCGCAACGGCACCTGGCGCGTGGTCATGACCCGGCCACGGACCACCGATGATGCCGACAACGACCTGCAGTTCGCCGAGGGCGCCTACATTTCTATCGCCTTCGCCGCCTGGGACGGCTCCAACGGCGAGAGCGGCACCAAGCACACCCTGACCACCTGGTACTGGCTGTTGCTTAAGCCCAAGGCCGGCGCAACCCCCTACGTCATTGCCTTCGCCGTCTTCGGCACCGTGATTAGCGGCGAACTCTGGTGGGCTCGTAGCGCCCGCCGCCGCCGTGAGGACGAGGCATGAACGCGCCCGTGAGCAACCCGAGCGGCGCCAAGACACGGCTGTTCGGCGTCGCGCTGTTGTTTATCGGCATGCTCGACAGCCTGCTGTCGTGGCATGGCGGCATGAGCCCCGGCGGCTTTCATATGCTGCTTATCGCCGCCGGCCTGTTTTTCCTGTTTCTCGGCGGTGTTGCCCGCCGCAATGCTAACCAACCAAAAAACGAGGTACCGCAATGAGCCTGATGACATCACCCATGGCGCCGGCCGAGGAGCTGGCGCCGTTCAAACGTATTCTCGTCGCCCTCGACGCCTCCGAGCATGCCGACCGTGGCCTGACCGAAGCGGCGCGGCTCGCCGCCTGGGCCGGCGGTACGGTCAGCGGCATTCATGCCTACGCCGCCAAGATGCACGACCGCCGCTTCCGCCAGATGGAGAGCGGCCTGCCCGAGGAGTACCGCGAGGAAGAAGAACTGGGTCGTCAGCGCGAGGTCCACGACACCCTCATTACCCGAGGCCTCAACGTCATCAGCGACAGTTACCACGAGACCGCCGAGCCGGTCTGTGCCGCCGCCGGCGTGCCCTATCGCGCCTTCAGCCCCGAGGGCAAGAACTACCGCCGTGTGGTCGAGGCGGCGGCGAGCGGTGATTTCGACCTGCTGGTGCTCGGCGCCATCGGTCTCGGAAAGGTCGACGGCGAAGTGGTCGGCACGGTCTGCGAGCGGACCGTGCGGCGCTCCGCCATCGACACCCTGGTCATTCGTGATGCCGCCCGGGCCCTGGGCGACGGCCCCATCGTCGTCGCCCTGGACGGCTCGCCGCTGTCCTTCGGCTCGTTCAAGCTGGCCCTCGATCTCGGCCGCCGGCTCGGTGTGCCGGTCCACGCGGTCGCCGCCTACGATCCCTACTTCCACTACGTCGCTTTCCACAAGATCGCCGATGTGTTGAGCGACGAGGCGGCCCAAGTGTTCAAGTTCAAGGAGCAGGAGAAGCTCCACGAGGACATCATTGACGCCGGCCTCGCCAAGATCTACCAGTCCCACCTCGATGTCGCCAAGCATGTGGCCGAGGACGAGGGTGTCGAGATCACCTGCCAATTGCTCGAAGGCAAGCCGTGGCAGGCCATCGCGCGCTACCTTGGCGAGGTTGGCGCCAGCCTGGTGATGCTCGGCAAGACCGGTATCCACGCCGACCCCGACCTCGACATCGGCGGCAATGCCGAGAACCTGCTGCGCCAGGCGTCCTGCCATCTGTGGTTCGGCCAGACTGCCTATACACCGCCCCTCGAAGCCGTCGCCGCCGAGACCATCGCGTGGTCGGTCGAGGCCGAGGCGAGCCTGACTAAGGTTCCCGAGGCGGCCCAGGCCATGGTCCGTATCGCCATCCTGCGTTACGCCCAGGAACGCGGCCATACGGTGGTCACCTCGGACATCATGGAGGAAGTCACGGCCCGTTTCTGCCCCGCCGCCGGCGGCACTTCCGAGCCCGACGACGCGCCCGAGTGGACGGCCGAGGCCACGGCGCTGATCGAGCGGGTTGGCGATCCGTCGAGCAGCGCCACCATCCGCCTGCGGGCTGAGAAACAGGCGCGGCGTGACGGCGCGGCCGAAGTGAGCGCCGACCATGTGCGGCCTTTCCTGGCCACCGACGCCGCCCCGGCGCCGCTGTGGAACGCCGCCGCCCTGGCTCGCCTGGCCCGGGTGCCGGCCATGGTGCGGCCCGCCGTGCGCGCCCGTATCGAGGTCGAGGCGACGGAAGCCGGAGCCAGCGAGGTGATCACCGATATGGTCGAGGCCGGCATCGCCACCTCGCGCGGCGTCATGACCCAGACCATGCAGGCGGGAGGGCACAAGACCAGCGATGGCTGAAACGCTCACGGACACGCCGTTCCTGGTGGCGCTTAACCTGACGCGGCGCTGTAACCTGAGTTGCGCCCACTGCTATCTCGACGCCGGCGTACGCAAGAACGGCGGCGCCGACGAACTGACCACCCCCGAAGTCACGGCGATCATCGACCGCATCGCCGACTTGAGCGACGAGACCATGGTGGTGCTGACCGGTGGCGAGCCGCTCATGCGGCCCGACATTTTCGACATCGTCCGCCACGCCAGCAGCCGTCGCCTGATGGTCGTCATGGGCACCAACGGCACCATGCTGGACGACATGCGGGTCGCCGCCCTGCAGGATGCCGGAATCGGCGCCGCCGGCATCAGCCTCGACTCCCTCGATCCGGCCTATCACGACGGCTTCAGGGGCCGTCAGGGGTCGTGGAACAGGACCTTGGCCGGCATTGACGCCTGCCGCCGCGCCGGGTTGATGTTCCAGGTCCACTTCTCGGTCACCGACGACAACGCCGATGAGCTCGACAGCATGATCGACTTCGCCCGCGAGGCCGGGGCGGCGGTGCTCAACATCTTCTTCCTGGTCTGCACCGGGCGCGGTGAATCTGTGACCAATGTTTCCGCCGACGTCTACGAGCGCGTCATGAAGCGCATCACCGAGGCGGCGCGTGACGAGACCGAACTGTTGGTACGGCCACGCTGCGCGCCTCACTTCAAGCGCATGGCCATGCTTGCCGACCCGCCGTTGCCGGTGACCCTGGCCCAGGGTTACGAGGCCGGCGGCTGCCTTGCTGGCACGCGCTATTGCCGGGTCACTCCCGAGGGCGAGTTGACCGCCTGCCCCTATATGGAAGGGTCCGTGGGCTCTCTGCGTGACCACGACTTTATCGATCTGTGGCAGACCGCGTCCCAGTTCCAGGCGCTACGCGCCCCAACGCTCGAAGGCCGCTGCGGCGCCTGTGAATACACCAAGATGTGCGGTGGCTGCCGGGCACGGCCCCTGGCGCGATACGGCAACCTCATGGGCGAGGACTTCCTGTGCCGCTACCAGCCCGGCGGCGGCGCCGTGGTCGAGCCGCTGCCCGACACCGGCAAGGCCCTGCCCTGGACCGCCGATGCCGAGGACAGGCTGGCGCGGGTGCCGCCGTTCCTTCGCCGCATGATCCGCCAACGCGCCGAGGCCTATGTCCGTGAGCAGGGCGGCGGCGAGGTCGAGGCGCGCCACCTCCATGAGCTGGCCCAGCGGCGTTTCGGCGCGGCGGGACCGCCCAAGGGGATGATGACACGGCCGCCAATGACAGAGTCCGGGCCATGACCGTCGATGTGGCAGTCATCGGCGGCGGCGTCTCGGGCCTGGCCACGGCCTTTGATCTGCAACAGCGCGGCCACCGCGTGGTGGTGCTGGAGCGTCAGGTACGGGCCGGCGGCAACGCCGTATCCGAACACATCGGCGGCTTCCTCATGGAGCACGGTCCGAGTACGGTCAACGCCGCTTCGGCAGAGGCGGGGCAGGTGGCTAGTGCCCTTGGTATCACCGCGGACCGTTGCGACCTGGGGGACGAGGTGCGCTATCGTTATCTCACCGACCGGGATTCTCTCGCCCGTATCGCCACTCATCCCTTCGGCTTTCTGACATCCGGCTATCTCTCGCTGGGCGCACGGCTGCGGCTGATGGCCGAGCCGTTTCTGCCGGGCCGCAAGGATAGTGGCGACGAGACTATCGCCGGGTTCTTCAGCCGTCGCTTCGGTCGTGAATTCGCCGAACGGGTGATCGACCCGTTGACCGGCGGCCTCTACGCCGGCTGCGCCGACCAGCTATCCATGGCGGCGGTGTTCCCGGCGCTCCGGGAAATGGAACGCGGTCACGGTTCGATCGCCCGCGCGGTCTTCGCGCGGCGGCGCAACGGCAAGCGCATGCCCGGCCGGCGGCTGCATTCCTGGCCCGGCGGCATCGGTACTTTGCCCGAGGCGCTCGCCCGGGCGCTGGGCTCGGCGTTGCGGACCGGGGCCGCCGTACGACGTCTGCGGCGGGAACCAACCGGCTACCGGATCGACGCCGGCGCGGCGGGCGCATTCACGGCGCGGTCCGTAGTGCTGGCGACCCAGCCCCATGTGGCGGCGGGTCTGCTCGAAGGGCTCGACGCCGCCGCCGCCAACGCCGCCGGGGCCATTGCCGCGCCGCCCCTTGCCGTGGTCTTCCTGGGTTATCGCCGCGACCAGGTCGACCATCCCCTCGACGGCCTCGGTTATCTTACCGCGCCGGGCGAGGGCCGGACACTCAGTGGCTCACAGTTCTGTTCGACCATGTTCCCCGGCCGCGCGCCGGCCGGCCATGTGGCGTTGGCCGGGTACATGGGCGGCGCCCGGGCGCCCGAGCTTGCCCGACTGCCGATCGCTGATCTGGTCGCCGCCACCCGTGATGAATTCGCCGACCTGCTCGGCGCCCGGGGCGAGCCGGTGGTCGCCGGGGTGCGCCAGTGGGCGCGGGGGTTGCCCCAGTACACCACTGGCCATCCTGGCCGCGCCGCCGCCCTGCGCGCCGCCGAGCAAGCTTTACCCGGCCTGTTCCTCACCGGCAACTACTTCAGTGGTCCCTCGATCGCCGCCTGTCTCGAGCATGCGTCGTCGGCGGCGAGTTGCGTGGATGCCCATTTGTCGCGGGCTGATCAGGCCGAGGCTTCGACCACCTCACAGACCAAGGCCATGTAAAACGGGATGCTGGGCACCGGGGCGGGCAGCACAGGAGTGGTGCGCCCGACAGGATTCGAACCTGTGACCCCCAGATTAGGAATCTGGTGCTCTATCCTACTGAGCTACGGGCGCTTGGGGCCTTTCTAGGCGCGCGGCGCGGCGCGGTCAACCGGGAGCGGCTAGGCGCCGCGCCGGGCCATCATCAGCACCGGGCCGATACGGCCGTTTTCGGTGTTGGCCAGGGTGTTCTTGAGTTTGTCGCGCCAAGTGGCGCCCATCAACAGGTGTACGCCGAGCGGTGGCGGGCCTTCGCCGGCGGCTTTGAGGCGTTTGCGAAAAAAGTCGATGGCGGCGTCGCGGCGGTTGTCCACCAGGGTGATTTTGAAGCCGGCGTTCTCAAGCAGCGCCTGGGTCTGGTCCACCGTGGTCAGGTGGCTGGTCTCGGCGGTCTCGGCCCAGGGCACGGGGTAGGCCAGGGGCTGGTCGTCTATTTTCATGACGTCGTAGACGCAACAAGTCGCGCCCGGCTTCAGGACTCGAGCGATTTCCCCATAGAGGCTTTCCCGGTCGGCGATGTTCATGGCCACGTGCATGGTGACGGCGCCATGGAACGTAGCGTCTTCAAAGGGCATGGCGAGGGCGCTGGCGACGTCGAAATTGACGTCATCGCCGAGGCCGACCCGATCGGTCAGGGTACGGGCAATGTCGACATATTCGGGCGTCAGATCGATGCCGTGAACCCGGCAGCCGTAACGCGAGGCCATCAGCCGCGCCGTGCCGCCGATGCCGCAGCCGACATCGAGAATGCGCTGGCTGGTCCGGGGCGCCAGAGCGTCGAGGGCGTGGTCGGTGGCCTTGCGCCCGCCAACATGGAATTCATCCACCGGGGCCAGATCGTCGATGGTCAGATGGTCGAGATCGACGCCCATTGCATTGAGCCCGGCGTCAATGCGCGCCAGCAGCCCGGCTTTGCCATAGTGCCGCGCGACCGCGCCTTCATCGATTGTCATGGTTCCCTAGAACAGCGGGTCAATGGGCATGGAATAGGAGAACAAGCCGGAATCAAGGCCAGGGTTTGAATCGTGGATGCTGAAATTGGAGATGTGTGTCAGGGTAATGCCGACGCGGGCCTCGTTTTCGAAGACGTAGGCGAAGGTGATGGCGGCGTGGAACTGATAGACACCGCCCAGATCCTTGGAGTTGCCCGCAACGAAGCCGCCGCCGCCGCCTTCGGGGCGGATGACGATATGGTCGCCGAGAAAGATATCCGCATAGGTTCCGCCATAGCCGAACACCGAGCCCTTGCCGCTGACCATCAGCCCGAGCATGGCCCCAAAGCCGCCAAAGAACGGCTCGGCGGCGAAGTCGGTATAGTGGGAGGTGAACTCGATGCGGCCCTCGAAGGTTTCTTCATCGTAGTCGTCGATATCCGACTGGCCGGCCATGAAGATCAGCAGGTCCTTGTCCCCCGCCACGGCGGGCGAGCCGCATATTACCAGCGCGAGCGCCACCAGCGCCGCCGCCAAACCTCTAACCATCATTGCGAAAACCCCTAGCCTCAATATCCCCGGCGGATTTTATGAAAATTACGCCCGAGGGCAAGTACTCACACAGTGATCAGTTGCCAATCGGGATCGAGTAGGTCAGAACTAGGGACTCGGTGCCCGGATTATTGTTGCTGATACTGGCGTTGGAAATGTGACTGAGCGCGACCCCAAGGCGTGCCCGATCGTCGAAACGATAGGCCAGTTCGAGGCCGGAGCGGAACTCAAGCACATTGCCCAGATCCTTGGAGACGCCCCGGCGATACCCGCCGATTGCGAAGTTGGGCGTCATGACCCAGCGATTTCCCATGAAGATATCAAGATTGATGCCGCCGTAGCCGTAGATGCCGCCCTTGCTGTTGCCGAGCAGGCCGATCATGGGCTTGAAGCCGAGGAACTTCTGGTTCCAGCGGAACTCGATGCGGGCCTCGGCGGCGGTCTCGTTGTCGTTGACGTCGTAGCCGCCGGCACTGACGGCGAGGAACGACGG
>PVBE012980120.1_pt1 | contig 12242 bp, 16 predicted proteins | sample 1631181 | NCBI WGS metagenome assembly PVBE01 (sample SAMN08397723, study PRJNA350692) | Marine metagenome, whole genome shotgun sequencing project. | isolation source: water | place: Pacific Ocean | collected 2012-04 | reverse complement strand
GTACAGCTAACGGTTCCCGTCACCAGGGTCCGTAGGGGACTTCCACCCCCAAGTCGTCGCCGGGCCACCACAGCCCGGCAAATGGTGCTTTCGCACCGTGCGCCATGCCTGGCACACCGCGCCCGCGCAGGCAGCGGACCGAAGGTCCGCCGCCGTGAGCGACAACAAGTCTAGCGCGCGTTACGGCCTTCCAAGGGCGTGCCGGTGAGCAGCGTCACCAGATGCGCCAGCATCAGCACCACCACCAGCAGGCCGAGGAACTGCAGCCCGGTGTAGGGCACTAGGCGCACCCGGCCGGGCTCGGGCGGGCGCCGGCTCATGAAGTTGGCAAAGCCGGCCAGCGCCAGGCCCAGCGCCAGCAGCACCAAAGTTAGCGCCAGCGTCATGCTTTGTTTACGCCCGGGCGGGCATCATGGGTTGCCATGTGGATCCGCAATCTTACTGCCTTGGTCGTTCTGGCCGCGACCACCGGGGCCAGCGGCTGGAGCTTTCCGCCGCCGGACGAAGTGCCCGATCCCGACGACTACCGGATTCATGTGGTGGAAGACTGGACGGTTCACGTCAACAAGCAATTGCTGAGTTTCCATAGCCGCCTGACGCTCGATGCCATGAACGTCTTGCAGGCCCAGCTCGGCCGCGTCGTCCAGGCTCTGCCGGTGAACACCCTGGGGCGCCTGCGGCAGGTGCCGATCTGGCTGGAATTGAGTGTCAAGAGCAAGATCACCAATGCTGCCGCCTTCTACCGCTCCTTGCGCCGCGGCGGCGCCGACGACGGCCGGAGTTATCCCACCGAGGGTAGTGTGGTAATCCGTGAGGCCCAGCTCTTCGCCTATCACGACCAGGTGCTGGGGCTCGACCATGCCGGCATTAGCCGACACTACCTCGAAGCCAAAAAAGAGCGGCCGCTACGAGAACGTTCCCACCGTCTACGGCAGACGCCTGCCGGCCTACGCCATGGCCAGCGAGTAGGAATACTTCGCCGAATTGAGCGAAGCCTATTTCGGCCGCAACGACTTCTATCCCATCAAGCGTGATGAGTTGCAGACTTTCGACCCGGACATGTTCGAGCTGCTGGTCAGGCTCTGGGTGGAACGCTAGCCCTCAATTATTGGGAACGCCGAACGGCAGGGCGAAGGTCAGCATGAGAGATTCCGTTCCCGGGTTGTGCGACGACAGCACGCCGCCGTTCGATATGTGGCCGACGCTAAGCCCGAGCCGGGCGCGGTCGTCGAAACGGTAGGCGATGTCGATCTGCGTGCGGAACTCGATCCAGTGGCCCAGTTCCTTGCCGCCACCGCGACCGTAGGCGCCAGGGGCGAAGCTTGGCGTCACCACCCAGCGCCGTGCGAAAAACACATCGAGAAGAACGCCGCCGTAGACAAATACCGCCCGTTCGTTGGTCGCCATGAGTCCGGCAAAGGGCTTCACCGGCCCGAGCTTGGTGTCGGAGCGATATTCCACCCGCGCCTCGACACCGCGGCCGCCTTGCTTGACGTCGGTGTCACCGAGTGAGAGGACGACGAAAGCGGGATCGTCCGCCCAGGTCGGCGGGCTAAACGCCAGCATCGCGGCCATCATTGGCATGCTCCCGAGTGACAAATGGCGCCTGATTTCCCGAAAAACAGGGGTCGTCAATTGCCGATAATTCGTTACGTCGGACAGGATATTCATTTCAAAAGCTGTAACGAATCCGGGCAAGAATATTGTGGCTGTCATAGTCCAGATCAAAGGAACCGCCGGGGTTGAGACTCAAAAAAATCTCTCCCGCCGAAAAATACCGGTACTCCAATCCTAGATCGATTGCCAAAGGCAGGGCGTCGAACTCCACACCTATGATTCCCTGGTAGGCAGGGCTCCAATCTTTGCCGCCAACGACGCCTATGCCGGCGACCTGAATGTCGTCGGTGGTGACGCGGGCATAGCCGATGCCGGCGCCTACATAGGGCTCGAGGATGGTTGAGGGGCGGAAGACATAGGCATTGGCCATGAGGGACAAGGCGGCCATGCTGCCAGATGCGGAAATCGTACCGATAATGGAATTGATGTCGTCCAGGTCGCTTTTTCGGTAGGCGATTTCCCCCTCGAAGCGGACCGGAGCCCGCGGAAGTTCGTAACCGAGGGCGGCGATTAGGCCGTAACCGGGAACGAACGAGGTGTCGATTACGTCGCTCCTCCCGGTGTCGTCGTCGCTGACCAGGTAGGCGCCCAGGGCAGCGCTGAGATAAAAACCTTTTCCGTCTGCTCGCGCCTGGATATGTCCCGCCAATATGGTCAGGGATATGGCAACCAGGAAAGTCGATAGCCTAGAAAATTTCAGCAGAGCACTTCCCTCCACCTAGGCTTTTGTAGTCTGTTTTCACCACGCCTGAATCGGCGTGAAAATCATCACATTAGACAACCATCCTATTTGCGGAGCGATGCCTCGATCTTTGGCAAAAAAAGCGATTCAGGCGTCGCTGGTTAATGATGCTAATTGGCTTTCCAAATGGATTCAAGGGCGCAGTGGGGCTGCGGGGAAGGTGATCTGCCAGCCCCCATGACGGTCCCAAAAAAAAACGACATCTCTACTCCCGGTCGTGGAACGGGAACCCGAGCGGGAATGCCCGCTCCATGGACTCCTTGACCCTCTCAGCCACCTTTTCGCCGATGTCGCCGACCTTGTCCTGAACGTCCTTGGCGACCTTTTCGGCCAGTTCGGGATCGCCGGTCGCGACGTGGACCGAGCCGCCCTTGCCTGAGACCGTCGAAGAGGCGGCGGCACTGGAAAAGCTTCCCGAGTCGCCGCTGCCCGGGGGCGTAGTTGTGGTGACCGGGATGTCCGACGAAATTGTAACCTGACCTTCGGTCTCCAGGCGCAATTCAGGGTCCGGAAAGTCCATGACCCTGTCGCCGTCAACATAAAGAACGCCGTCGGCGACTTTGACCTCGCCGCCCTCGAATTCATGCGTTCGCCGGATTCGGATTCTTGCCATAGCTGCCTCCCGCGGGTTGGCAACGATGGATATCCGGCTCTTGAGCCGGATTGCTTTCAGCATTCCATTTTCCGGGAGATCTTGCCAGCACTAAGCAGAGTGCCAGGGAGCTGGCAACCGGGTCCGCCGCCGTCGGCGAGGACTAGTTCGAGCCGTTGTTGGCGTTGGCCGCGCCCTCTTCGGGCTGGTGCTGGCGGCGCCAGTCGATGTAGCGCGCCACGCCTTCCCACTGGTATTCATGGGCCATGGCGCCGGCCTCCTCGAGGCCCAGCGAAGCGACGAGGGTGCGGGCCATTTGCGACTGATATTCCAGATTGGTCACCATGATCTTCCTCCAGGCTCGCTTGCCTGTCCAAAAAGGCAGGCAAACACCATGCCACCCAGAAACTGGTGTCTGACCCCACTTTTGTGGTTTTATCGTTTGTTTTCAGTATGTTAACTTATGTTATCGTTAGCCCGGTTTGTGTTTCCCGGGGATCACCCGGCAGAAGCTTCCGGTTTGACCGCTACGATGACACGAAACGGCCACAGCGGCAGGCCGATCAAGCGGTCGAGGTCGGTCCGGGCACCGGCCCGGTGCAGCGCCGGCAGCACGTCGACCGGGCGGCAGCCGAGAGAGAGTTGGGGCAGCCGCCACAGCAATCTCTCCAGGCTGCCCGCCAGTCTTCGCAGCAAGGGATTTTGCGGCTCGGCCGAATGGGCGATGCCGAGGCGGCCGCCCGGGCGCACCACGCGATAGAGCTCCAGCGCACCCCTTTCGGGGTCGGAGAGCGGGCAAACGCTATAGCTCGAAAGCACGCAATCAAAGCTTTCGCCGACGAAAGGCAAAGCCGTCATATCGCCGATCGCCAAGACCGGCGTGGCGCCGCCGGCGACGGTCTTTCGCCGCGCCAGCTCCAGCATGTCGGGCGTGAGGTCGAGGCCGGCGACGAAGCCCGTGGGGCCGGCCGCTTGGGCTGCCAGACGGGCCGTAGCGCCTGTGCCGCAGCCGGCATCCAGCACCCGGTCGCCCGGCCGCACCGTGTGGCGCACCACCAGCTCACGGCCGCGCTGATCGCTGGCCAGCGTGAGCAGGCGGTGCTGCCGATCGTAGCGCCAGGCGGCGCGCTGGTAGAGCGCTTTCAGTTTGACCGTGTCGAGGGCCGGGCGCGGCTCATTCATGGCGCAGCGCCTCGATGGGGTCGAGGCGTGAGGCCTTGCGCGCCGGGTAGTAGCCGAAAAAGATGCCGACGAAGGCGGAAAATCCCATGGCCAGCACGATAGCGCCGGGCGAGACGATCATCGGCCAATCGGCCAGCCGGGCCACCAATAGCGAGCCGCCGACACCTAGCAGGCTGCCGATCAGGCCGCCGATCAAGGAGAGCGCCACGGCCTCGATGACGAACTGCACCATGATGTCGTGGCCCCGCGCGCCGAGCGCCATGCGCAGGCCGATCTCGCGCGTCCGTTCGGTCACCGAGACCAGCATGATGTTCATGATTCCGATGCCCCCGACGATCAGCGAGACCCCGGCCACGGCGGCCAGCAGAAAGGCCATGGTGCGCTGCGATTCGGCCCGGGCCTCGAGGATCTGGGCGATGTTGCGCACCACGAAGTCGTCGGGCTGGCCGGGCCGGATGCGGTGGCGCCGCCTGAGCGTCTCGCTGACACGGGCCTCGGCCTCGGCGACAAGCTCGGCCGTGCGCGCCTTGACGGTGATGGCGCCGACGAAGTCGGCCCGCACCTTGCGCCCCCCCAGCACCCGCTTCTTGGCCGTCGCCAGGGGAATGAAGACGACGTCGTCCTGGTCGCGGCCAAAGGGCGTCTGGCCCTTGACGGCGGTGACGCCGACCACCGTGAAGGGCACGCGCTTGATGCGGATGCCGGCGCCGATGGGATCTGAGCCGGCAAACAGCTCGTTCACCACCGACTGGCCCACCAGCGCCACCTTGCGGGCGCCGCGCTCGTCGGCCGCCGTGAAGCCGCGGCCACGGGCGACAACCCAGTCGCGGGCCTCGAGGTAGCTTTGCGGCGCGCCGTAGATGGTGGTGAACCAGTTGGCGTTGCCGAAGATGATCTGGCCCGTGCCGCGCACCATGGGGGCGGCGATGCGTACCGCCGGGATTTCCAACTCCAAGGCCCGGGCGTCGGCCGTGGTCAGCGAGACCACGCTGCCCGAGCCGCCGCGGGCGCCACCCGAGACGGAGGTGCCGTTGAGCACGATGAGAACGTTCGAACCCAGGCTCTGGATCAGGGCCTGGACGCGCCGCTCGGCCCCGGCGCCGACCGCCACCATGGCGATCACCGCCGCCACGCCGATGATGATGCCGAGCGTCGTCAGCGCCGTGCGCAGGATGTTGGTGCGCAACGAATCGAGCGCCGTCAGCAGCGCATCGACGCTCTTCATGAGGCTCTCATGGCGCTCTCGTGGCGCCCTCGTGGCGCCCTGTGGGCGTCGCCTCGTCGGCCTCCAGGCGGCCATCGTGAAAGCGCAGCACACGCCGGGCAAAGCCCGCCACATCGGCCTCGTGGGTAACCACGATGACGTTGATGCCGTCGCCGTTGAGGCGCTGGAATAGCGTCAGGATCTCGATCCCGGTACGGCTGTCCAGGGCGCCCGTGGGCTCGTCGGCGAGCAGCAAAAGCGGCCGGTTGACGATGGCCCGGGCGATGGCCACGCGCTGCATCTGGCCGCCCGAAAGCTGGCTCGGCAAATGCTCGGCGCGATCCGCCAGGCCCACCGCCTCGAGCGCCTCGGCGGCCCGGGTCCGGCGCTGCTGGCGCGGTGTGGCGCCATAGAGCAACGGCAGCTCGACGTTTTGCAGGGCCGTCGCCCGGGGCAGCAGATTGAAGGACTGGAAGACGAAGCCGATCTGGCGGTTGCGCGTCTTGGCCAGGCTGTCGCGGTCCAGCCGCGAGACGTCCTGGCCGGCCAGCAGGTAGCGCCCCGCCGTGGGTGTATCGAGGCAGCCCAGCAGATGCATACAGGTCGACTTGCCCGAGCCCGAGGGGCCCATGATGGCCAGGAATTCCCCCTGGTCGATGCTCACCGTGAAGTCGCGGAGCGCCCGCACCTGGCTGGGGCCGACGCGGTAGTCCCTGCCCAGGCCTTCGGTTTCGATGAAGGCGGGCACGCGCTAGCGCCCGCTGCCGAAGGCGCGGCCGACGATGACCGGCTGGCCGGCTTTTAGTTCGCCCCGAACGATTTCGGTCATGCTGCTGTCGGAGATGCCGCTGACGACCGGGATGGCTAGCGGCTGGCCGTTGGGGCCAAGCCGCCAGACTTGGCCGCGGCTGGTGGTCACGGCAGCCTCGGCCAGCATCTCGGCGTAGCGGCGCTTTTGTTCGTCGTCGAGCAGCGCCGCGATGCGGCGCGAGGCCTGGGCCCTGAGGCCGCGCACCGCCTGGCGCATCGTTTCGGGCTGGCCGCCGGCCTGGCGCAGGGCGCCGATGGCCTGGCCGGTCTCGCGGAAGATGGCGCCGATAACAGACTGCTGCTCCTCGTTGAGGCCAAGGGTTTTGTTCAGTCGCTGAAACAGCGCCCGGCCCCGCGCCCGTGCCGCTTCGCGGCGGCCGCCGCCGCCGCCACCGCCACTTGAAGCCTGGCTCGCCGCCGCGCCAGCTTTGGGCCGGAATCGCAAGGCGGCGCTGGGCACCTTGAGCACGTCCTTGCGCGCACCGACGATGACCTCGACGTTGGCCGTCATGCCGGGCAGCAGCGCCAGGTCGGGATTTTCGGCGCCGACGATGACGGTGTAGGTGACGACGTTGGAAACCACGTTGGGTGCCTTGCGGATCTGCCGCACCTGGCCAGTGAAGTTGCGCCGGGCATAGGCGTCGACCGTGAAGCGCACACGCTGGCGCTCCCGCAGGCGGCCGATGTCGGCTTCGTCGACGCTGACCTCGACCTGCATGCGCTTTAGGTCCTCGGCGATGGTAAACAGCACCGGCGCTTGCAGGCTGGCGGCCACGGTCTGGCCCAGCTCGACGTTGCGGCCGATCACCACGCCGGCCACCGGCGAGCGGATGACGGTGCGTTCGAGGTCGAGCCGGCGTTCGTTGAGCGCCGCCCGGCGCGACTGCACCTGGGCCCGGGCCGAGCCGATCTGGGCCTGTTGCTTGGCCAGCTTGGCCTCGGCGCTCAACTTGCGGGCCCGGGCCTGGTCGCGGGTCGCCAGGGCCCGGTCGACAGCGCTTTGCGATACCACGCGCCGGCCCAAGAGGATGCCTTGGCGGGCGTGCTCGGCGGCGGCGTCCTTCAACGCCGCCTGGGCGCCGGCGATATCGGCCCGGTGTTCGGCCAGCGCCGCCTGCTGCACGGCCAGGTTGGCGCCGGCAAAGGCCAGGTCGGCGCGGGCCGCCGCCAGGCGCGCCTCGAAGCTCTGGGGATCGATGCGGGCGATGACCTGGCCGGCCGTCACCTCGGTGTTGAAGTCGGCCAAAAGCTCGGCGATCTGGCCCGAGACCTGCGAGCCCACCTGCACCGTGGTCACCGGGTTGACCTGACCGGTGGCCGACACCGTCATTTCGATGGCGCCCTTTTCCACCCGGGCCAGGCGGTATTGCGGTGCTTCCTCGCCCGTTTGCGTGCGCCAATAGTGGTAGGCCGCGGTGGCGCCGGCGACGACGACGATGGCCAGGACGAGAAAGCGGCGCATGATGGACCGTCCCCTACCTCATGATTTTGCCGTGCGGCCGCGCAGCAGGCGCCAGAGCTTGTTGACGGCCCACAGCGGCACCACGATGACGGCACCCAACAGCGCGTAGGGCACGGCCCACTGCACCGTGCGCACGAAGACGGAAAAGATGCGCTGCACCCAGCCACCCAAACCGCGCAGAATCTCCTCGGGCGAGACATCGACGATCGACAACGCCAATCCCACCAGCAGGCTGGCGATCAGCAATTTGACGATGGTGCCCGTGACCGAGCGCTTCACTGATTCCCCCTTATCCCATGGCGGCGGCGAACAGGGCCTGGTAGTCCTCGGCCGAGGCCGGGCGGGGGTTGCTGGCGCCGCTGTGGTCGGCCACGGCACCTTCGATCATGCGCGGGATGACGTCGTCGCCGACGCCCACTTCGCGCAAGCTCGCGGGCAGGCCGAGGCGGCTGTTGAGGTCCTCGATGGTGGCGGCCAGATCGGCCTCGGACGAAAGCCCCATGACGGCGGCCAGGCGCTGGTACTTGTCGTCGCAATAATCGGCGTTGAAACGCAAGACGGCCGGCAGGATGAGGGCGTTGAGAGTGCCGTGGTGCAGCACCGGCTGGGCCAGCCCGCCCAGCGGGTGCGACATGGCATGCACCGCGCCCAGGCCCTTCTGGAACCCCATGCCGCCCTGCAGCGAGGCCATCATCATCTGCCAGCGCGCATCGCGGTCGTCGCCCTCATTGGTGGCGCGCTCGATGTGGGCCATGGCGCGGCCGGCACCGTCTAGCGCGATGGCGTCGGCCGGCGGATTGACCCGGGGCGAAAGATAGACCTCGATGCAATGCGTCAGCGCGTCCATGCCGGTGGCGGCGGTCAGGTAGGGCGGCAGGCCCATGGTCAGTTCGGGGTCGCAGATCGCCACATTTGGAATGACGTGGGAGCCGATGAAGGCGAGCTTGCGGCCGTCGTCCAGCGTCAAGAGCGCCGCCCGGCCGACCTCGCTGCCGGTGCCGGCGGTGGTCGGCACGGCGGCCAGCGGCGCGCTGGGCACGGTGATTTTGGGCGCGCCGCCGAGGATGAAGGCATATTGGCCCAAGGGCTCGGGGTGGGTGGCGAGCAACGCCACGCCCTTGGCCAGGTCGATGGGCGAGCCGCCGCCGACCGCCACGATGCCGTCGCATTCCTGGTTCTGGTAGACCTCCAGCGCCTGCTTGACGGCGGCCTCGGTAGGGTTGGCCGGACTCTGGTCGAAGACCGCCGACCAGATCGCCGTGGGCAGCCGCTCGCGCACCTTGTCGAGCACGCCGGCCGCTACCACGCCTTCGTCGGTGACCACCAGCGGCCGCGTGACGCCGAGTTCCTTGAGTTCCTCGGCCAGCATGCCCAGCGCGCCGAAGTCGAATTGGATCCTGGTCAGATAATTGATCAGTGCCATGCCCGAGCCACCTTCCTCTGCCTTGGCCCCTGGCCGCGGATGTGGCTAAATTGTGCCGCGCCCGCGAACCTCTGGAGTTCGATAGTAATGGTCGATAATGAACTTTATCTTGCCTTCGTGCTGGCGACCATCGTTCTGATCGTGTTGCCGGGGCCTAATGTGACGCTGATCGTGGCCAACAGCCTGGCCGCCGGAGCCCGGGCCGGGCTCTTGACCGTGGCCGGCACCAGCGCCGCCACGGCGCTGCTGCTGGCCGTGGCGGCGCTGGGCATGAGCTCGCTGATCTCCCTGCTGGCCGAGGGCTTCGCCTGGTTGCGCTGGGCCGGCGTGGCGTACCTGCTCTATCTCGGGCTGCAGCAGTGGCGGCGTCCGCCGGACCCCGCCGCACCGCCGCCGGGCCGACAGCGGATTTTCTGGCAGGGTTTCGTGGTTTCCGCCACCAATCCCAAGACGCTGCTTTTTTATGTTGCCTTCCTGCCCCAGTTTATCGACCCCGGCCTGGCGCCCGGGTCGCAGCTCATGGTGCTGTCGGTGACGTTCCTGGTCATCGCCACGCTGATCGACGGCGCCTACGGTCTCTTGGCTGGGCGCTTCAGCGGCGCTCTCGCCGATGCCCGAAAGGCCCGCCTGCGCCGGCGTCTCAGCGGCACCTTCCTCATCGCCGCGGCGCTGGGCCTGGCACTGGCACGGAAGACTCCGTGAACGACAACCCCGATTGTGTCTTCTGCCGCATCGCCGCCGGCGAGCTACCGGCCCATGTGGTCTACCAGGACGACCGGGTGATGGCCATCATGGATCTGGGCCACGTCAACCCGGGTCACACCCTGGTGCTGGCGCGCCACCACGCCGAAACCATGATGGACCTCGACGAGGACACCGCGGCCCAAGCCTTCCGCATCGCCAACCGCATCGCCCGGGTCCTCGAGCGGACCTACGCCCCGGCCGGTCAGACCATCCTCCAGGCCAACCGCCCGGCCGGCTTCCAGACCGTCGGGCATTTTCACCTGCACGTTCTGCCCCGCCATGATAACGATGGCGTCGAGCTCACCTGGCCGGCCAAGCATCCGCCCCAGGAGGAACTGGCGGCCGAGGCCGAACGTTTGCGGGCGGCGCTGGCCGAGTGATTCCTATCAAACCTGGCATCCTTAGCGATGTAGGCCCGGACTTGATAAGGGTAGCCTCAGAGCAAGCACGAGCCCCAATGTTGCCAGTGCCGCGAGGCTGGCAAAGGCCAGGGTATAGCTATCCGTCAGATCGAAAATACGTCCCGCCAGGATCGGTCCGGAGGCGCCTCCGATGGTGCCGAAAAACACCACGATCCCGAAGATCGCGCCATGCGCCTTCAATCCGAAATACTCGGCGACGGTGGGCGACATGACGGTGAAGAGGCCACCATGGGCAATGCCATAGACACCGACAGCGACAAACAAGAGCCATGGCGTCGAGGTGGAAAGGAACGCGAGCAGGCTGGCAATGAGCGGCACAAGACAAAGCAGAAGCGCACGCCTGCCGCCAAGTCGATCGACAAGCGCCCCCACCGACAAGCGCCCCGCCACGCTGGCCGCGCCCATTACCGAGAGCAGCATGGCGGCTAAGGCGGGGGTCATGCCGAGATCCATGCCGTGCACCACAATGTGCAGCGGGATGGTCGTCAGGGTCGTAAAGAAGGAAAATTGTATGGTACAGAACATCCAGAAAGTGCGGCTGCGGCGCGCCTCCTGAATTCCCGAACCGTCTGCGTCGGTGCGGTCGTCCGACTCGCCGCTGGCCAATGGGTTCTGCATCATCAGGGCGGCAAATACCAACAATACGACGCCGGCGATTCCCAGAATCGTCAAGGCCAGCCGCCAATCATAAATCGCAATGAGAATCGCAGCGCCGGGCGGAACGGCAATCTGGCCAGCCGCGGTCCCCACCTTCACCACACCGGTCATGATGCCGCGGCGTTGGCGAAACTGTCGCGCGATCGTCGAGAGCGTTACCACATCATGGGTGGCCAAGCCGACGCCGATAAACAGGCCGAAAATAGCAAATAGCTGCCAAGGCTCGGTCACTTGGGACAAAAGCACATACCCCATGCCGCACAAAGTCCCGGCCACGGCAAGAACCGTTCGGGGGCCGTAGCGATCGTTCAGCTGGCCAGCGAAGAAGCCCAAAACGCCCATCACGATAAAGGCGAAGGAAGTGCCGCTCGACAGCAGCGTACGCGACCAGCCGTATTCCACTTCGAAGGCTTTGAAGAACAAAGCGTAGGAGAAAAGCAGTCCCACGACCGTGAACTGGGTGAGGCAGGCGCCCAACACGGTGAGATAGCGTTTGTCGAGCTGGCTGATAATCGCGAAACCGTGCAGGGAGCGGCTATCCAAAGTTCAGGAGGGCCGGAGCGAAGGTGAAGATGGGGGAGCGTTCCCCAATCCAGTGATGAGACAGCAGGTTGCGTTCGGGGTCAAGCCATTGAGAGAAGCAAGAGGCAGCCACGGGCTCTGCCATTCTCCGAGCGGATGTCACGCAGCCTCACGGATTCGCCCGGCTGCCAAAGATCGCGTACCATCGCGCGCCCAACTTTCGTCGGGGATAGGGTGTGACAGGATTTGCGGAAATATGGAAAGGGTAGGTCGATGAGGGTAGCCTTTCTGTCGGTCTTTCTTCTGTTGGTGCCGGCTGTAGCCGACAGCCAGGCCGCAACCGTGCAACAAGCCCTTGAAGGTTGTCGCTTGGTGAAAACTCCCTCTCAGGCGACCACTCCGAAGTTGATGTTCGCGATGGGCGAGTGCCTTGGGTTGCTTAGGGGGATGTACGAAATAATGAGGTTCAATGCTGATTTTCTCAATAGTGTAAACGCTGCCGTGATGGAGAAGGTTTTTGCGGCCAATCTCGAACCAAAGATAGCTTTGGATGTTGACAATTTGTTGAAAGGCAGCAGGTTGTTTCTTGGCGCCTGTAATCATGAAGAAATTACCACAAGTCAGCTTGCGCAATTGTTTCTGAACTGGGCGGACGAGAACCAAAAGGCGTGGCAATCAGACGTATACACGGGTATTTCAGATGCGCTCCGTGCAGCCTACAAATGTTAAAGACGCCGAACGTCAAAATGGGAGCCGGGCAGCTTCTCTTTGTCCCTACTGCCCGTCGCCCTTCAAAATCGCCCCGGCGATGATCAGTTTCTGCACCTCCGAGGCACCTTCGTAGATGCGCAGCGCCCGGATGTCG
>PVBE010388676.1_pt1 | contig 12242 bp, 11 predicted proteins | sample 1631181 | NCBI WGS metagenome assembly PVBE01 (sample SAMN08397723, study PRJNA350692) | Marine metagenome, whole genome shotgun sequencing project. | isolation source: water | place: Pacific Ocean | collected 2012-04 | reverse complement strand
TTGATAGGTCTGTTTCGCAATATGCGTTACAGCCTCCATGCTGATGCCACGTTCACCATCCTGGCAAAAACTTTCCCCGGAAAGTTTCAAGATGACCCGCGAATATTCCATGCGTTTTTCAGATGTTGGCTTTTCCATTTTTGATATGTTACGCTCCCTCGCACGTGCCGCTGTGAGGCTCTAGACAATCGTGAACTTTGAGGCAGTATGGTTACTCTTTGCCCAGCTCCCAAGTAACAAAACGTACTAACTTCATTTCAGAAGCTTCTGCATATTTGCCGACCGTTTGCTTGTCATCCTTAACAAAGGGCTGCTCTTCCAGAACCTGTTGCGCGTAAAACTGACGCATGCGCCCGTCGACCATTTTGTCAATAATTTGTTCCGGTTTGCCTTCTCCCCTAGCAGCCTCGACGAGAATCTCTCTCTCTCTGGCGACAAGTTCGGGATCAAGATCGTCTTTACAAACGGCCGTGGGATTCATGGCGGCGATATGCATGCAGATGTCCTTGGCGGCTTCCGCATTACCGCCTGTGACTTCGAGCAATACTCCCTTGGTGACACCTGCATGGTGTGCGTAGCTTCCGCAGGAACCGTCAATTCGAAGAATGCGACTCAAGTTAAAAACTTCTCTAATGCGGTTGTACAAATCATCTTTCTGTTCCCGCAGCGTACCACTGTTGCTTGGCGACGCTTGTTCTAGGAGTTCTTCCGGAGTTGCCGCTCCCGGACCAGTTGCCAATTGTTTTGCCAGATCATTGGCCAGAGAGATAAATTCTTCGTGACTTGCTACAGGTGCGGACTCGCACTGCAGTTCTACCATCGCTGACATGCCACCTTCAAAGTCGGCGTAGACTCCCATTCGGCCCGTGGAGGTATCGCGGGTGCCCATTTTGGTTTCCTGCGTTTTAATGCCCTTTTTCCGCAAGGCATCTACGGCAGCTTCTGGGTCACCATCGGTTTCCACCAGCGCCTTTTTGCAATCCATCATCGGCAGTCCGGTGCGTTCACGTAGCGCTTTAACGGTTGCTGCGGTGATCTCAGCCATGAAACGACGTACTCCTCACAAAAAAATGAGTATGGATTCTGTGTATAGTGCCCGAGAGGGCTTCCTGATTCATTCGGCCAGTGACTTGTTCCCTATGTTGATGCTTGCCCTGAAAATCAAGCCGGTGGTGCAGCATCGTCATTGGCAGCTGCCGGTTCTGGCGCACCGCCTTCGACTGCCGCTTGCTGTTCAACAGCCGCTTCAGCCTTCCCCTCAAGAATGGCATCGGCCAGGATCCGGGTAATCAATTCAATACTGCGAATGCTGTCATCATTGCCAGGAATTGGCAGATCCACCAGATCTGGATCGCAGTCGGTATCGATTAGCGAAACAGTCGTGATACCAAGTTTCGTGGCCTCGCGGATTGAATTGCGTTCTTTATTCGGGTCGATTGTCAGGAGACACTCGGGCAAACGGTTCATGTGCCGGATGCCATTAAGGTTTTGATACATCTTCCGGTTTTCACGTGTCAGCGCAGACTGCATCTTTTTCGAATAGGTGGAAATCTGCTCTCCACCTAAAATTTCCTCGAGTTGCTCGAGGCGACTGAGCCGACTCCGAATGGTGCGAAAGTTCGTTAAGGTGCCTCCGAGCCAGCGTTGCGAAACGAAAGGCATTCCACACCGTTCTGCTTCACGTTCAACCGTGTTGCTCGCTTGCCGTTTGGTGCCTACAAAAAGTATTAGGCTACCGGCTGCTGCCACCTGTTTGAAATATTTGCGAGCACGGAGTAGACCGCGAATGGTTTCACGCACATCAATGATGTGGATCAACTTCTGGCGACCATAGATATAGGGCCCCATCTTGGGGTTCCAACGGCTCGCCCGGTGTCCAAAATGGACCCCCGCTTCAACCAACTGTTTGACCAATACATCGGCCATAGATATCTTCTCCTCACCTTCGGCACACCGGACAATCTGGATCGCCCAGCGGGCGATATCTTTCCGGCGTTGAGTAAGGCAGTAAAAGGGCCAGGTAAATAGGAACAATCGGTGTCACGGGCCCGGTGCGTGACGGACAGGGCATGCTAACGATTACCGGCTCGAGCGTCAATCGGGTGAGCGGCTCCACGTCTCTCCTGGCAGCCTGGCCGGAGGGGGGCCACCGATTACAGAATTCCGAAAGAGCTCAAAGATATCGCTTGATTGGAAGTGCAAAGGCTCGGATTTGTTGGAGCGGGGGGGAGAACGTTCTCAGCCCCGAGGACAGGAGATTTAGTCTCGGGCGAGGCGAGTTTTGATTCTAGCTTGAACTTGCCCATCTAGATCATAGCCCGTCTAGATCATAGCCCGTTTAGATCATAGATAGAGCGCATAAGTCGGGCCGGCATCAAGTAGTGTTTACTTTTCACCCCCACCTAGTTCACCCTCACCTAGCTCGAGGAGGGCAGCCCTTCGACCGGCCCAGGGGTCGTCCTCTGGAATGGTCCAGCCACCATCGTTCGGCGGGGTAGAAGGTTTAGGTTTCACCAGATTGTTGTTATCTACAGCCGGTGCAGGCGGGTCGTTCTGCAAAAGTCTCTGAGTGGCGGTTGGATATTGTGCAATTACAATTTGGTTGTTTCCACACGGTGTGGTGAACTTAAGACGCATGTTGCGTTCCGGGAGGACCCAATAAAATTTTTTCACATCCTGAAACGCTCCTCCCTCTCCGGCCATCTTCAGCAATGTTTTATACACCCTAGGTTTTGGCTTCCTCTTGAAAGCGGCTAGAACTTTGTCAAACTTGTTGAGCCGGTCTTCCCAGTCTTCGCGAAGACTCTCGGGGGTTAGGGCCCGCCAATCCGCGTTGCCAATTTTATATTCCTTTGTTTGTATAATGCGGATTGTCTGGTCTATATTTTCTGCGGGAAGTTTTTCAAACCTCCATTTATAACGAGCTTTTACATTGCGTTTGTCATTTGTTGGCGACCAATCCAAATCACGGCTCAATTTTCGAGGGTTACTGGCAGCAGGCGCCCCCACTTGGGGAACGTGAAATGGCGGTTTGTCGGGCTCATTCGCTGCGAGTGTGTAGAGAATGTTCTTTGGTGCGTGCGGGATGGTTAAGGTGTATGTGGACGATTCGTCGTCATCGAAGAGGCGAATATCGGGTGCCACAGCGATGAGCCTCATCTGCATTGTCTTTTTGTGCTGGCCTGATTGGACGCTCAGCCTGCAATTGTGAAGCAGGGTGGCAACCTGTGGGGGGCAGGCGGGACCCCAGCTAAAAAACATCCCGTCTTCATCTAGGGCGATTTCAGCGACCGGGGTGTCCTGTGCCGGAATTGAAATTCGCCATCTGCCACCACTCTTCGGATCGCGGGCGATTTTCATGTCGTGTGCATCGCCATAGGCAGGCACATCGAGCTCGAGTCGGCAATTCGCGTTGGGCGGAAAGGAAACGCTTTCTGCTAGAAGGCCTTCATCCTCGGGGAGCGCTACCGCAAGAGGAAGCCGATTCAGGCTGGCCGGGTGAAAAACTGGACTAAAATCTGTTCCCGGACCGGATGGTGGTTCGGGCCCCTCCGGTGGTGCGACCGGCTGAGTTTCCGACTTGGGCTTTGGAATCGGTTCTGGTGGGGAGAATTCCTCATCCAGAACGTCGACCGGTGGAGGCCTTTTCTTTTTGACAACCTTGGATGTCTTTTGGGTACTGACGAAATAGACACCACCGACAATGACAAGAAATCCAATTCCCACAAGGATAATAATGGCAACTGTGGGATCGTTTTTCTTTTTGCGCGTGGGGCGTCTTTTTACCGCAGGTCGTCTTCGATGGGCCATCAGCTTCTCCGTTCAAATGATTCGCGGTCTTGCCGTTCGATATAGACGCCGAATTGTGGAAAAAAGTTCCCGGCCCGTCTTTTAATCGTCTCTGCTGCAGGGGTGGTGCGTGTTCGCGTGTTGGGGGCTGTCAAATAATTGTCTGTCTCTGCGACTGGCTGCGATTCTAGCCCCGAGATGCCAGCCCCTCGACAGAGGGGGGTCTCTGTGTAAATTGAAAAAACGATTGCCCCGATCGGTGTTCACTCGGCTTTACTTCTCGGGGTGTCGCCAAATGTTCGATTTGCGAGTGAGTGTGCCATGCACGAAAAAATAAAGCATGAAATAAAAGGCGGATCCGAAGAGCAGCGAAAAGATGACGATCACGGGAAAGTGTTCAGAGAATAAAACCATGATCGGGGGATCGAGAGTTTTAGGGACACGGCGCTGTACGGGCCCCTTTCCAGTCGACTGCCTTGCAGCTTCGTTGCGCCACTGTTGCCAATCGGCTTGAGTAGTCGCAGAGTTATTTTGATCCAATTGCATGTTACGCAGAGAAATCATTCCATAAAGAATAGCTGCCATCGTAATCAGATAGCCAGCGAGCCATACTCGTTGCAGCAGGCGGGACTTCCGGTTGCGCCGTATCATGGAGTTCCGGTTCCATCGAGTAACAATTTGTGAAGCTTTGGAAGCAATAAGGCAATCGCCCGGGCCCGATGGCTAATGGCGGCCTTCATTGCTGGACCAAGTTCGCCAAATGTGCGATGGTATTCGATGATCTCAAAGAGCGGGTCGTATCCAAAACCGTGGTTGCCCGCTTCTTCGTAGCGTATACGTCCACGACAGTGGGATTCGCTCTCGGCACAGATATTTCCCAAAGGATCGGACAAGGCCATGTGGCAGCTGTAGTGTGCGGTCCGTTGCTCCATGGGCAAACTTCCCAGTTTGTCGAGCAGTAATTGATTGTTTTTCAGATCGGTTGCGTCCGGACCGGCAAAACGAGCCGAATAGATGCCGGGTCTGCCCTCCAGCGCGTCGATGCAAATGCCACTGTCTTCTCCAAGAACCCATTGTCCGAGGTGGCGGGCCTGTTCAGACGCTTTTTTTTTCGCATTGGCGGCAAACGAGTCGCCGTCTTCGAGAACATCAATGCTTTGCCGATAGTGGGCGAGTGTCTCGACGGTAATGCCCAGGGGCGCGAGCAGATCGGAGAGTTCAGCCCCTTTTTTGGGATTATGCGTCCCGAGAATGAGTAGCGAACAGGGAATCATTTTCTGTTCAGCGGATGCTGAGTGTGCGTCGTGCAAAATCGCTACTCACCGATCGCTTGGGTACAGATATTAAGGTGGGGTGAACGTCAAATGGAATGCCCAGCAATTGTTCTGGTGCAATACGGGATTGTACCCTCGGCTGCTGCCCCGGTGTACCTTGGGGTGCCTTTTGTTTTGCTCCAAACCGATAAATCAACTCTTGAACCTGCGGTTCGTACACCAGCGTTCCTCCCGGCACTTTCTCGGGTGGCTTGTTAAAGCTCCCTACCGTCACGATGCTACTGCGACGGTCATGGAATTGGTAGGCCTCATAGCCTTTGGCCCGTAGGGCCACCGCTAGCCGATGGGCCTTCAGGGCCCCTTCTTCCAGTCGGCTTGATGTGAAGTTGTTCTTCTCAATCTCTTTGATATGGGCGGGATTGACTGCAATTAATCCGCTGAAGCTTGCCACTCTGACAGTATAGGTATCGGGACATTCGAGCAGGCTGTATTTCATTCCCTCGTTGAGTTGTGCGACGAAACGGTCGATGCCTGTGGGACGAAAATACTCATCAGGTAGCAGCGGGTTTGTGGTTATGAACGCGAGTTTCATAGGACCGAGTGCATTTTTTGTCGCTTTGTTTTTTCCAAGCAAATCCTTGTGGAGTTTGCGCAACTCGGCGAAAGTGCGGCTGGTTTTATCTGCTTCTGAGTCGAGCGATTTGAGCGTGAGTTCCTTGATCCGCTTCAGGTCGCGCTGGCCGTTGGGGTCGTCCACCGAAGTATAGTTTCCAACAAGCACTGCCACTTCACTGACCGCATCGTTGTTCTGGTGACGCATGCGACGCGGATTACCGAATTTATCGACCCCTCTTCCTACAAATCCCTCAGAATAGTCATAGGTTTCAAGATGCGTGTAGGCAGTCAGTTTGTGCTGCTTTCGCAATTCATACACAAGCCGGCTCGCTTCCTGTTTCGCATTCGGTCCTCGATAGGTCATGGCCATAATCATCCAGGGGCCATGCTCCTTCATGAGTTCGTACGACTTGTCGGGCTTAGCCTCGACCTGTTGAGACTTTACCAAGCCGAGCCAGGGTGGCGCTGCGGCTGCTTGAGGAGACCAATCCCAACTCGAGAAGATGCTAAGAAAGACAATCGTAAAGAAAGAGATTTTCATACAGTTAATAATTTGCTCGATATGATTTGAGTGGAATGAGCGCTCGAGAAACAAAATCGGCTCTGCGCTGCGGAAATGCCGCAGAAAAGAGGGGCGGGAGTGTAGCAGACCCCAGATAGTGCGGGTAGATCTTTTTGAAGCGGAAAAATGCTAGTGCCGGAGGGTTTCTCGAACTGATAGCATGCTGCCAAGACCGGTCCGGCAACGGTTCATTGCAGAAAGAACACCGGTTTTGTCTCGATCGGAAGTGGGGAGTTTGAGAGAGCCCGAGCCAGATGCCTTCCCGGTGTGGACCAGATATCTTCCCGGCGCGGAAGGGCCGAGAAAGAAGTGGAGGATAGCGGGCTCGAACCGCTGACCTTCTGGCTGCCAGCCAGACGCTCTCCCAACTGAGCTAATCCCCCGTATGCCGTATTTTCTGCTCGATATTTTTCAGCAAACGGTTTTGCATTCTCAGACCAGAGAACGCTGCCATTGCGAAAATGCACTAAAAACCTTATCACCGCGACGGCAGGGTGTCAACGGAAGGTTGGCGTCTGTTACGCTGCCGGTGAGGTCTACGCAGTCGCTTGGCCACTCCGCGGCAATGAATCGAATACGTGGATGAGGTTCTCTTGAAACGCCAGCTATTCAATCTACTCAAGGTGGCCGCCTCCCTCGGTATCCTCACGTATCTGATCGTCAGCAGTTACCACAAACATCCAGAAATTTTCCACCAACTCCAAAGTGAGCCAAAAAATTGGTCACTCTTAATCGCCGCTTGGGTACTCTTGAGCGTGGCGCTAATGATTACCTTTTTTCGTTGGTATTTGCTGGTGAGGGTCCTCTCACTGCCATTTTCATTGCGGGACGCATTTCGGTTGGGTTTTGTCGGCTACTTTTTCAACCTGATTTCTATTGGTTCCGTTGGGGGCGATCTGTTTAAAGCGCTCTTTTTGGCGCGCGAGCAACCGAGACGCCGCACCGAAGCGGTGACCACGGTGGTTGTCGACCGACTTGTGGGCCTTTACGGCCTGCTGTTAATTGCCAGTATGGCAATCACCTTTTCGAAGGTATCGCAGTTGGGTGATCATGTTCGTTCGTTGTGCCAGGGAACATTGATCCTAACGGCAATTGCGTCCGTTGCTTTGTTGATGCTGTTGATGGGATTTGGCATCAACGGAAAACTGGCCAACCGTTTGTGCCGGGTGCGGCGTATGGGTCCATTTTTTAAAAGGCTTTTCTTGGCGGTGCAAACCTACCGGAAGCACATTCCTGTACTTGGGCAGGCCCTTTTGTTAACCCTCTGCACACATGCCATAGGAGCGGTCGCCTTTTTCTTGATTGCCAGATCGCTGCCCGGTGAGACGCCGAGTCTCGCGACCCATTTTTTTATCATTCCATTGGGGATGGTCGCCGGGGTGATCCCGTTGCCAATGGGTGCTTTAGGAGCCATTGAAGGGGCGCTGCAATTTCTTTACGGTCAAACGGGTGGAAATGTCGCCAAGGGACTCGTGGTTACCCTTGTCTATCGGTTGATCACCATTCTCATAGCGATGGTAGGCGTTGGATTCTATGTGCGTACGCGCCGCGATCTAAATCGGGTACTCAAAGAAGCCCGTCAGGTGGGTCGTGCCGATGATTAGTCTCTTTCACCTAGCCTGCTACTAGGGTGCACCGAGCTTTTCCTCCGCCGCGCTCTTGCGGTAGTAGTCGGGTACGAACTGCCAAATGTCCTCCTGCTCGCCATCGCGGAATTTTTCGACGGCAAGTTGGCCTACGATGCCGGCCCGCGGCATCCAAAATTCTTCGCCAAGACACTCCACATTTTTGGGCAAGCGGTCGGTAAGCTTTGTCAGGAGCGGACCAACAACGCGATCATTGGGTGTAAGACGTTTCATCCAATCATCCACCGCTAAAATCGTTGTCGTCTCAATTTCCCTCAGAGGCTTCTCCTCTTCTTCGGGAAAGAATTTCGCGGCATAACACTCGTCCCGCTGGGCGTCCATCACGCACCAGATGGGGGTGGCGCCCCCGGTAGCGGCAGCTAGAGCCCTCAGCGAGTTCACTCCCACAATCGCTGCACCGACGGCATAGGCAATCGTTTTTGCAGTGACGACTCCGATTCGTAATCCTGTAAATGAACCGGGTCCACGAGTTACTGCAACGAGGTCGACTTCCTGTGGGGACCAACCTTCCCGATCAAACAACTCTTTGATGCAAAGGGTGAGTGACTGCGCACTGCGGGCCTCTGCCGGAAGACGCCGCTCGGCCACGCAGTCACCGGAAAGCAATAGCGCAACGGATCCGGTTCTTCCAGTGGTTTCAATAGCAAGTGTTTTCATGGTGTTGGCGTAGAGATAAACAGGCTTGTGGGTTTCAACATGCCACGGACAAAGAGCAGAATGACCGATCTTCCAGCGGGGTTTCCATTTATAGCAATCGGCAATGGCTTCTGGCGAGACGCCAACGGAGAGCCGCTCCGGGTTGCGGGCCGTTTCCCCTGCCTTGACCGGCCTTCTCAGGCACCTTAGGATTGCGATTTCGCTCGTAAAATGTTTTCTGAGCTAAGTTTACAGGCATGGTGCGTTCCCGATATGGATTTGTTGGGCCAGATAGTTTGGATGGACGACGTCAGAGCAACTCCCGGCGCTAGAAAAGAGACGAGACCGTGAAGCGAGCGATCATTAGCGATATCCACAGCAATCTAGAGGGCCTTCGGGCGGTCTTGGAAGATATTGAAAATCAGGGCATTACAGAAATCTACTGCCTCGGAGATATTATCGGGTACGGCCCCAATCCCCGTGAGTGCATTGATCTGATCATCAAGTGCGATGCCTGTCTTTTGGGTAACCACGATCAAGGCGCACTATTTGATCCCGAGGGATTTAATTCGGGTGCTGAAAAGGCCATTTTCTGGACCCGGGAACAACTCGAAGATCCAAAAGAAAATGCCAAAGAGAATGCCCGACGTTGGGATTTTTTGGGTGAGCTACCGAGAAATCACAAGGAGGACGGCCTGATGTATGTGCACGGGTCGCCGCGCAATCCATTGAACGAATATGTTTTTCCGGAAGATATTTATAATCAGAGGAAAATGGAAAAATTATTCGGTCTGTTCGAGAAGACCTGCTTTCAAGGCCACACGCATGTTCCTGGTGTTTTTACAGAGGGGTTGCGTTTTTATCCACCGGAAGAAATGGACAACGAGTACAAACTGGGCGAAGAAAAAATCATGGTCAATGTGGGTTCGGTAGGACAGCCACGAGATGGAGATCCGCGAGCGTGCTACGTCATCTTTACGGAAGATGCCCTGCAGTACCAGCGTGTGGAATACGATCGTGAAACGACCATTCAAAAAATCTATGACATCCCGGAGTTGGATAACTTTCTTGGGGAGAGGCTTCTTGCTGGGCGTTAAACGATGGCTGAGAGAGTCGTTATCGACGCATTTGTTTATGCCAGTTGCTGTTTTTCAGAGCAACATTTTTTACATTCTTGAGTTGACCCAAGATCAACCGCCGACAACAAGGATTCAATAGCCGAGTGCATCGGCAGAAGAGGTGTGGTGCGTGGATAAGCGTTTTTTCTTATTTCTGGCTGTGTCGATGGTGATCTTGGTCGGATCCCAGGCCATCATAAACAGTATCTTTCCGCCTCCTGAAAGACCCGCACCAAAAGTCGGCGAAGATGCCGTTGCCGAGAAGCAACAGAAAGACAAAAGCGTTGCCGATCGTGAGGAGGCTGCAGACCGTGATTCGATCGTCCCCGGGGTTGTCGCTAAGCCTGTCGAGAAAGGTGGAGACAGCGATTCTGGAAAATCGGTCGAGGGGCAACCAAAAAAAGAATCAATCGCAACTCAAGGGGCACAGTCTCCTCAAGAAAAAAAACATCCACTCAGCTACGTGTCACTCGGATCTCTCGACCCGAGCGGCAATTCCCGGGCACTTGTGACACTGACGAGCCTCGGGGCCTCGATCGAACGCCTGGAACTGAACAACCCACGCTACCGCGACATGGTCGATACCAGCGGTTATCTGGGGCATTTAGTAGGGAAGGAGGTTCCCGAGGGATTTAGAGTGGACTATGTCGGTCGCGGAACACCTGCAGATCAAGCCGGCTTGCGGATAAAAGACATCATCGTCGAGGCAGGTGGAGACCCGGTTGAACAGCAGGAAGATCTAAGCCGCCGCCTTCAAGAGATGAAAGCCGGCCAGCAATTGCAGCTTGTTATTTTGCGAGACGGCCAGCGCGCAGGGCCGCTCGATGTGACGTTGATTCGTCGCCCCCTGGAGATCGTGCGGCCGGAGATGGCATCGCAGCCCATAGAGTCGTATCAGCCGACTCTTCACGACCCATTTTCGCTTTTGCTTACCCTGAGCCAGATCGACCAACAGCAGCTCTTGCCCGAAGAGCGTGTGATCGAAGGTGCTGAACTGCATGAGGTGAATTGGGCTATTACCAAGAGTGGACCGCTGGAAGTCCGCTTCGAAAAGGAGCTTCCAGCGCACGGTTTGATAATCATCAAACATTTTCAGCTGGCGGAAGTTCCCAGCAGTGAGATTGGCAATGAGGACTACAAAGCATACCACCTGTTTGTGGATCTCACGATCAAAAACCAAAAAAATGAATCGCGTGAGATCGCCTATCGATTGGATGGTCCTACGGGGATGCCGACAGAAGGTTGGTGGTATTCGCGTAAAATAAGCCGTACGTGGGGTGGTGCTGCATTGCGCGATGTTGCTGCCCACTCGCTCAGAGACGGCCCCAATCTGATCGCCGCTTCACGAATAGTGGATGACGCCGAAGAGGAGGAGACGACAGTTAATCTACAAATGCCCTCCGGTGAGACCAATCCGCTGGCCTACCTCGGGGTTGAAACGCAGTATTTTGCGGCGATCCTTATTCCTTTTGAGCAAGATGCCACTGAGCAAGATGACGCTAAGCAAAGCTACAAAAGCTACAAAGGCATTGGTGTCGGTGATAAACTTCCGGAAAAATCAAAGCTCTATTTGACCAACGTAACGTCACAACTAACAAGTGTTACAGAAACGATAGAGCCCAATGGTGAATTTCATGACCGGTTTCAGTTTTTCACGGGGCCGAAAAGACGAAGCCTGCTGAAAAAATACAGTGCGCCCAATTTTCCCGAGCCAGTCGACCTGTCTGAATTGATTTATTATGGTTGGCCGATCTGGGGATTTTTTGCCAGACCTCTTTCGGATGTTCTGCAATTTTTTTATCGGATCATCCCCAACTACGGTATCGCCATTATTCTTCTCACCGTGGTTGTCCGGCTGTGCATGTTTCCACTGAGCCGAAAACAGGCTTTAAACGCGCAGAAGATGCAGGAATTACAACCCGAAATCAAAAAGATCACCGAGAAGTATAAGGGTGAAATGGAGAAGCGATCTAAAGCACTTCAAGAGCTTTATCGCAAGCACAAATACAATCCGATGTCCGGCTGTCTCCCTCTTTTTATTCAATTGCCGATATTTATCGGCCTTTACCGGGCATTGATGACCGATGTGACACTCCGGCAGGCACCTCTGATTAGCAGCTCGATTTCATGGGCAAATAATCTTGCCGCGCCCGATATGCTGTGGCGCTGGGACAAAGCAGTCCCCATCGGTTTTCTGACCTCGAGTTCGGGATGGTTGGGCCCTTATTTAAATGTTCTGCCGCTGGTAACGGTGGTTTTGTTTGTGGTGCAGCAAAAGATGTTTATGCCGCCGCCGACGGATGATCAATCGGCCATGCAGCAAAAGATCATGAAGTACATGATGGTCTTTATGGGATTTTTGTTTTTTAAGGTGCCGAGTGGGTTGTGCCTCTATTTTATTGTTTCGAGTCTATGGGGGCTCGGCGAACGCAAATTGCTTCCCAAAATCAAAAAAGATGTAGCATCGACGGCTTTGCAGTCTGAACCCAAGGCGGTGACAAAAAGTGGCAGTGGCGGTTCCCAAAAATCGAAGTCGCAAAAAAAACGGCGACGCAAAAACCGAAAATGATCGATCCAGATGGCGGAACAGAAGGTGGTTGCC
>PVBE012540335.1_pt1 | contig 12243 bp, 10 predicted proteins | sample 1631181 | NCBI WGS metagenome assembly PVBE01 (sample SAMN08397723, study PRJNA350692) | Marine metagenome, whole genome shotgun sequencing project. | isolation source: water | place: Pacific Ocean | collected 2012-04 | reverse complement strand
TCAGCGGCCATGTCCCCGCTGAGACTGAGCCCCTCCCTCCCGATCGCCGTTCGCCCGACGCTCGGGATCCACGCCCCGCGCAAGAGACGGTCACACCGCCGCGAGAGTCCGCGATCGGCTTCGGCGCCGAGATGGCGATCGTCAGCGCCTACATCTGGCGTGGCTTTGCGCTCTCCGAAGCCCCCAGCTTCCAGCCGAGCGCCTGGGTGAGCATCGGGGAGCTCACCATCGCGTCCTGGATGAACCTCTCGCGCGAGGCCCAGATCTTGACCGAGCACGACCTGATCGCGGATTTCTCACTGACGCGCGGTCGCGTCGCCGTGTCGACGGGGTGGATCAACTACTACTACCCCGAGGAGTCCTTCGACCTCGTGTCGAACGAGTTCTATCTCCAGCTCGGCTTCGTCGGCCTCCTCAACCCGACGGTGGGCGTGTTCAAGGACCTCCACGCGGGCAAGGGGACCTACCTGAACGCGTCGGTGAGCCAGAGCGTTGCCCTGCCGTTCGAGGGCGTCGTCCTCACCCCATCCATCTCCGTCGCGTACAACGACCACCAGTTCATCCGGCAATCGACCTTCAGCGACGCCGTCGGTGGCCTCGCGCTCACGCTGCCGCTCCCACCGCCGAGTCTGTCGCTGGCACCCTTCGTCCGCTACTCACGCAGCCTGAACGCGGAGATCTTTCCGAGCCGGTGGTACTGGGGTGTCACGTTGACGGTCGAGTAGTCCTACCGCGACGCCAGCCACCGATCGATCGCCCGGACGTTGCCCTCGATCCGACCCGGTAGTGGTAGCCTCACCTTCGCCGCCGGCTGTCGAGATGGGGCCAGCGGCCGTCACGGAGGTGGAGAACGGATTCGGTCTGGACGGGCTTCGTCGATCTCGGCGTCGCCGCGGTCTGCTTGCTGCTCGGACAGCTGCTCCGCGCCCGCGTGGGTCTCGTGCAGCGCCTCTTCCTCCCGGCGAGCGTCATCGCCGGGTCCGTGTGCCTGGTCTTCGGCCCGAATGGCCTGGGTTGGCTCCCGCTGAGCGCGAGCGTGGCCCGGTACCCAGAGCTGCTGATCGCCCTCGTCTTCGCGTCCCTGCCGTTCGCGTCGGCGGAGATCGCGTGGCGTCAGCGCATCGGAGGCGTCAGCCGACTCTGGAGCTACTCGGCGGCGGCCTTCTTCCTGCAATGGGGTGGTGGCGTCCTGCTCACGGTCGTGGCGCTGCGCAGCTTCCAGCCCGACCTCGACCTCGGCTTCGGCGCCATCCTGGCAACCGGGTTCGTCGGCGGTCACGGCACCGCCGCGGCGGTGGGCAGCAGCTTCTCCACCCTGGGGTGGTCGGACGCCTCGGTCCTGGGCCTCACGTTCGCCACCATCGGGATCCTGACCTCCGTGGTGGGCGGCATGCTGTGGGTGCGCTGGGGAGTCGCCGGCGGTCGCACCCGTCACTTGAAGCCCCTGGACCAGCTGCCCATCGACCTCCGCACGGGCTTCGTCCCGCCCGGCCGGCGAGATCCGCTCGGGCAGGAAACGACGTCCCCGATCTCCGTAGATCCGCTCGTCTACCAGGCCTCGATCGTCATCGCGGCGGCGCTGGCCGGGTACTACCTCAGTCGGTGGAGTTCCACGATGCTCTCGGGCTACGGCGTCCCGGTCTTCTGCGCCGCGTTCGTGTGCGCCCTCGCACTCAAGCTCGGCCTGCGGGCCGGCGGTGGGCTCGAGCACGTCGAGCCGCACGCGATGGCACGCATCGGCGGGAGTTGCACGGACCTGCTCGTGGTCTTCGGCATCGCCTCGATCCGGCTCTCTCTCGTGCTCGCCTACGCCGTGCCCCTCACGGCGCTGTTCCTCTTCGGCATCCTGCTCTCGGGGATCCTCTTCCGCGTCGTGGCTCCCAGGGTCTTCGGCGACGAGTGGTTCGAGCGCGCGCTCTTCACCTGGGGCTGGACGACCGGCGTCACGGCGATGGGCATCGCCCTGCTGCGCGTCGTCGACGCCAAGAACGAGGGACGCATCCTCGACGATTTCGCCGTGGCGTATCTCGCGCTCGTACCCATCGAGGTCGGCTTCATCGTGCTCTCGCCGATCCTGATCGCCCGAGGCTACCACTGGCCCTATGGCCTCGGGACCGCGGCCACGGGGCTGATCCTGCTGTGGTTCGCGAGCCGGCGTCCCGCCGGCGTCTCGACTTAGACGATGGGAAGCTGGTAGTGTCCTGTCCCAGTGACTGGCGGCGTCTGTCCCGGGGCGCCTCGCCTGGGAGGGATACCGCTGGACACCGAAGACGGGATACTCCCGTCGGTGTGACCCGCCAGGCACCGCGGCCGGATCGACGACCTCATCGTGATCGAGATTCCCTACCCCGATCTCTCCACCTCGTCGCTCCTGCTCGTGGCGGCCGTGGCCATGGGCGCCCTGGTCAAGGGCGCCGATTGGATCGTCGACGGGGCCTCGGGCTTCGCGTACCGGCTCGGGATCTCGAAGGTGATCGTCGGTGCGACCGTGGTCTCGCTGGGCACGACGAGCCCCGAGGCGGCCGTGTCCGTCATGGCCGCCTGGTCGGGTGAGCCGGGGCTCGCGCTCGGGAACGCTGTCGGCTCGGTCGTCGCCGATACGGGGCTGATCTTTGGCCTCGGCTGCCTGATCGCGGTACTGCCGGCTGACCGCTTCGTCCTGAACCGCCAAGGCTGGGTCCAATTCGGTGCCGCCGTGTTGCTGGCGACCCTGTGCTACGGCGCCTGGGTCGCCGCCGGGGACGCCGCCCAGCTCTCCCGAGAGGTCGGAATCCTGCTCCTGGGGCTGCTCGCCGCCTACATGTGGATGTCGGTCAGGTGGAGTCAAGAGCACGCGGCGCTCGAGGTCGACCTCAAGGGTCCGGCCGACACCGCCGTCCCGACACCGCAGACGTCCGGGTTCCCGTCCCCCTGGAAGCTGCTCCTCCTCACGGGGCTGGGCCTCGTCGTCGTGTTGGTGGCGAGCCGGGTGCTTGTCGGGGCGGTCACGTCAATCGCGGAACGGTGGGGGGTGCCAGAGGTCGTCATCGCCGCGACGCTCGTCGCGCTCGGGACCTCGCTGCCGGAACTGGCGACCGCCATCGTCAGCATAGCCAAGGGCCACATGGAGCTGCTCGTGGGGAACGTGGTCGGCGCGGACATCCTCAACGTCCTGTTCGTCATCGGGGCCTCGGCCGCCGCCGCCCCGCTGCCGGTGCTGGATCTGGACGCGTCGATTCCGGCGATCTTCCTCTACCTGCACCTCCCCACGATGCTCTTGATCCTGGTCCTCTTTCGGCTGTTCATCGGAAGGGCCGTACGCCGCGGGACGTTCTCGCGCTGGATGGGGGTCCCGCTGCTCGTCGTCTACGCGAGCTACACGGTTCTCCAGTTCGCGCTCTTCGCCGGGCCGCCCGCCCACTGACGTTCCGACCCTCTCGGAGCACCGCGGGGGCGCGACCCACCGGGCGAGCGCGGGTCGAACGGAGCGCGGTATACTCAAGCTGTCTGTCCCCCCCTGGATTGGCGTGAGTGGGATGCGATCTCCGTGATCCTCCACCGCCCGCCAGGGCCGGGGCCGCTCGGCGACCCAGGAGGGAGCCATGCCACGAGTCGAGTTCGAACATCTGCCCGAACATGCACGCCTGTGGGTCTTCGCCGCCGATCGGGCCCTCACACCGACCGAGCGAGACCGGCTGCTGGCGGAGGTCGATGGCTTCTTGAATCGGTGGGCCGCCCACGGGATAGCGCTGACGGCCGCCAGGCAGTGGCGCTACGAGCGCTTCCTCTTCCTCGGAGTCGACGAGCGGGCAGCCGGCGTCTCGGGATGCTCGATCGATTCCTTGATGCGCGACCTGAAGGGGCTCGAGGCCGAGCTGGGCGTCACCCTCCTGGATCACGCCGCCGTCCTCTTCAGGCGCGGAGACTCCATCGAACGCGTGTCGCGCGATGGATTCGCAGAGCTCGTGCGCACGGGCGCGGTGACGCTCGAAACACCGGTCTACGACAACACCGTGGCCTCCGTCGGCGACCTGAAGGCCGGCCGATGGGAGGGCCCCGCCGCGAACGCGTGGCACGCGAGGGCGTTCTTCTAGCAGTGTCGGCAGCCTCGTAGAGGAGGGAGACCGTGGTCAGACTGCGGCCGATGCTCACCGCACTCGTGATCTCGACCTGGTTCGGTGCTGGTTGCTCCAGCGAACCCACGAGCCCGCCCGAGCCGGACGCGGCCGAGGCCACCGCCGAACCCGAGGCGCCCGCCCTCGAGAGCACCTCGCCGGAGGCCGCGCATGCAGACCTCATGCAGGCATCGATCACACTCCTCGAAAACCTCAACGGCACCTTCGACTTCGTCGAGGACGCGGAGACCGCGGAAGCCGTGAGACCCGACGTGGACGAGCTCGTCGCGCAGATGCACGCGCTGAAGGCGAGGCGCCAGCAGCTGGGAGATCCGCCGGAAGTGATTCAGGAATCCTCCCGGTTCGCCATGGATTATCTGCGGATGATGGGGAGCTGGAACCGGTTCATGGAGCACGCGGGCCGGATCGCCGCCAATCCCGGTGCGGCCGTGTTCCTCCGGGAGCCCATCGACGAGCTCCTGCTGTTCTTCGACGACGAGGGGCAGGCCCAGCCCTAGCCGCCCTCGTCGGCCGACGGACCGTAGATCGACGGCGACCGTGAGCACGGCGCGGGCGGCCGTCGCCACGAAGTCCGACGCGGAGCTCCGTGATGGACATGGTTGGTACCGGACCACCTATGCTACTGCGGACCCTCGCGACGGTGGTAGGCCTCAAGGCCACGCTGCGGGCGCCGATTCTTACGGAGAGGGGGCTCGAACCCGAGGAGGCAGGCCATGGCGGAGGTCGGTGTTCCCGTCGGCGGCGTCAAGCAGGTGACGAGCGAGCAGGGTGGGCACCGCAATCGACGCGACCGCGAAACCCGCCGGCGACCGGCTGAACCATGGTCACCTCCGTCCCCCCACGATCGGCACCCGGACTCCGGCCCGGGGGACGACACCTACACGCACGGCCAGGCCGCCCTCCCCGAACCCAGCGAGGTCCTTCGCCAACAGCTGACGCACGGCCTCCACGAACGTGGAGAGGCCCACTCCGCGCTCGAGGGACAGGACGACCCGGAGGCGAGCGAACGACCGAGGGTCCCGAACGCTCCCAGCGTGCACCGACCACCGCCGACACCTCGTGCCGCGACGGTCTACCGGCAGGCGGGGACGGCAGTCCTGTTCGGCGCCGCGCCTCACACACTCGACCGGGTCGCGTGATCCCGACTCTCACCGCGGGCTGCTAGGTTTTTGGGTTGATCGGGACGCCTGCGGGCTCTACCCTGGCGGCGACAGGAGCCTTCCCCCAACCTGACCAGACGCCACCCGGCCGCCTCGGGTGAGCTCCGGCCGGGCTGGTGTGGTAGTGGCAGCCCCTCAATCTGATGTCGCTCCGCATCGTTGCCCGACCTACCTACGCCGCCCTGGCCTTCTTCGCGCTGCTCGCTGTCATCCACACCTGGCCGCTGGCCACCGATCCCGCGCACCTGTCCCGCAACGAGAACGGCGACACGCAGCTCAATACCTGGATCGTCGCCTGGATCGCCCACCAGCTGCCCCGAGACCCGCTTCACCTCTTCGACGCCAATATCTTCCATCCCGAGCCGCAGGCCCTGGCCTTCTCCGAGCCGCTCCTCGTGCCCGGCCTCATGGGAGCTCCCCTCCACTGGCTCGGTGCCTCGCCGGTCCTGACGTACAACGTCTTGCTGCTACTGGGATTCACGCTGACCGCCCAGGCGGGCTATCTGCTCGCCCGGTCCCTCACCGGCGACCAGGTCGCCAGCCTGCTGGCCGGCACGGTCATGGCCTTCAACGCCCACACCATGACGCGGATGCCGCACCTCCAGGCGATCCACGCCGAGTGGCTGCCGCTCGCCCTCCTGGCGCTCTGGGGGCTGCTCGAAGCGCCGCGAGGACGCCACGCGGTGTGGCTGGCGGTCACGGTCACATGCCTCGCCCTGACATCGGGGTACCTCGCCATCATGGGCCTCGTGGCCCTCACGGCGATGTTCGCCTGTCGCCCGGATCGCTGGTGGGGTGCCGGGCTCCTGCCGATCGCACGTCGTTTGGTCCCGGCGGCCGTCGTCACCGCGGCGGTCACGCGCGTCGTGCTGGCGCCCTACGCCGAGGTGCACGATTCACACGACCTCGTTCGCTCGCTGGACGTCGTGTCCAGTTTCTCCGCCCGGCCTACCGCCTACCTCATCACGAACGGACGGTTCCACTACGAGCTCTGGAGCCACCATCTGTGGGGACGATCCGACGCGCTGTTCCCGGGATTCGTCGCGATCGGCCTGGCGTGCCTCGCCTTGACGAAGGGCCGGTGGAGCATCCGGACGCCGGTTGGTCGAACCTTCGCGGTCATTGCCCTGCTGGGGTTCACGTTGTCGCTTGGACCTGCGACCCCCTTGTACGGGTGGCTCTACCACGCCTTCCCGCCAATGGAGGGGCTGCGCGCCGCGAGCCGGTTCGGCTACTTGCTCCTGGTCGGTGTGGCCGTCTTGGCTTCCTGTGGACTCGCCGAGTGTCGGCGGCGCGTCGACGGGACACGCGCGCGGTGGGTCACGATCGTCGCGTTCGTCGCGGTCACGTTCGAAACACTGGTCGCCCCGATCACCTACACGCGGTACACCGGCATCCCCGGGATCTACAACCTCATCGCGGACGAGCCCGACGCCGTGGTCGTGGAGATGCCTTTTCCCACGGCGGACAGGTTCGACCAGAACGCCCCGTTCATGCTGGCCTCGACCGTCCACTGGAAACCGCTCGTCAACGGCTATAGCGGCTTCGCCCCGCTCAGCTATCGACGGAACGCCGAGGCGTTTGAAGGATTCCCGTTCGTGCCCGAGACGTTCGACGCGCTGCATGGGTTGGGGGTCACGCTCGTGGTCGTCCACCTCGGGCGGTTCGACCCGGAGCTCGCCCCGGAGGTCGAGCGCACGCTCCAGGCCCGCCCCGACGTGGAGCGACTAGCGCGGGGTTCGGGCGGCCTCCGCCTCTACCGCCTCCACCCCCCCGATCCCTAGCAGCCCGTGGTGGCCTGCTAGAATGGGAGGAGCCGCGCCGAACTAGCGAGAGGCCACCGATGCCCGACCTCGGCGACATCCAGATCGACAAGCCTCCAGAGGCGACCACCGGCAAGGAGCCGGTGCAGCGGATCGTGATCCCGGCGGTGTTGGTCCTGCTGGCGATCGCCGGCCTCGCCCTCTACTTCCTGCTCCCGTCCGACCAGCCGCCCCAGGAGCCGACGGTCACGGAAACGGTCGCCCCCGACGAGCCGGCTCTCGTTCCGACGGCACCGGAGCCCGCGCCGGAGGCACCACCCGACGACGCGCCGCTCCTCCTGCCGATCCTCGACGAGAGCGACACCGTCGTCCGGGAGCTGGCCTCGGTGATCTCGACCAACCCCCAGCTGGCTGCCTGGCTGGCGTCCGACGACCTGGTCCGCACCTTCGCGGTCACGGTCGAGAACGTCGCGGACGGTGCGAACCCGTCCGAGCATCTCGAGGTTCTCAAACCACGTGACCGTTTCGTCACGCGCGAGGACGACGGCCAGACCATCATCGACGAGCGGAGCTACAGCCGCTACGACGGGCTCGCGGCCGTGGTGGCCTCGCTCGACGCGGACGGGTGCGCACGTCTGTACAGGAACCTCGAGCCGCTTCTTGGCGACGCCTATCGTGAGCTCGGCCACCCGGACGCCGATTTCGACGAGGCCTTCGAAGGCGCCCTCCGAACGTTGCTGGAGACGCCGGTCGTCGAAGGCCGGGTGACCCTGTTGCCGCGGGGCGTCTACCACGAGTTCGTCGACCCGAATCTCGAAACCCTGGACGCAGCGCAGAAGCAGCTGATCGCCATCGGGCCGAGCAACATGCGGACGGTTCAGCGCAAGTTGCGCGAGATCGCCGGCGCGCTGGACATCCCCGCGGAGCGGCTCCCCAAGCCCACGGTCTACCGACCGACAGAGCTGCGCTAGTGTCCTGTAACAGTGATTCGTGGAATAAGTCCCGAGCGCGGCGCCCGGCTGGCCAGACGCGACGAGGGAGCATGCCGGGCGCATGCGACCGAGGAGTAACGCCGCCAGACGGGATGCCCCGCCCGGGAATTGTTTCGCGAATCACTGTTACAGGGCGCTAGCAGCGACACGACCCCATGCCCCGCATCATCAAGCGCCTGCTGCGCATCGTGTTGGCGTGCCTGGTGGGCGCCGCGGTCGCCGCCGTGGCGGGCGGACTCTGGTTTCGTCACCAGGTACGCGCCAGCCTCCCCACCCTCGACGACGCCCGAGTGGTGGAAGGCCTGCGGGCGCCCGTTCGTATCGATCGGGACGCGCTGGGGATCCCGACGATCGTCGCCGAGCGCGCGTCCGACGTGGCCCTCGGCACGGGTTTCGTGCACGGCCGGGACCGTTTCTTCCAGATCGACCTGGCACGACGACGTGCCGCGGGTGAGCTGGCCGAGCTCTTCGGTCCCGCGGCCCTCCCTCTCGATCGCACCACCCGGACGCACCGCTTCCGGTCGCGCGCGCGCGGCGTGTTGGCGAGCGCGACGCCGCGCGAACGCGCGATGCTCGAGGCCTACGCCCAGGGCGTGAACGCCGGGCTCGCATCGCTCGGCGCCAGGCCGTTCGAATACCTGCTCATGCGGGTGGACCCGGAGCCGTGGCGACCGGAGGACTCCGTTCTGGTGCTCCATTCGATGTTCCTCCAGCTCCAGGACGAGACGGCGCAGTACGAATCGCGGATCGGGCTGATGCGAGACCTGCTGCCGCCCGAGCTCGTGGCGTTCCTGGTGCCGCCCGGAACGGAATGGGACACCCCGCTGGTCGGGGCGCCACTGCCGGCCCCGCCCCTGCCGGGAGCCGAGGTGGTGAACCTCCGAACCCAGCCGCCGTCCCTGCGCGTCACGCGCGGGGAGCTACCCACCGAGGGCGAGGCCGCCCTCGGTGGGAGCAACAGCTGGGCCCTGTCGGGAGAGCACACGGCCGACGGGGCGACCCTGCTGGCGAACGACATGCACCTCGGGATCTCGGTTCCCCATATCTGGTACCGCGCATCGCTCGTCTGGGAGGCGGACCACGGTGACGAACACCGGGTCACGGGCGTGACGCTGCCCGGACTGCCCACCGTCGTCGTCGGGAGCAACGGTCACGTCGCCTGGAGCTTCACCAACACCCACGGCGACTGGAGCGACCTCGTCGTGCTGGAGGGCGGGAGTCGGGATACCTATCACACGCCCGACGGTCCACGCCCGTTCGAGCGCGTAACGGAGCAGATCCGGGTGAAGGGCCAAGCGGACGAGCCGCTGGAGGTGACCTCAACGATCTGGGGTCCCCTCATCGACGAGGACCATCGCGGCCGACGGCGCGCGCTGAGCTGGGTCGCGCACCGGGAGGGTGGGACCAACCTCCAAGGCCTGCGGCTGGGCGAGACCCACACGGTGGAGGAAGCGATCGACCGGGCAAGCGCGATCGGTATTCCGGCGCAGAACCTGATCGTCGTCGATCGGGACGGACACCTGGGCTGGTCGATCGCCGGACGCATCCCGAAGCGGGTCGGTTTCGACGGCCGCGCACCCACCTCGTGGGCCGACGGCCGTCACGGCTGGGACGGCTGGCTCGCCCCCCAGCTCTACCCCCGCATCATCGAGCCCGAAGACGGCCACCTGTGGAGCGCGAACAACCGGGCCATCGACGGCGAGCCGCTCCAGCTCATCGGCGACGCGGGCTACGACGTCGGGGCACGCGCACGGCAGATCCGTGACGGGCTGCTGAGCCTGCGGCGCGCGACGCCAGCGGACATGCTGGCCATCCAGCTCGACGACCGCGCGCTCTTCCTCGAACGATGGCGCGATCTGTTGCTCTCGCTCCTCACACCGGAGGCGCTCGCCACGGGGGCCGGACGTGCCGACGTACGGTACTTCCTGGAGCACGGCTGGACCGGGCGCGCCTCGATCGAGTCGGTTGGCTACCGGCTCGTGCGCACGTATCGCGTCGTGCTCGCCGAGATGGTGCTCGGCAGCCTGACCGAGGCGTGCACCCAGGCGGACCCCCGATTCGACGTCCTGCGCTTTCGGAACTACGAAGGACCGCTCTGGCGACTGGTGCAGGCTCGACCGCCGCACCTGCTCGACTCGCGGTACCGCAGCTGGGGGGACCAGCTCCTGGCCGCGGTCGACCGAACGCTCGAGATCCTACACGACGACGAGGGCGCCCTCGTGCAGCGCACCTGGGGTGAGCGGAACACCGCCGCGTTCCGACACCCGCTGAGCCGCGCGGTGCCCACCCTGGGGCGCTGGTTGGACATGCCGCCCGACCGCCTGCCGGGCGACGATCACATGCCGCGGTTCCAGTCGCCCGTGTCGGGCGCCTCCCAGCGAATGGCGGTCTCGCCGGGACGCGAGGCAGATGGTTACTTCCACATGCCGGTCGGCCAGAGCGGTCACCCGCTCTCACCCCACTACCGCGACGCCCACGATGCTTGGGTGGGGGGCAAACCCACCCCGTTCCTCCCGGGCCCCGCGATTCACCATATCGTCCTCGAGCCCACCCCCTGAGCTCGCGCCTCGAGCCCTCCCGCTCGCCCTACTCTGTCAGACCGCTGAAAGTGGTGCGGCCCCCCGTCCGCCTGGCAAACCGTTAAGGCGGCCAGCCTCCAGGGCTCGGGCAGGGCTCGTGCGTCAGCCGCCGCAATTTGTTCGGTTTGCCAGGCGGACGGGGGGCCGCACCACGCACAAACTGAAAAGTAGGGATGGGGCCGGCGGGCCACCTACCCGCGGTAGTTGCCGAACTGCAGCTCGATGCCGAAGTCCTCCTCGCGGAGGAGCTGCATGACGGTCTGGAGGTCGTTCTTCGAGGCGGAGGAGATCCGCAGCTGGTCTCCCTGGATGGCGGTCTGGACCTTCCTCAGCTTCCGATCCTTCAGGAACTTCACGATGGCGCGGGAGGTATCGGTCGGAATGCCCTGCTGCAGAGTCACGAGCCGTCGCACCGTGCTGTTCGCCGCGAGCTCGACCTCGCCCAGCGTGAGGTTCTTCGTCGGCACGCCCCGGCGCACGAGCTTCGTCTGCACGACGTCCCAGAGGGACTGCATCTTGAACTCGTCGTCGGCCACCAGCGTGAGCGAGCCGCTGGCCCGATCGTACTCGATGCTTGCGCGCGAGCCCTTGAAATCGTAGCGCTGGCCGATCTCCTTGCGTGCCTGGTTGATCGCGTTGTCGACCTCCTGGAGGTCCACGGTCGAGGTGACATCGAATGACGCCTGTGCAGCCATAGGCGTATGTTACAACGTCACGCCGGCGCGCAAGTCGCAAGGCCGCGAGGCGCCCTGCCCCCCAAGCCCTTGTCACGCGGCCGCGGCCTCTGCTACCCTGGGAATAGGCAATTGGTAGGGTGGTCCCAGAGACCGAGTACAGCACCAGCGGTCCTGCGATGGCCGCGGCGTGCGTGACCACCCGAGCGATCTCTCTTACATCATCGGCAGGCGGGACGTCGTGAACGCCACTGTCCCACCTGCTGGTCCTTCGATCCCGCGGCGGTGGGCTGGCCGAAGCGGCCCACCCGGAGCCAGCGCCCGCTCCACGTCGTGAGGGAGACGGCCGCGTCGGCTCGTCCCGAGGACCACGAGGTGGAGGACCGAACGGTCGCAGTCACGCGTGAGCCCACCGGACGCGGGGCCCACGCGAAGGAGGCACGACATGGCCAACCGAGCCCGACCCACGCTGCAGAAGCGCCAGCGAGAGCGTGAGCGCCAGCAGCGGCAGAAGGACAAGGAAGCTCGCCGCGACGACGCCAAGACGCGTCGCGAAAACGCTCCACCGCGAACCGGGCATGAGGATCCCGACATCGCCGGCATCGTCCCGGGCCCTCAGCCCCTGCCGGAAGAGCTCCAAGGTTGGGAGGAGTGGGAGCCGGACGCCTAGCGTAGCTATTGCCAAGCTAGCAGCGCCTCCGCCCCCGGCGTCAGCCCGTGTTCCGCATCCCCGCGGCCACCCCGTTCACCGTCATCATCAACGCCCTCCGCAGTCGCGGATCGGGTGGGGCCACGCGCAGGCGGCGCAGCAGGTCGATCTGGGCCAGGTTGATCGGGTCGACGTAGGGATTCCGCACGTCGATCGAGCGCCGCAGGACCGGGTTGTCCTCGAGCAGCTCGACGTGTCCCGTCACGTCCAACAGGCGTTCGATCGGGGGGGTCAGCCGAACGCGGAGCTCG
>PVBE010066000.1_pt1 | contig 12244 bp, 12 predicted proteins | sample 1631181 | NCBI WGS metagenome assembly PVBE01 (sample SAMN08397723, study PRJNA350692) | Marine metagenome, whole genome shotgun sequencing project. | isolation source: water | place: Pacific Ocean | collected 2012-04 | reverse complement strand
TTGTGCTGGGGGCGATATTTATCGGTCTGGTCCAAAACGGAATGAATCTTGCCCGCATTGAATCCTACCTGCAAACAGTGGTTATCGGCGTTCTGTTGATCGCCGCCGTAGTCGCCGATCAGGCAAGGTTGCGGGTTATGGCAAACATGCAGGACTAACTTAAGCGCGAGTTGGAGAATTCCATGACTGTTAACATGAACTGCGATATGGGCGAAAGTTTCGGTCTTTACCGGATGGGAGAAGACGAAGCGATGATGCCTTTCATCACCGAGGCCAACGTGGCCTGCGGGTTTCACGGTTCCGATCCAAACCATATGCGAAGGACCGTAGAACTGGCCAAACAATACGGGGTCAAGGTCGGGGCTCATTTTTCACTTCCCGACCTGCCCGGTTTCGGTCGCCGCGAGATGAAAATTGATCGCGAGGAAATGGTCAATATCATCACCTATCAGGTAGGTGCCCTGAAGGGATTTCTTGAAATGGCCGGGGTCGAATTAAATCATTTGAAACCTCACGGGGCTCTGTATGGCATGGCTGCGAGGCAGGAACACATCGCCCATGCCGTCGCCGATGTCGGCGAACAATTCAAGGTTCCCGTGTTTGGCCTGGCAGGCACACTGCATGAACAGATTTACAAAGAACACGGCCTGGATTTTGTCGCCGAATTTTTTGCCGATCTTGATTACGACGATAACGGAGGTCTGATTATTACGCGCGAACACGAAGAAATGGCACCCGATGTTGCCGCTTCAAGGTGTGCGCGCGCCGTAAATGAAGGAAAAACGACAAGCGTTAACGGAGCAGACATTTCCGTACGAGCGGAAACTATCTGTGTTCATTCTGATACCCCAAATGCCCTTGAGGTCGCTCGTGCCGTTAAACAGGCTTTGAGCGACAGCATTGCAGCCTGAAGACAAATATAAATCTGACAAAAGGAAGTAACATGGCAAATTCACAGATACTTTCCCCACTTCCCGGTACTTTTTACCGTAGACCGTCACCGGAAGAACCGTCCTACAAGTCCGATGGCGACAGTGTTGCCGAAGGCGACGTTATCGGCCTGATCGAGGTGATGAAATCATTTCATGAGGTCAAGTCTACCGTTTCGGGCACCCTGACTTCATTTCTGGTCGAAAACGAGGATGCAATCCAAGCTGGTCAACCACTTGCCGACATCGAAGGTTAATTATGGCGATTAAAAAACTCCTTATCGCCAACCGGGGCGAGATTGCCGTTCGCATCATTCGTGCCGCGCGGGAGCTAGGTATTAAAACGGTGCAGGCCCACAGTGAAGCGGATGTCGACTCCCTGGCGGTCAAAATGGCTGATGAAGCTGTCAATATCGGTCCGCCGCAGGCTGCGAAATCATACCTGAACGCCGATGCCATTCTCGATGCCGCCGCCAAGTCCGGTGCCGATGCTGTTCATCCGGGATATGGTTTTTTCTCGGAAAATCCTGATTTCGTCGATGCCGTCGAAGGGGCAGGTCTGATTTTTGTCGGACCCAGCGGAGCCACGATCCGGCAAATGGGAGACAAGATCTCTGCCCGTCAGGCCGCTGCCGCAGCTGGCACACCGACGGTTCCTGGAAGCCCCGGTCGCCTGGACGATATGGACGAAGCCCGCAACATAGCCGAGGAAACTGGTTTTCCGGTGATGATCAAGGCCGCTTCTGGCGGTGGTGGACGCGGTATCCGGATTGTCGGGAACATGGATGAGTTCAATACCCAGGCCCCACAGGCCAGCGCAGAGGCCAAGGCAGCCTTCGGCGATGGCGGGCTTTATCTGGAAAAGTTTATCGAACGCTCCCGCCATATCGAGGTGCAGGTCCTTGGTGACGGAGAAAGGGTGATTCATTGTTTTGAGCGTGAATGCTCGTTGCAGCGCCGCCGCCAGAAAGTCTGGGAGGAGGCTCCCGCCACCATATTATCCGAAGAAATTCGCCAGAAACTTTGCACCACCGCCGTCGATCTGGCCGAGTCGGTTCATTACCGGGGGGCTGGAACCGTCGAGTTTATCTATAACGATCAGACCCACGAATTCTATTTCATTGAAATGAACACCCGCATTCAGGTCGAACACCCTGTCAGCGAATTTATCACCGGTATCGATCTGATGAAGGAGATGTTGAGAATTGCCGGTGGTGAAAAGCTGCGCTTCGAGCAGAAGGATATCGTTGTCAGGGGACACGCCATTGAGGCGCGGATCAATGCCGAAGACCCTTCTCAGGATTTCATGCCTTTCCCCGGCGTCATAGACGGACTGACCATGCCCGGTGGCCCCGGCGTGCGTTTCGACGGCATGATTTATTCCGACTACGCGATCCCGCCATTCTACGACTCCCTTCTGGGCAAGTTGATCGTCTGGGACGATGACAGGGCTTCGGCAATTACCCGTCTGGAAAGGGCGCTGAGCGAGTTGGATATCGGCGGAGTCAAGACGACTATCCCCTTGTTTAAGGCCCTGGCCCAGGACAAGGACGTGCAAGAAGGTCGTTTCGATACCAAGTGGCTGGAAAGCTGGCTGGAAAGTAATGCAGAGAATCTAACGTAGATGAGGAGGGCAACTAGCAAATGAAGACACGTTATTCCCATGGGGGCGACGAACATATCTTTGTCGAGATCGACGAGGAAATGTCGCTTGGAGCCTTCTTCAAGAGCCTGTCCATGACGACGACAGTCGCGGAAAGAAAAATCAGCGGGGTTACGGAAATTTGTCCCGCTAACGCCTCTTTTCAGGTCAAGTTTGATCCGGACGTGATTTCGCCTGAAGACATGCTAGCGGAACTGAAAAAAATCGAAGAAGTGGCCGAACATGCTGCCCACAGCATTGATACCCGCATCATTGAGGTTCCGGTATATTATCAGGATCCGTGGACCCACGAGACAGTAATGCGGTTCCGTGAACGTCATCAGGACCCAAATGGTACTGATCTTGAATACGCGGCGCGGATAAACGGGTTTGATTCTGTGGAAGCCTTTATCGAGGCCCATTCGGCATCACCGTGGTTCGTTTCCATGGTCGGTTTTGTCGCAGGTTTGCCGTTCATGTATCAGATGGTCGACCGGGAAAGACAAATCGAAGTTCCAAAGTACTTGCGTCCACGAACAGATACGCCGAAGCTGACGGTCGGATATGGCGGCTGTTTTTCGTGCATATATTCAGTACGCGGGGCGGGCGGGTATCAGATGTTCGGCATCACCCCGATGCCTATTTACGACCCCAATCAGGAAATCAGTTACCTGAAGGATTTTATGGTGTTCTTTAAACCCGGAGACATCGTCAAGTTCAAGCCAATTGATCGCGAAACCTATGACAAGACGGTGGCTGACGTCGAAGCAGGTAATTTTGAACCGGTGGTTAAACTGGTGACATTCTCCCTCGATGATTTCCAAAAGGATATCGACGGATATAACCATCAGATCTTGGAGGCTCTCAATGGGAATTAAAGTAATAGCGCCAGGATTGGCGACAACCGTTCAGGATCTTGGGCGTCCAGGTTACTATCATCTGGGTATTCCCATATCAGGCGGCATGGACCGGTTTTCATTAAGGGCGGCGAACATGCTTGTTGGCAACGACGAAGGTGCGGCCGTACTGGAAGCAGTCTTCCTGGGGCCGGAGCTAGAATTTACTTCCGACGCCGTTGTCGCGGTGACGGGCGCTGATATGCCGCCCAGAATCGATGGCGAAACTTGCGGGACATGGTCATCGTTTCAGGTCAAGTCCGGTCAGGTGCTTTCCTTCGATTTCCTGAAATCCGGCGCCCGCGCCTATATCGCCATATCCGGCGGTGTTGATGTTCCATTGGCTTTGGGCAGCCGTTCGACATATGCCCTTGGCGCCCTGGGTGGCCATGAGGGCAGGCCCCTAGCCGCAGGAGATGAGCTTAGAATCGGCGAGGCAGATCCATCCGCCAAGGCAGGCCATCTTGTCGCTGAGAACCTTCGCCGGTTGCCGGGCGATCCCGCAGAGCTAAGGGTCCTGACAGGATTGTATTGGCACCGGATCACCGATCAATCAGGAAAGAGTTTCTTTGCCGATACCTGGAATGTTGCGCCGGAGGCGGATCGAATCGGTTATCGATACCGTGGCGGACGGTCCCTTGATTTTGTCGAACGTGACGCCCCGTTCGGTGCCGGTTCCGATCCATCCAATATTGTCGATGGCTGTTATCCCTACGGTTCGATCCAGGTTCCCGGGGGCACCGAGCCCATCGTCCTGCACCGCGATGCTGTTTCCGGCGGCGGTTACTTCATGCTCGGAACCGTGATTTCGGCAGATATGGACCTAATCGGCCAGCTGCAACCTCATACCCCGTCGCGGTTTGTCGAGGTGGATATGGAAGGTGCCCACAGCGCACGACACGACCGTCGTGACCTTTTGAACAAAATACGAGCCTCGCTCGATTAACAGGAGACCAATATACGGCATCGTGGAGTGGTTCAACCGGACGCTCAGGGAACAGGTCGTTCATGGTCGTGTCTATCGAAACATCGACGAACTTCGAGGGGCTGTCTGAAAATTCGTCAAGCACCAATGGATGGTCGAAAAGAACGGCTTCCTGAGCCCAGGTCAGGCCGGGAGAAGTGGTATGCTGCATTGACAGTCAGAGACGCAGCATGACAAAGTTGTGTCTAAGAAACTGGGTGCGGCACAGAAATTGTTCTCGTTCCAAGCGTATGGCAAGAAGACCCCGTTTTTCCTTATTTTTTGAAAGGATGCCGATGTGAACGAAGGAACGTATGCCGGTGATTTGTCGCCCAGGCAGGCCTGGGACATGATGGTCGAAAATCCCAGGGCGGCGCTGCTGGATGTGCGGACCCCGGCCGAATGGTCCTATGTGGGACTGCCGGATTTGAGCACGCTTGGGCGGCAACCGGTGTTGGTGCCGTGGCTGGAGTTCCCATCAATGAATCTCAATCCTGATTTTTTAAAGCAGGTTTCCGATGCCGACATCGATCCCAAACAAGGCCTTTTAATCATCTGCCGTTCCGGCGTGCGCTCCAAATCCGCCGCCGTTGTTTTGACCGGGGCTGGTTATTCAACCTGTTACAACGTCGCTCACGGGTTCGAAGGCGACAAGGATCCAGCCGGCCATCGCGGCACCGTCAACGGCTGGAAGGTCGATGGTCTTCCTTGGGGGCAGGGTTAGAGGGTATTCATTACGATACGCTCTTAGGCAGAAAATAATGAAACTGGCAGGGCAATCGCATTTCAATTTTGTGCCAATAGCTTATACCAGTGGGTGATGTGTCTGACTTATTTTCCGTCTTCCCAACGGTCGATAACCCTGAAATCAATGAGACAACCAGATTCGGATGATTATTTATGGATAGAGCAATAGCGTTGCGTGATGATTACGATGGGGCCTTCTTCATTTTCTATAGCTCATATCCCGCAGTTCTCCGTAGATATGTTTGGCACTGGTTTGCCTGTAACTTATTGATTTTACACAATATCCATGTTTCAAAATGAAAAGTTAATTCCCACAGACGAAAAACTGTCATAAAACGGTGCCGGTTTTGAAATCGTGGGCGATTCGCTCGCCCTGCCCGGAAAGTTAGAATTAAAAAAATGATTAGAAAGCTGTTTGGAACCGACGGCATTCGCGGCATCGCCAATACGGAACCGATGACGGCCGAAACGGCGCTGAAAGTCGGCATGGCGGCCGCGGCCCATTTCACCCGTGGGGATTATCGCCACAGAGTCGTTATAGGCAAGGATACACGCCTGTCTGGTTACATGATTGAACCGGCGCTGACGTCGGGATTTATCTCCATGGGCATGGACGTGATATTGGTCGGTCCCATGCCGACGCCCGCCGTGGCCATGTTGACACGGTCCCTGCGCGCCGATCTGGGCGTGATGATTTCAGCCTCGCACAATCCTTTCGGGGACAATGGCATCAAGTTGTTCGGACCCGATGGCTACAAGCTTTCTGACGCCGCCGAATCCGAAATTGAAGAACGCATGGATAATCATCTTGATCGGGGTCTTGCGCACCCAGGCAGGCTTGGCCGGGCCATGCGCCTGTATGACGCCCGGGGACGTTATACCGAACACGTAAAACGCACCTTCCCCAAGGGGCAAACCCTGGATGGCCTGAAAATCGTTGTCGATTGCGCCAACGGCGCAGCCTACAAGGTGGCACCCGAAGTCCTTTGGGAACTGGGGGCCGAAGTCGTTCCCGTTGGTGTCGACCCGGATGGCTTCAATATCAATCAGGATTGTGGATCAACCCATACCGACACCATGCGCGAAGCCGTCGTGGCTCATAGTGCGGATATTGGCATTGCCCTGGATGGCGACGCTGATCGGGTGCTGATATCCGACGAAAAAGGCGAGTTGCTGGATGGTGATCAGTTGATGGCCCTGGTCGCCCAGAACTGGTCTCAGGCCGACCGATTGCAGGGTGGTGGCATCGTCGCCACAGTAATGTCGAACCTGGGTCTTGAAAACTACCTGACGGGTATAGGGCTGGAATTGATCCGCACCCAGGTTGGTGATCGTTATGTGGTCGAACACATGCGCCGGCATGGCTTCAACATCGGCGGCGAACAGTCGGGGCACATCGTTCTTGGCGACTACGGATCTACCGGAGACGGACTGGTCGCCGCCCTTCAGGTACTGTCGGTAGCCGCTGGTGCCAAGGACCCGGTCAGCGAAGCCTGCCGTCCCTTCGAGCCGTTGCCCCAGCTTTTGAAAAATGTCTCCTATAATGGCGGGCAACCGCTGGATGACGATACCGTTAAAAAATCCATTGCCGCTGGCGAAAAAAAACTGTCCGGCAAGGGCCGTCTACTGATACGAAAATCCGGTACCGAACCACTGATACGGGTTATGGCCGAAGGCGAAGACGAAACCCTGATTGGCGCCGTGGTCGGCGATATCGTTAACGCCGTCGAACGGGCCGCAGGGTAGAAAAATCATGCAGGGCAGAGTATTGATTATTGCCGGTTCCGATTCCGGTGGTGGCGCCGGCATTCAGGCCGATATCAAGACGGTGACGGCGCTGGGTGGTTTCGCCATGACGGCGCTCAGCGCCCTTACCGCCCAGAACACTCAAGGCGTCACGGCTATTCACGAGGTGCCAACGGATTTCATTGCCGAACAAATGCGCGTCGTGCTTGGCGACCTTGGGGCCGACGCGGTTAAAACCGGCATGTTGCATTCATCCGCAGTGATCGACACTGTTTCACAGATCCTGAAAACCTGTGACGCGCCCATCGTTGTGGACCCGGTGATGGTCGCCAAGGGCGGCGCGACCCTGTTGCAGCAGGAAGCCGTCGTCGCCATGAAAAGCCAATTGATTCCAATGGCGCATGTCCTGACCCCAAATGTTCCCGAGGCCGAAGCCCTCACCGGTACAACGATTGTCGACAGGAAAACCGCGGAATACGCCGCCAGGGTGCTTTCCAATATGGGACCGAAATCAGTCTTGATGAAGGGTGGGCATATGACGGGCGGGGCTGAAATTGATACTGTGACAGACCTGTTATTCGAAGACGGCCAGCTTGTCGAAACCTTCACATCGCCCAGATTGGATACCCGCCATACCCACGGAACCGGCTGCACATTGGCCTCTGCTATTTCCATCGGGCTGGCGCAGGAAATGAGCATTCGCGATAGCGTCGAACGGGCGCGGGCCTACGTGTGGCAGGCGATCAACACCGCTCCCGGATACGGCCAGGGCCACGGGCCTCTCAACCACGGCCATACATTTTAGGGTCCGTCACATTGATTTCAGGCCGTCAAGCTCGTTCGGGTTTTCGGCGTGTTTTCAAGACCTTGACGATCCCCGTATTGGTAATGTCGGGCGTCATGAGCTGCCCGAAATTTTGATAATTTTGGGTGCCCATTGCGAATATCAGGGCTTATGCAGGGGCCTCGGTATATTTCTCTGGTGAACTCCCGAACCCCTGAGTGCTAGACTGCCCTTCAGATAGTTCTATGCGAAGGAACGGGAATTCATGAGTTACGTCTTTTTTGTTAATTGGTCTTTTCGGCTGACGCTTATCTTCGCTGGCTTTACCGTGCTGGCGATTGTTCTGCAGCCGGTGGCTAATGCGGCCCAAAAAGTCATTCCGGAATCCCGCGGACAGGTTGAATTTTCCTACGCCCCGCTGGTCGCCAAGGCGTCGCCTGCCGTCGTAAATATCTATACTCGAAAGGTGGTCCGCAGCCGTCAGATATCCCCCTTGTTCAATGATCCGTTTTTTCAGCGTTTTTTCGGGCAGGTGCCAGGCCTTTCACAGGGGCGCAAACGGGTGCAAAATTCCCTTGGTTCTGGTGTTATCGTCAATGCCGATGGTCTGATCGTCACCAACAATCATGTCATAGAAGGCGCCGATGAAATCACTGTCGGCCTGACCGACCGGCGCGAGTTCGAGGCTGAAATCGTCGGCACTGATGAAAAGACGGACCTGGCTCTGCTGCGGGTGAAGTCGCAGGGTGAGGCTTTGCCGTTTTTACAGTTTCGCGATTCTGATGAACTCGAAGTTGGCGATATAGTTCTGGCCATTGGCAACCCGTTCGGCGTCGGTCAGACTGTAACCAGCGGAATCGTTTCGGCGCTGGCGCGTACACAAGTCGGCGTTTCCGACTACGCTTCGTTTATACAGACCGACGCCGCCATCAATCCCGGCAATTCGGGCGGTGCGCTGATCGGCATGGATGGCAGACTGGTCGGCATCAATACGGCCATCTTTTCAAAAAGCGGCGGCTCTCATGGCATTGGCTTCGCGATCCCTTCAAATATGGTTCGCGCCGTCGTGGCTGGTACCGTCAAGGGTGGCAGGCTGCTCAGGGCATGGCTTGGGGCATCGGGTCAGGCCGTGACGCAGGACATTGCCTCGACCCTGAACATGGGGCGCCCGGCGGGTGTCCTGATCAAAAAGGTTCACCAAAAGAGCCCCGCTTCCCAGGCTGGCCTGAAGGCGGGAGACGTCATTCTGCGGGTCAATGGCAACGAGGTCGATGAACCCAAGGCGCTGAGTTATCGGATCGCAACCCTGATAATTGGGGAGCAGGCGGAACTGACGGTTTTGAGCCGCGGCGTACAGAAAACGCTCATGCTCAATTTACTGCTGCCGCCCGAAGAACCGGTGCGAGACTTGAGAGAATTGAAGGGTCAGCACCCTTTGTCTGGAGTCGTCGTCGCGAACATGTCTCCGGCTCTGGCAGATGAGCTTGGTATCGAAGCTTTCGAAGATGGCGTTTACATTCTGCACCTGGAAGGGCGGGGGTACGCGTCACGACGCATGGGGCTGAGAGCCGGTGATAAGATTATCGCCATCAACCGTGACGAGATTGACACCACCCAGACCCTGGAACGGGTGATGGAAAAAGGAGTCGACAGTTGGGCGATCAGCATTAAGCGAGGCGGCAAGCTTTTGAAGCTGGTAGTGGATTGGTGAATACGCTTTTTGAATCACAGGCCCCGCGCCCTCTGGCGGATCGTCTTCGCCCCCGCAACCTGGACGAGGTTGTCGGCCAGGATCACTTGCTTGGGGCGGATAAACCCATCGGTCGAATGCGCACGGCAGGGACCATGACATCAATCGTTCTGTGGGGGCCTCCGGGGACCGGCAAGACAACGATCGCGCGCCTTCTGGCCGAACACACGGATTTGCATTTTGAGCCCCTGTCAGCCGTATTTTCGGGCGTAGCGGACCTGCGCAAGGTGTTTGAAGCGGCGAAGGGCCGCCGGGCCGGAGGGCAGGGCACCTTGTTGTTTATTGATGAAGTTCATCGTTTCAACCGCGCCCAACAGGACGGGTTCCTGCCTTATGTGGAGGACGGCACGGTCATTCTGGTCGGAGCGACCACGGAAAACCCATCGTTCGAACTGAACGGGGCGCTGTTATCACGCTGTCAGGTTTTGGTGCTTAACCGCCTGGACGATTCAGCCCTTGAACAACTGTTGAGACGGGCTGAGTCCGAGGAAGGAAAAAAGCTACCCCTGGATAAGGACGCGCGCGCCTCCCTTCGCGCCCTGGCGGATGGCGATGGACGCTATTTGCTGAACATGACTGAGGCCCTGTTTGCCCTGCCTGCGAGTGATGATTTGGACACCGCTGCGTTAACTGACGCCGTTCAGCGTCGTATGCCGCTATACGATAAGTCACAGGAAGGCCATTACAACCTGATCAGCGCCCTGCATAAATCTTTGCGTGGGTCAGATACGGACGCCGCCCTGTACTGGTTCGCCCGCATGATCGCGGGCGGTGAAGATCCACATTATATTGCCCGGCGCATGTTGCGTTTTGCAGTAGAAGACATTGGCCTTGCCGACCCTCAGGCCATGATTCAGGCTAACACCGCCTGGCAGGCATACGAGCGACTGGGATCGCCGGAAGGTGAGTTGGCGCTGGTGCAGTGCGTCATCTATCTGGCGACGGCGCCTAAATCAAATGCGGCTTACCAGGCGGAAAAAGCCTCCAGACGGGCCGCCAGGGAAACCGGCTCACTGAACCCGCCCATGCATATCCTGAACGCGCCGACAAAGATGATGAAGGAACTGGGCTACGGCGATGGCTACACCTATGATCACGACGCTGAAGACGGGTTTTCCGGGCAGAACTATTTTCCCGATGACATGCCCCGTCGAAGGTTCTATCGCCCAAAGGAAAGGGGCTTTGAACGTGATATTCAAAAGCGCCTTGAGTATTGGGGCAAGCTTCGCGACAAGAAGGCCGGAGAACAACCATAGTATGAGCGCCAGTATGCTTTTATCAGTCGCCTTCGGTGGCGCCCTGGGGGCCGTTTTTCGCTATGTGCTGATGAGCGGCATCGGGCACTTTATTCATGCCGGTTTCCCCCTGGCGACTCTGTTCGTCAATGTGCTCGGATCGTTCGCTCTTGGCTCCCTAATTGAAATCATGGCGCTTAGCTGGTCGCCGGGGCAGGAAATGAAGAACTTTCTCGTTATCGGCGTCCTGGGGGCATTCACTACTTTTTCGACATTTTCGCAGGATGTGATTTTCCTGATCGAACGTGGTCAGATGATGTCGGCGGGCCTGTACATCGCCCTGTCCGTGGTTCTGTCCATCGCGGGATTATTCGCCGGATTGGCGCTGTTCAGGCAAGTGCTGACATGAGCGGCGTCACCACCATCGAAGTTACCGATGACGAAGCTGATCTGCGGCTGGACCGCTGGTTTAAACGTCATTACCCAGGATTGCCGCATGTTCAGTTGCAAAAACTGTTGCGTAAGGGGCATGTGCGTGTCAATGGCAAGCGGGCAAAGGCCAATACGCGGCTTGAAGCCGCTCAAAGCATTCGCGTTCCACCGATGAAGGAAGGCGCGACGCAAGACCGATCAGTCAAATCTTCCAGACCGGTGCAGTTCTCGGACGAGGAAATTGCAGAATTGCGTGAACGTGTATTGCATATGGACGAAGATGTCATTGCTTTGAACAAGCCTCCCGGTCTGGCCGTTCAGGGCGGCACAGGCATCAGGAAAAGCATTGACGGGATGCTTGGCGTCTTAAAATTTGACAACAGCGAAAGACCCAAGCTGGTCCATCGCCTGGACAAGGATACGTCGGGAATATTGTTGTTGGGCCGTACGCCCGGGGCGGCGGCAAAATTGACCGAGGCTTTTCGATCAAAAACAGCCCACAAGGTGTACTGGGCGATTGTCGTCGGCTCGCCAGAACTGGCGGCGGGACGGATCGATCTGGCTTTATCCAAGATACCGGGACAAAAGGGCGAGCGCATGGTTCCCGATCCGGAAAAAGGTAAGCGGGCGGTAACTTTTTACAGGACAATCGAAAAAGCCGGTCGCAGGGCGACATGGTTGTCTCTTGAACCGTTGACGGGACGTACCCATCAATTGCGTGTGCACATGGAAGCCCTTGGTACGCCAATTCTGGGGGACGGCAAGTATGGCGGTCAGGAGTCATTCCTGCAGGGGCCGGGGTTAAGCCGGAAAATGCATCTGCATGCCCGCGCCATTCGAATTCCTCATCCTGGTGGGAACTTGATAGAAGTCATGGCTCCCCTGCCTTCCCATATGCAAAGTACCTGGAAGTTTTTCGGGTTCGACGAAAGTTCTCAGGACGACCCCTTCTACTTTCCCGAAGGGGAAGAATTTCCGTAAAGTTGAAACCCGGATAGCGAGCTTTCGCTTATTGATGTAGTGAAACCTCTGCATAAGTCTCCCATACGGCGTTATGATTTGCTCTATTTAGCTTATGAGAAAATCCTTTAAAACCCAGTCAGACGGGCCGCCCGGGTT
>PVBE010562807.1_pt1 | contig 12245 bp, 9 predicted proteins | sample 1631181 | NCBI WGS metagenome assembly PVBE01 (sample SAMN08397723, study PRJNA350692) | Marine metagenome, whole genome shotgun sequencing project. | isolation source: water | place: Pacific Ocean | collected 2012-04 | reverse complement strand
GGTCCCCATACTCGCTGTATCGAATGACTTTCATCGTAATCGCCAGTCGATTCCCCACATCGATTCGAGTCCTTTGCACCGCAACAGCCGCTTCGAACCCGTGATGAAAAAACCGCGCGACGGCTCCGAGGAGCTTGGCCGCGCGGCAGCAATAAACGAATGTTGCTCTAGTTCTTCAGCGTAACCGTCTCGTAGCTGAATCGCTGGATTGTGTTGCTGAAGTTCTCAATCCGGCTACTCAATCCGGTCATATCGACCAGTTCGACGAAAAACAGGTTCGGTGCGTTCTCATGGCCAAGCGCCATAAGCTCCTGAACGAGCTCGCGCTGTTTCTCAACGTCGAATTCCCGGAAAGCCCTATCAAGAAGCTCAGCCTCATCGTCGTCACAGTGCGAGGGATCGGGTTTTTGGCAACTCAGATTCGGATATGCATCGAACGGAATGGCGTTGTAGTTGTGACACGAGTTTTGGAAGATGTCCGAGAAACCCATGCCGCCTTCCGGTCCCTTCTTCTTGGCAAACCAGAAGTCCAGCCATTCTGCGAACTGGATATTCGTAAGATTGACGCGAATCCCCACGGCATTCAGTTGCTGGGCGGCGAACTGGTAGATTTCGCCATCCGCCGGGAACGCACCCGGAATCACCATCGCCTCGGTATCGAATCCGTCGGCATAACCCGCTTCGGCCAGCAGCGACCTGGCTTTCGCCGGATCGTAGGGATAGGGCTTGACGTCGGGATTGTAGCCGAACGTGAACCGCGTCGCACATTGTCCGCCGGGAACGGTGATGCCGCCCAACAGTTCTTTCGCGATGGCCTCGCGGTCGATCGCATAGTTTGCGGCCTGGCGCACGCGCTTGTCGCGGAACGGGCTGTTCTTGCGCACCGACATGAAACGCCAACCCATGACCGAGGGTCTTGTGGCAACGTCGACGCGATGGCCACCCGACTCGAGCTGGGCGATAGCATCCATTGGCACGTTTTGCGAGATATCGATTTCCCCCGAGAGGATCGAAGTCACGCGGGTTGCCGCTTCGGCCAGTTCGAGGACCTGGAGGCGTTGCACCTTGGCCGGACGCCAGGCGCCGGGAAAGGCCTCGTAGTTGACTTCACCCGGCCCGAAATTGACGGCCTTGAACGGACCGGTTCCGATCGGCGCTTTGTTGAATCCCGCAACCCCGAGATCGTCGCGCGTTTCGGTGTCGGGCATCCAGAAGCTCGCCATCTGGCGCGGCAACGCCGGATTGGGCACTTCTGTGGTAATTTCCACCGTCAGATCATCGATGGCGCGGGCGTTGTTCATTCTCGCCTGCGTGTTGTTTGAGGAGTAGGCAACCGTGCCCTTCACCTCTTCGCTGTTGACGAGGTGATTGATTTGGCCGGCCACGAACGCGGCCGTGAACGGCTTGCCGTTCTGGAATTTTACGCCCGGGCGCAGCGTGAAACGCCACGTCGTATCGTCGAGGTTCTTCCAACCGGTTGCTAGAAGTCCCGAAACGTCTCCGGTCGGGCTGACCATGGTAAGGGTCTCGTAGATCGGCCACAGAACGTACACGTTGGGCGAAACCGTTCCCTGTTCAGGCCGGCCGAACGATGGCGGAATGACTCCTGCGGCAACACGAATCGTATCGTCCTGCATCTGCGACCACGCCGTTCCCGCCGGTAGGAGCAGGCCCACTAACGCCGCTGCCCCCACAAGGTTCCGCATCAATCCGCCGCCTCGACGGCTCACGTCTATTATTGAACCAAGCATGTTGTGCCCTCCTCCTGTTGTATTACCCCCCAGGGTCCCTAGTTAGGAGTCCATTCATTGAGGCTGAAAGTCTGCCAATGGATCCTCCGCGTTTCCAACGATCATAGCACAAACGGCCTCACGCCTCGCGCATTGGCAAACCGAATCGTACTCGACAATACGAACAGCGGCCCGCACAGCAGCGCGAGGTTCGCGCCCCGCCTGGCCGGCAGGTGCCGGACCAGACGGGCTCGCGTCGTCACCACATCAACACTTGTACAATCTCGACCCTTTTTGTCGCCACGGGGCGGGGGCCGGCACAATCGAGGCTTCGGAGGCTGAACGACGGCTCCGTCGCCACACGCATCTTCAATCGTCGAGCGGCGGGATGCCCGTCGGCAGGCGGCCTTCGTGGACGTGAATCACCAGCCACCCGGCGTCAGGAAAACGCCGCAGAACGCAGGTCGTGCGGCCCTCGCCCGAGGCGGGATTGGGCGGTTCATAATTGAATTTCGTATTGAAGCGTACGATGGCGGCGTCGCCCCAGACATCGGTGACATAATTGAACATCGAATGGGTGAGCTTTCCGCGCTTCGCCGACTGCTCGAAATCGCCATCGACGTATTTGCGTTTTTCCGCCGAGTTGCGCACGAGATCGGGTTCGAAAACATCCCAAATCGTGCAGTCCGGATGAAGGCAGGCCTCCATGCCCTCGGGGTCCTGATTGAGAAAACACTCCCAGATTCGATTGACCACCGCCTCGACGGCTGCCACCTCTTTAGAATCGTTTTCTTTTTCGGTCATCGCGCCCTCCACTGCACGGGACCCTACAAGGTCCCGAAGACTCCTCAAATAGGGGCGACAGGCCGGCCCGGTCGCGCTTCGCGGCTTTGAGCATCCCCCGCGTCGAATCCGTGGGGCGCCCATGCCGAGAGGATACTAGCGCTGGCGGCAATGCAGGGGACGGCACGCCTACCGACGCCGGACCGATGATCGACAAGTTCGAGCTTTAGGAATACAGATTCAGGCGGGAGCTACTCGGACGAAGTCGGAGTCGCCGTGTCGCCGGTACTATCAAACGCAGAGAGCAAAGCATTCTACGACCGATTTGGCGCCCGCCAGGACCGGCAGAGTTTTTACGAAGACCGCGCCCTCGACGATCTTGTGGCCCACGCCGATCTCGCCACGGCAAAACATGTTTTCGAGTTCGGTTGCGGGACCGGGCGACTGGCCGCGCGTCTGTTCGAAGAGTGCCTGGGACCGCGCGCAAGTCCTTCGGAGCGACGGATCGGTCCGGCTGGAGGCGCCCGACGGGGCCTACGACCGTTTCGTCAGCGCCTATGTCCTCGATCTTCTGAGCGAAGACGACATCACCCTTCTGATCGGCGAAGCCCGCCGCGTGCTTGGCACGGAGGGACGCCTTTGCCTCGCCAACCTCACCTGGGGCGACACTCTTTTCTCAAAGGCGGTGTCCTGGGTTTGGCAGCAGTTTTACGCCGTCCGGCCGGCCTGGGTCGGCGGTTGCCGGCCGATTCACCTGGCAGATTTCCTGCCGAAGGACTCCTGGGAGTTGCTCCATCACCGCAGGCTCCGCAGCTATGGGATCACATCGGAAGTTGCGATCGCCCGGCCACGGCAAGCACCAAACCTGTAGCCGACAGATGCCGCATGGGCGTCAATGCGCGCGCCAACAGCCTCCAGGAATGATTGACCCCGGGCTCACGCCTGCACGAGTTGTTGCAGGGCGCCCGAACCCGGGTTGCGCACGATCATCGTGTGGATCATCCCGAGGCCGGGGCTCTCGATGTCCATACGCGGCGTATAGACTTCGGCCCCCAGGCCCACGCAATCCCGTTCGGCTGCATCCATGTCGGGCACGAGAAAGGTTTGCGCGAGATAGCCGATGTTGGGCGCAACGGCATCGGGCGTGAGGTCGGGAACCTCATAGTTGAGGGGCTCGGACGTGGCGATCTTGCCGAACATGTGGTTGCCCTGCATGAAGGTGACGCGGGTGCGCCCGCCTTCTGGAACGCGCTGGAATTTGCGGTAGTTCTCCGAGTCGAGCACCTGATTGATGTGGACGCCCATGTGCAAAACGGTTTCATAGAAGGCGCGCCCCTCCGAAACCGATCTCATGCAATGCGCCGAGGTGACGACGGGCGTGAATCCGGCCGGCGTGCGGCCAAACGACTCGACGTAGGCGCGCATCTTGCCGATGCGGGTCTCGGGGTCGTCGCTCGCGAGCTCGACCCAATTGATGAGAACGCCGTCGGGCCCCTCGAATACAACTTCGATAGGTGTCCCGACATTGTCGGTGAATTCATGGGCAACGGGATCGGACCAGAACTCGTAGCCGAGAGCGCGAAATTTCTCCGTCTCGGCAAAGATGTCGCTTGTGTAGAAGTTTAGATTGATCAGGCCGTAGGCGCGGGGCGGCTTGTCGGCGCGCACGATCTTGCGTTCGGGCGCATCGAAGGCGAGCAACAGTATGCGCCCGACCGGGTCCGGGTCCGCATGCAGGAACACCGCCTCGGCGCCGGCACCCGCGGGCAGGTGCCAGAGCCGCTCGAAGTCCGGCCCCGACCAGGTGACGGGATCGCTCGCCGTCAGACCCGTGAGATCGCGATAGAAGTGGAGCGAAGTCTCCATATCGGCAACGCCGAGGACGGCAACGCTGAGGGGGCAGCCATCGCGGGCAACGATGTCCGTGGTCATGGTCTTTCTCCCGGCGTGCGTGGTGATTCGAAACGGTGGAAGGCGGGCATCGTTCTATCCCTCCAAATCGCCGGCCGGCGCGAGCCGGCGCGCGTGAACATCCTAGCGCCAGCCAAGATTTCCCGGATTCATTCGCCGGTCCGGATCGAGCGCATCCTTGATCGAAGTCAGGACGGCGTATGTCTCCGGCTCGAGCGCACCGGCCAGATCGTAGAACTTGCCGATTTGCGCCGAGACGGCACCCAGTTCGAAAAACATGTCGCGGATCTCGGCCCTCAGTTTCATCACCGTCGCGCGCGCCGCCGGATTGGCCGGATTGCCGGCGAACTTTGCGTACTTCTTGGGATCGAGGTAATGGGCGTGAAACGGCCCCACCTCGTCGATCCAATAGAACATCGGCTCGATCAGCCAGTAGGTTCCGCTGGTCGAGGTTATAAAGGAATGCTGGATTTCGTGCTCATCGAGCTCGGCGGCACACTTGGTGAAAAATTCGTCGACGGCCGCCACCGCCTCGCGCGCGCGCGACATCGGGAAGATGCCGTGAACCGGCACCCAGCGTTCTCCCTCCAGACCGAGAAAGCCGCGGATCGAAAAGGGTTTGGCGCGGAGCGCAATGGGCAGTGTGGGCTCGATCTCGATGCCGTGATTCGCCGTGCACGCCTCCTGCGCCAGTGCAAGCGCCCGATCGGCAGCGGTCTGATCGAATTCTTCGACCGTCAAATGCAACGACCAGTCGATATCGTCGAGCGCATCACGGCCCACCGCGACGAGTTTCGCAGCATCCTTCAGGCCGCGCAGGACCGTACCCGAACCCGTCGCCACGTCGCGCAGCATGGCCACGCCTTCGCTCAGATCGACCTTGGTCACCGTCCGGTTCTTCAACGGGTCCATGCCGAAGCATTTCACGGTCAGGCCGAGGCGCGCGACATCCACAATCGCCGTCGCCATATCGGCCAGCGAACCGAAGGCGAACGAGGCGAAACCGACACCCTCGGGAATACGCTCTATTCTGAGCGTCAGTTTCGTCTTGACCCCGAAGGCCCCGGCATCGCCCAGGAACAGGCCGGTCAGATCGGGTCCGTAGTTGCGGTAGAAAGGCGACGTCGCGCGCCGCATCGCCGACGACCCGGTCCTGATGATGCGGCCATCGGCGAGAACCACTTCGAGACCGAGGATCGAGTCCATGCTGCCGGGCACATTTTGCGAGGCGGCACCGCCAACGGTTGAGAAATTTCCCGAGATCGGGCCCGCCATAACTGTGCGCAACCCAAGTGGCTTGAGGGTGTCGGCAACCTCTTTCCAAGTGCAGCCGGATCCGAGCGTGACGTAGCGGTCGTCCTCGTTGACCTCTTCGATCCGGTTGAGGCGTCCGAGATCGAGCAGTACCGTGCCCCCACCCTCGGGCACATAGCCCCGGGAATAGGAAAGACCGCCGCCGCGGGGCGCCAATTTAAGGCCGAGTTCGCCTGCGCGGCGGACCGCACCCGCGAGTTCGTCCGCGCTCGCCGGCCGGACGACCAGCTCGACGAGCGGCGCCTCCCACTGAACGACATCCTGCGAATAAAGGGCGCGTTCCATTTCTTCGGAGAGGACATGGGCGGCGCCGACGATGGCGGCAAACTGGGACGCCAGGTGTTCGGTGCCGGATTTGGTTTCGGATTTGTCGGCGAGGGTCATTTTCAATTCCCGATTTGTGCGAGGAATTCGATCAACTGCGGCGCCGCGGTCCCCGGTGAAGGCGAAACCGCCGCCGCCTCGATCCCGAGCAGGCGCGCACCGGTGTCGAGACAGGGCGCGAACACGTCGGCGGGGCTGGCGCCGATCCAGACCGGCCGGCGGATCTCGGCGAGGCGCTCGCGAAGCGGATAACCAAAGGCCGCATCCCAGGACGGTTTGTAGGAACCGGGATGCTTGATCAATTCGACCACCTGTTCGTGCAGCGCCTCCGGCGTGACAACCGGCTCGACAAAGCGCGACGCCGCCATCGTTTGTTCGTACCACGGATAGAACAATTGCTGATCGCGGAGCTGATGCCAGAGGGACGTGAGGTGATGGCCGTCCCATACCGGGTCGGCGGCGAGCGCCCAGTGCGGCGCCATCGCCTGGCGTTCCCGCTCGCTCAGGATCATGGGCCCTTCGAGCATCAACGAGGCGGCACGGTCCGGCGCCGTTCGCGCGAGCTCGACGGCCACCGATCCCCCCGCATTGCGTCCGTAAAGGTGCGCGCGGTCGATGCCCCGTGCTGCGAGCGCCCTGTTCAACACCCCGGCATACGCCTCGATACTGTGGCTGTCCGCAGGATCGGAATCACCGTGGCCCGGAAGATCGAAGGCGACAATGTGTTTCGATTTCCCGAGATCGCGCATGAGCGGCTCGAGAAGCCTGGACGAACCCGGCATCTGGGGAATCAGAACGACCGGAACGCCGCCGTGAGCGGCTCCGAATTCACGGGCTGCAAGTTGAACGCCATCGACGTCCAGGAAATCCGTCGTCACCCGCCCGGCGATGTCCGCCGATGCCGGTGGTGGCGGTGGTGCAGCCCGCGCCGGGTATTGGCGGAACAGTTCGAGTTCCTGCATCGCCGCATCGATCTTGTCGCGCGGGAACTCCTTGGTCCAGGCGCCTTCGGGCATGTCATCGATGACGCGGAAGAGCAAATCGCCCGGCCGCGCGCCGAAGCAGACCGGCACGTTGCCCGCCATGATCGCCTCGATCGCCGGCAGGCCCTCGTGGAGGAATGCCGCCCGATAGGGCGCGAGATAGCCGTTGCCGGCGACGAGAATATCTTTGACGCCACGATGCAAAAAGGCGAGGTCGGGCACGTCCTGATCGGCGCGGTTGGCGCCACTGTGCTTGTACCAGGGCCAGAATACGTGCTGCTCGCGATAGCGAAACCACCACCACAACAAATGGGAGCCGGTCCAGTCGGGCACCACCTCGCTCAGATAGTCATCGAGATAGGCGTCCCTCACCGACGGCGAAAAGACCGGAAATCCGTCGGCGACGACAAGCGTGGCGCGATCCGGGAAACGCCGGACGAACTCGACCGCAATCGAGGCACCGGTATGTCGGCCATAAAGGGCGCAGTGCTCGACCCCGAGGGCGTCGAGGGTGTCCCGCAGCGCATCGGCAATATCTTCGATCAGCGGCTGGCGCCCCAACTCCAAAGGGTCCGAAAGGCCGTTGCCCGGCGTATCGATGGCGATGGTCGAGAATTCCTGAGACCAAAGACGCATGTGCGGCTCGAACACCGCGCTCGAAACCGGCGAAGCGTGCAATAGCACCAGCGCCGGTCCCGTGCCGGACCGCCGGTAGTGGACGCGACGCGTTCCGACTGAGACGTAATGCATGGTGATTTCATTCATGATCGCACGGCTCCAGGACTGCCGCCGGTTTGAAACCGGCGGTGGCGAACTGTTCTGTCAGAATACTCGATGACTCTGTAGCGCGCCGGTCGCAGATGAACCGGCCCCGAAACATCGCCTTCCCGCGCGTGACGGTCAAGCAGCCCGTCCCGGCCCGGGGCGCCACCGCCACCATAAGCTCGAAATACTCTAGGTCGTGGACTCACAAACGACGCAAGGCATTGAAACTACTTGTTTCTTCGCCAGCCGCAGTTTGTTCCAAACAGGTCAGCAACCCACTGATCTGTATTGGTTTTCTGGACTAATGGGTACGTGACCTAATCTAGCTCCGGCGCCTGCCTTTGCCGCCGCATCCGGTCGAGCGCCCCGCCGCGGCGCAGGCCGAAACAGCTGTCGAGAAGTCCGTCTTTGATGGGCGCCAGTTTTTTTCCCGGTCTCTCGCGACGATGGTAGTGCCCGTACATTCCCTGAAGCAACGTCGTCCCGAGTTGCTGCAACATTTCCGATAGGTGGGTGCAGCCGCTCGAATCGGCGATTCGCTCGCGCGCCTCCTGGATCCAGCCTGGCCCGATTCGGACGCCCACAAGGTTGTCGTAAGCCGACCGGGCCCCGTCGCAACTCGCGTGCGCCGGCACCGGCATACTGGCCTCAACGGCGACGATTTCGCGCTCCGCGTTCACGGTCAGGCGCAGCCATAGATCGTGAATGGGCGTGCCCGCATGGCGCCGCGTGCCGTCGCTCAACTTTAGATCGAAAGGCTTTTCGTCGCCCAGATGCCCCTCGACCTCGAACAAGCCGTCGCTGCGTTCGAAGCACTTGAATTCCAGCGTTCGGGTGTGGAGGAGAAATCGCGGTGTCGGCCGCTCGCTTGAGTGAGACATGGGGCTCCCGGTTATGATGTCGTGGGGTCGGGACGCAGGCACCGTGCGTGACCCGAAATGAAGACCGTCAGGAAAGGGCCAATACCTGCCCATTGTGGCCCGATTCGGCCCCGCCGCGCCAGCCGCATGAAGCGGCGAAGCGCCTCAGATTCATCCGCCCGCTTGTCAGGCACGGTCCGCCTGATCAATCTTGTCCGGAAACTGGGTCCGTGTTCACCGGTCAAGCGGTCCAGGCGTGGCCAGATCGGCTTGGCGCAAGGACAATATTCATCGAACCCGGCCGTCCGGGAGAAAACGGCAGCGACGAAAGATCCGACGACAAGCCTCGGGATGAGGTTTGAATACGAAAACTTTTTTCACAATTAGATCACAGGTGCTGATCGAACGCTGGAGACAGCATGACAACACCGGCCGCCCGGCGCGCCGGTCGATCATCCACCGTCGCGAAAACCGTCTTGCCACGCCGGTCCGTCCAAGATTACGCTTCGTTCCAATCTGGACAGGGGGGTATCGACCGGCGCCAGATTTTTTCAGCGGCGCTGGACCGCCTCGTGGGGGCAGATTTTTTCCGCGCGAGTCGCTTGCGGGGATTAGGATTCGGAAGGGCTCGGAATGGTTGACGTCAAACGCGGATTCGTAACCGTCGGTGACCGGCAGGTGCACTACCGATATGCGGGCGAAGGCCCCCCGGTCATCCTGATCCATCAATCGCCGACCTCCTCCAAGACCCTCGATCTTCAGACCCGCACCTTCGCAGCGCGCTTCAGGGCGATCGCCATCGACATCCCCGGAATGGGTTTGTCCGACGCCATACCGAATTGCGCGCCGACCATGGCCGACCTGGCGATTGGACTGGCCGCGACGCTCGACGCGCTCGGCATCGAACGGGCCGCTCTTTACGGTTCGCATACGGGGGCTTCTATCTGCGTCGAATTTGCCCGGCTGTTTCCGGAACGAGCCGTCAAGGTCTTGATCGACGGCTATCCTATTTACACCGAAGGGGAAATGGCACGGCGGGTCTCCACCTATCTCCAGGATTACACGGAGTCCTGGGACGGCTCGCACTTGCTGTGGCTATGGTACCGCTACCGCGAACAATATCTGTACTGGCCGTGGAACGCGCCGGGCCGCGGGACACGGGCCAACTGCGATGTCCCCGACGCCGACTTTTTGCACAGCGGCGTTGTCGATCTGCTCGGCGCGGGCAATGGCTATCAAAGGCCCTACCTGGCAGCCTTTCGCTACGCCGCCGAAGCGGCAATTGGCGAAGTGACCGTCCCGGTCGTTTTCCTTGCCTACGCGGACGATTCCTTGACGGTGGCGCACGATCTTCTGCCAACGCTGCCGCCCAATTGCACGATCGAAGCGATGCCGTTTGATCGAACGGAAGGTGCCCAGAAGGAACTCGAACTTTTCCTGGAGCCCGGAAACTATGCCGACGCGCCGCAAATTCCGCTGACCAGCCCGCTGGCGGCGGGCCCAACCCGCAGCTACGTCGATGCCGGCGAGCACCAGTTGGCGACGCGGGAAATGGGACGGGGCGGACCCCGGCCGCTGGTCATGCTTCCCCCCGCACCCGGTTCCGGAACCCGGTTTCTGCCGCTCCTGAAGGAGCTGTCGAAAACAAGAAGAGTGATCGCGATCGATCTCCCGAACTGCGGTGATTCAGACGACTTTGGGTCGGACGCACTGTCGATCGAAGCCATTGCCGCGATCGTCGGTCGCGCGCTGGAACGCCTGGGACTCGTCGAATGCGATTTGTATGGCCTGAATGGCGGCGCGCTCGCGGCTCTCGAACTGGCGACGACGCATCCGGGCATTGTCGGGACCCTTATCCTCGATGGACTCCCCTACCTCGAGCCGCGCGTTCGGCCGGATTTGGCGGATCACTATTCTCCCGCGATCGATGTGAATTGGGATGGAACCCACTGGCTGACAATGTGGCACGCCGTCCGCAACGAGCAGCTGTTTTGGCCCTGGTATGACCAAACCGCGCAGGCAACGCGGAATATCGAGCCGCACCTCGACCCGACGGCTCTGACGGAAATGGTCCACTCCTACATGAAACATCCGGCCCGATACGCCGACACCTACCGTGCCGTTTTCGCTTATGACGCCGAGAAAAAACTGTCGGAACTCAAAACCGTGCCGTTTCTGTGTGCGCAGGAATATGACGTGTTTTTCGAGCCAGCAAGACGTGCCGCGAGCGACCTAGGCGCCGCATTCGCAACCTTGACCACGAGCATCAACGAGAATGTCCAAACGCTGAATTCATTTCTCCCGGGGTAAATCGCCGTGCGGTGCCACCGAAACAGACCAACGGGGGTTCTGTCAGAATAATTGCAGTTTCCAAAGTCCCTCTGTAGCCGCCGGTGACTTGCAGCCAGGCGAGCATTGCCCTCGCACGGATCGGTTGGCGGCTCGGACCGTCCACACTCTTGCCGCGATCCGCTGAGGTGGGTGAAAACCGTCGCGAGCAGATTGCGGATTACGGATATCGCCTCGAACCGGAGGACGTCAGTGATAAGCGAACTGAAGGTAGTAACGATCGGTGTTTCAAACCTTGACCGTTCGATCTCGTTCTATCGGGAGGCCTTCCGGTATGACGTGCTTGGAACCGGAGTCCTGGAGGGCGGTCCACAAGACACATTCAACGGCACCTGGTCGGAGAACCGAAACCTGAGCGCCAATTTCGCCGTTATCGGCGTCCCTACGATTGCGAGCGGTCTCATGCGCCTGGTCGAGTTTGGCTCCGACGCTGAGCAGATTTGGGGCGGCTACGAACGACCCGGAGATCACGGCCTCTATGCGATCAATTACCGTGTCCCCGATCTCGCGGCGGCCTGGCCGCGTATTGTCGATGCCGGCACCCTTGCGCGATCCGAGCCCCATTTCTGGAAAGTCAGTGACGCGCTATCGGTCCATGACTGCATGTGCTTCGATCCCGACGGGACGCTTCTGGATGTGTTCGAAATCGTCGCGACCGGACCGACGATTCACAAAGATCTGACCCTTCCGGCCAGTGAAGTCCAGAATGTCGTCGTGCACTCGGCCAATGCCGACGTGTGCCGCGACTTCTATTGCGGAATCGGATTCACCGTGAACCAGGACAAGACACTGGAAGGGCTGGAGGAGTTTCTTAAGTTGCCGAAAGGTACTGCGTTGCGGAACTTGAACCTCGCGATGAATCGCCTCACCCCCAACGGTCGTATCGAAATCTCGGAATATGTCGGAATCGAAGGTCGGCGGGTAAATGCCGCACCCTCTGCCCTGGGCATTCTTTCCATTTCGTTCCAGTGCGACGACTTCGAAGCAGGGTGCGCACGCTTTGCCAGTCTGGGCGCCGGGCCGGTGGGAGTTCCGTAAGCCACCTTGTTGCCTCCGTTTGGCAAGGTCCGTGCCCGACTATTCGAAGGCCCGGACGGTGAGCGTCTCGAATTGTTCTCGCAAATATAGCGCGGGCTGCAATTGCGTGGAGCGCGACCGGACGGGCGGCGCGCAAGCGATCAAAGCAGCGCGTTTTGATAGGTGTACAGGATCGGGGTCTTCAATTC
>PVBE010520390.1_pt1 | contig 12245 bp, 13 predicted proteins | sample 1631181 | NCBI WGS metagenome assembly PVBE01 (sample SAMN08397723, study PRJNA350692) | Marine metagenome, whole genome shotgun sequencing project. | isolation source: water | place: Pacific Ocean | collected 2012-04 | reverse complement strand
GGGATGAAACTTCAGACCGAGCCCGGCCAGGACGTCCGACAACTGTTCGATCCTCGAAGGGTCGGGCGGTTCATGAACCCGGAAGAGCGTCGCATGGACTTCCTCTTCCAGCGTGCGGGCAACCGCCTCATTTGCGGCGATCATGAATTCCTCGATCATTCGGTGGGAAAAGTAACGTTCGGCTTTTGCGATTCCTTCCAGAAGCCCTTCTCGGTCGAGGGTCAGTTCCGGTTCGGGTAAATCGAAGTCGATCGTGCCCCGCTCCCGGCGTCGCTCCAGGAGCAGCCGAGCCAGCCGTTCGAGGGCGCGTAGATCCGACACGAGCTCGCGATGCCTGCCTCGAAGGGACCGGTCCCCGTCGAGTATTTTCTGTACCTGTTCGTACGTGAATCGTTCCGACGACCGAATGACGCTTTCATGGAACGCATGGCCCTTGATCGTACCGTCCGGGGCGATGTCCAGGACGACAGTCATAGCCAGTCGGTCGACATACGGGTTGAGAGAGCAAAGCTGGTTGGAGATCTTTTCGGGAAGCATCGGAACAACGCGGTCCGGAAAATACACGGAGGTGCCGCGAAGCCGTGCTTCCTTGTCGGTTGCGGAGTCGATGGGGACGAAGTGAGACACGTCGGCGATGTGGACCCCGAGGCGGAATCCTCCGTCGGTGGTTTCCTCGATATCAACGGCGTCGTCGAAGTCGCGTGCCGTGGCCGGGTCGATCGTGACGATCGTTCGGTTGCGAAAGTCCTCCCGGGTTGCGAAGTCTTCCTCGCGCAACTCGTCCTGGAGTCTCGCTGTTTCCCGGAGAACCGCGTCCGGAAACTCGACTGGTAGACCGTACTTCTTGATGATGACGTTCGTTTCGACGTTCGGATCGTCGATGAACCCGATGACGGAGGTGATCTTCCCGGCCGGCCAGTGTGCCTGTGAAGGGAATCGGGTGAGTTCCACCTCGACCATCTTGTCTTTGTGTTCTGAGGCGGCGTCGACAACGAGTATCTTCGGCGGGAGCTTCTCGTCTGCCGGTGAAACGAAGAACGCTTCTCCATCGAATCGCAACTGTCCGACGATCGTGTCGCGGGCTCTCTTTTCGACGCGAACGACTTTGCCCTCGGCCCGCCCACCAGGTTTCTTGAGCGTGATAACGATGCCGACACGGTCCCCATGCATTGCCGAGGACGTTAATGTGGGAGCGATGAAAACGTCGCTGTCGATTCCCGGTACCCGCTCATCGAGAATGACAAATCCGTAACCGTCACGATGGAGCGAGAGTCGGCCGTAAACGAGGACTTCCTCTTGTGGTGCCTCGTAGCGGTTTCCCTTGTGGCGGACGAGTTTCCGGTCCCGGACCAGTTGATTGAGGATCTCCTTGATCCATTTTCGGTCCGTCCGATCGGCCTGGAAATCATCAAGGATGCGCCGGAAGCTGGCGGCCCTGTCCGGTTTCTTCTGAATGTGGAGCAGCAGGTATTCCTTGGTCAGATCCTGGAGGCTCGATCGCGTTGTACTCTTTCTCGGTACCACGGTCCCAGTATTTGCATATACCGCTACGGTTTTCAATCGGCAGTTGGATCAGCAGTCTCAAAGGACTTGATTCTGTGGAATCAAGGGGACGAGCAAGGCCCCCTTATTGACTTCGCCAGCCCACACCCGTAAATTGGATTGGCTCAGCCGAAATGGCGGAATTGGCAGACGCGCTAGATTCAGGTTCTAGTGTCCATTGCGGACGTGGGGGTTCGAGTCCCCCTTTCGGCATTTTCCGATACGACTTCAGGCGAGGATCAGGCGGCGCCCTTTGGGTTCTGGAATGGAGTCACCAAATTCCTTCGCTGTCTCAATCCAAAGAGAAATCGCTTCCTTTGCATTGCTTAATGCAGCTTCCTGCGTGTCTCCGTGAGCAGCACAGCCGGGCAATTCCGGGACCTCAGCAACGAACGCAGCATCTTCTTCGCTCCAATAGATAATGATTTCGTACTTATTCATCCGAGTTCCCTCCGAGCTTGTACTTCAGAATTACCGTACGCACTTGCTTGACCTGATACGGCTTCGCATTGTTGCCGCTGCGTTGCAGGTTGATGTGTTCTTCGACTCGAGCCTTACGGAACACATGATATCCGCCTTTCGACCTCTTCTCGAATCCCAGGCTTTCAAGCAGGGAACAGATATCGTCGAACCTGATTCCCGCATCAGACGTGCCATCGAGAATTCGCCGCAGAGTCTTGCCCGTGCCCACACGACTATTCTACCCGCTTGCAGTCGCGAACTGTAAGTTCGACGTTAAACCGTCTCCCGCAATTCTCCCGCGATGGGACTCAACTGTTCGTAGCCTTTCAACCTATTTCGGTGGCGAAGAATCCGCATGGTTACATGAAAAACTCAGCTTTACTCAACAAGTCACCTGATTGCTCAGGCAGCTTCAGGTTCTACTGTCCATTGCGGACGTGGGGGTTCGAGTTCCCCTTTCGGCACTTCTCCTCTCAGTCTCAGTACCGAATCCACTTGTACGGTTAGGCGATTAATACAGTCATGTGACCTTCTGATTGCTGTTAACCCTCGACTGTAGTTATATGTACGGGTGATTCAGCCTGGTTCCCAACTCGTACACTATGAAATCGTTTCCGCCCTGGGAAAGGGCGGTATGGGCGAAGTGTGGCGTGCGAAGGACACAAATCTCGGGCGGGAGATCATGAACCAGGCAGCACTACAGAAGAAGCTGGAGAGTCTGACGGAGCAGGCCCTGAAGAACACCGCGTTCGATGATTCTGATTCGTAGAATATTGTTGTTTCTGACAGCGGTCGGGACAGTCTTTGCAGCCGCATCGTGCACGCTGTCCGAGGATGTTGCCCTCGTACAAGTCTCGGGTAGGACGATGGGCACCACGTATCGGGTGACCTACGCCGCGACAGCCGCATCACCGGGCGAGGTGCAGCATGCTGTCGATTCTCTGCTCGGAGAGATCAACCAGTCGCTTTCGACCTACATCGACACGTCGCTGATCTCACAGATCAATGCATCGGCGGACACCTCGGCGTGGCACCCGATCGATGCGCATTTCGAAGCCGTTTTCCGCCGTTCCCGATTCGTCTACGAAGACACGCGAGGAGCGTTCAACCCGGCCGTAGGGCCGCTGGTCGACGCCTGGGGGTTTGGCCCGGCCGGCGCAGAAGCGATGCCGGAGAGCACAACGATCGAATCCCTGCTTCGGGTTGTCGATTTCGATTTGTTTGACGAGAGGGATTCGCCGCCCGCCGTGCAGAAGAGCAGTCCGGGGGCACAACTCGACTTCAACGCGATTGCAAAGGGATACGGCGTCGATGCCGTCGGGAAGCTTCTGGAATCGCGAGGGTTCGAGTCTTACCTCGTTGAGATTGGCGGCGAAGTCCGGACACGTGGAGACCATCCCTCAGGGCGAGCGTGGAGTGTCGGAATCGAACGCCCTGTCGAGGACAACTCCGGCCGCGTGGCGCAGATTGTGGTGCTGTTGAACGATGCCGCACTCGCCACGTCGGGGAACTACCGTAACTACACCATCCGTGATGGTCGGAAGTACGCGCACATCCTGAACCCAGAGACGGGTTACCCCGAGGAAAGTCCGTTGCTGAGCGCTTCGGTTCTGACTGAGGATTGCATGACGGCTGACGCCTATGCGACAGCTTTGATGGTGATGGGGCTGGAGAAAGGGATGGACTTCGTAGAGTCGCGCGACGGACTCGAAGCTTATTTTATCTCGGACGGTGGCGAAGGGCGGTATCTCGAACGGCGATCAACCGGTTTCCCGACGCCGGAATAGGTCGAACCCCGCCCAGCTATGCCAGGAGTTCCAGTACTCGCGTCTTCACAATGCAGGATAGAGTGTCCCATACGGAAAGCGCCGCACGGTATCATGAGAATGGACGTTCTTGATCGTTTCGGGACGTCTCGATTACGTCCCTCAGCCCCCAAGGAATGCTTACCATGATGGCGCGTGTCGTAAATGATGGCTCTTCAATGCGAGACAGAGCGACGATATGCCTGGCAGTCCCCCTTTCGGTACTTTCCTTTGAACAACTCTCGTAGCCTTCCCGCCCTGCTCACCAATCAATCTCATCAGGCAGGTGTCTCACCTGCGTTGGCACAGAGGGGCGTCCTCAGATATGTGTGTCGAATTGAAGCCTGCTGCACTTCCTGTGGTAGTCTCTGACTCCAATGCATGTAGGACTCTGGGTCATCCAGGTATTTCTGTCGGTTGTCTTTGTCTTCATCGGTCTCATACACACCATTGTGCCTATCGAGGAAGTCATCCGCTTGGTGCCCCTGTTTGCGGACTTCCACCCCCGTCTTGTCCGGTATATCGGCACCGCGGAGTTGACCGGGGCGATGGGCCTGATCCTGCCCGGACTCACCGGGATCCAGCCGGGCCTGACGTCCTGGGCGGCCAAGGGACTTGCGACGATCATGGTTTTTGCGATTGGCGTCCATGTTTCACGAGGAGAGTTCGTGGGCGCCGTCCTACCTTTGGTTCTCTTCGCCCTGGCGTTGTTCGTCGCCCATGGACGGAGGCTGAATGATGGTGAGTGAAATCAGAATCGGTTGATTCTCAGGTCAATGTCCTGATCAGGACAAGAGCGGCGAGGCCGAGGGAGACCACAAGAAAGGTGCCCACTATCAGAATGGCCGAGCGGTTGCCGTAATTGAACGTGTAGCCGAAACCGAAGCGCTTCTCGACCATGATCGACGGGTCGTCCCTGTCGACGTAGAACAGTCCCCAGACCCAATGGGAGTTGTCGGCCAGACCGTTGGTCAATGGAGTCTCGGCGGTGACTGTTTCTATCAGTGCGCCTCCCTGTCCGTATCTCTTCATGATCCGGATCAGGTTGACGAAGAAGAACACGAGCACAATACCTGCCATCCACAAGATCCCGAAGCCCTGAGAATTGATCTCAGTGAGTCCAATACGGATGATCTGCACCGAAAGGATCGTCATCAACACGCAAATGAGGAGAGCCGTCCAGCTGGTCACGTTGGCCATGGTGGTGCGGAATGCGTCCTGTGCCCGAACAGACCCGCCACCCGATCCGCCGCGGACCGATCGCTTCGCCCTTGCGGTTAGCAGCGCGATCAGGGCGATGAACGGACTGAGCGCCAGGTTCAGGCTGGGTACGAACAAAACCGTGACGAACGACCTTTCGGACATAGCTTCATAGCTGATGAGGGTGTACACAAAAGTTGTGAGACTCGTGAGGAGACAGATGCCAAGGGCGAGCTTGGCCAGGCCTTCCCCATGCGGCGCACAGCTGTGGAGCGTGGCGACGGATCTCCTCGGCCTGCAGGGCGGCGAGCGGTGGTGTCAGGCCGCGGGCTCTGGAATGAAATCGAAGATAGAGCCCCAGGGCACCAAGTAGGAGGAATGCAGTACCCGTGAGGTTACCCGCGACCGGTCGTCCCGCAAGAAAACTGATACCCAAACCAACCAGGAGTGACATCGCCATCAGTATCACGCAGCCGAGGTACCAGCTACCGAGGAGTCGGCGCGCCTCATCCCGATCGGTGAACGCCTCGCCGACGTAAGCGCCGAAGAGCAGGCCCTTTCGCGTGATACTCGGAAGGACGAGGAGGATGCCACCGACCACACACACCCGGACCGTGAGGAACAGATTGATAACGGCAGCTTCACTCATCGTCGTTCTCCCGACCGCCGTCCATGGCCAGCACCGCACGTTGCATGACCGGCAACAGTTCTCTGGTCGTCATACCCGCCTGCCGAAGGCATGCGAGGGTGGTCTGCATCTGGGTGAGCAACCGGGTGCGTGTGGGATGCTCTATCTCTTCCGCTGGTGCCCTCACCGTGACGCCCGCCCGATCACGGATGACGAGGAAGCCCTCGCCTTCCAGCAGCCGGTACGCCCTCGCGATGGTGTTCAGGTTGACGCCCAGATCCCCTGCAAGCTGACGCACCGATGGGAGGGCCGTCCCCGCTCCGAGCGCCCCCGAGGCAACGAGCCGCCGCACCTGGTCGGCGACCTGTTCGTAAACCGGATTCATGAGACTGCGGTCGATGGTGAGTGTCAGCATCTCACGAAAAGTGTATGCATTGCAGTATACAGATGTCAAGGTTGAGTTCAACCACGGCCGTTGTCTCAATATCCGATCAAATCAGACAACTAATTTAGATTCAGAGTGATGAGAGCATCCAAGCAGGTTTGTCAACGTCGATCGGACCCGTTGACAACAGGTTGTCCATCACATAGAATATCTATGCATAGAGATTTAAAGCTTAGAATATCGAGGTAAGCATGGCACAAAGACCCGCAACGCTACTCCATGGCACCCTGGACGTCCTCATATTGAAAGCTCTCTCTCCGGGCAAGTGTCACGGCTATCGCATCGCCCGCTGGATCGAAGCATCGACCGGCGATGTCCTGGAGGTTGAGGAGGGCTCCCTCTACCCGGCGCTCTACCGGATGGAAAAGCGCGGCTGGATTGAAGCGGAATGGGGAAAATCGGAATTCAACCGCAAGGCCAAGTTTTATCAGCTGACGGAGGATGGCGAACGCCACCTTGAGTTGGAAACGCAACGATGGGTAACCTTCAGCTCTGCTGTGACAAGCGTACTTCTGACCGCCTGAGGCAGCTGAAGAGGATAACGAACATGTCCAAGGTGAGCCGATTCATCAATCATCTCAGGTCGCCCCTCTGGAAAGTGAACGTCGATGAAGAGGTGGATACAGAACTCGATCTCCATGTCGAAATGCGAACACGCGAGCTGATGGACAAGGGGATGAATGCCGAGGAGGCTCGAGCCCGGGCACTGGCCCGGTTTGGGAATGTCGACGGAGCCAAGACGGAATGCCGGCGTGTCGCAACGTCGAGAGATCGTCGCATGAGTGCGATCGAATACTTCGGAGAACTTCGCCAGGATCTCAGCTTCGCCATCCGTCAGATGCGCCTGGCTCCGGGCTGGACCCTGTTGCTGGTCATCTCCCTCGTTATCGGCATCGGTGCCAATACGGTCGTCTTCAGTGTCGTCAACGGGGTAGTCCTGCTCCCCCTTCCCTATCCCGACGTCGACCAACTGGTCCGGGTTCGCGAACTGACTCCGGACGGCGGTGGCTTCTCGACGTCCGATCCGAACTTTCTCGACTTCCGCGACCGAAGCCGTACCGTGGAGTACCTGGCGGCCATGGCCTTCCCGCCGCCCCAACTCACCCTGCTCGGCGAGGGCGAGCCTTTGCATCTCGATGCCCTCGCAACCACGGCGGACTTTTTCAACGTGCTCGGTATCTCACCCCTCATGGGCCGTACCTTCCTGCCGGGCGAGGACGCGCCGGGCAACGCTGCCCGGGTTCTGGTATTGAGTCACGGCCTCTGGCAACGGAGTTTCGGGGGGGATACCGAAATCGCCGGCCGAGTCCTCAACGTGAACGGCGAGAACTGGAATGTCATTGGAGTCATGCCCGCCAACTTCAATCCCCCGGTTGGGGCCGAAGCGTGGGTGCCCTATGCGGCGGACCCGGGTCTTTCCCGAGGGGATCACCGGCTTGAAATGTTCGGCCGACTGCGACCCGGTGTCAGTGTCGACCAGGCCCGGGAGGATCTTGAGGGTGTGGCGGCACGGCTCTCCGAAGAGTATCCCGACAGCAACGAAGGCTGGAGCGCCAGTGTGATGTCCTTCTCCGATTGGATCATCGGCCCCCAGGTCCAACAGACGACCCTTGTCCTCCAACTCGTCGTCGGTCTCATGCTGCTGCTGGCCTGTGCCAACGTGTCCAATCTCCTCATCGCACGGGCCACGACCCGGGGTCGGGAGATCAGCATCCGGACCGCTCTGGGCGCCGGTCGAATGCGTATTCTGCGCCAGCTACTGACCGAATCGGCCCTCCTGGCCATGATCGGTGCCGCACTGGGACTTCTACTGACCTTGGGGGCGCTTCCTTTGCTCACTGCCTGGAATCCGAACGCGCTACCCCGGCTCGATGAGGTCTCTCTGGACCGAAACGTCCTTATCTTCGCTCTGCTGGTTTCCATCGCAGCCGGACTCATTTCCGGCCTTGCCCCGGCCATTCATGCCAGCCGGGGAAACTTTGGCGAGTTGCTCAAGGGGGGGCGCTCGTCAGCCCACGCCAGCGTCCGCCGCTTTCGCGATGTTCTCGTTGTCGGTGAGATAGCCCTGGCCATGACCCTGTTGATAGGTGCCGGCCTGTTGGTTAACAGCTTCTATCGACTCGGGAACACGAATCCAGGATTCGATCCCGCCAACGTTTTGCTGGCGCCCATCAACCTTCCTGCATCGCAGTACCAGGAAATGGACAGTCAGACCGCACGATTCTATGGTGAGGTGTTGGAGAGGGTAGAGGCCATCCCCGGCGTGCGGTACGCGGGTGTCAATATGGTGAACCCCTTTTCCGGTTTTTCGCCGTCGAACCAGGTCGCCAATCTGGACGCAACCCGCAGAGAACAGTTTGTCCGGGTACAGTGGCGAAGTGTTTCGGTGGGGTACTTTCGTGCATTGGGAATCACCATAAAGCGCGGCCGGTTGTTCGACGAGTCCGATCGTGCGACGCCGGACCCGCGTTTGGGCCGGGCACCTGTCATTATCAGTGAGAGGCTAGCTGAGCGCATATGGCCCGACGGGGATCCTATTGGTCAGACGCTGCAATGGGGCGAGCCGGGAGGAACGAATCTCGAGGTCGTTGGAGTGGTTACCGGCGTTCGGGACAACTCAATGGAAGCCGAGCCCGAGCCGATGGTTTTCTTCAACTATGAGATTGTCGCCTGGCCTCAGATGACAGTGTTCGTCAAGACTGAGGTCGCCCCGGGCGTTCTGGCGCCGGCGGTGCGGCAGGCCATCTGGGAGGTTGATGGAAACCTGCCCGCTCCCGCCCTTGTTCCACTCCAGGATCGCGTGGATCAAGCGATGGCCGGACCACGATTCAACTCACGCCTCCTGATGCTGTTTGCGATCATGGCTCTCTTGATGGCTTCGCTGGGTATCTATGGAGTGATCAGCTACGCAGTAAAACGTCGCAGGAGGGAAATTGGCATCCGCATGACGCTGGGCGCTCACTCGAGGGGCATGATCAGCCTGGTACTGCGCCATGCCGTTATCCTGGTGGCAGTCGGGATGGCTATCGGGATACCCGGTGCGGTGGGATTCAGCAGGTTCCTGGGAAGCCTCCTCTATCAGACCTCACCGACCCACCTGGGAACCTACACGACGACTGCCGGTATTCTCGCAGTTGTGGCTCTTGCCGCCGGCTCCATTCCGGCGTTGCGCGCCTCGAAGATCGACCCCTGTATTACGCTGCGTGAAGAATAAGCGGCGTCCGGTCCGCCGATCAGCATTGGGCGACGACCCCCGCAGCCGCCAGATTCCTGGCGGCAAGCCGGGAGGGAGGTCGAAGTCCGACCGAGCAGGTCACGGTCTTCACCGTCGGACTGCTGTCCAGGGCGTCCACCTCGATCGGGTCGGCGCGCAGCTTCAGATGCGCAAACACGCCACGCCTGCCTCTGGATGTTGATCGGCCCAGAGGGCGCAAGAATTCACCCTCTTCAAGGGCTGCGGGCAGAAGCTTCAGGCTGACCGAGGCGCGCACGTTGCCGCCGATGGCGAAGATTCGCCCGCCCTGTTCGTCCACCTTCACAACGACGTCGCAATGTGTTCGTGCGCCGACTCCCATCTGGCGTCGTCGCTCGGCGAGGTTTCGATAGGCCGGCCGGCTTCCCCTGCACAAGAGGTCGCCGGGCTCGATTGCCGCCTCGCCGACATCGTAAGCGACGAACGCCGATCCAGGCGTTCCCCGGTCGCGTGCTCGGATGGCCTGGTCGATATACGTATGGTGGGCGATAGCGCGCTGGAACTGGCTGGCGTCGCCCAGGCCGCCCTCGCACATCACCCACGACACGAAAGCCGCCGACCAGGGATTGCGCCATCTAGAGGCGACACCTCCCGGCCCGTTCCAGGCCTGGTTCTGTTTCTCCAGGATCCAGTCGCCACCTGGCGTGACTGCCCAGTAGCCTGCGATAGAGGTGGCGACGCGCTCCGATTCCTCGGGATCGAGACGCCGAAACCGGCGGCTCCGGGATCCCGATCGAAGCCCGCCAGGTGCGGGCAGACCTCCGGGGCGCACGGACTGACTGCTAACGTTGGTTTCGTCGACGATTGAAAAACCGAAAAAACCCCATTCCTGCACTGCCACATCGACGATACGCCGGCGGGTCCCCCCGGTCGGCAAGGCCCGGCAGGAATTCTGCTGGATGGTCATCGCTCCAGGCTTGCCGGCCACGCGTTCCGTCGGTGCTACGACATCGAGTTGATCTGGTGGCAACCTGTCGAGAGACGATTGTTGTGCGGACCCATCGGCTGCAACGGTCAGAACGGCCAACGCCGCCAGCGGTAGAATGAGCGTCTTCATGCGAGTTCCTTCTTATGACTTGCCCGGTTTGTCGCCGCGGCTCTGGCGTGCATAGAGAGGGCTGTACTCAAATCCGTAGGCGCTGTTGCGTCTCAAGGCGGCCTTGTCGTGGAAGAACTTCTTCTTGGCGGCACGGATCACCTCCAACTCCTCCTCGCTACACTCTCGGAGCGTGATCTCTTCACGCTTGACGAAGAAGATCTGCCCGATAGGCATGCTGTGTGTCCCGGGCAGTCCTTCGCCGGCCTCCAGGACCGGGCAGTGGCGAGCGTGCTGCGGTAGAAGCGGTCGTTGCGGTTCGCGGCGCGGTTTCAGACCGACGCCAGGGCGATACGAGTTGGAAAAGATGCGAACCTCCATTCGGTCATGATAGGCCAAGAGTGAGGCCTTGTGGACAGGAAAGGAGAGGAGACACTCTTCGGCTATTCGTGATTGGGCAAGACCTTCCTCAGTCCCACTTGACGGTTTACCGCGACCCGGCCGTTGCTCATCACCAGGAGGGGGTTGTGCAGGACCGACGGTTGTTCCAGGGGGTCTCTGTCGAACACGAGTAGATCCGCGTCGAGTCCCGCCTCGATCGCCCCTGTCTGGGCATCCAGCCCGTACGCCTCCGCGGAAGCGATCGTCGCGGCCCTGAGAGCGTCGGCCGGGGTCATCCCGAATTCGATGAAGGCGTTGATCTCACCCGGGATCCGGTAGATGCTTTCGGGGCCGTAGCTTGAATCGACCGCAGTCACGATCCGCACACCCATCTGGTAACCCCGACGAATCATCCGCTGCATGTTTTCGATGAGGTGGGGCCAGCGCTGGCGTGCGATGGTCGTGTTGTAGTCGTCATGCGGCAGTTCGAAGCCGGTCACCGAGATATATGTCGGAGCCCATATCGTCTGGTTGTCCACCATCAGCTGCAGACCTTCTTCGTCGATGTACGAAGCATGTTCGAGGCTCCTGCAGCCGGCCAGTATGGCGGCGATAATCACCTCTGTTCCGTGGGCATGGCATTCGACGGGAATATCGAAGCGGCTGGCCTCATCGATGATCGCGACCAGTTCCGTTTCGGTATAGACCTGAGCAATGGGGTCCGGGCCGGACATCCCGGATGTCACGCCTCCCGACCGGGTCTTGATCCAGTCCACGCCGTGATCCGCATTGATTCGAACGACCTCGCGAACTGCGGCTTCGCCCTTGAGCGGCCGATTCACGAACTTGGCAAGCCTGGGGTCGGCAAGCACGTTGTCACCGGCTCCCAGATCCGGAACCACGTAGACACCCGCAGCGAGGACGTCAGGGCCGGCCAGATAACCCGCTTGAACCATCTCCCGAAGGGCGACATCGGTGTACCCGTTGACGCTCGCGCTTCGCGCCGTTGTCACACCGGATGTTAGGGCACGGCGGGCCGACGCCACGCTGCTACCGTGATAGTGGCCTTCGAAGAGTCCTGGTGTGACATAGAACCCCCGGAGATCGACGATCTCGGCCCCGTCCGGCGGTTGGTTGGTGCCAACCGACTCGATCTTGCCCTCGCGTACCACGACTGTGACGCCGCGAAGAATCGTCCCGGTCCGAACGTCCACTACGTTGGCGTTGGAGATGGCGAGGAAAGGCTGGGGAATGATCCCATCCGCGTCGGCCAGGGCCGCCAGCTCATCCAGCGGCGGCTGCCGATAGAGTGCCTGTCCGTGAACCGTTGTTGTGGCCGCCGTCGCCAGGCAGGCAACCAATGCGAGCGTCCTCGATACCTTCCTAGTCTTTGACCGGTTCCTCATCATCTCCTCCAGGGTGCAGGGTCTTCACTCGTCGGACGAGAACGGTATAGCACCACCGCAACACGAAACACAATACATAGTCTTCTC
>PVBE012486587.1_pt1 | contig 12247 bp, 7 predicted proteins | sample 1631181 | NCBI WGS metagenome assembly PVBE01 (sample SAMN08397723, study PRJNA350692) | Marine metagenome, whole genome shotgun sequencing project. | isolation source: water | place: Pacific Ocean | collected 2012-04 | reverse complement strand
TGCCGTGTTCCATCCGCTGGACCAGGATCGGAACCGCCGCGCCGAGGCGGGCCCGGATCGCGCCGATCGCCTCGGCCAGAGCCTCTTCGTCCGCGATGTCGAGCACGACGCCGCCGGCGGCGGCCTTGTGGGGAATGTCGGCGGCCAGCACCTTGGCGGCGACCGGGAATTCGAGCGTGCAGGCCACGTCATCCTCGGCGATGACCTGGGAGGCGGCTTGGGCGATGCCAAGCGCCTCGAACACCGCGCGCGATTGAAGCTCGTCGAGGATCGCGCCGGCGCATCCTTCGAGGGCAGCGCGGGCCGCCCCCACATCGCGATCGAGCAAGGCCGGCTCGGCCGGCGCCGACCAATCGAGGAACGCGGCGAGCCCGTCGGCGCAGCTCTCGGGCGTCCGGAACGCGGCGATGCCGGCCTCGGCGAGCAGCGCAAGCGAGCGCTCGGCCTCGGGCACGAGGAACGCCGCCAGCGGCGTGTCGCGCCGTCCCGCGCCGACGATGGGCTCGACCGCGACGTCGGGGCGGAATTGGGCCGACGAGCCGACGACGGCAACAACGGCATCGCAGCCCGGATCGTCGAGCAGCGCTTCGAGCGCGGCGCCGTATACTTCCTTGCGGGCGCCGGCCATGGTGAGATCGATCACCGGTGCGTCGCCGACATGTATGCCGAACGGCTCGAGACGGCGGGCGACCGGCTCGGGCGCGCTCACCAACTCGACGCCGCGGCGGCCGAGCCCGTCGGCGACCATGGCCGCGCCGCCGCCCGTCGTCGTGACCACCGCGACGCGCCTGCCCGCAGCGGGAAGGCGGCCGGCGGCGAGCGCGGGCAGCTCGAACATGGTTTCCAGCATGTCGACGCGGATGATGCCGTGGTGGCGAAAGAACGCGGTTGCTGCCTCGTCGGGTCCGGCGATGGCGCCCGAGTGCGATACCGCGAGGCCACGCCCGATCGCCGACCGGCCGAGCTTGTAGGCGATAACCGGCTTGCCGGCGGCGAACGCGCGCCGCGCGGCGCCGCCGAGCCGTTCGGGGTCGCGGATCGTCTCCAGGAACAGCAGGATCGCCGTCGTATCCGGATCGTCGACCATCATATCGGTGACCTCGCCGACGCCGATATCGGATTCGTTGCCCATGGAGACCAGCTTCGAGAACCCGATGCCGCGCGCCTGGCCGCGCGACAGCAGCGTGCCGAGCACGGTGCCGCTTTGGGAGACGACGCCGATCGTTCCCTTGCTCAGCGTTTCCGCCTCGAGCGCCGCGTTGACCGTGATCGCGGCCCCGGCATGGGTGTCGATCACGCCCATGCTGTTGGGGCCGATCAGCCGGACGCGGTTGGCGCGGGCGAGCGCGACGAGCTCGTCCTGGCGCGCTTGGCCTTCCGGGCCGGCATCGGCGAAGCCGTCCGAATATATGGTGGCCACAGGCACGCCGGCGCGGCCGCAGTCTTCGATGACGCCGGGGACGGCGTCGGCCGGCACCATGACGAACGCGTGGTCGATGGGGGAGGGGGCGGTGGCAAGATCAGGCCACGCGGGGGCGCCCAGCACCTCGTCCCGCATCCGGTTGATCGGAACGACGCGGCCCTCGAACCCGTGGTTCTTCAGATAGCGCTGCGGCCGCGCGGTGTTCTTCGCCACATCGCCCGAGGCCCCGACCAGCGCGACGGCGCGGGGCCGGAACAGGGCATCGGCGAGCAACGTCATGACGGGGCTTTGGGCGGGCGCTGGGAGAACCGGCGCTCGAAGATCGCCTCGGCGATGCGGTTCTTCATCATCTCGGGCGAGCCGCCGGCGATCATCCAGCCGCGCGTGCGGCGGAAACAGTACTCGACCAGGCTGTCGCCGCTGTAGCCGGCGCCGCCCAGAATTTGCATCGCCTCGGACGCGGTCTCGAAGCCGACCCGGTTGCAGAACGCCTTGGCAATCGAAGTTTCCTCGGCCGAGGGGAACCCGTTATCGGCGTTGGCGGCGGCGCGGTAGAGCAGCAGATGGCCGGCATCGAGGTTCATCTTCATGTCGGCGAATTTCCACTGCAGGCCCTGGAACTCGCACAGCGGCCGGCCGAACTGGGTTCGCGTCATGGCATGCTCACGCGCGATCTCGTATGCGTGGCGGCCGAGCGCCAATGCGCGCGCGGTGTTGCCGATGCGCTCGACGTTGAAGCCGGCGATCTGTTTGCGGAACCCGCCCTCGCCCAGCACCACGTTGTCGGGGGCCACGTAGACGTCGTCGAAATAGAGCTGCGCCCACTCCTCGCCCGACAGGAACCGGGTCGGTTGGCCGGTCGTAAATCCCTCCATGTCGCGCTCGATCAGCACTGATCCGATGCCGTCGACACCGGGGCCGTAGCGCACATAGGCGAGCAACACGTCGGCGAACCGGCCGTGGGTGGTGAACACCTTGGAGCCGTTGACGCGAAACCCCTCGCCATCGGGCGTCGCGGTGGTCTTCAGGTCCGTCACGGCCGATCCCGCCTCGGGCTCGGTCATGGCGACCGCGATCAGGCTCTCACCTGCCAGCAGCTTCTTCAGCACGCGCTCCTTCTGCTCGTCGGAGCCGTACTCGGCGAGCACGCGGATGGGGCCGAAATTTCCCGCCTGAACCACGTCGGCGCTCCTCGGGCACACCGACGCCACGGTCTCGATCGCGATCACCGCGTCCATCAGCGTGCCGCCCTGGCCGCCGCTGTCCTCCGGGATCGTTATGCCGAGAAGGCCCTGATCCGCCATCAGCTTGGCGACGTCCCAAGGATAGCCGTCGGTGTGGGCGCGTTCGAGCGCGCCGGCGGCGAGGTGGCGTTCGGCAAAGGAGCGGACCGCGTCGCGAAAAAGGCGCTGCTCTTCGGACAGCGAAAAATCCATGGCTATTCCGCCGCCTGGGCGTCGCGGCCGATGGCGATCGGCAGCTCGCGGATCGAGGCCAGTGTTTCGAGTGACCAGCACGCCGCCAGCAGTGTCTCCGCCGCGCCCGCGCCGGTAACCGGGGCGACCAGCTCCATGAACTTGTCCGACAGTTGGTCGTCCGAAAGCGGCGCGTCGGGATCGCCGATGCGGGTCGGTTGGTAGTGCTCGTGGATCGCGCCGTCAGTGGTCTCGATGGCGACGCGGGCGGCGCGCCGGTGCGGGAACTCGGCGTCGATGGCCTCGTCGAGATAGACCTCGACCTTGGGCACTAGCGCGGCCGTCTCGGGGTCGGCGAGGCGCGGCTCGGTGAAGGCGTCGAGCCGGGTGTTGCCGTGGGTGATCGACGTGGCGATCAAATACGGCACGCTGAACCTTCCCTCGAACGGCGTCGAATGGTTCTTGTTGCCGCAGATGTCGACGGTCGCCTTGTAGCCGCCGACGCGGATCGCCTTGACGTCAGCGGCGGCAAGCCCGTGCTTTTGCTTGAGCGCCATGGCGCCATCGATGGCGGCGAAGGTATGGCCGCAGCAGCCGTGGTTCTTGGTCGTCATGAGGGTGATGTTGTAGTGCTCGGCGAGGCCCGCGGTGGCGAGCGACCAATCGCAGTCGCGGCTCATGGCGGCGCCGTATCCTACCTCGCCGTCGAGGATATCGAGCGCGCCGGTCACGCCTTGCGCCGCCGACACCGCGCTCAACAGTCCCGAATCGACGGCGTGCGCACCGTGCATCGGTTTGGCGTAGGAATCCGACCGGAACGACTGCTGCAGCCCCGCCGCCATGGTGCCGGCGAGCGCGATGGCGTGGGCGAAGCAGTCGCGGTCGAGCCCGAGCGCCGTCGCCGCCGCCGCCGCCGCGCCGAACGATCCGTTGGTCGCGGTGTTGTGCCAGTACTCGTAGTGGGCGCGGCCCATGACCAGCGCGATCCGGGTCGCGACCTCGTAGCCGACGATCACCGCGCGAAGAAATTCTTCGCCCGACAGGTTCTCGTTTTCGGAAGCAGCCAGCGCGGTCGACACCGCCGGTGTGCCGGCGTGGTAGAGCGCATCGCGGAAGATGTCGTCGAACTCGACCGTGTGCGAGGCGGCGGCGTTGATCACGGCCGCCGTCCGCATGGTCGCCTTGGTGCCCGACGGGAACAGCCGCGCGCCGCCGCGCCCGATGTCATCGGCAAACGCTTTAACCAAACTGGTCGTCGGCATCACAAGCGTGCCCGGCGCGGTGGTCGCGCACCAGTCGATGACGGCGCGCTTGGCGTGATGGAACACCTCGTCAGGCAGTACGCGCGTGCGTTCGGCGACCGCGTAATCGGCGATATCGTGGATCAGCATGGCAGTCTCCGTCGTGGTCATCTTATCAGCGCGCTTTCCAGCAGCACGGCGGCATGCACCGCCTCGCGGTCGGCGCCGTCGCGGATCTGATGGCGGCAGCTCGTTCCGTCGGCGACAATGGCGACCTCGTCGGTGGTCTCGCGCGCCGCCGGCAGAAGATCGAGCTCCGCCATCTTCATCGACACATCGTAGTGCTCGGCCTCGTAGCCGAACGATCCGGCCATTCCGCAGCAGCCGGACGCGATGGTCTCCACTTCGAGGCCCGGGATCAACCGCAGCGTCTTCTCGGTCGCGCCGACGGCGGCGAACGCCTTCTGATGGCAATGGCCGTGGATCAGCGCCTTGGTACGCTCGATCGGCCCGAGCACGAGCGCGAGCCGCCCGGCGTCGCTCTCGGCGGCGATAAACTCCTCGAACAGGACCGCGAGACCGGCCAACTGGTCCGCGTCGTCGCCGAGCGACATGACCGTGTACTCGTCGCGCAGGGTCATGAGGCACGACGGTTCAAGGCCGATAATCGGTGTGCCCTTTTCGATATATGGCGCCAGGGCCGCCAGCGTCCGCCGCGCCTCTTGCCGCGCCTCGTCGATCAGGCCGGAGGACAGGAACGTGCGCCCGCAGCACAGCGGCCGTTTGCCGTCCGCCGCGCGCGGCAAATGCACCCGATAGCCCGCCGCGACCAGCACGGCGAGCGCGGCGTGCGCCACCTCGGGCTCGAACCAGGTCGAGAAGGTATCGACCAGCAGCACCACCTCGCCGGCATTGCCCTCGCCGACGGTCATGTCGCCGCGAAACGGAAAAGACCGCCAGCGCGGCAGGCGGCGCTTGCGCGCGACGCCCAGCAGCATCTCGCTCAAGCCAGCCAGCCCCGGCAGCCGGTCGCGGAGATTGAGCAAATACCACAATCGCGAGGCCCACGGCGCATATCGTGGCAGATACGCGAACAAGCGGGTGCGCCGGGCGATGCCATTGCGCTTGTTGCGCTGGTGGGCGGCCTCGATCTTCATGCGCGCCATGTCGACGCCGGTCGGGCATTCGCGCCGGCAGCCCTTGCAGCCGACGCAGAGCTCCATCGTCGCCGCGAGATCGTCCGAGGCGAGCGCGTCCGGACCAAGCTGGCCCGACAGCGCGAGGCGGAGCGTATTCGCGCGGCCTCGCGTGACGTGCGCCTCGTCGCCGGTGACCCGGAACGACGGGCACATCACGCCGCCAATGGCCTTGCGGCATTCGCCGTTGTTGTTGCACATCTCGACCGCGCTGGCGAAGCCGCGCCACGCGCTCCAATCGAGCGCCGAGTCGATGTCGTCGGTCCGGTAGCCAGGTTTGAAGCGGAACAGCGTGCGGTCGTCCATGCGCGATGGATCGACGATCTTGCCGGGGTTGAACAGCCCGTCGGGATCAAAGCACCGCTTGACCTCGGCGAAGGCGCTCGTGATGCGCGCACCGAACATCTCGGCGTGGAACTCGGAGCGCACCAGCCCGTCGCCGTGCTCGCCCGAATGCGAGCCCTTGTACTCGCGCACCATCTGGAATGCTTCTTCCGCGATGGTGCGCATCTTGGCGACGTCGCCGTCTTGGCGCATGTCGAGCACGGGCCGGACGTGGAGGCAGCCGACCGAGGCATGGGCGTACCACGTCCCCTCGACGCCGTTGCGCGCGAACACGTCGTTGAGCCGCGCGGTGTACTCGGCGAGATCCTCAAGCGGCACGGCGCAGTCCTCGATGAACGACACCGGCTTTCCGGCGCTTTTCATCGACATCATGATGTTGAGCCCGGCCTTTCTGACCTCGACAATGTCGCTCTGTAGCGCTGGATCGATCGCCTCAAGCACGGCGTCCGGGTAGCCGTGATCGGCCATCAGCTCGCCGAGGCGGGCGAGGCGCTGCCGTGGATCGTCGGCGTCGTCGGAGGCGAACTCGACGACCAGGATCGCGCCGGGATCGCCGCGCACGAAGCGCTCGACCATGACGCGGTAGATCGGGATGTCGCGGGCGAGCCCGATCATGGTGCTGTCGACCAGCTCGACCGCGGTGGGTTCGAGCTCGACGATGTGGCGGCTCATCTCCATGGCGTCGTGGAAGCGCTCGAAGTGGCAGACACCGAGCACGCGGTGCGGCAGGATCGGCTGCAGGTCGAGCTCGATCCGCTTGAAGAACCCGAGCGTGCCCTCCGAGCCGACCAGCAGCTTCGCCATGTTATGGCCGCCCGCCGAGAGGGTGTCGATGTTGTAACCGCCGACCCGGCGTAGCAGCTTGGGGAACCGGGTGGCGATCTCTCCCGCCTCGCGCTCGGCGATGGCGCGGAGGCGCCCGACCAGCTCGCCGTAGCGGCCCTCCGTGCCGTTCATATCCGCCGGGGTCTCGGCGAAGCGGTGGGTCGAGCCGTCGGCCAGGATCGCCTCGATCGCGCGCACGTTGTCGACCATGATGCCGTAGCGGATCGAGCGCGCGCCGGCCGAGTTGTTGGCCGTCATGCCGCCGATGGTCGCCTGGGCGCTGGTCGAGGGATCGACCGGGAAGAACACGCCGTGCGGCCGGAGAAACGCGTTGAGCCGGTCGAGCACTACGCCGGGTTGCACGGTGACGGTATGTGCCTCCGCATCGAAATCGATGACGCGATCGAGGTGCTTCGAGGTGTCGATCACGAGCGCTTCGCCGACCGTCTGGCCGCATTGCGACGATCCGCCGCCGCGCGGCAGGATCGGGATCTTCTCGTCGGCGGCAATGGCGATGGCGTGCTCGACGTCGGCCTCTGTTCGGGGCACGACGACGCCGATCGGCTCGATCTGATAGATCGAGGCGTCGGTCGAATAACGCCCCCGGCTGAAGGCGTCGAACAGCACCTCGCCCTCGATCTCGCGCGCCAGCCGCGAGGCGAGCGCGGAATCGCCGATACGCGAGGAAAGCGGTGGTCTTGCGGGTGCGTCCATGGGCGCCATGCGGCCATCATCGGTGGGCGGCCGAAACCGGTCAAGCGTGGCAATTGCGGCATGGTAGCCGAGATGCATAATGGCGGTTCCGCCTCAACCTCGAATGGACAGCCATGCCGACCGCCAACGCTCCCAAATCCGGCCGACACTTTCTCCAGATTCCCGGCCCGTCCAACGTGCCCGACCGGGTGCTAAGGGCGATCGACCGGCCGACCATCGACCATCGCGGGCCGGAGTTCGCGGCACTCACGCTAGAAATTCTCGACCGGCTGAAGACGCTGTTTGGGACTGCGGGGAACGTGGTCATGTATCCGTCGTCGGGCACCGGCGCGTGGGAGGCGGCGCTGGTCAACACCCTGTCGCCTGGCGACCGGGTGCTGGCGTTCGACAACGGCCAGTTCGCGACGCTGTGGCGTGGCGTCGCCGATAAGCTTGGACTCGATGTTGCGTTTGAGCCCGGCGACTGGCGCGACGCGGTCGATCCCGCCGTGATTGAGCAACGCCTGAGCGAAGACGGCGAGCATGCGATCAAGGCCGTCATGGTCGTCCACAACGAGACCTCGACTGGCGTGGTCAGCCCGATTGCCGAGATACGCCGCGCCATCGACCGCTCCGGGCATCCGGCGCTCTACATGGTCGACACGGTTTCCTCGCTCGGCTCGATGGAGTTCCGCCACGACGACTGGGGCGTCGATGTCACGGTGTGCGGCTCGCAGAAGGGAATGATGCTGCCGCCCGGCATCGGCTTCAATGCCGTCGGCGAGAAGGCCGTCAGGGCCTCCGAGGCGGCGGGGCTGCCCAAGGCCTATTGGGACTGGGCGCCGATCCTCAAAACCAACGAGCAAGGTTTCTTTCCCTATACGCCGCCGACCAACCTGCTCTACGGGCTCCGCGAGTCACTGGCGATGCTGATGGAGGAGGGGCTCGATCACGTGTTCGCGCGCCACCACCGCCTGGCCGAGGCGACGCGTCTCGCAGTCGCCGCCTGGGGGCTCGAAGTCCTGTGCCGCGATCCCGCCCGAGCATCCAACTCGCTGACCGCGGTCATGGTGCCCGATGGCCACGACGCCGACGATGTCCGCCAGGTCATCCTCGAGCGCTTCGACATGTCGCTCGGCGTCGGGCTCGGGCCGCTCGCCGGCAAGGTGTTTCGCATCGGCCATCTCGGCGATCTCAACGAGCTGACACTCGCCGGCACGCTCGCCGGCGTCGAGATGGGGCTCGCGCTCGCCCATGTGCCGCACGAGAAGGGCGGTGTCCTGGCGGCACTCGATTACCTGACACGGACCACATGAGGCGACGTCCATGGCCGACACGATCCTCGTCACGCGCGACGGCGCGATCGCGACTGTTGTCCTCAACCGCCCGGAAAAGCTTAACGCGCTGACCTTGGACATGTGGCGCCACCTCGGCGCGGCGATGAACGAGCTTTCGGCGGATGACGGCATCCGCTGCATCGTGCTGCGCGGCGCCGGCGGCAGGGCGTTCGCGCCGGGTAACGACATCTCCGAGTTCGAGACCGAGCGCCATGACCCGGCATCGGCCAAGGCCTATGGCGCCGTGATGCACGCGACGCTCGCCGCCATCCGCGACTGCCGGCACCCGACGGTGGCGTTAATCGAAGGTATCTGCGTCGGCGGCGGGCTCGAGATCGCGAGCCTTTGCGATATCCGGATCTGCGGCGCGTCCAGCCGCTTCGGCGTGCCGGTCAACCGGCTCGGCCTGGTGATGGCCCATGCCGAGCTCGACGGGCTGGTGCGGCTGGCCGGCCCGGCGGTCGCCGCAGAAATCGTCCTCGAGGGCCGCGTGTTCGGCGCCGAGGAGGCGAACGACAAGGGCCTGGTCACCCGGGTGGTGGCGGACGACGCCGTCGAGGCGGAAGCCTACGCGGCCGCGCGCCGCATCGCCGCCGGTGCGCCGCTGGTCGCGCGCTGGCACAAGAAGTTCCTGCGCCGGCTCGCCGATCCAACGCCGCTCACCGAGGCCGAGATCGACGAGGGCTTCGCCTGCTTTGGCACCGAGGACTTCGCCACGGGATATCGCGCGTTCCTGGCCAAGACCGAGCCTGAGTTCGAGGGACGGTAGCCTGCGCACCGCAGGCGCAGGATTGCATCAGGCAAATCGGCTTTTGCTCACTGTTCTTGAGATCCATGCGCCGTCCGGCTAGGACTTCCCGGGGGTCGAGGCGAACAAAGGAGGCAGACGCAATGGCGGCAACCGACTTTAAGACGATGATCGAGGGTGTGGTCGACTACGGCACGGTCCGCGACATGATGATCCGGCTGGTGCAAACGCCGAGCCCGCAGACCGAGCTGATGGAGGCCGAGCCCCAGATCCTCGCCTTCATCAAGGACGTCGTCGAGCCCGAGCTCCGCGCCTGCGGCGTGGAAGATATCGGCTACGACGGCATGGGCAATCTGATCGCGCGCTTGGGCGCCGGCCGGTCGGGCAAGCGGGTGATGATGGCGACGCACGCCATGAACGCGGCGCCCGCGACGATGCCCGATCCCTACGCCGGCAAGGTGGTCGACGGAACCCAATGGGGCCTGCCGGGCGAAGCGGTGATGGCGCGCGGCATCTGCGAGCAGAAGGCGTCCATGGCGGCGATGCTGATGGCGGTGCGCGCGATCACCGACCTCGGCATCGACCTCGACGGCGAGATCGTGTTCGTCGCCTGCACCTCCGGCGAGACCGGCAAGCACGATGCGATCCGGAGCGTGGTCGAGGACGCCGGGGCGCGCGCCGATTTCGCGCTGATCTGCGGCTCGTCCAACCAGGTGCTGCTCGGCAACCGGGGCCGGGTCGACATATTCCTCACCGTCCACGGCGCGCCGTCACATTCGGGCTCGCCGTCCCGCGGCTGCAACGCGATCACCGGCGCGCGGCTGGTCATGGACCGCATCCAGGCCGAGGCCAAGTTGCCCGAAATCCATCCCGATCTCGGCGAGTGCACCTTGTCGTTCATCCACGTCAGGAGCTTTCCCGATGCCACCCACACGGTCCAGGAGCGTTGCGAGATCACGCTCGACCGCCGGCTGTTGCCGGGCGAGGACCCGGACCAGGTGTTCGCCGAGATCGCCGCCATCGCCAAGACCGTCGAGCAGACGCCCGACCCCGTGAGCGGGCAGAGCTTCCGCGTCGAGTGCGTCCAGGGCCCCTACATGTATCCGTACTATGTCGCCGAGGATTCCGACCTCGTTCAGCGCTTGTGCGACGCGGCGGAACGCGTCACGGGCGTGCGCCCCGCGACCTATTACGGCCAGAGCGCGTTCGACCAGGGCTACATCAACCATGTCGGCATTCCGTGCGCCAACTACGGCCCCGGCGAGGACGACTTCGCCCACACCGACCACGACATGGCCTCGATCGACCGCACCGTCGACGCCACCAAGGTCTACGCTCTCATCGCCTGCGAACATCTGTGCGAGAGTTGAAGACTATGGGCGCTCGATGGCCAAGACCGATATTCGTCCGAAAAGCGACTCACGGCATCATCTCGACCGGATCAGGCTCCACCACGTCTTGGGCGCCTCGCGCTTGCCATAGCCCAGCCACACGTCGAGCTTCAGCATCAGCCGTCTGAGCGGCGTGCCGGCGAGCCGACGGGCGACGCGCATGACCGCTCTCGAGAAGTCCTTGTTGTAGGGACAGATCCGGATGCACACGCCGCAGTCGCTGCCGAGATTGGTCCAGTACTTGAAGCACTTCTCGGCGTCGAGCTGCCACTTGCGGACGCCGACCAGATTGGATCGGTTGAGAGTGTCCGCCGTAGGTTCGTCGGGCGAGATCGCCCTGGGCGGACAGCCCGAGGAGCACCGGTCGCAGACATCGCAGAACTCCTTGACGCCGAAGCGGATCGGCGCGTCGTCGACCAGCGGCAGGTCGGTGAAGATCTTGGAAAACCGGACCCTGGGGCCGAACTCGGGCGTGATCACCATGTTGTGGCGGCCGAACTCGCCGAGGCCGGCCTTGACGGCATAGGGGACGACCAGCGCGGTGTCGTTCATGGATGCGCTGGCGCGATAGCCGAGGCCGCGGATGTATTGCGACAGCTGGACGCCGGTGCCGGCCTCCGCCGAATAGCCGTGGCCGACCGCGGCCGAGGCGGTCGCCGACGGGTAGGTCTTCAACAGCTCGTAATCCATCTCGTGGCCGAGGACGATGACGTGGCGCATGCCGCCGAAGTCCTCGTTGGGCCGCTCCTCTCGATGGCGGGTGGAATACGCGTTGGTGTAGACCCAGCGCTCGTCGTACTCGGCGATGCCGACCAGGTCGGCGCCGAACAGCTTGGCAAGGCCCTTGATCTCGGTCGTCATGTCGTCGGGCGATTCGACCGCCACGCGTTCCTTGAAGGCCGGACGGTACTCGCCGAGAACCGATTGGAAGCCCTCGCCCATGCCGGTCTCGGCCATGCCGCGCTCACGGTACGTGTTGGCGACCGACCACGCGGCGATGCGAAGCGCGTAGTCGCGCTGCGTGAAGCCGTCGGCGGTCCTGATCTTGGGATTGTTGGATCCGTTATAGAAATCGAGGACTTTCTGGGTGTGGACCGTCTCGTCCCACCAGGCGCGCGAGAACATGTCGTCGCGCTGATTGAAGCGCTCGAACCCGTCGAGAATCTCGAACCCGGCGGCCTCGTCGCTTCGCCGAAAATCCGCCGGCGCGGCCGGAGGCTGATTGGATGGCCAGCCGGCGGCTCCGTCATCGGCGCGTTCGCTCATCGGTTACTCCATCGGCCGAGCCATCGTTCGGGAGGTCGGCCTTCAAACGGGCTTCCAACATGGAAGCGCTCTCAGCCGTACGATCGTGGTTCAAAAATTTGCTCAAGGCAAGATCCGGCCTCCGCCCGATCAGCGTGCCAGACCAGATTGGGTCGATCAAGAGAATCACGCAAGCGGAACCTTGACCCAGATCAAGGTGCTCGATCGAAAACTGTACTCTTATTTTTGAGACTTGGTATAGCGCGTAGGCGCTCTGACCCTTTCGCCCTTGATAGTTTTGACAATGAATCAGGCGAACTCATCAATATGGCGACCTTGCTAGAGGGCGGCGGTTACGTCGAAGGCGGCTTGCGCAAGAAGCCCGGCG
>PVBE010120665.1_pt1 | contig 12247 bp, 6 predicted proteins | sample 1631181 | NCBI WGS metagenome assembly PVBE01 (sample SAMN08397723, study PRJNA350692) | Marine metagenome, whole genome shotgun sequencing project. | isolation source: water | place: Pacific Ocean | collected 2012-04 | reverse complement strand
GCTTCTCATCATGTCCTGTTAGCCTTGGCCGCAATGAGCACCACGACACCGACGATCGATGAGATTCGCGCCGCTGCCGAGCGCGTCGCCCCGCACCTCCACCGCACCCCGTTGTGGGGTAGCGCAGGCCTCTCGGAGATGAGTGGCTACGGGCTCTGGTTCAAGTGCGAGAACCTGCAGAAGACCGGGTCGTTCAAACCGCGTGGCGCGATCAACCGCATCGCGACGCTCGATCGCGACAGCGCCGCCCGCGGCGTCATCACCATCTCGGCGGGGAATCACGCCCAGGGCGTCGCGTACGCCGCCGCCCGGCTCGGCGTCGAAGCCCTGGTGGTGATGCCGGAATCGGCGGTGGCGAGCAAGGTCGCCGCGACGCGCGCCTACGGCGCGGAGTGCGTGCTGCACGGCGACGTCCATGCCGCCTTCAAGAAGCTCCACGAGCTGGAGGAGGAGCGTGGCTTGACGTTGGTGCATCCGTTCGACGATGCCATGTTAATCGCCGGCCACGGCACGGTAGGGCTCGAGATCGACGCCGACGGAGACGGATTCGACGCCGTCGTCTGCGGCGTCGGAGGCGGTGGCCTGATCGCTGGCGTGGCAACCGCATTGGAAGCGCTGGCGCCGACAACCAGGCTCTTCGGTGTAGAGCCCGAGGGCGCCGCCACCATGAGCACGGCGCTGCGGGCAGGCGAGGTGGTGCGACTCGAGCACCTCGCCACGATTGCCGATGGCCTGGCGCCGCCCTTCGTCGGCGAGCTCAACCTCGCCATCGTCCAACGCGCCGTTGAACAGGTGGTGACGGTGTCGGACGAGGAGATCGGGGCGGCCATGACGCTGCTACTCGAGCGTTGCAAGTTGCTCGTCGAACCGGCCGGCGCCGCGGCGCTCGCGGCGCTGTTGCGCGGCCGCATCCCGGTTCCGCCCGGCGCGCGCGTTGCGGTGGTACTCTCGGGTGGCAACGTCGACCTGGAACGCCTCGCGGACCTGCTGCCACGGCAGTGCTAAGATACCGCCCATGAGCAGAAGGCCTTCGGCGTTCTGCGTACTCGCTGGCTTGATCTCATTCGTCGCTTTCCCCACGGTTGCAGCGGCGGAGCTACGTCAGGACGCGGCGGGAACGCGGGAACAGACACCGCAGCGACGCGAAGAGGTGATCACGGTCACCGCCACGCGCCTGCCGGTGCGATTGTCCGACCTGCCGGTGGCGGCGCGGGCCTGGGAGGCCCGCGAGCTGCAGGATGCACCAGCTATTGTCCTGGACGAGGCCTTGCGTTCGTCGCCCGCCGTGAGCCTGTTCCGCCGCACCTCGAGCCGCGATTCGCACCCCACGTCGCAGGGCTTGAACCTGCGCGGCATCGCCCCCAGCGGCGTCAGCCGCGCGCTGGTGCTTGTCGACGGCGTGCCGATGAACGACCCCTTCGGCGGCTGGGTGTACTGGGATCGCGTCCCGCTGCTCGGCATCGAACAGGTCGAGGTCGCGCTTGGCGGTGGCTCCGCGCCCTACGGCAACCAAGCGCTCGGCGGCGTACTGCAGGTCGTCACGCGGCGGCGGATGGACACCAATCTGGAGATGCAGGCGCTCGCCGGCAACGACTCCACCGTACGCTTCGGCATCGCCGCGGGTGGCGGCTTCGACGGGGGCTCGGTGTTCGCCAGCGCGCAACTGTTCAACACCGCCGGCTATATTCACACGGCGCCCGAGGATCGCGGCACCGTCGACACGCCCATCGGCCTGAACAGCCAGGCAGCGCGCATCCGGGTCGACCTGACCGGCGGCCTCACGTTCAACATCGAGGGTCTGCGCGAGGCGCGCAACAACGGCACGCCGCTGCAGACCAACAACACCTCTTTCGGCGGCGTGAGCGCCGCCTGGAACGGGACCAACGAGGGCGGCGACGCCGGATGGCACGCCTACGGCCTGGCGCGTACGCAGGTGTTCGAGAGCAGCTTCAGCAGCGTCGCCGCCGACCGCGACAGCGAAAGATTGGTGCTGCTACAGCGCGTTCCCTCCACCGACTTCGGTGCCGGCGGCTACGGCTGGACATCCTGGGGCGACACCAAGGTCAGCTACGGCGGCGACTGGCGCCGCGTCAACGGGCACAGCAAGGAGACGGTCATTTTCAACGGCGCCAAGCGCGCCCCCGGCGGCATTCAAAACTCGGGCGGTGGCTTCGCCAGCCTCGACCTGCAAGCGGCTCCCGCGGTGAGCGTTAGCGCCGGGCTGCGCGTCGACGGCTGGAATCAGACGCCGGTCGACACACCCGGCGAGCCCCGCAGCGCTGCGGCAGCGTCGCCCCGCGTCGGGCTGGCATGGCGCGCGCCGAACGGGCTGACGCTACGCGGCGCTGGCTACGGCGCCTTCCGCGCGCCGACGCTCAACGAGTTGTATCGCCAGTTCCGCGTCGGCAACGTGAGTACCTCCGCCAACCCCGACCTCGAAGAAGAGCGCCTGTGGGGCGCCGAGGCCGGCGCCGGCTGGAGCGGCGACCTCGGCCGCGGCACGGCGCTGTCGCTCAACGGCACGTTCTACTGGAACCGGCTCGCGGACGCCGTGATCAACGCCACGGTCGGCGCCACCCCGAACCTGATTCTTCGGCGCCGCGAGAACCTCGGTGCCGTGACGGCGCGCGGTGTCGAGATGGACGCCCGCGTCGACATCCAGGAAAACTGGACCCTCCGCGTCGCCTACGCCTGGCTCGACTCGTTCATCCGCGAAGCGGTGCCGGGGACGGACCCGGAGGCCACCGTGGGCAACCGCTTGCCCCAGGTGCCCACCTACCGCACGCGGGCGACGTTGCTGTACCGCAGCCGCCCCGGCTGGGCCGCGTCCCTGTCGGTTGCCGCGGTGGGTGAGCAGTTCGAGGACGACATGAACGAGCTGCCGCTGGCGTCGGCGGTCACCGTCAACGCCTCCGTGGAGATCCCGCTGATCGACGCAGCGCGCGCCACCATCCGCGCCGAGAATCTGTTCAACGAAGACGTCCAAGTGCGACGCGCACCCGTGCTCGTGTTCGGGGCGCCCCGGCTGGTGTACTTCGGTATCACCCTCGCCTGGCCGGACTGAGCAGAGTCAGCGTCCGCCGAGCTCCGCGAGACGTGCCGCCGCGCGAGGCGCCACCCACGGTCCGTCGTTGTGGAACAGGCGCGCATCCGGATCGGCGGCGGCGCGTTGGAACGCCTGGATGGCGCTGGTGCGGTAGCTGGGTCCCAGTGCCGTGAGCGCGATGCCGAGCCAGTAGTCTACCGTCGCCTGGCCGACCCCGGGGCGCCGCCCGGGGCATCCTCGATGCCGCGCAGGATGCGCACTACATCTTCCCAGGCCCCCGCGTGCATGAGCACCGCCGCCTGGTTGAGCTGCACCACCCAGCCGGGCGCCACGCTCGAGCCACCCGGACCCTCTGCCGCCAGGGACGCCGAGATCACCGAGTACACCAACTCCGGATCCGAGGGAGGGATCACCCTGGGGGATGAACCCAAGGTGATCTCCACCACCTGGGTGGCGGCGCCGCGTTGAATCTGAACGGCGACGGCGGTCCCGGCCGTTGCTGCGTCGACGGTGCTGCGTGCCACGGCAGCCCCGGTGATGTTCTCCCCCGCGATCGATACCACTCGGTCACCTACCATGAGGCCGGCCGTCTCGGCCGGACCCGCGGCGCTCACCGAGGTCACGGTAACCGCGTCACCGACGTCGACAAGTTGCGCTCCCAGCCAGGTCCCCGACAGGAACGTCGAGGTCTGGAAACCACCCGCCAGCGAGGCGATATCAGCGCTGCTGTCGATGCCGACGCGCACCACATCGGGCTGCGGCGGCCCCGGCGCCGCCGACCAGATCCACAGATCGGCGTACGTCGCCAGCAGGTCGTCGTTGAGAACGCCGATCATGTACACGGAACCCGGTGCCTCCCGGTCGAACTCCGCTTGCACCGCGGGCCAATCGGGCGTCGGCGTCGGCTGCTCGGCGGCGACACGCAGTATGTCCGGCGTCAAATTCACACCGGCGAACGCCGGCGCGGCCCAGGTTCGATCCAACAGCGTCCAGTTGTCGATGGCTCCCAGCGTGCCCACCAGCAGCTCCGTGAGGTCTCGTACGCCGCGCTCGTCACCGCCCAGCACGCCGAGAAAAGCGAGCCCCGGGCACAGGCGCACCTGCAACGTCTGCTCCTGTCGGTCGACGACATCCACGGATGCCGCGAACACACCCGCGGGTCCCTGCGCGACTTCAATCGTGTGGGATCCCGGAGAAAGCTCGAGGCGCGGCGATCCGCCGCCTCCGCCACCCGGCCGCTGCGGTGTCGCGCCGGTGCCGTCGACCGTTACCTCAGCGCCGTCGGACAGGCCCTCGAGCACCACGGTGCCGCGTGTCTCTTCGAGCACGACGGCGGCGCGGTAGTCGGCGAGGTCGGCGACATCGAGGTCAACGCGGCGAGTGCGATACCCGTCGAGCGACACCTCGATGGTGTGCACTCCCGGCTGTAGCCCCTCGATCCCGAGCTCATCGGAGAAGTCTGATCCCGGATACAGGGCGGCGTCGCCCGTGGGCGAGAAGTTCGCCGGCGCCGTGCCGCCGGTCACTCCGAGGAACGTGCCGTTGACCGAAACCTGCGCACCCGCGGGGCGGGTCAGCACCTGGACCACGGCGCTCAAGCGCACCAGCACGTGGTCAATCAGCACGTTGTCACCGGCGCTCACGTCACGGTCTTCCTGGACGGCCTGGTACCCGGCGCGCTCCACCACCACCGGGTGGACTCCTGCAACGACTACATGCGAGGCAACGCCGATCTCGAGCAGTCGGCCGTCAACGCGAATCTCGGCGTCCGCCGGACTGACGGCGAACTCGAGGTAGCCCACCATGTCGGCTTGCAAGCCGTCGAAGACGTCGACGAGGCGCGGCGACACCTGCACCCGGTCCAGGGTCGCGGTGGGGTCCGCGGTGATGAGCGCGCGCATGTCCGCTTCTGCCTCTCGATTGGCGCCGGTATTGAAGTTGGCGCGCGCCCGGTAGGCGAGGTTGGCCACCAAGAGAGCGCGCGCCTCATCGTCGTCGCCCGCCGCCAGGCGACGCTGCAGCACCGTGATAATGCGGCTGAAATCGGCGATCGAATCCGGTTGATTGATGGAGTTGAAGGTGTCCTCCGCGACGCTGAAGTCGTCGCGGAGGCGATCCAGTTCGGCATCACCCTGCCCCGCCTGCGGCACAGCGGTCGCCGCAGCGAGGGGCATCGCAGCCAGCAACAACACCGCCCAGCACGAGACCATTCGAATTCGCATCATTCGATCACCAGAAACGCCTTGAGGCTCCTGTCGGCGATGTAAATGCGACCGCTGCCATCGACGCTGATGTCACGCGGGCTGTCGAGCTCGATGCCACCCGGAAGTTGCGGTCCCATCTGCCACAAGAACCCCCCATCGGAATCGAAGACGTCGATCGTCTTGGCGTCGCGATCGAGGACGTAGATGTTGCCCAACCCATCGAGGGCGATGGCCTCGGGGCGCCGCCAGTCGCGTTGCACAACGCGGGTGCGCCCGCCCCCATCGGCGCCAAAGCGCAGCACCGCTTCCGACTTACGATCGAGCACGTGGAGGCGCCCGAGGTAGTCGACGGCGACATCGTTGGGCTCGCTGTCGTCGCCGCCCACCATCTCCGACATGAGGTTGGCGTCCTCGTCCAGGAGGAGAACCCGTTTCTTGTTGCTGTCCAGAACCATCCACTGGCGGTGGATGCCGTGGGCACCGGCGGTGATCTCTTCAACCTGCTTCATCTCTTCGTTGTCGGGTACCAAGAAGTCCTGCCGCTCACGCGAGACAAGGTTGAGCACCGATCGCTTGGCGGCGACGTAGGGATCGGTTCCCCTCCCCCACCACGGGTGGGACGCGTCGGATGACGGGATCCGGTGGGACAGCGTGCCATCGGGCTCCACCACCGCCACCAGTGGGATACCGGTATCGACAATCACCACGCGATTGTCCTCGCTGGCGTCGATGCCCACGGGGTCCTTGAGCTGCGGCCCGGTGAAACGTACCCGCCGCGCGCCATCCCACGGCATCTGCGACAACGAGGGACGCAGCTACAAGCGGTAGCTGAGCTGCAGGCGCCGGCGCGCTGTGGCAACGATGTACTCGTCGGTGTCGTGGCCACCGGTGTCGAAGATGCTCTCGTCGATAATGCGCTGCAGGATCTCGGCAGCCGGCTTCCAGTCACCCGAGCGCATCAGCACGGTAGCCAGGTGCAGCCGCGCCGAATCGGTCCATTGCGAGTGCGGCTCGTCCTCGATGGCGGCTACGAAGTGCGCCGCCGCTGCTTCGGGCTCGCCCAGCAGCATGCTGGCCTCGCCGGCCCGCAGCAGGGCGCTCGCGCGCCACTCGAGGTTGGGAAAATCGGCGGCGCCATACAGCAGCACGACGCTGCGGAACGCCTCGCGCGCCGCTTCCAGATCGGCCGGACCCCTGGAGGTAGCCATGCGGATGTTGCCCTCGAGAACGAAGGCGCCGGCGGCACCGGCTGTGCGCGCGTAGTCGTTCTTGAGCGCGCTGATCGCCGCTTCCGCTGCGGCGCGATCACCAAGCTGCCAGCGGCCCTCGGCGGTGCGCAGCAGTGCATCGTCGGCGATGGAGGCGCTCGGGAACTGCTGCACCAACAGCTCGTAGTTGCGCAACGCCGCCTCGAGATCGCCTTCCTGCGTCAAGCGCTCGGCGTCGGCAAACAGGCGCAGCGCGGCCTCGGGGTCTTGCTGTTGGGCGTCGGCCACGGCGACCGTGCACAGTGCCGCGGCAAGGGTTGCGGCGACGGCGCGGTTCATGGCTTGCCGATGGGCTGACCTACGATTCTCTGGTTGTTGGTGCGCACTCGAACCGTCTCCTCCTTGGTGCCCCGGCCCATCGCTGTCCAGTCGAAATTGAAGGTGTGCGGGCCGATACTGATCAGCAGCTGCGGAAAGGGCGGTGAGCCAACCTCGACACCGTCGATCGAGACAACGCAATTGCCCGGAACGGCCGAGACCTGCACGGTCACCGCCCGCGGAAGCCAGGTGATCGATAACGTCTCCTCGGACACGACCGTAACCGTACGACGCTGCCCGGTCCAGTATACCGACGGCGCCGACGCATTGATCGCATAGCGCCCCGGCGTCAGGCGTATCTCGTGCAAGTTCGAGGCGCCGAGGTTGAGCTCCTGTCCGGGGGTACCGCCGACGGGCGTAACCCTGACCTCCACCGCGTAGCTCGGGTTATCGATCTTTACGAACCCAGGGGCGATCGCAGGCGTCAGATTGAACCTCAGCTCGCGCGACTCCACTTGCGCATCGCTGAGCGCGTCCCGGTCGAACGTCCAGCTTTCGCTGCTGTAGTCCTCGAGCTCGATGGTTACGCTGTGCGACTCGGCCAAGTCGATATCCACGTCGGCCGGCGTGCGATCGTTGAGAATCTCGCCGTCGAAGGTGACGCGGACCCCGACAGGGACGCTGACGATCGTGAACGCCACCGGCGGCTCGGCGGGGGGCGGCTCCTCGGCCGCGTCTTCTTCGACCAACGCAGCCGTCGCCATCGCTGCGTCTTCAGGCTCCCATGTGCCGGGCAGCCCGTCGCCCAGCGTGAACGTCGCAGCGACCGGCGCCAGGTCTCCGAAGCGCAGTTCGACCGTGACCTCTTCGCCGGCGGCGCCAGACAAGTCCACCGACCCCGGCGTCACCACACCGGTGTCGTTGCCGTTCACCCAGACCTGCCAGCCCTCGCCCGCCTGGATCCTCAGGGGGTGTGTCAGGGCGGCCGGGGGTTCCGTCGAGACGTCCTCGGGAGTCCCCGACCCCTCGCCGGCGCCACCGAAGGCCCCGATGCTATAGGCCCACGCGGCGATGGCCAGGCCGACCACCGCGACGCCGGCGGCAGCCAGGCCGACGACGCGCATGCCCTGGCCCTTTCCCGTAGCGTCGGGCTGCGGCTGCGCACCTCGGAGCGACGGGTCGACCACGGTGGCCTCCGTCTGCCCCGTCGACATCACCACGGTTGCGTCCCCGGGAGCGGCGCCGAGGGCGCCACGCAGGGCGTCGGCGAGCTCCATACAGGTCGCATAGCGCTCCTGCGGGTTTTTTGCCAGCGCGCGGATCAATCCGTCGTCCACCGGCCCGGGAACCATGGCGTTGAGCACCGACGGAGGGACCGGTTGCTCGTGCACGATCTTGTACATGATGGTGGTGGGGTTCTCACCCGTGAACGGCCGCTCGCCGGTGAGCATTTGATAGATCATGACCGCCAGCGAGAACTGGTCGGCGGTGCCTTCCACTGGGTGGCCGGTGACCTGCTCCGGCGACATGTACGCCGGCGTGCCGACCACCGTGCCGGTACGCGTGAGCGTCGTGGTGGCGACCTTCGCAACACCGAAATCGGTTATCTTCGGCCGGCCATCGCGCGTGATGAGAATGTTGGCTGGCTTGATGTCCCTGTGCACGATGCCGAACTCGTGCGCATAGTCGAGGCCGCTGCACAGCTGCGCCGCGAGATCGGCGATCTCCTTGAACGAGAACGCGCGGTTTTCCGCGAGCACCGATGCGAGGCTCTCGCCCTGCACGTACTCCATGGCGATGAAGGTGGCGCCCTCTTCCTGTCCGACGTCGTGCACGCCGACGATATTCGGGTGCGACAGGCGCCCGGCGGATTGGAACTCGCGCTCGAAGCGCGCCTGCAGCTGGACGAGCTCGTCTTTCTCGAGCCCCGTATGAGCTTCGACGACCTTGATCGCCACCTTGCGGCCGATGACCGGGTCTTCGGCGAGGTACACCACGCCCATGGCCCCTCGACCGATGGTGTCGCAGACCTCGTAGCGCCCGAAGCGTTTTGCGTCGCCCATCTTGGTCGCCTTCCCGGTCGCGCGGAACGCGGCCGGTACCCCCCCGCCGGAAAAACTGCCGAGAAACATACCCCTGCGTGCTCGCATCGTACCGTAGCGATCGACCATCCGGCCACCGCTAACACGCACACATCGTCAGCATCGCCCTCTGCGGAGCAGTCTCGGCAACTCTCTCGCAGACCTTCGCGTCGTTTCCGGCGCCGTGAGCCCAGCGCCGCCGACGCGGTATCATCGGCGCGCCGCTTCCACCCGGCATCAACCGCACCCAGGACGATGACATGACCCTTTCGCGCGGCGCCTCTCGGACGACCCCCTTCTGTGCTTCCCTGTGCCTCCTGCTGGCGACGATCGTGGCCGGGTGTGGCGGTGGCGAGGACACCGCGGCGACACCACCGGCGGCCCCGGAGTCGCCACCGGCAAATGGCGTCACCGCGCAGGACCTGGCGACGTACACGCGGGAGCTGTCCGACGACGCCCTGCAGGGCCGCGGCCCCGCCGGACCCGGGGAGCTCCCCACGCTCGAGTACCTGCAAGCCGCCTACGAGCGCATCGGCCTGACGCCGATCGGCGACGCCGCGCTTCCCGGCGCCGCCACGGGCGCGCCACGCTACTTCCAACAGGTCGCCCTGCAGGCGATCACCGCCGAGCCGTCGACCGCGTACCTGTCGTTCGTCGGCAGCCCCGTCGCGGCGCAGTTGGAATTGAGCTACGGCGACGACTTCGTTACCTGGACGACGACGCCCGAGGACGTCCTCGACGTCGCCGGTGGACTCGTCTTCGTCGGCTACGGCGTCGATGCCCCGGAAGAGAACTGGGACGACTTCGGCGACGTGGACATGACCGGCAAGGTCCTGATGATGCTGGTCAACGACCCGCCGCTTGCGGACGCGTCCCGGTTCGGCGGTGATGCGATGACCTACTACGGTCGCTGGACCTACAAGTTCGAGGAGGGCGCGCGCCAAGGGGCCGCCGGCGTCCTGCTGATCCACGACACCGAGGCGGCGGGATACGGTTGGAACGTCATCCAGGGCTGGACCGGCGAACAAATGCAGGTGCCCCCCGCCCCCGGTTCGACGCCGCCGACGCCGCTCCAAGGTTGGGTCTCTTGGGAGAGTGCGCGCCGCATCTTCGACGCCGCGGGCGCGAACCTCGACGATCTCGCAACCGCCGCCGCAGCGGAGGGCTTCGAACCCGTCGACCTCGGCCTCTTCGCGGGCGCCCACCTCGACGGTTCCAGCCGCACGGTTACGTCGTACAACGTCGTCGGGGCCTTCGAGGGCGCCGACCCGGGCGTCGCCGACGAGTACGTCGTCTTCACGGCGCATTGGGACCACTTCGGCGTGGGCGACCCCATCGACGGCGATGCTATCTACAACGGCGCCTTCGACAACGCGACCGGAACCGCCGGCCTGCTCGAGATCGCCGAAGCCTGGACAAGCACCACCTTCGCACCGCGCCGCTCGGCGCTGTTCATCGCCACCACCGCCGAGGAGTCGGGGTTGCTCGGTTCCGCGTTCTACGTCGAGAACCCGATCGTGCCGCTCGACAAGACGCTTGCTGTCATCAACATGGACGGTGCCAACGTTTGGGGCGAAACCACCGACATGACGATCGTCGGCCTCGGCAACTCAACGCTCGACGACGACCTCAGCGCGGTTCTCGCCGAGCAGGGGCGCACCGTGGTCCCCGACCCGGAGCCAGAGAAGGGCTTCTTCTACCGCTCCGATCATTTCCCCTTCGCGCGCGCCGGTGTGCCCGCGCTGTACACCGACTACGGCACCGTCTTCGTCGGCAAGCCGCCCGGGTTCTCCCAGCAGATCCGCGACGACTACAACCAGAATCGCTACCACCAGCCGTCGGACGAGTTCGACGCGACATGGGACTTCAGCGGCGCGCAGCTGGACTTCGAAGCGTTGCTCCAGGTGGCTCTGCGCGTCGCCGCAGCCGACACCTGGCCCACGTGGCGCGAGGGCAACGAGTTCAAGGCAACGCGCGACGCTATGCTGGGGCGCTAGTCTGGGTCTCGCCCATGAAACGGGCGCGCAGCCATAGGCGAAGGTCCATCACCAGCGAGAACACCGCCGGCACCAGAAGAACCGTGAACACGGTGGAGACGGCCAGACCGCCGACCACGACGCTACCCAGGCCGCGGTAGATCTCCGAGCCCGGGCCGGTGAACAGCACCAGCGGCGCCATACCCATCACCGACGTCAGCGTGCTCATGAAGATCGGGCGCACGCGGTCGGACACCGCCTCGCGTAGCGCCTCGTTGTGCCCGAGGCCCCGATCGCGCATGTAGTTGAGCGTCTGGTGCACGATCAAGATGGCGTTGTTGACCACGATGCCGACGAGGATGACGAAGCCCAGCATGGCCACGACGTCGAGTGCCTGGTAGCTGAGGAACGTGTTGACCGCGGCGAGCCCGAGGAATCCGCCGACGGCGGCGAACGGCACCGAGAACAGGATGACAAACGGATAGAGGAACGACTCGAACAACGCCGCCATGAGCAGGTAGGTCACCAGGACCGCGAGGATGAAGTTGCCCTGCAGCGAGCTGCGTGTCTCGCGGAGCTTGTCGGCCGAACCCGAGAGATTGACGGAGTAGACGCCACCGATCGAGCCGTCGGCGCGCATCGGCGCGAGGATGTTGGCGTTGATCAGCGTCATCGCCGTCTCCAGCGGCATCTCCGGTGGTGGCGTGACGCGGATGGTGACGGCGCGCTGCCGCTCGATGCGGTTGATCTGCTGCGGGCCGCTGGTGCTGAACACGCGCCCGACGTCGCCGACGCTCACGCCGTCGTTGGAGGGCGTGATGATGTTCAGGTTGGCGATGTCTTGGCTGCGCGTCGCCGATGAGGTCTCGGAGCGCAGGATCATGTCGATGGCGCGACCCTCGTACTGATACTCGCTCACCTTGACGCCATCGACCAGGGCGTTGAGCGTGAAGCCGATCTCCTGGGCGGTGAATCCCACCTCTGCGGCGCGCTCGCGGTCGGGAATGATGCGCACTTCCGGGTTGCCGAGCTCGAGGCTTGGAAGGGGCTGCGCCTGCGCGCCCGGAACCGACGCCAGCACACCACCAAAAACGCGCCCGCCGAGCTCGAGCAACCGCTCCAGGTCGGGCCCGGAAAGGTCGATGTCGATGGATCGACCGGCCGACGGCCCCTGATCGAAGATCGAGCTCTGCTGCACGACGGCGAAGGTCCCCGGAATACCGTCGAGCGCCCCCTGTATGACGGGGATCGCGCTGTACGCCTGCGCCGCATAATCGTCGTGCACCCGCGCGCCCATGAACACCAAGCCGCCACCGGCGACGAAGAAGAACTGGTCGATCAACGGGCCGTCGAGTGCTGCCGCTTCGGGGCTTCCGGGCTCCGCCTCCCAGTAGGGCAGCAAGCGGCCTTCGAT
>PVBE012342927.1_pt1 | contig 12248 bp, 10 predicted proteins | sample 1631181 | NCBI WGS metagenome assembly PVBE01 (sample SAMN08397723, study PRJNA350692) | Marine metagenome, whole genome shotgun sequencing project. | isolation source: water | place: Pacific Ocean | collected 2012-04 | reverse complement strand
CTCGGCGTCTGCCTCGGTCACCAGGGCATCGCCCACCGCCTCGGCGGAAACGTCGTCCGCGCCCCCGAGATCGTGCACGGGAAGACGAGCCCGGTCCGACACGACGGAACCGGTCTCTTCGCCGGCGTGCCGAACCCGGTCGATGTGATGCGCTACCACTCCCTGGTCGTCGAGCGCCAGTCGCTGCCCACGGTGTTGCGGGTGACCGCGGAGACCGTCGACACGGGCCTGGTCATGGCGTTCGCGCACCGGGAGTGGCCGATGATCGGCGTTCAATTCCACCCCGAGAGCATCGGCACGCCGACCGGGCAGACGATGATGCGCAACTTCCTGGAGGCGAGATGAGCGCGTACGAGGTCGCGATCGGCAAACTGGTCGCGGGCGACGACCTCGCGCGCACCGAGGCCGTCTCGCTGATGGCAGAGATCATGGAGGGGAGCCTCGAGCCGACCCAGGTGGCCGCTGTGCTCACCGCGCTGGCGACCAAGGGGGAGGCCGCCGACGAGCTCGCCGGGTTCGCGGCGGTCATGCGCCGGAACGCGCTGACCATCTCGGTCGGCGAACCCGTCCTCGACACCTGCGGCACCGGCGGCAGCGGACTGCCCACGATCAACACGTCGACCCTCGCCGCGTTCGTCGTCGCGGCCGCCGGCGCGAAGGTCGCCAAGCACGGAAACCGGGCCAGCTCCGGTCGTTGCGGCAGCACAGACGTGCTCGAACACCTCGGCGTGCACATCGAGCTCACCCCGGCTCAAGCCGAGGAGCTGCTGCGCCACGGCCCGATCGTGTTCATGTACGCCCGCCGCCACCACCCCGCGGTCGGCCGGGTAACGCCGGTTCGTCGCGCCCTCGGCTTCCGCACGGTCTTCAACCTGCTCGGCCCGATCTGCAACCCGGCGGGGGCCACCCGGCAGGTGCTCGGCGTCTCCGACCCCCGGCGGGCACCCGACCTGCTCCACAGTCTCGTCGAGCTCGGCAGCGATCGGGTCATGGTCGTCCACGGCGAGGACGGACTCGACGAGATCAGCGTGTCGGGGCCGACCCGGATCTGGGAGCTGCACGACCACCAGATCACCGAACGCGTCTTCACCCCCGAGGCGATCGGCCAGGAACGTCTTCCCTTCGAGGAGGTCGCGGGCGGCGACGTGTCGGTGAACACCACGCACTTCATGAACATCCTGGCCGGCCACGATCCCGGTCCGCGGACGATCCTCGTCGCCCTCAACGCGGGCGCCGCGCTCCAGGTGGCCGGACTGGCCGAGAACCTGGGGCATGGCTTCGAGCTGGCTTTCGAGCTGCTCTCGTCCGGGGCCGCCCTCGAGGTCTTCGAGACCTATCGGCACGCTTCGCAGGAGGTCGGGAGAGCCTGATGCGCGCACCTCCCGGAGTCCTGGGCGAGATCGTCGACCGCACGCGGAACGATCTCGCCGTGCGCGAGGGGCGCGTGCCGATCGCGACGCTCGCCGCGCGGGCCGAGTCGGCGACCCACGACTTCGCGGCGACGCTGGCGCGCCCGGGGTTGAACCTGATCGCCGAGTTCAAACCGCGCTCTCCGTCCCGAGGCCCGATCCGACCCGACGCCTCGGTCGAAGACGTAGCAAGACTCTATGCCCCGTACGCGGCAGCGATGTCCGTGCTCTGCGACCGACCGTGGTTCGGCGGTGGCTTCGACGTGCTGGCCAGGGCCCGGGCGGCGACCGACCTGCCCCTATTGTGCAAGGATTTCGTCGTCGGCCGCTACCAGGTCTACGAAGCGCGCGTCGCGGGCGCCGACGGCATCCTCCTGATGGCCTCGGTTCTCGACGACGACGAGTTGAGCGAGCTGTTGGCCCTGGTGCGATCGCTCTCCATGGAAGCGCTCGTCGAGGTGCACGACCGCCAGGAGCTCGATCGCGTGCTCCGCCTCGGCCCGCGCATCGTCGGCGTCAACAGTCGCGACCTGCGCTCGTTGGAGATCGACCTCGGTCGCATGTGCGACCTGCTCGACGACGTCCCCGACGGCGTGGTGCGCGTCGCCGAGAGCGGGCTGAGCAGGCCCGAAGACATCGAGCGAATCCGCGGACGGGCCAACGCGGCGCTGATCGGGTCGGCGTTCATGGCGGCCGCCGATCCGGTCGCGAAGATCGAGGAGCTGGGATGGCGACGCTCGTGAAGATCTGCGGGGTACGCGACCCCGCTGGCATGCGCGCGTGCGTCGAGGCCCGCGTCGACCTCGTCGGGCTCAACTTCGCCCCGCGGAGCCGGCGGAGGATCGAGCCGGACATCGCCCGCGACCTGGCCGCGACGCTTCCCGACGACGGCCCGGAGACGGTCGGCGTCTTCGCGGACCAACGGGCGGGCGATGTGATGCGCATCGCCCGACACGTTGGGCTCCCCTGGGTTCAGCTCCACGGTGACGAACCGCCGGGCTATTGCGCCGCGATCGGCGGCGCCACGCGCCTGATCAAGGCGTTCACGGCCGAGCAGGTCCGGGCAGGAACCCACCGGGACTATGCCGGTCTGATCGACATGGCGCTGGTCGACGGGCGCGTCGCCGGCAGCGGTCAACCCTGGGACTTCGCGGCGATCGCGGACAACGAATTCGAGGTCCCGGTGCTCGTGGCCGGTGGGCTCGACCCGGACAACGTCGCCGATGCGCTGCTGGCATCCCGAGCCGACGGCGCGGATGTCGCGTCCGGTGTCGAGACGAAGGGCGAGCAGGACCCGGAGCGGATCGCGGCCTTCGTCGCGGCCGTCAGAAAGGCGGAGGCCTCCCGATGAAACAGCGAGGACGATTCGGACCCTACGGCGGGTTCTATGTGTCGGAGCTGCTGATCCCCGTGCTCGCCGAGGTAGAGGCGGCGTGGCTCGACCACCGCGACGAGCCCGGGTTTCGGGCCGAGCTCGACGGTCTGCTCCGCGACTACGCCGGGCGGCCGACCCCCCTGTATCGTTCGGCGGCCCTCTCCGGCGAGCTGGGCTGCGGCGTCTGGCTGAAGCGCGAAGATCTCCTGCACGGCGGCGCGCACAAGACGAACAACACGATCGCCCAGGCACTGCTCGCCAAGCGCATCGGCAAGACGCGCCTGATCGCCGAGACCGGTGCCGGACAACACGGCGTCGCGACGGCGATGGCCGGCGCGCTACTTGGCCTCGACGTCGAGATCTTCATGGGCGCGAAGGACATCGCGCGGCAGCGGCCCAACGTGCTGCGCATGGAGCTCTTCGGCGCGACTGTGCGTTCCGTCGAGGCAGGGTCTCGCAGCCTGAAGGACGCCATCAACGAGACCCTGCGCTACTGGACCGAGACCGTGCGCGAGAGTTTCTACGTGTTCGGAACGGTCGCCGGCCCGCATCCCTTTCCCGGGATGGTGAAGGACTTCCAACGGGTGATCGGCGACGAGACGCGCGCCCAGATGCTCGCGACGACCGGCGAGCTGCCCACCGAGATCGTCGCCTGTGTCGGCGGGGGCAGCAACGCGATGGGCATCTACGCGGCCTTCCTCGACGACGCCGAGGTGAAGCTCGTCGGCGTCGAGCCGGCCGGTGAGGGCATCGAGACCGGGCGTCACGGTGCGCCGCTGTCGCACGGGACGCCGGGGTGCCTGCACGGCTCGATCTCCTACGTGCTCCAGGACGAGCACGGCCAGATCCACGAGGCACACAGCATCTCGGCCGGGCTCGACTACCCCGGGGTCGGCCCTGAACATGCCTGGCTCCGCGACACGGAGCGCGCGGAGTACGTCTCGGTCACCGACGCCGAGGCGCTGGACGCCTTCCGATGGCTCTGCCGCCACGAGGGGATCCTGCCGGCGCTGGAGTCGTCACACGCGCTGGCCCACGCGCTGCGAACGCCGGGGAGAGACCCGGACGAGCGCGTCGTCATCAACCTGTCAGGCCGCGGCGACAAGGACATCGACCACGTCGCCCGACTCGTCGACGGGGGTCCGTCATGACGCGTCTCGACCGGACATTCGCAGGGCTTCGCGAGCGCGGACACGCCGCCTTCGTCCCCTTTCTCGTGATCGGGGATCCGACCCCGGACGACACGGTCGCGCTGACCGACGCTCTCGTCGCCGCCGACGCCGACGTATTGGAGTTCGGCTTCGCCTTCTCGGACCCGCCCGCTGACGGCCCGGTGATCCAGGCGGCGGACGTGCGGGCGCTCGAGGGTGGGATCACGCCGACGCGGTCGTTCGAAGTCCTGGCCGAGGTCCGCCGACGCCACCCGGAGGTGCCGATATCGCTGTTGCTCTATTACAACCTGATTCTCCGCGCTGGCGTCGATCGATTCTACGCCCGTTGTGCCGAGGTCGGCGTCGACGCCGTGCTCGTGGCGGACGTGCCCCTCGAGGAGTCCGATGACGCGGTCACCGCGGCCAGGACGCACGGCATCGCACCGGTGTTCATCGGGAGCGAGCTGAGCACCGACCAACGGCTCGCGAAGGTCGCCGAGGTCGCTGACGGTTTTCTCTACGCCGTCGCGCGGATCGGAACGACGGGGGAACGCACAGACGTCGCCGCGGACATCGACGCCTCGCTCGCTCGTTTCCGTCGCTACGTGCCGCTGCCGATCCTCGTCGGGTTCGGGATTTCCGGTCCGGAACAGGCCCGGCAGGTCATCGACGCGGGCGCCGACGGGGTGATCGTGGGCAGCGCGATCGTGCGACGGATCGCCGCACACCTGGACGATCGCGCCGAGATGATCCATGCCGTGACGGCGTTCGCCTCGACGATGGCCGAGGCGTGCCATCGCTGACAGGGCGATGCCCGAACGGATTGTGGAGCGAGGACCATGCTCATCGTGATGGACAGCAAGGCGACCCCCGAAGACATCGAACATGTCTGCGAGGTGATCGTCCGCCTCGGATACGAAGCCCGACCGATTCCGGGCGGTCAGCGCACGGCGATCGGCCTCGTCGGCAACGACGGGAGCGTCGACCCCGGGCGGTTCGTCGGATTGCCGGGCGTGCGCGACGCGATCCAGGTCTCCGCGCCGTACAAGCTCGTCAGTCGGGAGTGGAAGCAGGAGAACACCTTGATTCGACTCCCGAACGGCGCGCTGATCGGAGACGGGAACGTCTGCATGATGGGCGGTCCGTGTTCGGTGGAGAGCGAAGCGCAGATCGAGGAGTCGGCGAAAGTCGTCGCTGCCGCAGGCGGCACCGTGCTGCGCGGCGGCGCATTCAAGCCGCGGACCTCGCCCTACGCGTTCCAGGGCCTCGGCGAGGAAGGGTTGCGACATATGCGCGCAGCCGCCGATCGGCACGGATTGGCCATGGTGACCGAGGCGATCGACCTCGACAGCGCGGCGATGGTCGCCCGCTACGCGGACGTGATTCAGATCGGCGCCCGCAACATGCAGAACTTCACGCTCCTGAACGCGGTCGGGCGCCTCGACAAGCCCGTGCTGCTCAAGCGGGGCATGGCCGCGACGATCAAGGAGTGGCTGCTCGCCGCCGAGTACGTGCTGCGCGGCGGCAACGAGCAGGTGATCCTCTGCGAACGCGGGATCCGGTCGTTCGACGACTCGACGCGCAACGTGATGGACATCGCAGCGATCGCGGTCGCGAAGGCCCGCAGCCACCTGCCGGTGATCGCCGATCCGTCTCACGGAACCGGCCGCCGCAACCAGGTACGCGCGCTGGCGATGGCCGCCGTGGCCGCCGGTGCCGACGGGTTGATCATCGAGATGCATCCGCGCCCCGAAGAAGCGCTCTCCGACGGCGCACAATCGCTCTACCCCGACCAGTTCCACTCGATGGTCGAAGACGTCGCCCGCATCGCCGACGCCGTCGGCGTCAAGCTCAGCACCACCGGCTGACCCCACCCCACCTCAGCGGTGGACACACAGCCGTCCCCCAGTGTCCCCCAGTGTCCCCCCGTGTCCCCCAGTGTCCCCCACGCGTGGGGGACAGCGAAGCGAAGCGGAGCAGGGGGGGAGCCGCAATCTACCGACCACGTGCGGGCTGGGCGGCCAACGGCACCAACAACCCTCGTGCAAAGCAGACTGCGGCTCCCCCCTCCGCCTGCCTGGGGCAGGCACCTCCCCGCGAGCGGGGAGGGGCTGTGTAACCCACGCAAGAGGTCGACACACAGCCGTCCCCCACCGGATCGTCGCCCGCCCGTTTTCGTTTGAGATACCGCTCCGCTTTCGCTATGGGGCGGCCCACCTTGAGAACCTGGACCCCCGCGGATCGACTTCCGCACTCGGAGCAGCCTGTCATGTCACGAACCCTCGTCATCATCGCCGCCGCCCTGTTCGCCCTCACGGCTTGCGTCAACGAGTCGGATCCCGCCACCGACACCGAAGACACCGGTGGCGGTCGCGGCGGGTCGACCGACGTCGGCGGTGACGCGAACGGCACGCCGGACACCGGGTCGACCGCCGACACGGACGCCGGCGGCGGCGACGGCTCCTCCGTCGGCTGCGGCGACGGCGTGCTTCAGTCTGACGAGCTCTGCGACGGTGACGACCTCGGTCTCGCCACCTGCGAGCGCCTCGGATTCGACAGCGGCGCGCTCGCTTGCGCCGACGACTGCCTCCAGTTCGACACGGCCGGGTGCGAGACCGAGTGCACGCCGGACTGCTCCGGGCTGACCTGCGGGCCGGACCCGGTCTGCGGCATCTCGTGCGGCTCGTGCATCGAAGGCGTCTGCGGCGACGACGGGAACTGCCAACCCACCGACGGCTGGCCGCCGGAGATCCTGATCGTGCAGGCCGACGCCGAAACCCTGACCGAGGGCGAGACCATCGGTCTCCGGGCGATCGTCGCCGACCGCAACGGCCTCGACGACATCGTCTCGGTCGACGTGATCGACGGCGACGGTGACGAATCCTACGGCGCGATGACCGCCGGAGAGGCCACCGGGGAGTGGGTGCTCTCGCTCACCTGGGCGGAGCTCCACGCGGCGCGGGCGATCGACTTCACCGAAGACACCGAGCGCACCTTCGCGGTGGTCGTGACCGACACCGCGTCGAACACCGTCCGCGGCGAGACCGCCGTGACGCTCACCTGCGGAGACGGCGGCGGGGCCTGCGACGGCACCTGCACCGATCTGACGACCCTCGACAACTGTGGGGTGTGCGGCTTCGTCTGTGAGTCCGCCGACCCGCTGGCGGCCTGCGTCGCTGGCACCTGCGGATGCAGCGAGGGCTATGCCGACTGCGGCGAGTGCCTCAACGTGTTCAACGTCGGCAACTGCGGCGACGGCTGCGGCGACTGCACCCCCGAGCAGACCTGCAACGGCTTCGAGTGCGTGCGCCGACTGACCGACGACCTGCGGGTCTTCGGCGAGAACGACGTGCTCGAGGTCTTCCACGCCGGCGCGTGGTGGGGCGTCTGTGACACCGGCTTCGGTATCGAAGAGGCGACGGTCGCCTGCCGCCAGCTCGGCGGCGAGCTGATCGACTACGAGACGGGCCAGATGGGACCCGATGATCGCTTCTGGCTCGACGGCGTGGTGTGCGAGGGCACCGAGTCCCGCCTCGGCGCCTGCGACCACCGCGGCTGGGCGCACGAGAGCTGCGGCCAGGGCCAGCATATCTCGATCAGCTGCGGCCCCGTGCCGCGGCCGCCGCGCGACTGCGAGACGCCTCCACACCGCGGCGGCGTCGTGATCAACGAGGTCTTCTTCAACGCAGAGGGCGCGGACGACGGACAGGAGTTCGTCGAGCTGGCCGCCGCGCCCGGGACCGATCTCTCCGGTCTGCACATCGTCGGGATCAACGGTGCGCGCGGCAACGAGTACATCCGCTGGACGGTCCGCGAGGGCACCGTCGACGACTCCGGTTACTACGTCGTCGGTGGCAGTGACGTCAGCGGGGTCGATCTCCTCGCCGAGGGCAACATCCAGAACGGCCCCGACAGCGTGGTGCTCGAGGAGTGCGACGGCTCGATGATCGACGCGGTCGCCTACGGGACCTTCGAGGCCGGCGAAGTCGCGGTCGGCGAGGGAGAGCCGGTCGGCGATCCGGGCGAAGGCAAGTCGATCGGTCGCGACGCGGAGAGCACCGACACCGACGACAACTTCGTCGACTTCAGCGGGTACGACGCCCCGAGCCCGGGCACGGTCAACGCCGGCCGGGAGTAGCGGCGCTCCTTCAGATTGCGATCGGCGGGGCCGCTACGGGTCGACGACCTCGAACTCGGTCGCGAGGTTCATGCCGCCCGGGTACCCGTAGCTGACCGCGGTGTTGTAGCCGAACATCGCGATGCCGAACGCGGTCTCCGTCGGCGAGACCAGCACGTGGGGGCCCGGCTCGACCGGCATGTACGCGTGCTCGTACTCGAGGGTGCCGAAGGGGGTGAACGCGTCGTCGGGGATCGTGGTTCCGTCGAGGTCGACGCGGACGCCGGTCGGGCGAATGACGGTGATCCAATCCTCGTCGTAGTCGTCGGGCGTCAGCACGACGTAGTCGTCGCGGTACTGCGCCGCCGGCACGGCGAGGATGAACGCGGGGTCGCCCTTCGTCGCGTCGATGCCCTGGTCGAGCTGGCTGACGAGGTACTGCCCGACCAGGATCGGCTCCGACCCGACGACCTCGAACGACTCGACCGTCTCCACTTCGACCCAGTCGCCAGCGTTCAACGTCTGGCCGTCGAGACCGCCGATCGGCGGCACGGTGGTGATGCGGGTGCCGTCGTGGGCGGCGAGCACGCGCCAGACGTCGATTTCGCGTCCTCGCGGCGGGCTGTGCACGGCCATGTAGCGGGTGCCCCAGGTGTCGACCGGGAAGAGCTGCTGCTCCAGGTGATCGGCGCAACACGGACCGCTGCCATCGCCTTCGTCCCCGATCACCGCCTCCTCGTGGCCGGCGAAGACGACGATCGGGCGGGTCGACTCGATATGCGTTCCCGTCAGGTCACCGATCGCGAAGAACGAGCTCAGGGCCTCGAAGTTCATGACCGCGAACTGCTCGAGCTCGAAGGTGTGGGTGGAGTCGGCGGTGATCCCCCGCAGGTCGGCGTCGACCCCGTCGATCAGGGGCGCCGAGAAGGTGATCGTGACCTCGGCGGGCTCCTCGGTCGTGCCCACGATGGTGAACCAGCCGGTCTGGGGCGCGAAGCCCATCGCCCCGACGCCCGAGGGCCAGCTCATCACGTAGTACTCGCTGCCGATCGCGTTGGCCGGCAGGAGCAGTGACGCGTCGTTCGAGGCGACGCCGACGTCGTTCAAGGGGTTGAACTGGTAGGCGACGACCGGCTCCGATGTCTGGATACGGAAGCTGCGGTTCGACCGCGACGTGTCCTCGACGTCGGCACGCGGGAAGAGGAGCGTCGCCACCGCGCCGGGCGACACGTCGACACGCTCGTCGACCAGCGGGATCCCCGAACGTGTCTCGATCGTGACCTCCGCGACCCGGTCCCCGGTGTTCGCGACGACGACCGCGTGCGGGATCACGCGTGGGTCGCCAAACGGGTCCTGGTATTGCGGCAGGTCGACCGACCAGTACTCGCAGCCGATGTAGGCCGGGTTCTTCAGCGCAGCCGCGCAGCCGCTGACGCACTCGCCCAGGTTGCAGACCAGGTCGTCGCGCGGATTGCATTCCTCGACCTGGACCCACTCCTCACCTGTCGGCGCGCAGAGCGTGACCCAGCGGCTGTCCTCGGAGCACGAGCGCCGATCGGGCTCGCAGATCTGGGTTCCGCACTCGCCGCGGAAGCAGAAGAGATCGTCGGGGCACAGACGGGCCTCCCAATCGTTGCCGGCGTCGTTGCACACCCGCTGTTCGGTCTCCGACCAGCATCCGGCGACCTCGCCCGAGTCGCATTCGGCACCGGCGACACATCGGCCGCCAATACAGACCTGGGACACGGGGCAGGGCTCGCCGTCGACCCAGACTCCGCTGATGCACTCCTGCGGTACGCCCAGCTCGCTGCAGCCCGTGGCGCCGTCGACGCAGCCGGTGTCGTCTCCCACGCCGTTATCGGCGGCGGTGTCGGGCGTGATCCCGGTGTCCTCGCTGACGTCTGCACTCGGGTCATCGCCGGTGTCGGTCGCAGACTCGCCGCCGTCGTCGATCCCGGCCGTGTCGTCGGCGCCACCCACGTCACGCCCGGGAACGCACTCGCCGCCGATGCGCTGCTCGTTCGGCCCGCAGCGCTCGGGGACATCGGCCCCGTCGTCGGTTCCGCAGGCGCAAAGGGAGACCGCGAAGACGCAGGCGAGCAGGAGGAAAAGGCGCAGCTTCATCACCGAACTCGTGCGGGGGAGCGAAAGCCGCGCCACTGTATTGTGGTGGTCGGTTCCGGGCAAGCCGCCGCGCCACGGAACCAAGGCGGTCGCAAAGTCCCGCCCCCCCGTCCTGTGCCAAAACTCGATCGAGCCGATTCTGCCCGGGTTTCCGCTGCCCCCAGGCCCGGGAGATGTTCCATCGGGGGAGCGACTCGCGAGGTCAGGAATCTCGCTTCTCACGACTCGGCACCGTGCTGGGCCGGCCGAGGCAAAGTGATCGATCACCTCGTTGCTGACCCCGGATGACCGGTCGCCCAGGCCCGTCCGGCTCCTCGCCCTACTGCAACAGGTACCATGGCTCTGTTCCGCGTATTGCGCCGGGGCGGGCCGCGTCGATCGAGTATTGGCACAGGACGGGGACGTCGGTGGTCGAAAGCGTCGTGTTGGTGCGCGGCACCGCGCCCGCCCTCAATCAGGCAAGCGCGCCCACAACACACCCGCAGCCGCCACAGCCTGCTCCTGGATCTCCGCCAGGTCGCCGTTCACCAACGCGCCGTCCCGGACGACCACCTCGCCCTCGACCACGACGTGCACCGGTTTCCCGTCGTCGTCGGCGATCTCGAAGTCCGCGAGCGCGCCGGGGGCCCACGGGTCGGACTCGGCGCCGAAGCGTTGGGCGACGAGGAAGTGGCCGGCCACGATGCGGGCGTCGAGGCTCGCCGGTTCCTCGCCCTCCTCGGCCCCGAGCCGGTAGAGCGCGTCGGACTCGGCGCGCATGTCGGCCTGCCAGCCGTCGGTGCCGAGGGCCACGTGGTCGCTGTGGTTCAGGCTGACGGCGTAGCCGACCCCGTTGCCCTCGTTGGACCGAGGGTTCTGGACGAGCCAGGCGCCGTGCGATTCCGCCAGCCGCACCTGACGCGCGTTCAGGTGCACGCCGTGCGCGAGCACCGAGCCGAAGGGCAACGCATCGAGGTCGATCAGACGCTCCAACGGCCCCTCGTAGCCCCGTCGGTGGGCATCGGCGACGTCTTCCATGTCTTCGGCGACGTGCACATGCAGCACGGCGTCTTGCTCGCGGCACAGGTCGCCGGCTTCGCGGATCGCCTCGTCCGACACCGTGAACCCCGCGTGGAGCCCGATGGCCCCGACGACGCGGGGAGATTGGTTCGCCTGAAGGAAGCGCTCGCACTCGTCGAGGCCCCTGCCGGCTTCCGGGCGGCCGCCGTTCCGCTCGGTGGCGCCGTATGACAGCAGGGCGCGGATCCCGAGCTCGTCGCAGGCGGCGGCGAGCACGTCGAGAGAGCCGTCGATGAAGTTCGGCGATTCGTGATGGTCGATCAGCGTCGTCGTTCCGGCGAGCAACGCCTCGGCGATGTAGAGGCGGGCCGCCGCGCGCAGCGTGTCCTCGTCCAACGCCCGGTCGAGCCGCCACCAGACGCGCTCGAGGATCTCGAGGAAATTCGTCGGCGGGGGATTCGGCGCCGGCATCCCCACGGGCGCCAACCCGCTGTAGATGTGCGTGTGCGCATTGACGCGGCCCGGCAGGATCGACGCATCTTCGCACGCGAGCGTCCAGCTCGGCTCACCGTTCGTCGGGCCATCGACGACACGTCCACCATCGACGAACACGACGCGGCCAGCCTTGTCGGGTCCGATTCGTGCCTGGGTCATGTGGTCTCGTCCGGGTTGTGAGTCGCGTGAAGGGCCGTGCGCAGCGCCGTGTTCAGCGCGCTCAATGCCAGTCGGTCCGATCGCCGCGGATGCGGCCGACGTTGATCGCCTTCGCCGCTGGCGAATCCTTCATGGGCAGGGTGAACCGCTGCACGCCGTCGAACGCGCGCAGGGCGCCGGCCACGGCACCGGCGGTCGGCACGAGACCGATCTCGCCGACGCCCTTCGCGCCGAACGGCCCCTCCGGTTCGTGGTCTTCGACCAGGAACACCTCGACCGACGGCATGTGGCGGGCGCGGAGCACGCCGATGTCGCGCAGAGGAAGGTCACCGGCATGCCGTCTTCACAGGGCAGCTCTTCGGTCAGCGCGAAACCGATGCCCATGTGCACCGCGCCCTCGACCTGCCCCTCGCAGAGCG
>PVBE011717342.1_pt1 | contig 12248 bp, 5 predicted proteins | sample 1631181 | NCBI WGS metagenome assembly PVBE01 (sample SAMN08397723, study PRJNA350692) | Marine metagenome, whole genome shotgun sequencing project. | isolation source: water | place: Pacific Ocean | collected 2012-04 | reverse complement strand
TGAGCGCGAAATCGCAGATTACAATAACACTTTTTCAGCATGATACATTCGAGAAATCACGCAAACGTAGAGTTTTTACGAATGTGCATGTTTTTACGCACAGTTTATGTGTCTGCTGTACACGAATTATGTTCAAATCGCCCGAAAATGATTAAACGTGTACAAATAAACCCCACAACTTTACAATACAAATGCTCCCAAAAGCAGTCCAAATTTACGAAATATGTGCGTTTAAACAGAAACATAGTTCTATATCTACACATATATATAGTATCATATGAGGTATCTCCAAATTTTGGCGCGTTGTAAATGCCATTTAGAACGCTCCAAATTTTGGCGCATTGTAAATGCCATTTAGAACGCTCCAATATCATTTACAATGCGCCAATAATTTACAACGCTCAAAAATCATTTACAACGCTCCAAAATAAAATAAACTTTGAAGTTTTGGATTTCAGAAACATGCATCAAAATCAGCATGTCGTCGCATAAAATCAAAAGTACATAAACTCAAATTTGTGTCACACGGCTTCGTGAAAATGATCGCGTGTATAGGCAACATTTCGCGCACGTGTAGGTCGGCAGATGCTGCAGCTGGTGCATCCAAAGCTCGTCAGCGATTGAAGGCGTTATGCTGCAGCATACAACAACCCATTTTACTTGTGCTCGAAGTACGGAAAATCTAACACAGGATTGAATGCTGTTTCACTGGATCCACCATTTTCGGGATCCTCTGATGGATGGTCTCATCGACGCCACTGATGTAAATAATATTCCAGGAGTTACTTGATGGCATTACAGTTCAGCTCGATGGTAATGACTCCACAGTGGGAATCAGCTTATACATGAGTGGTCAATCACTTTACCTCTGCTCTCGTGCCTCCATCTTACAAGGCAACATAACTAGATACAACGGTATATATCTGCAAGATTTGCATGCATTTAGCAACTCTTTATATACTCACAAATCTCATCTTTGAAACATAGTCGTGTCTTAGCAATAATCGATCCTGTGACCACGTGCCTTGCTTCTGATAACTATCGTTGGGCAATTGAGGGAATTTGCATAAGCGTACAGGAAAGAATGTCATTTTCATCGATACGTGACAAAAGAATACATATACCAAGGAAATATCATCGAAACCTCGAAATTGATTCAACAAATGTATCTTGCAATAGTTGAAGTCACAACTCACATTGAAAATGCCGAGTAATTCCTGTTCATTTTTGTAATATGACCATACACGTTGTATTCTCACTACATCATCTGCTACGAGTTGATTTTGTTTGATGAGGTGCGCCGCGGATCCGGCGCGCCGCGGATAAATACACGGGCGGATCCACACCGTGGATCTGCCCGTGGATCATATACATGTTAGCGTTGTGTGTGATATGTGGCATTCGTGTTGTGTCACGTCGCATCGTGGATCCGCCCGCGGAAGTTGTATCCGTTCAAGATGTAACAACAATATGCAACGAGTGGTGAGCTCGTGCTACAGCGTGCCGGTCAGCCACGCATGGCACCACGACCACAGCCAGAGCCTCGCACAAATCAGGAAACAAACGAGCAGAATGAAGATGCTAGCATGCAAGAGCCATTCGTGAGTGGAATTAATCGAGCATGATCTTTCCAATATGTATGTGTATACTTTTGAGTGGCAGAGTCCTACTCATTATGACAGCACATTGTGTCCCCAATTATGATTTGACGTGTGCCACGTCGTGCCGTGTATCACGAATCGCCCAGCTTTGATTCGACCCGATGTGGTACGAAACATGCTGAGTGCATGTATTCCGCGCATGATTTTAACTAATCCTCCTGACGCCGCGCGCCAGAATCCTTCTGACGCTGCGCGAATATTATGCGGGAGTGTGACAAAGTACATAGTGCAGACCGTATGTTCCCGTTGCTAGAAACAACCGTTCTGAGGTTGGAAGCCGGTTTGACAGCTGTACCCAATGTATGCTATTACAGAAACAATTGAAAATGATTGAGGACTGGTTGTGAAAGATTCGCGGTAATTTGAGAATAAATCTAGCCACGCAGAAATATACAACTATTGATTCACACACGCAGCATAATATTTAAATGTTCCACAGTAAACTATCATATTCTTCACAAATGGGATCAAATATGCTATGATGTGTGTCACGTCGTGCCGTGTATCACGAATCGCCCAACTTTGATTCGACCCGATGTGGTATGGAACATGCTGGGTGCATGTATTCTGCGCATGATTTTAGTTAATCCTTCTGACGCCGCGCGCCAGAATCATTCTGAATATTATGCGGGAGTGTGACAAAGTACATAGTGCAGACCGTATGTTCCCGTTACTAGAAACAACCGTTCTGAGGTTGGAAGCTGGTTTGACAGCTGTACCCAATATATGATATTACAGAAACAATTGAAAATGATTGAGGACTGGTTGTGAAAGATTCGCGGTAATTTGAGAATAAATCTAGCCACGCAGAAACATACATGAATTGATTCACACACGCAGCATAATATTTAAATGTTCCACAGTAAACTATCATATTCTTCACAAATGGGATCATGAAATATCACTGAAACATCGAAATTGATTACACACATATATCTTGCAATCGTTGAAGTTACAACTCATATTGTCGAGTAATCCATGTTTATTTTTGTATTATGACAGTACACGTTGATTGTTCACCACATCATTTGTTACAAATTGATTTTGTTTGATAAGGCGTGATGCAGATCCAGCGCGCCGCGAATAAATACACAAGTGGATCTACATTGTGGATCTGCCCGTGGATCATGTACATGTTAACGTTACATGTGTGATATGTGACATTCGAGTTGTGTCACATTGCGCCGTCGAGTCGCCATGTTGAAAAATATGTTGAGTGTACGCATATTCAAATCAAGAATTTAGACACAATTGACAATAATTCAGGACTAATTTGTGAATTAATCTAGCGAATCAAAATATACGATTACTCTTTACAGACACAACATATCATTTTCAAAACACTGTAATGTTTGTACATTGAATACAAGAGGCAACCAACAACCAACCGCAAACCATAATGAATGCCGCCGAGTCGAGTCAATCGAGTGAGTAATTTTCGAGGCTATGTGTACAATAGCTTACTTCTCGAATCAATACATACCAATCGTCCCTGCTCTGAGTGACGTTAGTAATTGTCTAGCAATATGTACAATAATAGTAGATATGACGATTTGGTTAGTAAGTTTGTCACCTTGAAGTCTGATCTTGGTTGGTGTCGTCAGTGATCTCCCGCGCTGGCAAAGACGGTATGTTCAGGGAGAGTTTCCCGGCATTAACTTTTACCCCAATCACTCACACCACCAACGCTGCTGAAGGTACCAGCGCCGCTGACGGCGCCAACGCCACTGATGCCACCAACGCCCCTATCGCCACCGGAACTATGGAATATATTAGGGAGCTTTGAGTGAACTGAGGGAGCTTGGAGTGAACTGAGGGATCTTTGAGTGAACGCAGGGAGCTTTTGGTGAACTCAGGGATGTTTGAGTGAACGCAGGGAGCTTTGAATGAACTCAGGGAGCGTTGAGTGCAACATGGGCATCTAAGTGCGATCACACACAGACACACATTTCCTTAATTCCGGCCACTGGAGCAGCAGTAACGGTGTGGCCCACTGAAAAAAAATGAATATACTCTGAGAACACCTGGCGGTGGCCATCCGCGGGCGGCGCGGCTATCCGCGGGCGCGGGCATCTGAGGGCGGCGTGACCATCTGCAGGTGGTGCAGCCATATGATGGTGGTGTGGTCGTCGTCGGGACGACTGATGCACAATGATGTACAATCGGCGAATACCGCGCCGGCGGCGTGGCGTGGATACTTTTCGGATCTGAAATTGTGATGAGGAATCCTCGCCGCCCGCGGATACGCCGCGGCGTGGGGACCCACCAGACGCATCTGAAATTGTGATGGGGAATCCTCGCCGCATGTGGATCCACCACGGCGTGTATACCCATCCGATGCATCTGAAATTGTGATGGGGAATCATCGCCGCACGTGGATCCGCTGCATTGTGGAAACCCATCAGATGCATCTGAAATTGTGATGAGGAATCATCGCCGTTTGTAGATCTGCCGCGGCGTGGTGACCCATCAAACGCATCTGGAATTGTGATGAGGAATTCTCGCCGCCTGTTGATCCACCACGGCGTGTAAACCCTTTCGACGCATCTGGAATTATGGTGAGGAATTATCGTCGTCCGCGGATCCGCTGCAGCGTGGAAACCAATCAGATGTATCTGAAATTGTGATGAGGAATCATCGTCACATGTGGATTCGCCGCAGCGTGGGAACCTTTCCGATACATCTGAAATTGTGATGAGGAATCATCGTCGTATGTGTATCCACCGCGGCGTGAATACCCATCTGATGTATCTGGAATTGTGATAAGGAATCATCGCTATTCGTGAATCAGCCGCGGCGTGGAGACCCATCAGACGTATCTGAAATTATGATGAGGATTCGTTGCTTGCAGATCCGCCGCGGCGTGGAGACACATCCGACACATCTGAAATTGTGATGAGGAATCCTCGCCGCCCGCGGATCCGCCCGCGGATCCGCCCGCGGAACGCCGTATGTGTTCTCAGAGTGTATTTGGAGTGAAGCGCATTTCAGATGTGTTCTCGGCGCGGGCATCTGTTGTACAGCGTTGTCTGCATTCGTGCGATGCTGTGCGGCCCACCACATTTTCATTCGCAACCGTCACTCATTTTGTGAACTTAGTAATTGTTTCAGTGGACCATACCGTATCGCTCAGCCTCAGGCAGAAGAACTCCAAACAGAAAATCCATTTGAGAACCCATTCGACACCAGGTTCGTGGATGATGAAACTGAAGAGGAGCCGGACATGGATGAGCTATGTGATTACACCGACCCCGACGAATCAGAGTCTGCTTGTATGTTCTGATATTGTAGGTGCCAGTGCGGGTGGGACAACCATGTTGGTCTTCTCAATTTCCGAGTAATCAATTTCGTGCTTTACCAAAATCCGAATGTTTGTGCATGACACGCCAGCGCCTACGAATCCATTCCATCGCCTACGATTTTAATCCCAACGCCTACAAATTCATTACATCGCCTACGAATTCAAATGTCTAGCAAGCTGAGGAGATCTGATTATAGATATCAGCTTTAGTCTGTATGTTTTGTCCTGGATTGGTAAACCGAAATGTGTCCCGACTTTTGCACTGACATTTATGCCAGTGCGGGTGCTGCGGCTCTGCTCGAAGATCCCGATGATGCAGAACGCCATTGAGACTGCCGTTCAAACATAGAGACTCGATGTTAGGCGCATCACCCCCCACAATCGGAAACTCATACGAGTACTTGTGTGGGAAAAGACGAATCTTGGGTGCAATAATGAGCCCACCAAACATGAGATTTTTGAAACCATTACCCGCGATAAACGTGTTGCATTTACGATGTGACGCGCTGGCGTGTTCCCAAAATGTGTGTTTATGTTCACGACGCGGAAGTGTCGACGCCCGCCGACACTCGGATCACACACACGTCGACGCTCACTAACGCTCACGCCGCACGAGCGATACAAACCACGAACATCATATGACGATGGCGGCCGCTCTGCACAGAGAGTCCGACAACAAGCCCGACTGCCGCGCCGACCCTGCCAGACCTGTGCTGCGGCGTCTCGAGTTGCAAAAAGCACAAAAAAGTAAATCTTCCACAAATGTGTTCCATTGTGTATTTTTATCGAGATGATTTGTAAGACGTGAAGCTTGGAAGACTTGGAAATCAGCAAAAGCGGTATCATCCGCGACAAGCTAGCGTTTCTCGACTTGGGAATTAGCAAAAGCGGTATCATCAGCGGCAAGCTAATGTTTCAAGACTTAGAAATCAACAAAAGTGGTATCATCCGCGACAAGCTAGCGTTTCGCGATGTGGGAATCAGCATAAATGGCGCCCAATGTGACAAGCTAAGCGACATCCCCGCAGCAAGCTCCCCGGCAAGCGGCATCCTCATCGACAAGGCAGCATCCCCATCGACACCACACACTGTACATATCATGTAACTATAGCTTTAGATTGATCTACTGGGTATCGAACTTGGATTCATAAAGACAGCAGCATCGAAGTGTACATAACATGTAAATACTGTTTTTCATATCAGAGCATAGACGGATAAGTGTAATAAATAACCTGTAGTTACTGATTTGCAGATTGAAATATGAGCGGATAATGAGAAATGAAATATAAATGTAGGAAACAAACTGTGAGAAAAGAGTGATAAAAGACAACATACGATTGCGATGTACATAAATACAAGCATAACAACACAGTGTGGTCAGACAAAAACGCTACACACTCGACAATAACACAGATCACTATCGAACGATATCCAAAGCATGCTCAAGTTTGTACCAACTCATGTGCATGTTCCAGCGTACTCGGATACCGTAATTATTCCAGCGTGCGTCGTTTGGCGAGCAACGGGAAGTTCTGAGATCTATGTCGCCAGACTCAGGCACATCGTACACCATTCTCGAGAATTGGAAAACATGCTGTGATCTGAAAATACAGAAATAAGGATTCACCACAGACTCAACCGACGTGTTCCTCATCCTGGCGCACGCCGCTCACTAACGTGCCTTATGTTGGCGAACGCTACATTTCTAGACATCCGGCGTTGCTCGACCACCACGCACGCCCCAGCCGCCCGGTCGCCTGCGCCGCCACTGGACGCACTGCACATGCGTTGTGTCATAACTGACACGGCGCCGCGGGCCACGCGCCAGGTCAAGTCACACAGTGTTACGTCGTGTTGCGTCGTGTTACGCCACACACGTGCATCGCTCCTGTGTCTCGACAAAGGTGTTCGAAGCACTATTGGATTCATCACATACACCACTGTAATGATGCGATGCTTAAGGAATGGCCCTCACTTTTTGTTTCTTCGCACCAGCGAGTCGATCAACGGACTTCGGTCGCGGTCGCTTCGGTTTCTTCTCCAGGGTGGCGCTCGGTGGTGCATCTACAGATAGTTCCAGTAAAAGCTCAACACATTTTCTATCATAAACGACCATCATTTGTTGGCTGGTAGGAAGGGAAGCATGGTGTAGACGACAACACACATGTTTGAACGCACACGTGTTTAAAAAATATCATTACAGAATCACATGTTTGCAATAATCGGATGCGTTTTGTTGGAACATAAATGTTGTGTCCTTCGTCAACCGCTCTATTTACTCTAAAAGCTGTAAACTACGAGCTTGAGTTTCAGCACATGTGGGACATGTTTTTGTGTTGAATCACTCTTTTGTCACTCAATATTGGAACTCAGCGTGCGCTCTCTGGCAGCGCCACCCTAACTTTGCGGCGCTTCGTCAATCGAGGGTAGTCCGTCGCCGGCTGCTCACTGAGCAATCTTTTGAGACTAGCTAACATTTTTGGGCGAGCAAGACTATCACGAGCTTGTTCGACGTTTGTGTGTTTATTCGAGTCAAAATACGTTTTCCTGTACTTTGGGTCGAGCGTCATTTCAAGTGCCAAACGCATACCCAAGGCTCGGTTATACTCGCCGCAAGTCACTGACCTTCTGATACAACCAGCTGTCGCATCTTGAATGAAATGTGTTAAGCGGTGTGCAAATCCAAGCCATTGCAATGAGCGAGTGGATGCTGTATTTCGGCGAGTTTTTACATTGTGGGCAATATGTTCCTCACTTAACGGACGACCACTGGTATGTGCACCACGATATCGAAACAAATCATTAAACACAGGCTCCGCTAATGCACCTTCAGCAGCACAAGTACGAAACAACACTAACACGAAAAGCAGCAACCACTCATTGCAAATCTTCCTTAATTCTGGGAGCGATATTATATAATTGAAAGCCTGACCGGCGTTGTACATAATCAATACTGTTTTTTCTTTTGGAGTCCAAATGATTGTCCTCTTTCTTCCAACTTTCTCAACATGCTTCTCTAAATAATTGTACGTTAAATATATCGGCTCGAAGGCGACGTTGAGTTTACAATCTGTTGCAGGTGATACACGAAATGTTGTGTCACTCGCCAGCCTCTCTCCTCGTTCAAAAAGCTGCAAACGGCGAACCCGAGTTCTGGTACATGGCGAACATGTTTTTTCTGTTGAAATACGCTGAGCACACGACTCCCAATATTCTACAGCTTTCGCCCCAGATTTTTGAATATTACGAAGAGCTTTGATAGCGCTATGACGTTGATCTGCAATGTTAATACCCGCTCCACTCAAATCAGATAATTTTGTTGGTTTATCCTCATATGTGAAACAATCATTCACACGCTTCGCGATCAAATCGACACCCTCTTGTGTACTAAATCGTGTCTCTGTCGACGGTGAATTGTATTCTGTTGGAGTGATTTTCGACGAATCTTGCAGTAACTCCTGTAACGATGCAAACTTTATCGACTCAAATTGAAGTCGTTTTGTCACTTCGTTGGCAGTCCCAATGGATTCAGGAACAACTGCGGGAAGACCAATACTTGCAACATTTTTTGTTGATTTTATAAATGTGCGAGAGACTGCAAGATTAAACTTGGCGCAGATACAAAGAAGATTATGAATATGAAACTCACTAAATGGCTCAACATCATCCTGATCTTCAATATTTTCCTGCAAAGTAGCACACCAGTCTTTTGGCATACCCCAAAAGACGTTTTTACCATCAGACCATGGAAATGCCATCTTGGTGGTTTCCCACTCAATATTTTCAGAGTCATCCAGCTTCCATTTTCCAATAACATTCAAATCAAAATCTTCAGTATCATCCGGAATAAGCCTGGCATATGGGTCATTGTCAGCAATAGGTGGCTCATTTGTGGCAAGTTGTTCAACAATTGGATGAAGTTTCATGTACGACTTTGGCAACACTATATCTTCGTTTTGAAATGTGTTTTTATCTTTCGACGATTCAGATTTATCTAATTCTCCTGATACCTCAGATTTGGACTCAAGTTCCAAATCTGAGGCATCATCAACTGGTAAACTGGACTCATCTGGTGGCGCAAGTTTCGGCAACTGATTATGCTCAATCGCAATGTTTCTTTTAGCGAGAGACCGGCGAAGCTGGTCAGGGGTCCAATCTGGACGATATATCGGAAATTCAGAAATTGCACCAGCATCGTCACCAGTCTCAATAATTGTACAATCTTCCCAAACTTTTGCGAGTGTCGGCATACACGCCCTTAAATCGTCTTTTGCAGCCTGACGAACATGTTCATTATTCGAGCGATTCCGACCGTTTGTCAACTTACGACTGGCCATATATAAAGTATTGAAGTGGCTACCAAGTTTTTTAATCACTGCAACATGATCCATTGTTCCACAATTGGAATTCTGCATAACTGAGTATAAGGGGTTCCACATAGTACCCTGATCGTAGAATATTGCAAGAGATTGGTAAAATATCGACGAGCAAATAAAGTGAAACCAAAAGCTATTTTTATATTCAAATGCGTATTTAATGTGACATTGTGCCATTTTTTTATTGGGATTATTCCTTTTTAGAGTGTCATAGTGGCGACGAGACTTCCGCAATTTGTCAATCAATATTTCACGTTGCTTGTTAAAGTAATATACTATGGCAGGATACAAAATAAATATGTTTCTTAATACTGGTTCCAGGTGACTGGCCCACCGAGTATCACTCGGATCAAGTACTTCGATTGGTGGAAGGCCCATCTTGTCGCGATAACCCTCAAACTCAGCTTTCGCCTTTGGAAAAGACAACTCGTTGTAGATTTTCTGACAGGTCAGGTGTAATCGAGACAACTCTGTGTTCAAGAAAACGGCCTCTCCAGGAGTCAATATCGTATCACTTTTAATCTTATAATCGGCCAAGAGAGTCTCTTTTTTTGAGAATGTTGCGAGCTTGTCGCGACGATAGGCTCTTTCGAGTAGAGTATTTAAGTAGTGGGCACGATCGATTGATAATACTGGCGCAATATGCTTCCACTCCGCCTCCGATATTATTTTCAACTGATTTTCAGGGTGGCAAGCATTCCATGTGCGAATCAAATCGTTCAGTGCGATAAGGCAAAATGGCAAAAATCTTTTACATCTAGATACTGCCCCATCTACAGTAATTGCAAGTAGACGTCTTGCTAAGATTCTGGGGTTTGGCTCAATTTTCGTCAGCGAAATGATCATCAAGTATGCATATTTTTCCATTGCGGTCGCATCTTTGTGCACACCAGTCAATATTGGTGCACACTTGCTATTATTTTCTGTAGTGAGTGCACAAAGGTGGTCAACAGCTTCATAACCATCAGTATCAATTGTCACTTTAATTTTAGGTGTCTCCGTTTTTTCTTTCTGAGTTCGAGCATCATTGGACTCATCAACGTGTTCATCAACATTGATAATAATATCATCTTGTTTGATCTTCTGACGAACCAAGTTTTCGGGTCTGATTGTTTTACCAGTAACTGCCTGTAAGGATATTCTGCGCTTTGTTCCAGAATCAGTGGATGCGATAATCGGCGCAATTTCATCACCAACAGTTGGTTCTGATGCGCTGAGCTGGCACTCCAGGTCACACAACTCGGCCGCCATTCCAACAACAACTCTAACAAAAGATAGATCAATCTGTTTGGCGCCATTCAGTGTACCAACAAGTTTGGATGTTTTTCTGAGATTCTCGAACGCTGAGTCAGTAATTGCTGAATCGTTTGAAGTCAACGCATTTGTTACGAGCTCAAAGGCAAACTTATAATTTAGCTCATCCCAGACTTCTTTTTGTTTCTCAATAAATTTCGAGCGAGAATGAAACGTTTTTTTCCCTGTGCAATGTTTAAGTATATCCTTAACGCAGGATCTCTTCAAAACGACTTCACCATTTTCAACTTTATGAATATGCGAGTCACTTGGAACAAACGATACTGTCAAGCGTTTTTTGATACTCATGCGACCAACTGCCTTATTAGGATCATTGTATGATTTTATATGGTCGCGATATCGTTTACGTTTTGCATCTCCTTTTGGGCGAGTAGTGGGAATATATATTGACCCAAACGGATCGGCCGCGTTCATATTATCTGGTGACGCATGATCGATTCCAATGGTCGAGCAACATTTGCAACGTAAGTCTGGCTTAAGCTTTGTTCCCTTGTTTTCTAGCCATGGAACCCGTTCTACAAGCTCTGACACATGGGTGTGCTCAATGGGGCATTCAATACATTCATCAGCAGCAGCCCGATCTTTATGATATTTATAAATATCTTGTAGAGTTAGCGAATGATGCTCGAAATACCCTTCAACATTTTTCAGTTTTTTCACGATATCAGCGGATATAACAAGTAATCCCCTTTTACGAAGTTCCTCAACTTCCGAGAAAAAACGTTCTTTATGGCTACGAGCAAGAAATTTCCGAAACTTACCATATTCTACTTCATCCTCAGGAGTAAACTCATTATCACTTGAGACATCTTCTCGAGCAAATTTATCACTCAGGTTCTGATTTACAGTGCTTGACTCTGCAATAGCATTAACAAACTTGCCAGAACTGTCGGAACCTCTGCGACTCTCAATCGTATCAAGTGGGTTAGTCAATGGTTTAGGACTGGGTGCTGGGATGGGTTCCGATTTCATATTATGCTTCGACGGCTTGAATTGTTGCATTTGTGGGGATGCATTTGAATTCTTCGATTGTTTCGCGATTGAAGATAATTTACTACTTTTTTTGGAAGATGCTGGCCCGGCAATGTTGGCAAGTGCAGTCAAACTCGGTGTATGTGGTGACGGATGCGATGTAATGAAACTCTTACTCTTTTTCTTAGATAACGGGCTATTATGTTGCATTGATTGTATTTTAGAGATCAAAATGTTGGTTTGTGGGCATTTGGGAAAGATTGGTTCACAAACTAGATGCGCGATTGAATCAACATACGAAGCAGAGCGATGGTTTTGGTAAATCTCTGAATCAACATCACAGTTCACACACGAATGTAAATTCTTAAATGTTTTCACATGTTTAATCCATTGCTGAAAATTCAAGTGGATTTTCTTCTTTTTCGTGGTGGGAGTTTCAAGTTGATTTGTGCTACTTGTTTGCGATATCATGGTTTTTTTTGGGAAAAACTTAGTTGCGGAGTCAAATGGATGTCGAATGTCCGTTGGGTCTAAACAGATATCAGCTATATTTTGCACATGTTCGCACATGTAATGTTCATCGTTCCGCTTTGAATACCCAGATACTAGACCAGCTTGTTCACG
>PVBE011478523.1_pt1 | contig 12250 bp, 8 predicted proteins | sample 1631181 | NCBI WGS metagenome assembly PVBE01 (sample SAMN08397723, study PRJNA350692) | Marine metagenome, whole genome shotgun sequencing project. | isolation source: water | place: Pacific Ocean | collected 2012-04 | reverse complement strand
GGCGCCCGAGGCGGCGGCGGCACGGGCGGCGGATCCATCTGGATAGTGGTCTGGCTCAACGTGGCCCTGTTCCTGGTGCTCTTCGTCTGGGTGCGCCGCACCATCAAGCGCGCGATAGACAGGGAACTCCAAGCCCGATCCGGCGGCACCCCGCCCCCGGACGTTCCTCCCCCCGACCAGGGTTGATCCCACACCTCCCCTTCCGGAGACTCCATGCGACGTGCCCAGCGGGACTCCCTGATCTTCAAGCTGATGATCGTGGCGGTGGCCCTGCTGGCGGTCAACACCCTGCTGTTGACCGCGGTGCTGCTGCGCCAAGGCGGCACCAGCGTGGCTGATGACAGCGCCGTCACCCAGCAGTCCTCGTCTTCGGAGCAGAGCTCCTCCACCCAGCAGAGCTCCTCCACCCAGCAGAGCTCCTCCACCCAGCAGAGCTCCTCCACCCAGCAGAGCTCCTCCACCCAGCAGGAGCCACCCTCCGGCCTTGTCTCACCTCCGCAGGGCGTCACCTCCCAGGCGCCCTCGCTGGCCTTGGCCGGCTCGTCCAGCGGCACCGCTCCGGAAGTCAACATCACCGGTGACGGCCCGATCGCCACGGTGCTGCGCTCCACGGTCGAACCCCTGGCCAAGGCCGCCAGCGACTTCGGGCTCGACCAGTCCCAGGTGTTGCCCACCGACGAACAGCTGCAGGCCTGCGCCGACGCCGGCGACATCCAGTCCGAGGTCTGCCAGGCGGTGATCGAGAAGCTCAGTGCCGGCTACGGGCAGGTCAACATGCCCTTCCCCGACCTCGAGTCGAGTCTCTCGGCCGACCACGGCACCACCGTCGGCGCCGTCGAGGGCTCCTCGGTTAGCGCCGACCAGGACATCCTGCGGGCCTTCTTCTCGGTCACCGTCGAGCGCCTCCAGCGCCAGGCCAAGCGCCTGGACATGCTGGGCCAGATCACCGTGCCCGACGAGGAGCAGATCGCGGCGGCCGTGACCAGCGGTGCGGTGGACTCCGAAGCCAGCCAAGCCTTGTTGGTCCTGTTGCGCGAGCAATACGGGCTGGTGGGGCTGACCTTCCCGGAGCCGGAGTTCTAGCTACTCCGCCTCGTAGGCTCCGATGTCCCAGGCGTCGCCTTGGGGGCGCTCGGTGCCCTCGATGTCCTGGGTGACCCCGTAGTCGCTGGCGTCTGCCCCGGCGTCGATCAGGGGCGAGCCGTCACCGGGGCGGCCCTCGTCGTCGAGCAGCGGGTCTTCGTTCAGGTTGAAGTCCGTGCCCGTGGGATCCTCGATGCCGCCGTAGGGCGCGCCCTCGTTGTTCCAGACCAGGTTGTTCGAGAAGACATCGATGGCCTGCAGGCCGTAGGCGTAGAATCCGTAGCGGCCGTTGCCCACCGAGACGTTGTTGACGATCTGCGTGGTCGGGCCGGTCTCGCCTTCGTAGTACTCCTCCGGGCAGTGGGACTTGATGCCATCCTTCGAGTGCCCGATGACCGTGTTGTTCACGATGGCGCCGCTGTCGTCGTAGGAGGTGACGATGCCGTCGGGTTCGTTGCCCACCACGAGGTTGGCCGCGACCACGGCAGCGCTGTCCACGGTCCGGATGCCGCCGCCGGAGCTCTCCGCGACGTTGCCCTCGATATGGTTGGCCACGAACCAGGGCGTCCCGTAGCGAGCCAGCACGCCGCCCCCGACGCCGCTCTCGCCCTCGTGCACGTTGTCGCTGATGGTGTTGCCCGAAAACACGGCGTCGCTGTCGTAGACGTACAGCCCCGCACCGCCGTAGGAGGACTGCTCCGTGATGGTGTTGCCCTGCACCACGTTGCCTTCGAAGCTGCCGTCGTAGCGGAACAGCACGCCCCCGGCGCCGCGCCCCGTGGTGCTGTTGGCCTCGATGACGTTGTCGACGATGGTCGGGCTGGACTCCCAGATCCACAGCCCGCCGCCGTGTAGCAATCCAGCGTCGAACCAGCCGCCGTCGCCAGCCGTGCCCGCTCCGCCCGTCAGCGTGAAGCCTTGCAGCAGGGCGTCGCCGCTCTCACCGCCGGTGAAGCTCACCACCGGGCCTTCGCCGCCAGCGTCGATGATCGTCTCCTCCGCGCCATCGGTGCCCACTAACTGCAGGTCACGCCCGCCGAAGTCCACCAACTCTTCGTAGGTGCCGGCGCCGACATTGATCTCCGTGCATTCCTCGGGTAGCCACAGCAGCGCGTCGGCGATGGTGGCGAAGGGCTCGTCTTCGCTGCCCAGCCCCGCGTCCCCGGCGTCGGCGTCCACGTGCATGGGACAGGCCAGGTCGCAGTCCACCACCTCGTCGCCGTTGATGTCGGGCCAGTCCTCGTCGATCTCCTCGTCACAGTCGTCGTCCTCGCCGTTGCACTCCTCGGCCGCACCGGGGCTCACCGTGGCGTCGTGATCGTCACAGTCCACGGTGGAGGGGTAGCCGTCGTTGTCCTCGTCGATGTAGACCGGATCGCCGGTGGTGGTGTCGCAGGCGGCCGCGAGGAGCAGGCAGGGGACCAGCAGGGTGCGCATGGGACCTCTGGGGGGAGGTGGGGGCGGGGAAGATCCTACCGCGGATCGGGGCGGGGTGCGTGGTGTGATGCCGGGTAGGGCGCGCGGCGCGAACCGAATCCGTTGATCACGTTCGAGATCCCTGGGTCTGGTTCGTCTAATGAACCGGAATTTCCGATTTCGGGTGAGCTCGAAGTGTTCGGTTCGTGAGCGGCTCCCGCCCCTCAGTCGATGTAGCCCAGCTCCCGGAGCTGGCCGCGCACGTCGTCGTCCAGGGTGGGCTCGGCAGTTGTGGTGGGCGGCGCGAGGCGGGTGCGGGATTCCTCGAGGCTGCGTTCGCCTTGCTTCCAGTCTTCGACGAGCCGCGCTCCGAGACCATCGGTGGATTGCTTCTGCCGCATCGGGCTCTGCTCGCCTGGGTCGGCTGTCAGGTCGTAGAGGAGCAGCCGGCGGCGCTCTTCGTCCACGATGATCTTGCGCTCGGGGTGGCGGTAGGAGCGGAGTGCGTGGCCAACCGAGTGCAGCTCGCTGATGGCGGGCTCCTGAAACAGGTCTGTGTCGGGCCGCCACGCTGGAGTGAGGCTTTGGCCCATGACGTCTTCGGCGCTGGGAAAGCCCAACAGCTCGAGGACCGTGGGGACCAGGTCGATGGTGCGGGCCTGGTCTTGCACGCGCAGGCCCGTAGGGAGGCTGCCGGGCAGACGCATGATCAAGGGGATGCGGATCAGCTCGTCGTACAGGGCGTTGCGGTGGATCTTCTGGCCGTGCTCGAAGAAGGCGGTGCCATGGTCGGACAGCAGGACCACGAGGGTGTGGTCATCGAGGCCGCGCTCCTCGAGCAGCTCCAGGATGCCGCCGACGTGGTGGTCGGTCCAGGCGATTTCGCCATCGTATAGGGCCAGCAGGTGCTCCAGGTCCCGCTGGGGCATACCAGGGCGTATGCGGGGATCGAACATGAAGCCCTCGCCCGTGACCTCGCCATCGTAGTCGGGGTCGAACATCGTGTCCCAGGGTGAGGGTGGCAGGAAGTCGTAGTGGGTGTCCCACAGGTGCACGAAAGCGAAGAAGGGCTCCTGCGGGTCCTCTTCCATCCAGCCTCGTACTTCGCGCAGGACCGTAGGGTTGGTGACGTCGGCGTGGGAGGCCTTCCAGACCTCGCGTCCGTCTACGGTCCCTTCGTGCTCGGCTTTCTGATCGTTGAGCTCGGGGTACGAGGTGCAGTCCACCCAACGCTCGAAGCCTTGGTCCAGGCCGAAGACGGCGTGCAGGTAGGGCCCCGAGTAGAAGCCGGCGGTCTGGTACCCGGCTTCGGCGAGCCGCTCGGCCAGGGTGCGGTGGGCCTGCGCCAGGGAGCGGTCCGTGTCGGTGCAGCCGTGGACCGAGTCCGACAGCCCGGTGAACATGGCGGCGTGGGCCGGGAGGGTCCAGGAGGTGCTGCTGACGGCTTGCTCGAAGAGCACCCCATCAGCCGCGAAGGCGTCGATGTTTGGGCTGGTGTCGCGATGGTAGTCGTAGCAGCCGAGGTGATCGGGACGAAGCGTGTCGACCGATATGAGAAGGAGGCTGGTCGGTGGTGGTTCACCCCAGATCCCACACCCCGCCAGCAGCGTGAGCAGGGTCCCTGGTCCCCGGCGGTCGGCCGTGAACCTCCCTTGGAAGGATGACTTCGTGGATGCGGGTCCCGTGGGATAGTTCGCCATGCGCCTCGCGAGGCCGCTCCCCGAGCCGCGAAACAGCGCCCCGCCACCGCGGCTCGGCAGCCGACGTCCAGCCAGGACGCAAAGGACGGCGGCTGACGAGCGGCTTCGGGTACGGGCAGTCTCGCTGTTTCTGGTTTGTCGTCTCTCCGAGGTGAGGTCCGAGCCCAGGCCCGGATCTGGGACAGGAGCCACCAGCCTCGCGCTGGCGGTGCTCTTCACGTGGCCAGCCTTGCACCGCCCCTTCTCGCGGCAGGTGTGCGATGAGGATCCGCTCGGGGGCAGAACCCCATCCCCGTTGGCCACACCCGTCGCCTGACCGCCAACACCGCTCCCACCCCGGCCAGCCCCAGCCCCGCCAGGCCCAGGTAGGCCACGTGGTGCTCTCCTGGAATCGGGACCGCGCCGGCGTAGAACGTCTCCACGGGTAGTAGCAGGGAACGCAGGCTGGCGGACAGCTCGCGCAGCGGCCTGGCTTCGCCGGGCCGTGCGGGAGACAGCAGCGCCATCTCGCGCATGCGCAGGTAGAGGCAGGAAGGGGACCCCCAGCAGGGCGGTACCCCCCGCCATGAGCCCCAACCCCAATCCAGCCCGCGCCCGAGCCCACCAACCGTCACCCAACACTACGCCCCGCAGCGCGATGGCGGTGCAGAGCAGCCCGGTGGCCACGAAGTAGGAGGGGCTCGAGATCAGGCACGGCAGTGCGGCGACCCAGCCCAGCAGCGGCCAGCCCCCCAGCGCCGCCCAGCGGGTCGCCCCACCCTCTCGCCGTTGATGGGCCAGGCTCCAGGCCGCCAGCGCCACCAGCTGGATCCAGGCGTGGTTGGTCTTGGCCAGCCGTCCGTTGTTCAGGATGCCGAGCATGTAGGGCGAGTACCCGAGGATCAGCCCTCCCAGGAAGGCACCCATCGGGCGCGCCCCCAGCCGCCGCTCCAGCAGCCAGGCGCCGAAGGGGGCCAGGGCGCGCTCGCCAGGCTCCTCTCCCGTGCGGGGCTGCGATAGGATGTCGGCTCGATTCGGCCCGAGGCCTCATGTCCGGTCCCCCTTCCCGCTCCCTTCCCACCTGTCGCAAGCTGCTCTATGCCGCGATCGTGGTGGTCGTGGTGGTCGTCGGCGTCGAAGGAACGCTTCGGGCGTTCGGCTACGAGGGCACCACCGCCGAGGATCTGCGGCTCACCGCCGGCTTTCACGTCAACGCTTGCGTTTGGCGACGGGATCGCATCTTGGGGGACTGGTTCCTGGACGCGCCGGGGGGGCTGGTGCGCTCGAACCCTCGGCTACTGGCCCGCGGCATGCACGAGCTGCACTTTCCACGGGCCAAGGAAGAGGGCGAGCCGAGCTTCTTCGCCCTGGGGGGTTCCACCACCCAGGGAGAGCCCTGGACCGAGCGGGAAAAGGGCTTCCCCGAGCGCCTCGAGGGGCTGCTCCAGCAGCGCGATCCGGAGGCCCGCTGGCGCATCCTCGACGCTGGTGTGGCCGGGCTCGTGCCGCAGGCTCGCCTGGGGCGCGGCCTGTTGCCTGGGGGCAGAACCGACGCCTGGTCTACCCGTACTGGCAGACCGTGCATCGCCGTCCAGTGGCCGCGAGCCTGCGGCACGGACCTCCGCCGAGCATCGCGGCGGGGAATCCCTGGCTCGAAGGGCTGGCAGCGTTCCAGCAGGGGGAGGGCGTGCTCCCCGAGCCGGATCCCGGTCTCGGATCCTGGCTGCGCGCGAGTCGGGCTCGTGTCCGTGATCCCGGCGTAAGGTAGGCTGCCCCCATGCCGCTGCTCGTCTGGCTGGTCCTCTGCATCGCGCTGCCCTCGGCCTACGCCGAGCGCCTGGACTGGACCTTCGCGCTCGATCCCGATCACGTGGCCGTCATCGAGATCCGGGACGCCGAGGACCGGCTCGTCCACCGCATGATCACCCAGGATGGCGCCAGCAACTCTCGCCAGGGGTGGCGGCCGGACCTCGATCCCGAGCGAGGCTGGGTTCGTGGCGAGCTGACTCAGCTCTGGCTGCCCGCCGGGACCTATCGCGTGATCGAGCGGCTTCCGGAGGCCGACTACCCGCGAGACCTCGAGGTGGTCGCCGACACCGACCGGCTGGTGCTGGTGGTCCCCCCCCGGGGGGCCGACGGAGTCTCCGCCTTGCACCTGGGTCCCGGCTACGAGCAGGATCGGAGCTGCAGGGACTGCCCGGCTCCCGACATGGACGACGGCTTCGCCTGGGCGCCGGTGGAAGCCGGGCGCTTCGCCTTCCTGGGTCTGGGTCCCGGACGCTGGCGGGCCCAGTCCACCGGGGACGCTCGCAGCGACGAGGTGATCATCGAGCCCGGTGACGAGCGCGTGGCCCTCGAGGTGTGGCGTCGCTCGGGTGAGCGCACCCCGGACGACAGCCGCCAGACCATGGTGCGCCTGGGCTTGCTGCCTCCCACCGTGATCTTCCTCCTGGTGGCGTGCGTGGGTGTGTGGCGGCAACGAAAGCGCCTGCCCCCCGTGCTCGAGCTGGTGGGCGTCGGGCTGGCGTGTCTGGCACTGGGTCTGGTGGCCGTCTCCCGGCTGCTGGGGGCCTTCGGGGAGCGCATCCTCCTGGCCAGCCCCGCCCTGACCGATCCCCTGGACTCGGTGGCCCAGCTGCACTGCATGGCCGGTGGGCTGGGCGGCTTCACCGACGTCTGCACCTCCTATGGCTGGCCCGAAGGCTCCACCTGGATGACCACCGGCCCGTCCTGGCTGGGCTATCTGCTGCCCGCCCTCGCGACTCGGATGAGCGACGGCCTGGTGGGCCACAACATCGGCGTGCTGCTCGGCGTGGTGTTGCTGGCCTTCGCCAGCTGGGCCCTGGCCCGTAGCCTGGGAGCAGGGCCGATCTGCTCCCTGCTGGCGGCGGGCGGCGCGGCCTGGTCGCCCGTGTTGCTGGCCGAGCTGTCCCTGGCCAGCCTGGACCGGACCAGCCTCTACCTGGTGCCGGTGTTCTTTCTGGCCCTGCACAAGGCCGAGACCGAGGACGGATGGGGGTGGCCGGTGGCGGCGGGTTCGGCCTTGGCGGCGGTGTTCTACTGCCAACTGCACTATGGGCTGTACCTGGCTGCCGCGGCGCCGCTGCTCGTGTTGCCGCGCCTTGTCGGTGCCCGTCCTCTGCAGCGCCTGGGCCGCATGGCGCTGGTGGGGGTGGTGGCGGCGGTGTTGCTGGTGCCGGGGCTCTGGGTGCTGCAGGAGGGTACGGCGGGGACGCCCTACCACGCAGACGACACCCGCCTGGTAGACCAGGTCGACGATCTCCTCCACCCGGTCTCCGTCGAGGAAGCCCAGGAGTACATCGACGCCCACGATCCTCGCCGGGGACTGGGCCAAGATCCGCCCATGTCGTCCTCGACCGACCGACTCTTGGCGGCCTCGGCCCGGTCGGTCAACCTGCGGGACTTCTCCACCCCAGCCGAGCTTTTCCCGGGACGCGTGTACTTCTGGCTGCTGGTCGTGGGTGCCATCCTGCTCGCGCGGCCGCGGAGGAGGACGGGTCAGGCGGCGCTGGACGTGATGGTGTTGCTGGTCTTCGCCCTGGGCCCCTTCCTGCGTCTCGACAACGCCTTCACCGGCATCCCACTGCCCTACTATCTGAACTTCCTGCTCATCCCGGGCTTCGAGCAGCTCAAGCAGGTCAACCGCTACGTGCTCATGGCCGCCACCATCGCGCCGGTGCCCATCGCCCTGGGGGTGCACGCCGTCGCGCGGCGGCTCCAGGATCGCTGGCCAGGGCTCGCGCGCCCACGGGTGACGCTGCTCGGTGTTCCGGTGGTGGCGCTGTTGCTGGTTTGGTTGGTGGCGGTGCGAGCGGTCGGAGTCAGCTTTTCCACCTGGCCGCCCAAGCTGCGCTTCGCCGAGGCCAAGAGCCGGTCCCTGGGCATCGTGCGCTTCGATCTGCCTGCCGCGGCCGACTACGCTCGCGTGCCGGCCCTCGAGGGGCTCGAGCCCGGTCCTGCCCTGGCGCTGCCCCTGGACGAACCCACGCCAGCGGCCATCTCAGTCAGCGCCTGCCAGGCCGGCTTGCCGCTGTTGAACAGCCCACCCTTCGGTATGCCCGACACCCTGAAGCATCCGTTCTGGTACGAAACCAACGCCTTGCTCAACCGGCTGGCGCGGGCCTCGGGGTCCACTCGTCCCCAGCGAAACCTGGGGGGCGGACGCCTCGAGGCGGACGTCGAGGAGCTGCTGGATACGGGGCTTCGTTACGTTTTGCTGTACCGAGACCAGCTCGCAGGTCCCCTGCTGGCGGAAGACACGGAGGCGCTGCTGGATGCCTGGTGCGGCCGCCTGGCCGACGACGGATCGGTGGTCGTGTGGGACTTGAGCCTGCCTCCAGAGGGTTGAGCGCTCATCTGCAGGCGGGTGTGAAGCTTCCGCCTACGTTAGGGCGACAGAACAGGGAGGTCCCCATGCGCGCTTCCATTTCTGTTTCCCTGCTCACCGTGCTCGTCGCTTGCGGCGATCCGTCCGAACACTACCGACCCCCCTTGGCGGAAGGCGACGGCCCCACCGGCGAGGGCGAGCCGCTCAACGAAGCCCCCCCATGTGGGGATGCTTGTGGAAGGCTCGCCGATGGCTCGTGCCAAGCCACGGCATTGACCAACGAGCGCTATGGGCTCGAAGAAGGGGCAGGGGTCATGCTCGGTGGGGACATCCTCTACGCCGGTGAGTCCACCGGGCTCGTGCTCGTGGACGTGATCACGACCAACTCTCTGGGGGGCGCCGACCAGTCCGCCTACAGTGTGGTTTGTGGAGGCGTCGGAGCCTTCGAGGCCGAGGTCCCCAAGGACCTGGGCGAGGTCCGGCTGGTCGTCTTCCTCGACAGCGATGGCAACGGCCCGTCCGAGGGCGACCCAGGGGGGCTGTCCGACGAACTGGACGTGGACGATGCGGCGATCACGGGCGTCACCATCCACGTCACGGACGATCCCGATCTGGGAGCGTACTCGCCCGAGAACCAGATCGTCGCACCGCCCGCGCAGCCGCCCGACGGCGAGCCCGGCGGCGAGCCCGCCTTGGCCGGCGACGCTTCCGGCCCAGCCGATGGCGAGGCACCACGGCCTGCCGATGCGCCAACCCCTACCGACGGTCCTCCGCCCGGGCCCAACGAGGGTGCGACCCAGCAGTGAACGCGAGCCCGCCCGCGGTCTCCGTCATCCTGGTGTGCCTGGCCCTCTGGGTCCTGCGGCTTTTTCCTTGGGTGTTGTGGAAGCCCGCCGTGGAGCAGGTCCTGGACCACCCGGACCTGCACGTTCGCCTGTATCAGGGCTGGCGGAGCGCTCCTACCTGGCCAATCTGCTCTGGCTGCGGTGGCGCGGTCGGATCGCGCCCCCCGACGAGGTCCAGCCGAACGCACAGGGGCACGGCGAGGTGGCCGAGGCGGCGTGGCCTTCTCTGCTCGTCCTTGCCTCGCCCTGAACCCGTCAGGTCGGCGGTGGTCCGCTCCCCCGGTCCTTCGGACAGGCCGAATCCGTGGAACGCTCGAGGGTGTTGTCGGCCTCGAACGGGGCGAGGTCCCAGCCCGGGGGCGAGGTCATGCTCTGTCGGCAGGAGCGCACCGTGTTGCCCTTCACCTCGAAGCGTCCCTCCGCACCGGGAGGTTCGGCTGGCAGCAGGTTGATGCCCACGTTGACGTCCAACATCCGGTTGTCCAGGAGCTGGTTTGGGGGATCTGCGGGGCGGATGCGGACCGCGGCGTCGGCGCTGGAGTGGACCTCGTTGTCTCGCACCAGGTTGCCGCTCGATCGAGCATCGAAGGTGAGGAAGATGCCGTCGCCCAGGCTGCGATTCGAGCTGACCGTGGCACCGCTGCCGGACAGGAGCACGCCGGTGCCGTTGCGGCGGAAGCGGTTGTGCTCCACACGGGCGTCGTCGCCGATGAGGGACAGGGCCATCAGGTTTTGGGCCAGGTCGCAGTGCAGCACGCGGGTGTGGTTGGCGGTGGAGTAGATCGCCGCGGTCTCCACGCCCACGCGACCCTGCGCGTCCAGTGCGATGAAGCCCCCGTTGGCCACGGTGCAGTCGCTCATCTCGAGCGTGGCGTCGGGGTCGACGAGCACGTGGAAACCGACCCGTGAGTCGGGCGCGGCCAGGGTGCTCTTGGCCAGGATCTTCAGGCTCCCGCCGGCCGAGACCGTGACCTTCGGAGGCTTGCCCGTGTCGGGATCGGGCTCCAGCAGCAGCGTGGCCCGCTCGAGGCGTAGCTCGCTGGCGATGGCAAGGTCGCCCGCGTGGGCCACCACTTCGTCCTGGATCACCATGGACTCGCGGATGGCGGCCGTGTTCAGCCGTCGGTCGGGCCGGGGTAGCCGGATCGGTTGCGTGACGGGTAGGCGGAGGGCGTCGGTTTCTCCCAGGCAGTCCACGGATTCCGGATCGGAGGCGAAGGGGTCCCTCAGGCTCTCCAACAGCTCGTCCAGGTCGTCGTGGCCGTCATGGTCCTTGTCCCTCCCGGCCAGGGCCTCGTCCGACGGGGGGTTGAGCACGATCATGGAGCGGCGGGCGGCGCAGGTGGGAATACGAACCGCGGCCTGGGCCACGTCGAGGGTGAGCACCAGCTGGCGCAGCTGCTCGCCGTCGAGCCACCGGTCCACGGGGACTCGGCCCTTGGCCAGGGCGTAGCCTCCGGGCCGGGGCCGCTCACCCTCGAACACCGAGACGGGCAGGGGGGCCAGCCCTCCTTCGATGCCGGGCACGTGCAGGGAGAAGCTGCCGCGGCCCGAGCCGCTGAACCACCACACGCGGTAGAGCACCTCGTGCACGTGCATGCCCTCGGCCGGGGTAGCACCCTGGGCTGCGCCGAAAGCCACGACGGTGCTGCAGCTGCGGTCCTCGGGCCCCTCCGGAGGGTGGGGCGAGAGGGAGCCGAAGTCGGATGCCCGCCGGTTGACCCGAGAGAACTGGACGTGCTCCGGGGGCAGGGCCTGGTGCAGGTAGAGCACCAGGGGTTCGCCCTCGGACCAGGCGGAGCCCCGCTCCGGTGCCGGGCCGGGATCGCTCGGGGGCGCCCCACAGGCCAGGGCCACGAGGAGGGGGATGGCGGAGATTCTGGCGCGGATGGGGGACATGGACACTGGATATCACCCGCGGGGCAGGCCTGACGGCTCGATGCTCCTACGGTCCCCCGCACGCCCCCTCGGCGGCCAGGGCCCAGCGACCAGGGCGTTCGCCCGCCTCGAGCCCCGCGACCAGGACGGCGGCCCGCTCGCGGATGGGAGGTCGTGGGTCGCTCGTGGCCACGGCTCCCAGGCGCTCGGCCAGCCAGGCGCTGCCCTGGGGGTCGTCGCGGTGCCAGAAGAAGGCCTTGTGCTCGGCCATGTCCAGGGCGTAGACACGAACCGCGGCTGCAGGGTTGTCGAGAGCCTCGTCCAGGACGGCGGTGGTCTGGGTCCAGGGCAGGACCTCCAGGGCCCAGAGGACGGCGATGGCGGTGCGGGCGTCGGCTTCCACGGCGCAGCCCGAGCCGGGCCAGAGTGGGGCGGGGACCTCGCTGATGGCCAGCTGCCGGTAGGAACTGGGGGTGGGGCCGGCAGGGAAGAGGGGGGTCTCGGGCGGGCCGGCTGGCGCGCTCCGGCCCGGTTGGCAGGGCGCCAGGGCGTCGGTGAGCCCCGAGGGGGCGCCGCCACCGGCCTCGAGGTGGGTGCGTACGCAGAGCTTCAGGGCGCAGTCGCGCCACCAGCTGCGCCGGGTCGCGTCGTCCAGCCCATCATGGCCAGCAGTGGCCACGGCGTCGAGGCTGCCGTGTTGGGCCGCTGCACTCAGCAGGGCGTGGTAGCCCTCGTAGCCGAAGAGGAAGCGGTACCAGTCCAGATCGGACCCGGTGGGCAGGGCCTCTTCGAGCTCCGCCAGGTCCCGCTCCATGCCTTCGATGGTCTCGGACAGGCTGCCAAAGCGTGCCCGCAGCGTGCTCGCCTGGGCCTGGGCCTGCACCAGGTGGCGCAGACACTCGTCCCGGAACCGACCGGCGTTGCCGCAAGCGCCCGCCTTGGCCGGGAGCTCCGCGAGGGGCAGCGCTTCGCTCAAGCGGAAGAAGCACTCCCCCCGCCAG
>PVBE011554977.1_pt1 | contig 12251 bp, 7 predicted proteins | sample 1631181 | NCBI WGS metagenome assembly PVBE01 (sample SAMN08397723, study PRJNA350692) | Marine metagenome, whole genome shotgun sequencing project. | isolation source: water | place: Pacific Ocean | collected 2012-04 | reverse complement strand
GCAAATATCCACATTAGGTATATTTAGTTTAGAGAACACATCATCATAAAGTTGAACCAACTCAACCTCACAAAGCAAAGAATCTGTTCCAATAACATCTGCATCACATTGATAGAACTCTCTATATCTTCCTTTCTGCGGTCTATCGGCACGCCAAACATTTTGCATCTGATAGCGCTTAAATGGAAAAGTAATATCATTACGATTTTGCACTACAAAACGAGCAAAAGGAACGGTTAAATCATAGCGTAATGCTTTTTCAGAAATCTGTTTTGTTAAAGATTTTGAAGTAATATCATTTTCCAAATTAGCTTTAGAAAGATAGTCTCCAGAGTTTAAAACTTTAAAAATTAAACGATCGCCTTCATCACCATATTTACCTGTTAAGGTCCCAACATTCTCCATTGCTGGCGTTTCAATTGGGGCATAGCCATAGCATTCGAAAGCTGTTTTAACAGTTTCAAAAATGTAATTCCTCCTGAACATTACTTCAGATGTGAAATCACGCATTCCTTTTGGTATAGACGGTTTTGTGTTACTCATAATTGTTTGCAAATATCGTAAAATATAATAGATAAGTTTCACTATATTTGGCGCGAAAATTATGAAACAACTATTTACCTTATCCCTTCTTATATTGTTGTCTTGCAGTATGAATAATAAAAAGACTATTGAGACCATAAAACAGGACCCTTTCGAGATTGATGCTATAAAAAAGGTATTAACTACCCAACAAGAATGTTGGAATAATGGAGATATTGATGGATTTATGCAAGGATATTGGAATTCTGAAGAATTAATATTCACTTCACTAAGTCATAAACCAGCATATGGATGGGACAATACCTTAGAGAGATATAAAAATAGTTACCCAACAAAATCTAGTATGGGAGCATTGAATTTTGAGATTTTAGATTTAAGACTTATTTCAAAGACTACTGCAACTCTTAAAGGAAAATGGGAACTTATTAGAGAAAAAGACCATCCTAACGGACTGTTTTGGTCAGATCTTGAAAAGTTTGATGAAAATTGGCTAATCACAAAAGATTCTACCATATCATTTGAAATCAACATCCCTAAATAGTTTATGAGAGAATATCTCTCATTAATAAAATTTAGCCATACCATATTTGCAATGCCTTTTGCACTTATTGGTTTTTTCTTGGCTAGCAAAGATTCTGAACCTGAATGGATCACACTTTTTTATGTAGTTCTTTGTATGATTTTTGCACGCTCGGCAGCAATGGCTTTTAATCGATATATTGATAAAGATATTGATACAGCAAACGAAAGAACTACCAAAATTAGAGAAATCCCAAATGGAACAATTACTGCAAAAAACGCATTAATATTTGTAATTATTAATTCCATGCTATTTATTGGGGTTACTTTTTTCATTAATTCCTTATGTTTTAGACTATCTCCTATTGCGCTTATTATTATCTTAGGATATAGCTTTACCAAACGCTTTACAGCTCTTTGTCATTTAGTGTTAGGTCTAGGGTTATCATTAACTCCTATTGGTGCTTACTTGGCTGTTAGTGGTGAGTTTGCTATTATTCCCATTCTTTTCTCATTTGTAGTACTATTCTGGGTAAGTGGTTTTGATATTATTTATTCCATGCAGGATGAAGAATTTGATAAAGATCAAAGGCTACATTCCATTCCGGTTCTACTAGGGAAGAAGAACGCATTAATCTTATCAAGAGTGCTACACTTTATCGCAATACTTATTCTATCTCATATTGGCAAAACTGCAAATTCTGGAGAATTTTATTGGATTGGATTCTCCATATTCTCAGCACTACTTATTTACCAACACACTTTGGTAAGAGATAATGATTTAAGCAAAATAAATTTAGCTTTTTTCACCACGAACGGCATTGCATCTGTCATTCTGGGAGTATTTGTAATTTTAGACTATATTATGAAGAATCAATAAAATCGTAGCAGGATTACAACCTAACACCTATTTACATGTTACAGCAAGATTTCAAACTAAAGATTGCTCCTCTAGTTTCTTTAAGCCTCTGCAGTAGGTCCACCAAAATTCATAGGGATACCACCAGTAGGGTCAACATCTTTTATCTCGCCATGCTGATCTTCAAATTTTGAAATATTATCATTCAAAGCTTTCATAAGGCGTTTAGCATGTTGAGGTGTAAGAATAATTCGTGATTTTACTTTTGCTTTTGGAACTCCAGGCATCATTTGAATAAAATCAACTACAAACTCAGAGGGAGAATGATTGATAATAGCAATATTGCTGTAAGTCCCTTCAGCTACTTCCTCACTTAATTCAATGTTTAGTCCGTCTTGTTTTTTCTCTTCTGACATAATAATAAGTTTTTATTCTTCCGTTATTGTTACTTTCTCTTGTGCCAATTCTGCTGTTTTATCCCCTAGTAATTTATCAAATTCTTCTTGTGAACCAACAATTAAATCGCTTCCATCAATAAGGCCAGTTCCTGCTGGAATTTTGTGCCCAACAATTACATTTTCTTTCAATCCTCTAAGACCATCTCTTTTCGCTCTAATAGCTGCTTCATTCAATACTTTTGTAGTTTCCTGGAAAGAAGCTGCTGAAATCCAACTATCGGTTTGCAGTGAAGCTCTGGTAATTCCTTGAAGTACCGGACGAGAAATTGCCGGAACAGCATCACGCGAATCAATGGGCTTCATATCCTTTCTTTTAAGTCGGGAATTCTCTTCTCTTAACTGTCTTATAGTAATTAATTGCCCTCGGTTGTAATCGGTTGAATCACCCGCATCTTCAATGTATTTTTTACCGAAAATCCAATCGTTTTCTTCCGTGAAATCGATTCTGTTTACCAATTGTTTTTCCAATAATTTAGTATCACCAGAATCAACCACTTCCACTTTCCTCATCATTTGTTTTACCACAACCTCAAAGTGTTTGTCGTTAATTTTCACTCCTTGCAACCTATAAACCTCCTGTACCTCATTCACAATATATTTCTGAACAATAGCGGGTCCTTTAATTGCTAAGATGTCTCTTGGCGTGATTACGCCATCACAAAGTGGCGTTCCCGCTTTTACAAAATCATTCTCTTGAGCTAATATGTGTTTTGAAAGGGGCACTAAGAATTTCTTTTCCTCACCAGTTTTTGAGGTTACAATAATTTCTTTATTCCCTCTTTTGATTTTCTTTCCAAATGAAACAATACCATCAATCTCAGAAACTACTGCTGGATTAGAAGGATTCCTTGCTTCAAAAAGCTCTGTAACTCTTGGAAGACCACCCGTAATATCACCTGAAGAACCTTGCACCCTTGGAATTTTAGCAACTACTGTTCCTGCCTTTATTGTTTTTCCTTCATCAACCGAAATATGCGCTTTTACAGGAATACTATAAGACCTTTCCTTACCTTTTGCTTGAATAACAATAACAGGATTTTTCTTTTTATCTCTACTATCAATTATTACTTTCTCTTGATGCCCTGTTTGCTCATCCGATTCAATTCTATATGTATATCCTTCCTCAATATCTTGGTATTGAATCTTTCCAGCAATCTCAGAAATGATAAGTGCATTGTAAGGATCCCAATCACAAACTACATCTCCCTTAACAACCTTTCCGGATTTTTTGTAAATATTAGAACCATAAGGAATAATATGAGTAGCAATCGTAACGCCTGATTTTTCATCAATTATTCTAAGTTCAGCTGTTCTAGAAATTACAATTTCAACATCTTTACCACTAGCCTTTTTCGTTTTAATGGTTTTTAAATCTTCAATCTCAATCTTACCATCATTTTTAATAGTAATACTCGAATCTGCTGCAGCTCTAGAAGCCGTACCCCCAACATGGAAAGTTCTTAGCGTAAGCTGAGTACCCGGTTCTCCAATGGATTGAGCAGCAATAACACCAACTGCCTCTCCTCTTGCTGCCATTTTTGCAGAAGCCAAACTTCTACCATAACATTTGCTACAAATTCCTTTTCTGGTTTCGCAAGTAAGAGCAGAACGAATTTCAACTGCCCCAATTTCTGCTTCTTGAATCTCTTTAGCAATTAATTCAGTTATCTCACTTCCCGATTCAACAATAACATTATTATCGTTTGGATTGTAAATATCATGCAAGCAAACTCTTCCTATAATTCTTTCAGATAAAGTTTCTACAATATCTTCATTGTTTTTAAGGGCAGTAGTTACAAGCCCACGCAAAGTACCACAATCTTCTTCTGTAATCACCACATCTTGCGAAACATCAACCAATCGTCTTGTCAAATAACCAGCATCTGCAGTCTTTAGAGCCGTATCGGCTAATCCTTTTCTGGCACCATGGGTAGAAATAAAGTACTCTAAAATGGAAAGCCCTTCTCTAAAGTTAGTGATAATAGGATTTTCAATAATAGAATCTCCATGATCACCTGATTTCTGTGGTTTGGCCATCAATCCTCTCATTCCAGATAACTGACGAATTTGCTCTTTCGAACCCCTTGCACCAGAATCCAACATCATATAAAGAGAGTTGAAACCTTGCCTTTCGGTTCTAAGTTGGCTCATTACAGTTTCGGTCAATCGAGCATTTGTATTAGTCCAAATATCAATTACCTGATTATATCTTTCGTTATTGGTAATTACACCTAAATTATAGTGAGAAAACACCTCATCTACTTTTTCATAAGCATCTTTTACCATTTGTTTTTTCTCTAGCGGAACAACTACATCCCCTAAATTAAAAGAAAGGCCACCTTTAAAAGCCATTTGAAAACCAATATTTTTAATGTTATCTAAAAATTCAACTGTTTTGGCTACACCACATTTACTTAAAATATCACCAATAATGTTTCTTAAAGCTTTTTTGGTTAGTAATTCGTCAATAAAACCAATATTTTCAGGAACAAATTCATTAAATAATACTCTACCTACTGAAGTTTCTAAAAGATAATCTTTTCCTTTTTCATCTTTTACACGCACTTTTATGATGGAATGAAGTGCTACAATTTTTTCATTGTAAGCAATATTCACTTCCTCAGCAGAATAAAAAGTCATTCCTTCTCCTTTAACGATAACCGCCTTTTCTATTACTTTTCCTTTTTCATTTTTTACCTGATCTGCAGTTACTTTTTGCTTTGTCATATAATAAAGTCCAAGCACCATGTCTTGTGAAGGAACTGTAATTGGAGCTCCATTTGCAGGATTTAGTATATTATGAGAAGACAACATTAAAATTTGTGCTTCCAAAATAGCAGCCGTACCAAGTGGTAAATGAACCGCCATTTGATCCCCATCAAAATCGGCATTAAATGCAGTACATACAAGTGGATGTAACTGAATAGCTTTTCCTTCAATCATTTTTGGCTGAAAGGCCTGAATACCCAATCGGTGAAGAGTTGGAGCCCTATTTAAAAGTACAGGATGTCCTTTCATTACATTTTCTAAAATATCCCAAACTACTGGTTCTCTAGCATCAATAATCTTTTTGGCAGATTTTACTGTTTTTACAATTCCTCTCTCAATCAGTTTTCGAACAATAAATGGTTTGTATAGCTCTGCAGCCATTTCTTTCGGCAAACCACATTCATGTAGTTTCAAATTAGGACCAACAATAATTACCGAACGAGCAGAATAATCTACCCTTTTCCCTAAAAGATTTTGACGGAATCTACCTTGCTTTCCTTTCAAGTTATCCGATAATGATTTCAGTGTCCTGTTTCCATCTGTTTTTACAGCAGATGATTTTCTGGAATTATCAAAAAGTGCATCTACAGATTCTTGCAACATCCTTTTTTCATTTCTTAGAATTACTTCAGGAGCATTGATTTCCATCAATCGTTTCAATCTGTTATTTCGGATAATAACTCTTCTATATAAATCATTCAAATCAGAAGTTGCAAACCTTCCTCCATCTAGTGGAACAAGTGGACGCAACTCAGGTGGATTAACAGGGACAACTTTTATTATCATCCACTCTGGTTTATTTTCGGTATGCTGATTCGCCTCACGAAAGGCCTCTACTACTTGCAATCTTTTAAGTGCTTCCGTTTTTCTTTGCTGAGAAGTTTCCGTATTTGCCTTATCTCTTAACTCGAACGACAAGGCATCCATGTCAATTCGTGCAAGTAAATCAGCAATTGCTTCTGCACCCATTTTAGCAATAAATTTATTTGGATCTTCATCAGGCAAATACTGATTTTCTGTTGGGAGTGCATCTAATATATTTAAATATTCTTCCTCAGTAATAAAATCATTATCCTTAATTGGATCTCCTTCTTCATTTAGCCCGCCAACTCCTGCTTGAATCACAACATATCTTTCATAATAGATAATCATGTCCATCTTTTTGGTTGGAAGCCCTAAAAGATATCCTATTTTATTAGGTAGCGTTCTGAAATACCAAATATGAGCTACCGGAACAACCAATTTGATGTGCCCAACTCTTTCTCTTCTTACCTTTTTCTCAGTTACTTCCACCCCACATCTATCACAAACAATTCCTCTGTAACGGATTCTTTTATATTTACCACAATGGCATTCAAAATCCTTTACTGGCCCAAAAATTCTTTCGCAAAAAAGCCCATCTCTTTCAGGCTTATATGTTCTATAATTTATAGTTTCTGGTTTTAACACCTCACCAGATGAACTTCCTAATATATCTTCCGGAGAAGATAAACTGATTTTTAGGTGTGAAAAATCTTTGTGTTGTCTTTTATCTTTAGTTATTGGCATAATATTATTAAATATTTTTATTCAAAAGATACTTTTAATCCTAATCCACTAAGCTCATGTAACAATACATTGAATGACTCTGGAATTCCTGCTTTTGGTAAAGGATTTCCTTTTACAATGGCTTCATAAGCTTTTGCTCTTCCTATTACATCATCCGATTTTAAGGTTAGCATTTCTTGTAAAATATTGGAAGCACCATAACCCTCTAATGCCCAAACCTCCATCTCACCCAATCTCTGTCCACCGAATTGCGCTTTACCCCCGAGTGGTTGCTGTGTAATAAGGGAATATGGACCAATAGAACGAGCATGCATTTTATCATCAATTAAGTGTCCTAGTTTTAGCATGTAGATTATTCCCACTGTTGCGGGTTGATCGAATTTCTCTCCAGTTCCACCATCATACAAATAAGTTTCTCCATAAGCTGGTAATCCAGCTTCTTTCATTTCTTTATTAATGTCCTCAATACTAGCGCCATCAAAAACAGGAGTAAAATACCTTTTATCTAATTTCTGACCAGCCCAACCTAAAATGGTTTCGTAAATCTGACCAAGGTTCATTCTTGAAGGCACACCCAAAGGATTTAATACAATATCAACTGGGGTTCCATCTTCCAAAAATGGCATATCTTCATCTCTTACAATTTTAGCCACAATACCCTTGTTTCCATGTCGTCCTGCTAATTTATCTCCTACTTTTACTTTTCGTTTTTTAGCTACAAAAACCTTGGCTAATTGCAGAACGCCTTTTGGTAGTTCATCCCCAACAGTAATAGCAAATTTATCTCTTTTGTGAAGACCATAAATCTCATTATACTTTTTGATATACCCAAGAAGAATTTGATTTACTATTTGATTATGCTTAATGTTAGTAGTCCATTTTTTAGTGTCTACTGTTAAAAAATCAACTTCATGAAGTAGTTTTTGCGTAAACTTTGTGCTTTTTGGAATAATCGTTTCACCTAACACATTCGTTACCCCCTGTGAAGCTTTTCCTCCAATCAATGTATATAATTTATCAATTAGTACTTTTTTCAATTTAGCAATTTTCTTTTGAAATTCTAACTCTAGCACATCTATTTCATCTTTATCTTGTGCAACTAATCTTTTATCTTTAACTGATTTTGAGAATAATGTTTTATTAATAACCACTCCTTCATAGGATGGTTTGGCTTTTAGAGAAGCGTCTTTTACATCCCCCGCTTTTTCACCAAAAATCGCTTTTAATAATTTTTCTTCAGGAGTAGGATCGGACTCTCCTTTTGGTGTGATCTTTCCAATAAGAATATCGCCCGCTTTAATCTTAGCACCTATTCTAATCATACCATATTCATCCAAATCTTTTGTAGCTTCTTCACTTACATTCGGAATATCGGCTGTAAGTTCTTCCATCCCTCTTTTTGTTTCCCTTACAGAAACACTATGCTCTTCAATATGCAGTGAAGTAAATAAATCTTCACGAACAATTCTTTCTGAAAGAACAATAGCATCCTCAAAGTTATATCCTTTCCAAGGCATGAATGCTACTTTTAAGTTTCTACCAATAGCTAATTCTCCATTCTGAGTTGCAAACCCTTCACAAAGTACTTGTCCTTTTTTTACTTTATCCCCTATTTTTACAATAGGTTTGATATTCATACAAGTACTTTGGTTTGTTTTTTTGAATTTAGTAAGCTCATAAGTTTTTATATTCTCATCAAAAACCAAAAGTTGTTCGTCAGGAGTATAATTGTATCGAATCGTAATTTTACAAGCATCTACATATTCTACTACTCCATTTCCTTCTGCATTTATAAGCACTCTAGAATCTCTTGCAACATGTGGCTCTAATCCAGTTCCAACAATTGGAGCATCTGTTTGCATAAGCGGAACTGCTTGTCGCATCATATTAGATCCCATCAAAGCCCTGTTGGCATCATCATGTTCCAAAAATGGAATAAGGGATGCCGCAATAGATGCAATTTGGTTTGGTGCCACATCCATTAATTTTATTTCTTTTGGACTTGCAACCGGATAATCTGCCTCTAATCTTGATTTAATTCTTTTACCTTTAAACTTTCCTTGTTCATTAATTGGTGCATTTGCTTGGGCAATCATTTTATCCTCTTCATGCTCCGCATTCATATAGATTGGTTCTTTATCTAATTGCACCACCCCATCTTCTACTTCACGATAAGGGGTTTCAATAAATCCTAAATCATTAATTTTTGCATAAACACAAAGGGAAGAAATCAGTCCAATATTTGGTCCTTCAGGAGTTTCAATTGGGCACAATCTTCCATAATGCGTATAGTGTACATCACGTACCTCAAAGCCCGCTCTTTCTCTGGATAAACCGCCAGGCCCTAATGCAGAAACTCTTCTTTTGTGTGTAACTTCTGCCAGTGGATTGGTTTGATCCATAAACTGAGAAAGCTGACTTGTTCCAAAAAAGGAATTAATTACAGAAGAAAGTGTTTTAGCATTAATCAAATCAAGTGGAGTAAACACTTCATTATCTCTTACATTCATTCTCTCACGAATCGTTCTTGCCATTCTGTTTAATCCTACAAAAAATTGGCTTGAAAGTTGCTCGCCAACTGTTCTTACTCTTCTGTTAGATAAATGATCGATATCATCTACATCTGTTTTGGAGTTTACCAATTCAATCAAATTTTGAATAATGGAAACAATATCCTCATTGGTTAGAACTTGTTTTGTTTCTGGAACATCTACTCCTAATCTTTTGTTTATTCTGTATCGACCAACATGCCCTAAACTATATCTTTGATCGGAAAAGAATAATTTATCAATTACACTTCTTGCCGTATCTTCATCTGGCGGCTCAGCACTTCTAAGTTGGCGATAAATATATTCTACTGCCTCTTTTTCTGAGTTGGTTGGATCTTTTTGAAGCGTATTGTAAATCAGTGCGTGATCGGCAGCATTAGCATCTTCTTTGTGAAGAAGGATAGTTACTGAACCGGAATCAATAATCTGATTGATATGCTCTTTTTCTAAAACAGTTTCTCTATCAATAATTACTTCATTTCTTTCAATGGAAACCAATTCTCCTGTATCTTCATCTACAAAATCTTCAATCCAAGATTTTAAAACCCTAGCAGCCAATCTTCTTCCTACCAATCTTTTCAAACCACTTTTTGTTACTTTTTCTTCATCCGCCAAATTAAAAATTTGCAAGATGTCTCTATCGCTTTCATATCCGATTGCTCTTAAAAGAGTGGTAACCGGCAATTTCTTCTTTCTATCAATATAGGCAAACATGACATTATTGATATCAGTAGCAAATTCAATCCAAGATCCTTTGAAAGGGATTACTCTTGCTGAATATAATTTGGTGCCATTTGCGTGAAAACTCTGTGCAAAGAAAACCCCAGGGGATCTGTGGAGTTGAGACACAATCACCCTTTCTGCGCCATTGATAACAAAAGTACCTTTTGGCGTCATATAAGGAACATTCCCAAAATATACATCTTGGATAATGGTTTCAAAATCTTCATGGTCTTCATCAGTACAATATAGCTTTAACTTTACTTTTAGGGGCACTTTGTAAGTAAGCCCTCTATTGATACATTCTTCAATAGAATATCTTGGAGGATCAATAGTATAATCAACAAATTCTAGAACAAAATTATTTCTAGAATCTGTAATTGGGAAAATACCTTCAAAGGTTTGATAAAGCTCCTCTTTTTTTCTTTCTTCACTTGTTGTCCCTAATTGGAAGAAATTATTGAATGTTTCTAATTGTATGTCTAAAAAATCTGGATAATCTATCTGATTTCCTATTGATTCGAAATTTATTCTTTCTGAAATATTAGTATTAGTCAAGGAAGTAATCTTTAAATTAAAAAACGGTTTCTATAAAAAAACAAAATAGATCAGACCTTATATTATTACAAGATCTGAACCTTTATTTTGCGAGTAGAATTATTTTAAGTCTACTTCAGCACCTGCTTCTTCAAGCTGAGTCTTCAAAGCTTCTGCTTCATCTTTAGCAACACCTTCTTTTACTGCTTTTGGTGCACTATCAACAATATCTTTAGCTTCTTTTAGTCCTAATCCAGTAAGTTCTTTTACAAGTTTAACTACTGCTAATTTAGAACCGCCCGCAGCTGTAAGGATTACATCAAACTCTGATTGTTCCTCACTAGCTGCTTCACCTCCTCCAGCTACCGGACCGGCAACTGCAACTGCTGCTGCAGCAGGTTCAATACCATATTCATCTTTTAATATGTTTGCTAGTTCATTTACCTCCTTTACCGATAAATTCACTAACTGTTCTGCAAATTCTTTTAATTCTGCCATTTTATTTGGGTTTTAATTGTTCAACTTTGATTAATTATAAATGTTGGAAGCATTCTCTTTATTTAATTTTCTTTTTTATCTTCTTCTGATTTTGATTCCTCTGCTGGCTCTTCTGCTTTTGGTTCCTCTGCTAGCTCCTCTGCTTTTGGTTCCTCTGCTGGCTCCTCTGCTGTCTCTTCTGCTTTTGGCTCTTCTGCTTTTGATTCCTCTGCTGGCTCTTGATCTATTTTTTCCTTCAAAGTAGTCAAGATTCCTGATAATTTGTTTTCTCCAGATTGCAATGATGAAATTACATTTTTGACTGGAGATTGTAATATGGTAATGATTTCGCTAATAAGCTCTTCTTTCGACCTTAACTCTACTAAAGCATCTATATTCTCATCTCCTAAATAGAAGCAATCTTCAATAATTGCTGCTTTTAGGATCGGTTTATTATGTTTTTTTCTGAATTCTTTAATAATCTTAGCAGGAGAATTTCCAACTTCTGTTACCATAATAGAAGTATTCCCACTCAAAGTTTGATAGAAATCTTCAAAATTAGCATCATTTCTTTCCATTGCTTTTTTCAAAAGAGTATTTTTTACGACTCTTAAAGAAACATCTCTTTTGAAACATAATCTTCTAAGGTCACTCGACTCTTCTGCAGTAAGCCCTGAAACATCTGCTAAATAGAAATTTTTATTTTCTGAAAGTAGAATATCTAAATCTTCAATAAATTTATTTTTCTCTTCTCTTGTCATCTTTTTTCCTTTTAATAAGCATTTGTAGAAACCGAAACTCCAATTCCCATTGTACTTGATAAGGATATACTTTTAATATAAATTCCTTTTGCTGAAGACGGCTTCATTTTTACTATCGTTTGAATCAACTCTTCTGAATTTTCAGTTAATTTTGTTGCATCAAATGATGTTTTCCCAATTGCAGCATGAACGATACCCGTTTTATCAACTTTAAAATCTATTTTCCCTTTTTTAACATCCGATACTGCTTTTCCAACTTCTACACTTTCTGTTCCTGATTTTGGATTTGGCATAAGGCCTCTAGGCCCTAGAACCCTACCTAAAGCACCAATCTTTCCCATAACTGATGGCATAGTAATAATTACATCTATACCAGTCCATCCCCCTTTAATCTTCTCAATGTATTCATCCAAACCAACAAAATCAGCTCCAGCAGCTTTTGCTTCCTCCTCTTTATCAGGAGTAACAAGCGCCAAAACTTTTACATCTTTCCCTGTTCCATGAGGAAGAG
>PVBE011384016.1_pt1 | contig 12251 bp, 2 predicted proteins | sample 1631181 | NCBI WGS metagenome assembly PVBE01 (sample SAMN08397723, study PRJNA350692) | Marine metagenome, whole genome shotgun sequencing project. | isolation source: water | place: Pacific Ocean | collected 2012-04 | reverse complement strand
TGTGATTACAGCAATTAACTATACAAAAAGAGGGGGGCGCATTCAACCGCTCCAGCCGGGAATCCAACCCGGTTCACATCGGTGTATTCCCTGGGAGCCCAGGTCGGGAATCGGACGCGCCCGGCGAAACGCGCCCTTACCCTGTTCACACCGACGTACTTACTGGAACAGTCCGGCTTCGCCTCGTCATGCGACCCCCGGCATGCACTGAACTCACTGCTGTTCGCCTCCTGACGACTCTCGTTGAGTCCCCGCTCCTCCTGCGGTATCACGAGCCCAGCGAAGGTCGCCTATGCTGGCCCTTCCTCGTGCCTCTTTCGTCCCGTCCTGATCACGGCCTCGCGGATCTGACTGGCGATCTTCATGCCCTTGGACAGGACGGTGTCTTGGAGGTCGTTGGCAAAGTCCTCGAGGCTTAAGTCCTCAGGCGCCTCCAATGACGGATACATCTCGTTCAGTTCAGTCGTACTGTGTGTGATGTGAGGCATGATGGGCTCTGCTTCGGGGATTTCTGTGGCCTTGTGTTCGTCCTCTGAACCGACGCTGCCATCCACGGCACCTATCGTCTTGGCCCCCTCGGCCATTGTTGCCTTCGTAGAGTTGCCTCGACGCATTAACGGAGCGCTGGCGGCACGTCCTCCGATAAAGCGGCAACCGAAGAGTGCAACGAGCTTCTCTAGTCGCTCACGGCTAAGGCTGTGCTTCGTCAGCAAGTCGGCCGGATTTACGTCGCCACCCACCTTACGAAGGTCTATCCGGCCCGACCTGACTGCTTGTTGGATCCACAGTGTGTGGGTATCCAAGTGGCGCATCTTGCCAAGCCCTTGTCTTGAGCATATCCCTACCGCCGCGCTCGAGTCGGTCCACACTCTTAGCGGTAGGTCAATGCCCAAGTCGCGCAAAAGGGCTTGGTATCCTAAGCCTTGGCCTGCGCCTCTGATCACGCCAGCGAACTCAGCCTCGCCAGAGCTGAGTGCGACGCTGGCCTGGGTGCTGGACCAGTGATTCATCGTGTGGCGCCCGATGAGCACGCACCCTCCCGACGTCGACTTACGGGTACGTGGGCAGCCAGCCCAGTCAGTGTCGACGTAGACGTCGATGTGATCCACCTCCTGCTGGGGGTAGGTGTACACGAGGCGTTGTGCTCCGTTGAGGTAGCGGCAGAACCTCTTGAGCGACTTCCAAGCTTGCGTCGTTGGTTGAGACATGGATCGACACACCTCTTTGCAGGCGAACATCCCGTCGATCCTGTCAGCAGCAAGGTAATTACCTCGTGCTGCGGCACCCCTGAATGGCGTGTGTAGGTCCTGAGGCAAGGCGGCGTCTTCCTCAAGTTCTTTGAACACCGCCTTCACACCCGGTGTTGCCACGGACTTCGCTCCCTCGAGCCCGCACTCGGCGACAAGCCGTTCGATTTGTCTCGGGTCGGCCTCATACTCCACATGGCCCTCGCACCATCGAATGATGCGATTGAGAGCGCGGCTCTCCTTTGCGTCGTTGGGACCAGGGCCCAAGCGCGGACCAATGGTGATCTCGTACTCTTGGCCTATAGCCTCCTCGAGCCAATCCAGGGCGTCGCACGGGCCGCTGGATGTGAAATCGTCGCCGTGGACAGACGTAACGATTCCACGCTCGGGATGGTGAAAGGCATTGGGAGAAGCGTCCCCTTGCCTGAAGCCAAGACGGATCAACATGGTGGAGTACTCTTCTTGCCACCCGTCTGCGGCGCCTCGAGTGCCGTACATGTGTCGCAGGAGCTGCGCACACATGTCCTGGGTGTCCTTGTCCTCCGGTGGCAGGTTGACAAAGGTGGGCTGTTCGCGTTCATCGATTTTGGCATTGAAGTATGCCCGGCTCACATCGATGAAGCTGAGTTGCGTCCTCTGTGGCGAGTGAGGGTCCCAGATGGGCCGGTGGGAGCCCATTCTGGTCGTGGCCATGCTGACCACCGTGCGCAGCGCTTCCAGCGGCGGTGCTGGGGCAAAGTAAGACTTGCCGGAGTGGTCCAGGGCTTTCAACTGCCGGGCAACCAACCGTGACCGGTAGTTGGGGTGCAGCTCGTCCCCTTTGTTCACGTCCACCCACCGGACGGATATGGGTGCTCTACCCGTCTTGGCCCTGGCCATGGCCTTGCTCACCTTCCGCCACACACCTTTGTCCCCGAAGTACTTTAGCTCCTTTGCTCTCGCGGCGCGCACCAGCTCATCCTTGAGGACTTGGCCCGTGAGGTCGTCTTTGAACTTTCCAGAATACCCTTGAGTTGGCCCATAGGTTTCGCGGAGAATTCCTGCATCATCTGTAGGCACCTGTACGCCGTAGCAGCCGTCGATGAGCAAGTCGTCGGCTTTGAGTTGGTCCATGATGCCCTTGATGATCGCACGGCACAATCTTGGAGGATATATCGCGGCGCGTCTCGCGTGAACACTGGAGCACAGCTGGTGTTTGCCACCCGTGGGGCGTGAGCACTGGCCGTTGCGTCCCTGACACGTCCGTGAGAGGACCTTGGCGATGCACTCTGAGTTCGTCATGAAGCCTGTGGGCTTGTTAATCGGTGCGCCCTTGTGCTGGCCCGATTTAATTTCCTGCCCGAACTGGCACTGGTCGGCTCTGACTTTCTGAACCTTCGGGACGTCGAGGAGCGTCTGCACCTTCTCCATCTGCCATGACGTAGCCCAGTATGGATGCTCATGCAGAAAGTAGCGTCCACCATCGACTTGTTCTTGATAGAGCGACATCACGAAGTCGATGTGGACTTTGGCCTCCACAAGTGCACGCTTGGCCTCGTCCGAGTCGCCGTGTCTGAACCTGTTGAGCGCCTGCCACGTGCTAAACTGCTTGCAGCACGGTGAGCCTATGAGGACGTACGGCTTCTGTGCCCTCAACTTGGCCCGTGCCTTTTCGCGCTTCTCTGGGATCGAGAAGTTCCACTCCTTGCCGTCGTCTGGATCGTCGACGGTCAGGTCGAATGCGAAGCCCGGCATAAGGTGCCGATGCTTGAGTTTGCGTAGCAACTCGGTGACCCTTGGAGGCGAGTATACCTCCGAGACGATGCGGCGCGCCGCTGCCCGTCCTTCTCGCTGGTAGCCGCGGGCGGTGCAGCCCATCTGCCCGAGCAGGATGTCCGAGACTTCATCGTCGAACGATGGCGCCAGTGACCCCAAGTGGCCGCAGTGGACGTCGTGTGCGAGCGACCCGACGAAATCCATGCTCACGTCACCTCCAGGCTCGGTCGCCATCTCCTCATCCTCATCGGGCAAGCGTTCCTCAGGCGTACTCGCCACGCGCTCCTGGGCTCGACTCGGTGCGGGTTCTGCTGCATCAGGTCTCTGTTGGTCTCCTCCTGGGACGGACGCCCGGTCAGCTACAGGCATCGGCGCGCTGGTGCGTGTAACTGGTTCGCGGTCCGTGGCTCTGGGTTCCGGCCGAGAAGCTCCGGAGTCTGGACGGGGAATCTGGGTCTGGTCCCGTTCCTCTTGCCCCGCGGGCATAAACTCGACAGGTGCTGGAGCTGGCGCGGGCTCTGGCTGGTGCCTGTCGGCGTGCTCGATCTGCTCAGCGAATGCCCGGTCGGTCCTCTCTTCGTGGGCCGCTAGACGCGCTCGGCCTGCGTCGCTCTCTCCGATGGCCTTCAGGATACGTTCGCGGCACATATTGCTGTGCTGTCCGCCTGCCCGTGCGCGACCATACCGCTGCATGTGGTCGCATTGCTGGCAATTCTCGGTGTAGCCGTGCTCCATGACGTCCTGCTGGTTGATCCTGAAGCGCTTGGGCATCCTGGGGGCCGTCGTCTCCGCTGTGGGCCCGGCGACCGGCGCGGCCTCGGCAAACCGTGCGCGTGCCTGGGCCTTGTCGCGGATGGACCACGGCGTGGCCTGTATCCCCGCAAGCGCGTCGACTCGCCATCGTTCGCTGAGAGGACGTCTGGTGATCGACCTGGTCTTGGTGATGCCCTCACTGTTACCGACGATATACGTGTTGGACGTACGGCTGTATCCCAAGAATACACCTTCTCGTCCCTGCGCGCCCATGTTGCCTTCTGGATCGTGTCCGGGCCCTTTCGAGGGGAAGCGGTATATGACCATCTCGCCAATGCCGATGAGCTGCTGAGCGAAGGACCGTCCTCGCAGACGCTGCCATGACGTCAAGCCGTCACTACCCCTGACCATGATGTTCATGAGTAGGCACGAATGTTCGAGCAACCATGGTACGAGCGCGTGGTTCACGGGGATCATCTTGTCGACGCGTGCCTCTAAACAGCACTTGAGTGTCCTGAACATGCCTCGCACGAGACGGACGCCCAACTCGACCGACCCATTCGACTGTGAGTCGTAGGTCGCGGGCTCCTCCTTGGACAGCTGCTCCAGGGACGGGCACTCGACCCTCGCTGCCGTCAGCACCTGCCTCACGAGAGCCTGCAGCGCTGGCTCGTTATCCGCCTTCAGGATAACCTTTGTATGGCCCATCCACTCGATGGCCTCGGTGACGAGGTGGGCGACGTACCCCTCTTCGTCGGCGCCCTTGCACGGGACCACATGCGCCATGATCGCTTTTGTTTTGGCGCACCGGATCACGATGCACTTGACGACTTCGCCGCGTCTGCGAGCCTCGTCGAGCTTCTGCTTGCCTTCTGGACTCGCCTCGAACTCCTTGAACTCGTCCCTGGTCTTCACCCCGCTGCCCGTGATGAAGAAGTAGTCCAGGCCGATGATGGCGATCATCGGGTCGCTCTTCCTGCGATGGGGAATTCCCCGTCCGCGTCCGAGGACGCACCACTTGCACCAGCACCTGTAAGGGATGTGGGAACGTCGGTGCAGCTCCACTTGTTTGTCGGAGGGCTGGCCGGGATCAGGAGCCATCTTGACGTCTTCGGCTTCTTCCTCGATGTCGTCCTTGATGTTGATCTCGTCGCCATCGTCCTCCTCCGTTGCTGGAGCCACCAATCTTCTGCCCACATCCCCGACCGCAGGCGTGATGCGCGAGCTACATCTGCACTGCCGTGGTCTTATAGGTCTGCGAGGGGCCGGCTTCCTGCAGCCTATGCGTCCTGACCCTGCCGACGAAAAGTCGACACCACCATATCAGCGACGTAAAGACCACCTTCTCGCCCATACTCCGCGACGGGGTTGATCTTCTTCATGATCTCGTCCACCACCCCAGGAGGAACCACGTACCCCGTCCGGTTGTTGAACAGGACGTCCTGCAGCCCTGTCGGGTGATCAATCGGGCCGCAGACTGTACTCACTGAGTGGAGCGCCTTAGTGACGTCGGCCACCTGCCAGCGGCACCCAACCTCCCCGCATTTGCCCTTCAGCTGGGTGTTACAGGCACCCCACCGGCGAATGCGCTCGCCGCCAGCGCCACTGAAGTGGCTGTCGATTTTGTTCTCCTCGATTTCCACGCTGGCTGGGAGGTCATCTGGGCTGATAACATTCGCCACGGATCCGCTGTCCAGTGCCGTCTTGACGCGGACCTCCTCCGTCGCAGCGCCGATCATGCCGTGCTCCTCCTCCTCTAGCATGAGCGCGGCCTGTGTGTCCTCAATACTCTCTTCAGCCTGGATTGCCTTGCTGATGTTCATGAGGGCCTCGTCGATGATCTCATTCTGCTGCTTCGCGTGGTCCTGGATCTTCTTCTGAGGCCGACGGCCCCGTGGATTCGCACGAGTCGCCGTTGAAGGGAGCGGAAATGCCTGACAGAGGCAGTTGGCCTGGCAGGATCGGGGCGTTTCGGCGGGCGAAGCCTCATCAGCCGGGAGAGCCATGCCGCCCGGGACGCCATGACTGGCGTCAGACTTCATGCTCGCCGCGTGCCCCGTGGCCAAACACGTCGATGAAGAGGCAAGGCGTAGCCCTCCGCGTGTCGTCAATGAGGGAGTAGGGCTGGATGGAGAAGTAGTCGCTATTTTCGAAATCGGGGTAGTCGCCGAGGGTCTGGATGGTGCGGGCCTCCTTGTCGCCGTAGGTGTGGGTGGCGGAGGAACCTTCACGCGATTTGTCCGTTCCTCATCGTTGCCGTTGCCGATGAGTGGCCTCCTTGGGACCGCTGCTTTGATGTCGGGCGAGCTACCCCTGGCAGTACCAGTACTGCCCCTCACGGAGACCATGTCCTCACGCAGCACGTTGAAGCTATTGTGGTCGAGGAAGTCGGCGAGCGTGGCCCCGCGAGGTTGCGGCCGTACTCCGTTACGGACGGGCTGAAACTCGTTCGCATCGCTGACCATGTTGAGGTACCCGAAGAACGGCGCTGGGGCATCCTCAATGGCCTTGATGGCGGGCCTCTTCGTCTCCGGGTACGCGCTGGAGTTGTGGCCCTTCTGGTTGCACTGCCAACATTTTCGGTCGGGCAGCGCGACCGGCGGCTCGGGGCACCTCCGCTCGGGGCGCGTCTTGCCGCAGTTGGGACACTTGCGGGGCGGCCGATCATCGCGTCCAGCGTCCTGACGCGGCCGTCGATCGTCGCGCTCAGTGCTCTGACGCTGCCGTTCCTGGCGCGACCTGCCCTGGCGCCGTGGATTGCCGAACTTTTTAATGAAGGCGATGACATCCTCGAGCGAGTCCATGTTGCCGACCGTCTCGTCGTCGTGGTGCTCGTCGTTGTTGTCGCCGTCGTGCGCGCGGTACTCGTCCACAGCGTGTACACCGGGCTTGGAGCGGTTTCGATCAAAGAGGATACGGGCGGACTGCACGAGCACCATGTCGCGGAAGGCGATGTAGGTTTCCTTGCCGGAGGCATTCCACAGGAGATCCTCCCTCAACCGCGCCGGGAGGATGGCCAGCAGATCCGACTTCTTCTCGTTGTCCTTGTCGAAGCCCGTGCCGCCCGCGTCGCTGTACTCCTTGAGCTTCGCGTCGAACTCGGCAATGCCCGTCGCCACCGACTCCAGGTCCTTGATGGGGCGCGTGTGGAGCATCCTGACTTCGCCGCGGAGTTGCTCGAGCTGGAGCGGCAGGCCGTTGTCGATGACCCTGACAATGCGCCTCCAGGAGTCGAGGCCATTCAGCATCTCCGCCTGCTTGAACATGGTCTCGGCCGTACCGTGGACGCAGGACGACAGGAAGCCCCATATCTGGGCGTTGATGACCTGCTGCTTCCACTCATCGATGCCGTGGATGACGACCGCCAGGAAGTTCTCCTCGGTGACGACGCGCTGGTCGTGCTTCTCCGCCCAGAGGAGAATCTCGCGTAGAGCTGGCACCTTGGAGATGAAGTACCGTTCGATGCGGGACTTCCATACCGCACCGCCCTTGACGCCGTCGAAGCGAAACTCCGTCGCGGCCATCTTCTCGTCGAAGATGGTTCGATCCTGCTTATCGCTCGCCAGCAGGCCTAACGGCCGAAGCGTCAGCGGGGCCAGGATGTCGAACTCGGGGTCGTCGCCGCCGTCGACATGAGGCCTCATGCTTGGCAGGAACGGCGCTCGCTCGTCATGGGCGCGAGGAATGGCCCCAGGGGCGAATCCAGGACCTCCCCGTGCACCGGCGCGTTCGAGGGCCGCCACCTTCTCAATGACCTCTTTCACGTGGATGCAGTGGCATCTGCCATTACCTCCGATGACCGCGGCCATGACTCCAAGGGGGTTGCCGTCGCCGCTGCTGCCTGGCTGCTGGCCTCCTGCTGGCCCGGCGTTGAGGCCGTTCATGGAGCCGAAGGCTCCCATTCCAGGGGCTCCAGGGCTGCGGACTCCAGAGACTCCAGGACCGCAGCCTCCGCCGCAAGGCCCCGAGCCACACAGGCCTGCGCGGAACGAGGCATCCTGCCCCGTGGCGATCTCCTCCTTGATGCCCTTGATGTCGAGGTCGTTGGCCGCGATGCGCTGCGTGGTGACGCCCTGCTCCGCCTGGATCGCGTTGAAGGCGTAGACCATCTCGTTGAAGCCCTGCTGGTGCTGATTGATGGTCTCCTCGAGTGCGCGGATGTGCCGGCTCATCTCATGGGTGAATGGGATGTGCTGGCTGCTGCAGGTCGTGACGTTCCCAGGCTCGAACTTCTTGACCATCTCCCGCACTTGGCCAACTTCAGTGTTGACGTAGTTGGCCAGGGCTTGGCCGTCGCGGGGAAGCTCCTGCTGGAGGTTCTTCAAGAAGTTCTCCACTTGCTCCTCCTGGTTCGTGAGGGAAGCAACGTGGAGCTGCAGGGCCGCCACTGCGCGCTGCGTCTCCTCGAGCTTGGCGACCATGATGAAGCCGGGGCCGTTCGGCTCGAACATGTTGTTGAGCATCTCGGGGACCTTCTGCTGGACGCTGCCCTCGAGGGTATCCCGCACGGCGTAGAGCTCCCGTCGCAGGCCGAGGTGGAGCTGGCCGGCCTCCTCCAGGCCGGCAGCTCGCTTCGACTGCTCCTCGGCGAGCGCGGTGCCCAGAGCCCGGACAGCAGCTGCAGCCTCCACGAGGTAGTCGTGGTCGAGGCGCTGCTGTTCGATCACCGCGCGGATGGCGTCCTTGACGTCGAGGTCGCCGGCGCTGCCGGTGCCAATTCGCTGGGGGTCCTTGAGCGTGACGGGCACCGGGGCCGGTGACGCCGGGCGGGCCCGGCGCATCAGTAGCGGCGAAGGAGGCCGCGCTGCACGCTTGCCAGCGCCGCGGGTGTCGCGCAGGCCCATTGGCGTCCGTGACGCTGGCCTGGCGCCCTTCGCACCGGGCGCCGATGCTGCACGTCCATGAAGTCGCCGCTGCGTGACCATCTTGGGGGGAGACTCAGAGAGAGAGAGTTCGTGGTCATTCTCATTGCCGTCTTGTGTTGCTGTGCCTAACGGGGACAGTTGCATGTATTGAGTGGCGTCTGTTGTCGGGACGTTGTTGACGCTTACATCGTTCGGGTAAGCGTCGCCGGTCCGTGGGATGGAACCGGCTCCGCTGCCATGTTTGTTATCTGATACCGATGACATAGATCGAAGTCGACAGACGTTCTTGGCGGGAGTCTCCAGCGTGACGGTTGAGTTGTTAGCGTGAGATTGTTTTTCTTCTCTCGAGAGAAAAGAGGAAAGCTTGAGCCAAAGCGTGACCGTCAGGAAATCGGTCACAGGGCTCCTAGCGTTACCCTTAGGAGGGACTTCTGTACAAGAGTCAAGCCAATCGATCGGATCGCCCTGGGAGCAGTAGCAGCACCTACCCTTCGCACTCCTCCTTCGACCAAAGTCGTCGGAGAGCATGCGCCCGTGAGACACTGGAACCGCTTCGCGCGCCCCACGCACTGTTGACGGTTCGCGCCTCTGGAGACGTTCTTTGTGACGACTCTCGTGCTGCTCAGCGCTACCCCGGCGCTGAAGGCGACTCGACCACTTTGGCTTGCTCAAGAGAACTGGTACGTGGCTCCGCTACCAAGTCAGGGCACTTGGTCGCGCTCCACTACCAGTGAAACTGTTCGAATTTCCTTCGAAAACTGCTGTGGATACAGCAAGGCATGCACTGAACTCACTCTTCGTGGTCTCCGCCGGTACCGGTCGTCTCCTGCGACCTTGTGCCTGACTTTGCTCGCGTATCCGCCTGGCTAGCTCGAGGCCGTGTTGGTAGACGACGTCGCACCTGTCGTCCTGCAAGTCGTCTAGTCTGTCGCCTTCTGGCGCTTCCAGTCGTGGGTACAAGTGATCCAGTTGATCATCAGAGAAATCCAGATGAGGCATGCGTGGGGACGTCTCCCCGGCATGCTCCTCCTCCTGGGTTTGAACTGCCCCTACTTCACGGCCGGCGTCCGCCATGGTGACTCGAGACGCGTCCCCTCGGCGCATCTGTGGTGCTGATGCGGCCCTGCCTCCCAGATACTTGCAGCCGAAAAGGGTGACCAATCCTTCCACGCGCTGACGGCTCAGGCTGTGTTTGGTGAGCAGATCGGCCGGATTCTGCTCACCGAGTATCTTGCGGAGGTCTACGCGCCCCGTACGCACCGCCTGTTGTATCCAGAGCGTGTGCGTATCCAGGTGGCGCAGTTTCCCCAAGCCCTGTCTGGTGCAGATCCCGATCGCGGCGCTCGAGTCGGTCCACACACGCAGTGGGATATCGACGCCGAGATCGTGGAGCAGGGCCTGGTAGCCCAATCCCTGGCCAGCTCCTCGGATCACACCTGCAAACTCGGCTTCTCCCGAGCTGAGGGCAATGCTCGCCTGCGTCGACGACCAATGCTTGACAGCATGGCGTCCGAGCATGATGCCACCGCCTGAGGTGGACTTCCGCGTCTTGGGGCAGCCGGACCAATCCGTATCGGTGTAAACATCAATACACGATACGGTCTGTTGCTTGAACTCGTACACGAGGCGGGGTACTCCGTTCAAGAACCGGCAGACGCGCTTGAGGGCTTTCCACGCATGGGCTGTGGGGTGGGCCATCCAGCGGCATACCTCTTTGCAGCCGAACTGCACATCAATGCGGTCCGCTGCCAGGTAGTTGCCGCGCGCGGCTGCGCCGCGGAACGCCGTCGTCAAGTGCCCTGGGAGCTCTGCGTCCTCCTCGAGCTCCTTGAAGGTCGGCTTAACTCCTGGCGTTGCCATGGCTTTGGCGCCCTCGAGGCCGCATTCCGCTATGAGTCGTTCGATCTGCCGCGGATCTGCCTCATACTCGATGCGGTCCTCGCACCACCTGATCACTCGGTTGAGTACTCTGCCTTCCTTGCAGTCGTCTGGGCCCGGTCCCAGGCGAGGCTCAACAGTGATCTCGTAGCGCTCGGCGATCGTATCCTCGAGCCAATCGAGGGCGTCTGCGGGGCCACTCGAGGTAAAATCGTCACCGTGGACTGAGGTTGCGATTTGCCGCGCTGTGTGGCGAAAGACGTTCGGGCAGGCCTCGCCCTGTTTGAAGCCTATGCTCACGAGGAAGCTGCTATACTCTTCTTGCCAGCCGTCTGCCGCCATTCTTGTGCCATACATATGGCGTAGCAGCTGTGCCACCATGGTCCCTGAGTCCTCGTCTTCTGGCGGCAGTTGGACGAACGTCGGCGGATCGTTCGGGTCCACCTTGGCATTGAAGTATGCCCTCTTGATGTCAATCAAGCTGATCTGGGTTCGCGCGGGCGACGCCGGATCCCAGTCAGGGGCATGGTCTCCAATCTTCGTCATTGCCAGGCTAATGACGGTTCTCAGCGCTTCAAGGGGCGGTGCCGGAGCGAAGTAGCTCTGTCCCGAAAGATCCATGGCCTTGATCTGACGGGCTACCAGTCGAGACCGGTAGTTCGGGCACAGGTCATCGCCCTTGTTGACGTCCACCCATCTGACGCTGATAGGTGGCCGTCCTCCTCGCGCTCGGGCGGTGTGCTTCGGAACTTTGAGCCACACCTTCTTGCTGTGGAAGAAGCTCAACTCCTTTCGCCGCGCTTCCTGGACGAGTTCGTCGCGCAGGACTTGGTTCGTCAGGTCGTCCCGGTAGCGGCCGCTGTAGCCCTGCTTGGGCCCTCTCAGGTTCTTCTCGACCTCCGCGTCTTCGTCGGGCACCTGCAGGCCGTAGCAACCGTCTTTGAGTAGGCCGTCCTCGCGGACCTGGTCGCGGATGCCTCGGAGTATCGCACGACAGAGTCCCTTTGGGTATTTCGCAGCCTCCTGGGCGTGCTTGCCGGAGCAGAGCTGGTGTCTACCTCCAGCTGGTCGTGAGCACGCGCCGTTGCTGCCAGTACACCGTACTGCGAGCGCTCGAGCGACTGCCGGCGAGTTGGTCATGAACCCCGATGGTTTGAGGATCGGGCTCCCAGCGTGTTGTCCAGATCTGATCTCTGCCCCGAACTGGCATTGATCGCCTCTGACACGCTGGACGCCGTCCTGTGTCAGGAGTGCCTCGATGCTGCTTACGGTCCATGACGACGCGCCGAGAGGGTGTTCGTGCAGGAAGTAGCGGCCACCGTCAACCTGTTCCTGGTACAGCTCTGCGACGAAGTTGAGGTGGAGTATGGCACCTTCGCGTGCCCTGTCCATGGCCTTCCTGTCAGTGCTGCGAGCGGCGTTCAGCGCTTGCCAAGTGCAGAACTGCTTGCACTCCGGGGAGCCAATGAGCAGGTAGGGTTTCTGTTCGCGGAACAGCTGTCGGGCTCTGTCCCTTTTTTCCCGCAGGCAGAAGTCCCATGGTCGGCCGTCAGCAGGATCGTTGACGGTGAGGTCCAGTGCGTATCCCGGGAGGATGTGCCTCAGCCTGGACTGTCGGATCATCGCAGTGACCCTGGGAGGTGAGTAAATCTCCGAGACGATTTTCCTCACGGCGACGCGAGCCTCGCGTCGATAGCTCTTTCCGCAACTTCCGAGTTGCTGCAGGAGTAGCTCTGAGATGGAGTCGTCAGCG
>PVBE011275142.1_pt1 | contig 12251 bp, 11 predicted proteins | sample 1631181 | NCBI WGS metagenome assembly PVBE01 (sample SAMN08397723, study PRJNA350692) | Marine metagenome, whole genome shotgun sequencing project. | isolation source: water | place: Pacific Ocean | collected 2012-04 | reverse complement strand
CCTGGAGCGGCTTCACATGTCGGACAAGGGCTTCGGCTGGACCATCGAGATGCAACTCAAGGCGCACAGCGCCGGACTCACCGTCCGGGAGGTTCCCGTCTCCTACCGTTCCCGCATAGGCCAGAGCAAAATCACCGGCACGCTCTCCGGCACCCTCGGCGCGGGAACCAAGATCATCGGCTGGATCCTAGCCTGGCGCCTGACGTCGTGGTGCCAGGGGAGCACGCGGTCCGGGGAGTGATGCTCCAAGAACGGCAATGGCCAGTGCGTACCTACCAAGTCGATACATCTCTGACCGTTTCTTCAATGCGCTCATTCAGAAACCCTCGTAGGGATGGCAGAGGGAGGGAACTAGGGGAGATGAGGCCATCGGTTGCCATGGCCTGAATCTGTTCTATGGTCGGTGCTGTTGTCGGGAGCGGTACACCGTCTGGAGTCCACTCTCTGTCAATGCCAGCGTCATCCTGCCATAGTGTATCGATCTCTGTCATACATAGAGGTTAGCCGTGCTGTGAGACGCCTGTCTCTCTAGTGCGCTCGGCGCCGATGGTCATTGTGCCGGAACCCACGCCCGAGGAGGTTACATACCCATGCTTCTCCCTAGGCGGGGGCCAGAACGGTCACTCCGGAATCACTTAGGTGTGATCTGTGCGGATGATCCAGATTTGATATGTACCTCCCGCCTCTGGTCTGGAGTTGAACCAGAGGCGGAAGGGCCAGTCAGCAGTGCGATCCCATGCGGCCTTGGCTACCGCATTCGGGAAGCGTTAATGACGATGTTGGCCACCTTCAGAGCCACTTTGTGGTGCTGAGATGCTGGTATTGTTCCATCGGCATGGCGAGCTGCTTTCAGCACGGCGCGGACGCCACTCAGGTTGACACGGTACTTCAGCGTCAGGGAATGTCCCTTGCTAGTCTTGCTGGCGAGGCTGTGGAACTGCCCTGACATACGGGCTGTGAGGCCAGCCCAGATAGGCAGGAGCGCGGCTTTTCCGGTAATTGAGTCGGGAACACCGGCGATTTCCAAAAAACGACGTGCAGCATGAGAGGCTAGGCGAAGGCTGGCCCTCTTGCTGTGCCTGGCCAAGTCGACCTCGTCTGGGGAAAACTGAACCATTAGAGCACCGGGCGTAAGCGTGCTTTCATATACGGTCTGTGAAGATGCTGTCGGGGCTACGGCCCCCACGAAGGCGGCTAGGACGATCATTGACATGAGAAAATGGACTGGACGGAAGGACATCGTGTACTCCTTTGTCTGGGGTGTTGTCACAAATCAATCTGCAGTATGCGGAGTGAAAGAAAAGGTATGGAGCGAGATCCATGCCCAAGTAGATCCACGAAATGTGCGCAGTCCCCTCCCTAGTGAGGCGGCATTGTCCTTTTCTTGAGACCTGCCGTGTCCGGATAGGGACGCTCAAGAGCGTAGAAGTTTCAACGATCCTGCTCCTGGTGTGCATTGTGTCATGTCTCTACCTGAGACATGGAAACATCCATGTGGTGCATCCGGGTGAGCGCGCGCCGCCGCAGGTGCCTGCGTCCATCTGCTCCTATTCCTCCTCACGCCAGTCTCGGCGTTCACGCTTGTAACGCGGGTCGGCCTTGAGGCGACGGTGTTGCGTGCGTGCAAGCTTGACTTGGCCGGCGTGGTTGTCCTGGGACCGTTGAAGCAAGATTTTCTTGTACTCCTCCCAGGCTTCGATTCGGTTGCCCACCCGCTGCAAGGTTTGGAAGATGATTCGCGCCTCAGAAAGCTCTCTCCGCCGTTCACGGAGGCCGAGTGCCCTGCCCTGCCGGAACTCGCGGTCGGTGTCGTCGGGATCCCGTTCTTCCAGGTCCTTGAGATCCGAGATCCCTCGTTCGTCACAGAACGCCTTGAAGTGCTCATCGACGGTGCCGCCTCTCGTCTGCTCAAAGGCACTCCAGTCCGTGCCAAAGTTATCCCAGCCCCACCTGTTCCGGGAGAGCTTATCCGCAAACTCCGCATTGGTGGCGGCCGGCAGCAACTTGAGCGTGTTGTCCTTCGGCCGCCCCACCTTGGCGATCTGCTCCAATACCAGAACCGGGAAGACGGTCGAGAGGTGGGCTTTGGTATATAAGGCGACCTCGACCGGTCCGGTCGGTCTCACCCGATAGATCCACAAACCGTGTAGCTGCTCGGTGGCCTCAAGCCGCTCGGTGGCCTTTGAATCCCCGGAAGACCATCCATTACGCCCGGCGTAACCACTGAGACCATCCACCTCTCGGTACTCCATGATCTCTCGGGCGATCCTGATTGATTCGTACAAGGAGTTGGACATCCAGACTCCTAACTCGTTGGCGGTAGGGCACCACCGTGGCTTGAGGTGCGTGTTCGGGTGGAGGACGAATGGCGAGCAGTGGTAAAGCGAGCGTAGATTCTTGCGCGGCGCCTTGTAGCCGACGCACCTCTGGCGGCGGGCACCACCGTAGATCGGGCGTTGTTTTCGTTCCTTATCGATGTTTGCGTACCAGGTGAGCAGGCAGGTCCCCGGGACAGGCGCAGGCAAGTTGCTCCAGCACCTGGGTCAACTGCTTTTTTAGCATGGCCATGGTGTGTGCACCGCCACGGCGGCCGAGAGCGGCGGCGCCGTACATGAAGGTGCGTCCGAGAAATGTGAAGTGTGCGCCGCTGGCCAGGGCACATGCGATGTCCGCACCCGAGCGCAGGCCGCTGTCGAACATCAGCGTTGTGCGTCCGGCGTATTCATCTGCCAGGCGCGTGAGCGGGCGAATTGTCGATTCACCGGCGTCCAGGTTGCGACCACCGTGGTTGGACACGATCAGGCCATCGGCGCCCAGGCCGAGGGCCGTTTCCGCGTCTTCCGGTGTGACGATGCCCTTGACCACCAACTTGCCGGGCCAGAGTTCGCGCAGGGAGGCCAGGCGCTGCGGGGACAGGCGGCCGGAGAAGTGATGGTCCATGAACTCGCTCATGTGTCGCAGGCCGTGGCCTTTGCCTAGGTAGGGCTTGATGGTGGCAAAGCCCGGCGGGCCGGCGCGTAGTTGTCCCAGGGACCAGGTCGGGTGGGCGAGCATCTGGAATACATTGCGCGCGGACATGCGCGGAGGCAGGCAGAGGCCGTTGCGGATCTCCTTGGGTCGGTAGGCGAAGGTCGGCGTGTCCGCCAGCACCACCAGCACGGAGAGGCCCGCGGCTCGGGCGCGTTCCAGCAGCTTGTCACGCAGGTCGTCTTCCGCCGGGTGATAGAGCTGGAACCAGGCCCGGCCCTCCGTGAGTTCGGCCACGGTCTCGATGCTGGCGGTGCCGACGGTGCTCAGAATAAAAGGCACATTGTTCGTGTGGGCGGCCTGCGCCAGGCTCTCGCATGCTCCGGGCCAGATCAGGCCCTGCAGTCCTACAGGAGCCACACCGAAGGGTGCGTCATAGGTGTGGCCGAAGAGTTCCGTCGCCAGGGACGATCCCGGGTGGTCCACCACGTAGCGCGGCCGCAGCATGACTTCGCGCAACTCAGCCGTATTGCGCGCCAGGTTCACCTCGGAGAAGCAGCCACCGTCCAGGTACTCAAAGGCGAAGCGCGGTACCCGACGCCTGGCGCGTGCGCGCAGGAACTCACTGGAGGCGTAGTCGTGGTGCAGGGCAGTTGTCATGGGGCAGAGGCGGGACCCCCGAGGGCGAAGCTGCTATCCACGCGAGTCTAGGCTGAAGAGTTCAGTGGACCAAGCATCGAAAGGCCCGCAGATGTGTTCAACCTCGTCGCGGGCTCCGGCCACCAGGACGAGTTCCAGATTGCGCAGGTGGGAGATGTTGCCGACCTTCTCGCCGCGCGGGTTGTGGATGCCTATTTGAGCGCCCACATAGCGCTTGGAGTCGAAGCAAAGGACCTGGACATGGCCGCGGGGATCGAGCATGGCGCATAACTCGTCCAGGGAGAGCCAGGCCTCATTGTTGTAGGAGAGGATCAGGATGCGGGCCTTCACGCCTCGGATGACCTCCTTGAGGGCGGCGGCGATTTCCCGTTTGCGGTTGAAGGGGCTCTTGGTCTCCGGCGAGCGCGCGTCAATGCGTTTCTGCGCGATGCCGTAGGGCTGAGGCGCATCCCAGCGCACCAGAGTCTCCCAGATGTGGTAGTTGGTGTAGTAGCGGTGCTGATTGTAGGGCGGGTCGAGGTAGGCGAGGTCCACCGGGGAGAGGCGCGAGACGAGGTGGCGGGCGTCGCCGCGCAGGGCCTTGCCCGTGCCCGGAATGAGCTCCGGCACGCGTAGCTCCATGGGCTTTGTGGCCCGCGGCGCCCACTGCTTGAGGTAGGCCATCTGCAATCCGGTGGTGGAGTCAACGCGATCGGCGGCCTCCATCAGGCTTGTCAGCAGCAGCGGATAGAGCCAGGTGTTTCGGTGACGCGCTTCAATGGCGTCGCGCATGGCGTCGATACGTGCCCCGTTGCGCGGTTGGAAGAAGCGCGCCTGCTCGCAAAAGGTCTCGGTGAAGTAGCCCGGCTTCCCGGGGAGCGTGTTCAGTTCAGCCACGGCCGCGGCCAGCTCCGCGTGGTTGACGCTTGAGGCGTCAGCTTCGATGTAGCAGCGGGACAGGATCTCCGAGTAGGTCGCCGTGTCGCAGGTCGTGACCGTCGCCCCGCGCCGCTTGAACTCCTGGGCCACGCGCGTCGTTCCCGTGAATGCGTCCAGAGCCGTGCTCGCTCCGGAGCGGGCGAACAACTCGCCCAGGACTGGGACCAGGCGGCGCTTGGAGCCGAGGTACTTGATCATCGTCCCGCGTCCTGCCTCGGCGGCGTCAGCGTGTACGGTCGAGAGCCTGGCAAGTCGCGTGCGCTTTTCGGCCGGCGCCTACTCGCCGGGGAAGCCCCAGGTGCCCTTGATGCGCGCATAGCGCACGCCGATGATGTCGAGCAACCAGTCCAGCGGTCCGAGGTTCGGGAAGATCCAGGCGTCCTCCACGGTGAGGTTCGCAAGGTTGGAGTCCGAAGCATTTTCCCGCGCGATGTCGATGGCCGGCTTAGGCAGATCAATCGAGGCGATGGTGAAGGCCAGTCCCGAGGAGACGAAGGTACCGGAGGTCTGGGTGTTGCGGTCGAAGGACAGGCCCGCACAGCCTGTCAGGAGCACGGCAGCTAGGACGGTCGCGAGTCCAAATGAGAGGAAAGGCATCTTCATGGTTGCACCATACCGTGCCGGAATCCGAGGCACCAGGGAGCACAGCGGCCAACGTGCCCGTGCTGCCAGTTGGAGCCGTGGAATGCCCTAATGCGCGCCACAGAAGGTACGGATTCCCCACCACCTTCGATCTGTCGGACGGCCTGGAGGTTTCCTTTTGTCCCTGATCCTGGCAGTTCTCCTGAGTTAGACTGCGGCCATGCCACACAGTGATCAAGAGGCTCTCCTGCTAGCCCACCGGGCTGCATTCACGAGCCATTTCGGGCCCGGTGAAGAGCCGCGTCTGTTCTTTGCGCCCGGGCGTGTAAACCTCATGGGCGCTCACCTGGACTACAACGGTGGTCCGGTCATGCCCATGGCCATCAATCGCGGTACTTTTATCGCCGCGCGCCCGCGCTCGGATGGTCGCTTGCGACTGGCCTCCACGCTGGAGGCCAGCGAGTTCGAGGGAGAGGTTGACACACTTGCGGAAAGCTGCGCGCGCCGGTCAGGTGCTTGGGTCGACTACCCCCTGGGCGTCGCCCTGGGACTCTTGGCGACGGAGCCGGCGGAGCCCGTGGGCCTGGACATGCTTTTTGGTGGCAACCTGCCGGTGGGGGCGGGCCTCTCGTCGTCGGCTTCCATCTGCGTCGGCACGGCCTTGGCCCTGGATCAAATGTGGGGTCTGCAGGCGCCGCCCATGGACCGCGTGCACGCGGCCCTGCGCTCGGAGCGCGAGTACGTCGGCGTGCGCTGCGGCATCATGGATCCCTATGCCGTGGGCCTGGCGCGCCCAGCGCACCTGTTGTGGCTCGACTGCAAGGACGCTTCGCACCTGCACCTGCCCCTGGATACCCAGCGCCTGGGCATCGCCGTGGCCGATACGGGCGTGCGCCGCACCCTGGCCCAGGGCGAGTTCAATCGGCGCGTACTCGAGTGCGGGCAGGCCTTCCGTGTGCTGAGCAAGTATGTGGCCGAGGCCAGTTGCCTGCGCGACATTCCCTTTGAGGTGTTTCTCGAACACCGTGATGAACTAGACGGTGCCGTCGGGCGCCGGGCCGAGCATGTGATCCGCGAGGTCGAACGCACCTTCCGTGCCCGCGATGCGCTGCTGGCCGGCAAGCCCGAGGGTTTTGGCCAGGAGATGACCAGCGCCCACGCCTCCCTGCGCGATCTCTTCGAGGTCTCCTGCGCGGAGCTCGACACCCTGGTGCAGAGCGCCACCGCCCTCGACTTCGTGGCCGGCTCACGCTTGACCGGCGCGGGTTTCGGCGGCTGCACGGCGATCCTCTTCGAACGTGCCCACGAAGAGGAGCTCCGCGCCCGCCTGACCGAGGACTTTCGCGCCCGCCATGGAAGCACGCCAACCGTCGAGTGCTTCGAGGGCGACCTGGGTCCCCGCGAAATCACGAGCTAGACAACCCGGCCCAGGAGCGTGCTGGCGGATTCAGCTAGCGTCCGTGAACTGGAGTTTGTGGAGGCGCGCGTAGATGCCGCCGGCGGCCAGCAGCTCGCGGTGCGTGCCCTCTTCAGCCAGCAGGCCGTGGTGCATGACAAGGATGCGATCTGCACGGCGGACCGTGGACAACCGATGGGCGATAACCAGGGCCGTGCGCTGGGAGAGGAGCTCGCCGGTGGCTTCCTCGATGCGCGCTTCCGTGGCCGAATCGATACTGGAAGTGGCCTCGTCGAGGATTACGAACTCAGGATCGCCGGCCAGGGCGCGGGCGATGGCCAGGAGCTGCCGTTCGCCGGCTGAGAACGTGGCCCCGCGCTCGGCCACGGGGGCCTCCAGGCCACCGGCCAGGCGTTCGATCAGCATGTCGGCGCGGCTGGTGCAGAGCGCCAGGTCCAGGGCATCGGCGTCCACCTCCTCGCGGTCCAAGGTCAGATTCTCACGCACCGTGCCGGCAAAGAGGAAGTCCTCCTGCAGTACGAGGCCCATGCGCCGCCGCAGGATGCCGGGATCGTGTTGCTTGATGTCGATCCCGTCCACCAGGACCCGTCCGCTGCTCGGGTCGTAAAAACGCAGCAATAGATTAACCAGGGTGGACTTGCCCGCGCCGGTGGCTCCCACCACGGCGAAGGTTTGGCCCGGCGGAATCGTGAAGCTGATCCCGTGCAGGACCTGGCTGTCCTTGGCGTAGGCGAAGCGCACATCATCGAAGCGCACCTGGCCCCGGGGCAGCGTGTCCGTGAGAGGGCGCGGCGCCTCGGGGGCGGAGATGCGCGGCGTCGTATCCATGACCTGGAAGATGCGCTCGGCCGAAGCGAAAGCGGACTGCAGCACGTTGTAGCGCTCGCCCAGGTCACGGATCGGCCGCACGTAGAGGCTCATGTAGAACCAAAACTGGATGAACTCGCCGAAGGTTAGCTCCCCGGAGGCCAGGGACCCGCCGCCGACCCACAGGACGCCCGCCTGCATCAACGTCACCGCCAGGTTGATGGCCGGGAAGAACAGCGCGAACAGAAAGATGGTGCGCAGGTTGGCCTTGAGGTATCCGGCCAGATGCTCGGCGAAGCGCCGCGAGACGCGCTCCTCGCGCCGGAACACCTGAACCACGCGCACTCCCTGCAAGACCTCCTGCAGGTAGCCGTTGAGCCGCGCCAGGCGTGCGCGCACCGTGCGGTGTGCCTGGCGCGCGCCACCCCGGAAGACCAGGCTGAGCCCGATCAGGACCGGCGTCAAGACCGCCACCACGCTCGCCAGACGTGCATCCAGGACGAACAGAATGCCCAGCAGCACGACTACCTTGAGGGCGTCGAAGAAGAGCACCACCAACCCCGAGGTGAAGAGCTCGTTCAGATTCTCGATGTCCGTGGTGACGCGCGTGACCAGGGCTCCGGACGGGCGCCGATCGAAGAAGTGCAGGTCCATGCCCTGGATGTGCCGGAAGAGGCCCGTGCGCAGGTCGTGGATCACCGCCTGCCCCGTGCGTCCGAGCCAGGATACCTGCAGATAGCGAAAGGCCGTGGCCATCACGACAATCAGGCCGTAGAGGCCCATCCACAGGGCGAAGGATGCCAGGTCATCGTCTCCTGCCCGGTTCAGGGCCGCCGTCACGGGGCCGTCCAGGGCCCGCCGCCAGGTCCAGGGTCCCGCCAACTCCAACACGAAGAGCCCCGACAGGACCACGAAGCTGCCCATGAACAGGCGCCAGTGGGGGCGAGCAAAGCGCGCCAGGCGCAGGAAGAGCACGGAGTCCCAGGCGCGCGTGGCGACGAACTCCTCGTCGGCTGACGCGCCCTCGGACGGTGCGGCCTGGTTGGCGGAAGCGCTCACAGTTCCTCTAGCTCCTCGCGTAGCTGCTGGCGCTCCCAGGTGTCCTTGTACCAGCCATCCCGTTCCGTCAACTGGGCGTGTGTGCCCCGGGCTGCCACACGCCCAGTTGCATCCAGCACGATGATCTGTTCAGCGTTCCTGACGGACGACAGGCGGTGCGCGGCCACCACCACCGTGCGCCCTTCACCCGCTGCGCGCAGTTGCCCCAGTAGACGCACCTCGGTCTCCGTATCCACGGCCGACAGACAGTCATCGAGTACCAGCACCGGCGGATCCTTGGCCAGGGCGCGGGCGATGCAGGTGCGCTGGCGCTGGCCGCCGGAAAGTGTCACGCCCCGCTCCCCGATCATCTGATCCACGCCGCCCGGAAACTCCGCCACCTCTTCATCCATGGCGGCGCGCTCGATCAACTCTGCCAGGCGCTCGTCAGAAAGCTCTTCGTCCGCACCGAAGGCGATGTTGTCGCGATAGGGCTCAGAGAACAGGAAAGCCTCCTGGGGCACATAGCCCAGGCCACCGCGCAGGGAGGCCAGGGTCAGGTCTCTCACATCCACTCCATCGAGTGCGAGTTTTCCCTGGGGTTCGAGCAGGCGTCCGAGCAGGTTCAGCAGCGTCGTCTTGCCCGAGCCGGTGGGCCCCACGACGCCGAGGGTCGTCCCCGCCGGAACATGCACATCCACATCCACCAGGGCTGCTCGCTCGGCCCCCGGATAGGTGTAGCCGACGCCTTGCAGCTCCAGGGCTCCCCGTACCGGAGTGAGCTCCAGCGCCTCTGGCCCGTCAGCGATCTCCCGGTCCTCGTCGAGCAACTCATGTACGCGCCGGGCACTGGCCACGGCCCGCGGGTACATGCCGGCGATCCAGCCCAGCGCGATTACCGGCCAGAAGACCTTGAGCGTCAGGTCGATGAATTTGAACACGTCGCCCGGGCTCAGCTCCCCGTGCAAGAGCGCCAGGCCGCCGACCACCAGGATGACCACGAAGGTCAGGTCATTGGCTCCGAATGAGGCCGCGTGTGTCAACCCGCGCATGTGTGCCAGGCGCACCTGGTTGTCGCGGTTCTCCCGGGAGGCCGCGGCAAAGCGTTTCACCTGACTCGACTCCCGGTTGTATCCCTTGACCACACGCACGCCAGAGAAGTTCTCCTGGGCCCGGTGGGAAATCTGCGCCAGGCTCTCCTGGACGGCCGTGGAGACGCGCTGCAGCCCGGGTGTGCAGGCCTTCATCACGACCACCATTAAGCCCAGCGGCAGTATCATGGCGCAGGCCAGCTGCCAGTGGATGTTCCACAGCAGGACGATGCTGACCGGCACCAGAACCACAGTGCCACCCACGTACATCATACCGGGCCCGAGGAACATGCGCAGGTTCTCCACATCGGAGGTCACGCGGCTGACCACGTCTCCTGACAGGTGCCGGTTGTGGAAGGAGAACGAGAGCGATGTCAGCTTGTCGAACAGGTCCTGCTTGAGGCCGGTCTCCACGCGGCGCGAAACACCGACGATCAGCCGCCGTTGCAGGAAGCGGAAGACGCCGCGCACGACACCCAGCCCCAGCAACAACCAGAACAGCCCGGCCAAGAAGTCAGACTTTCCGCTCTCGCGCAACTCATCGATGGCATCGCCGACTTCCAGCGTAATCCACACATCTGAGAGCATGGAGAGGGGAATGCACAGATACCCCAACACCAGCGTGCGGCGGTGCTCGAAGAAGCGCCGAAAAAAAGGCCAGAGTTGTTTCACCGTGGTGCCACCCAGGCCGCCCGTCGGCGCTCCAGGGCGGCGATCAAGTCGGCCAGCTCCGCATCCACCTGCCCCCGGCGCAGGGCCGTGCGCAGGGACGGGAAGGTCTCTGCCGAGTAGCCGGTCTCCAGACCCGGAGTCCACAGGCGGTTCACGAACCAGGGGCGTCCGTCCAGGCCAGCCGCCACGGCCAGCTCCGCCAGGAAGGGGGCCGCGCCACGCCCGTCGACCGGCGGCGGAGATCCCGCTCCCCGCGCCGCCCGGGCCAGCTCCACGAAGGCCGCGGCGAGTCTCCGAGCGCGTTCCTCGCCCAGCCACTCTCCCAAGGCGCCTGCATGCTCCGCCAGCGCTGTCGCTGCCTCGGCCTCGTCGAAGAGGCCGGCGCCGCGCTCGGCGTAGTCCACCAGCAGCGTTGCCAGGAATCGTCCGGCCAGCTCATGTCCCACCCAACCTGGATCCAGAAAGCGATCCATTTGGGCAAAGTCGTCGAAGCGCGTGTGGTACTGGCCGCCCGAGTTTCCACCGAAGTGAATGTCGAGCACCGGCACGGAGAGGTGGTGCAGGAAGACGGCGAAATCGGAACCGGATCCGGGCAGACCCAGGCTCGGCTCCCCGTCCGCGGCCCACCGGGTCCAGAGGTCGCCTCCGTCCGGTGCCGTGACCGCTTCCAGGCTGCTGCGCAATGACCCCAGCAAGCCCGGCGTGCCCGAGGCGCTGAAGCGCGTTCCGCTCACCACCGCATCGCAGTTGATGTAGACCAGGGCCCGCTCCCGCACCCAGTCCGCGTGTCCCTCTGCCCACTCGGTGCTGCCGATCAAGCCGGACTCTTCCGCATCCCAAAAACACAGTTGAATGGTGCGCTCCGGCCGCCAACCCCCCGCGCTGCGTTCCCCCAGGTGTTGGGCCGCCCGCAGCAGGGAAACGGTCCCACTGCCCGCGTCCTGGGCCCCCCGCACCCAGGCGTCCCGGTGGTTGCCGGCCAGGATGACGGCGGAGTCCGCGCCCTGCCGCCCCGGCAGGCGCGCGATCACATTGTGGATCACGCGCAGCTCCCGGGGTTGGTCGATGGCCAGAAAGGCCTCCGCCGGACCCGGGCCGATACCGTCGGTCAAGCGCTCCTTCAGCTCCATGGCCGTGCCCCAGCCCACGGGCAGACAGGGCAATGACGGGAGCAACCCATTCACTTCCCGCGCCGAGAGCCTCTGCGGCGTCCCGCCATCCGCGTCCGCCCCGGCGCCGACCAGCGGCGAAGCAAAGCCCGGCGTCGACGGGTCCCCCGGCGAGCGCCCCATGGGTGACACGGACCCCCTTTGCACCGCCCAATCCGGCTTGAACGGCCCGGTGGGCCAGACCGCGCCACGGTTTTCCGCCGGATCGCTGAAGAGCAGCAGCCCCACGCAACCAAAGCCCGTGGCCAGATCCAGCTTGACCCCCCGATAGCTGCCGCCATAGCGGGCCAGGGCCACACACCCGCGCACATCCACTCCAGATTCCAGCAGCCGTTCGTAATCTCCCCGCAGGCCGCGCCCCACATCCACCACCGGAGCCCGCACCTCGCCACTCGCCGACCAGGCGTTAAACGGAGGCACATCCCCGGGCGGCAGGGCATCCGCGTCAAAGCGGTCGAGGTGCGCGAGGAAAGGCGTGTTCGTTTCCCCGTCAGCAAAGGCCGCGAGTTCCAGGCGGCGTGGCAGGGACAGCAGCACTTCCCGGGAGTCCAGCTCCACTTCCCAAGCGGCCTTTCGCAGCACGCGGCTCACGAGCCTGGCTCCCCAGGCCGACCCGCTCGTTCCCGCCAGGCGCGAGGAACTTGTCAGCTCCCGCGCCAGAGCCCGCGCCGGCGGTGCGCCTTGCCCCGCGGCCTGCTCGCAGATGCCAGAGGCCAGCAGCAACATGGACGCCGCTCCCAGCGCCGTTTCTCGTGACATGAAGTACATGGTGGTGATCCGGCCTGGGCCAGCGCAGTCCGGGCCCGGGACCCGGATGCAACCCCACCAAAGGTATGCCTACGACCTTTCAGTAGGAAGGGTCAGTTTGCGGCTGGCTGGGATGGAGGGGCGGCCGGCGGAGCCAGCTAGCGCCCCTCGGCCCCTGGCCGG
>PVBE010266004.1_pt1 | contig 12251 bp, 6 predicted proteins | sample 1631181 | NCBI WGS metagenome assembly PVBE01 (sample SAMN08397723, study PRJNA350692) | Marine metagenome, whole genome shotgun sequencing project. | isolation source: water | place: Pacific Ocean | collected 2012-04 | reverse complement strand
GTCATCAGGGCCAGGGCGATCAGGCAGCGGGCGTTGTTGGTGCCGTAGACGTGTTGGGAGATTCCCATTCCCCAATAGAGGATCGCCCCCTTCGCCTGGGCGAAGGTGCGTGCCACTTCACGGATCCTATCGGCCTCGATGCCGCAGAGTCCGGCGCTTCTTTCCGGGGAATAGGGAGTTACGGCCTCCTTCAGGGCTTCGAAATTCTCCGTATGGCGGGCCACGTAGTCGTGGTCGATCCAATCCTCTTCGATGATGGTATGCATCATCGCGTTGTAGAAGGCCACATCGCTTCCCGGCTTGATACGGCAATAGTAGTCGGCACGGGTCGCCAACTCTCCCCGGCGTGGGTCGACGACGATCAGCTTCGTGCCCTGCTGCTGCGCCTGCTTGAAGAAGGTCGCCGCCACGGGATGATTGGCGGTGGTATTGGAGCCCGCCACCAGCAGCGCTCCGGCATTGAGGGCGTCGCCGAAGGTGGTCGTGACCGCGCCGCTCCCAATCCCCTGCATCAGGGCCACCACGCTCGAGGCATGACAGAGACGGGTGCAATGGTCGACGTTATGGGTCCCCCAGCCGGCGCGGATCCACTTCTGGAAGAGGTAGGCCTCTTCGTTGGAACATTTGGCGCTGCCGAATCCCGCCAGGGCGTCGGGGCCCGATTCGTCGCGAATCCGCGTCAGCCCCTTCGCAACACGGTCGAGGGCCTCTTCCCAGGATGCCTCGCGAAAGGCCGGCATCACCTCGTCGTAATCCACCAATCCGCCGGCCTTGCGGCGACCCTCGGATTCTCCCCGAACTTCCCGGGAGAGGGCCGATTTCGGGTAGGCGTCCTCCCGGCGGATCAGGGGCCGCCCGAGCCTCTGGGCATGTTGGGCGTAATCCCAGCCATAGCGCCCCTTGACGCAGAGTCGGCCCCGATTGCCCGGACTCTCGCGTCCCTCGGCCTGCACGATGGCATTCGCCTTGCGATCCACGTGGTAGGTGATCGCGCAGCCGACGCCGCAATAGGGGCAGACGCTCGCCACCGGCTCGGTTTCGGATCGGGGTCGCAGGGGCTCGGAAACGGCCCGGTCGACCAGGGCCCCGGTGGGACAGGTGGCCGCGCACTCTCCGCATGAGACACAACTGCTTTCGCCCATCGGGCGATCGAGGTCGAAGGCGATCCTGCTCGTGAGCCCCTTGCCCGTACGGCCGATGACTTCGTTGCCCTGGATCTCGTTGCAGGCGCGAATGCAGCGGTCGCAGAGAATGCAGGCTCCGTGATCGACTGCAATCACGGGAGAACTCTGATCCCTGGGGCGCGAATCCCCCCGCGGCCAGCCTCCGCCTTCGGCTCCGCATTCGGAGGCCAGGGAGAAGAGGGTATTTTCACCGACGGTCGACTCTTTCGCATCGTCCATTCGCGTGGGCTGATCGACCATCAGGAGGTCGAGCAGGGCGCGGCGGTGTCTTTCGATTTCCGGGGTTCGGGTGCGAACCTCCATGCCCTGCTCGCAGAGGCGCACGCAGGCGGCGGCCAGGGTGCGCTCGCCGACGTCGACACTGCACATCCGGCAGACGCCGACGGGTTTCAGTGCGGGCTCGTGGCAGAGCGTGGGAATCTCGATGCCGTGGTCGCGAGCCGCATCGAGAAGCGTCTTGCCCGGCTCCACTTGAATCCTGCGGCCGTCGATCTCGAGTTCGATCACGTCGGGTCTCCATATTCTTCGCCGAGTTCGAGTTCCCGCAACAGATCTCCGGGAAGGTAACCCGCATCCGTCCAACCCCGGAAGCGGTTGTAGAGGCGAATCATCTCGTTCAGGCGTTCTCGGGGGAGTCGCGCACCCCGGGAGGGGCCGAGTTCCAGGGGAGCCTCGTGGAAACGAGGGGGCAGGGCATCTTCCTCGGATTTCCAGCCTTCGCGAATGTTGTAGGCCTTGCGCAGTGCAATATTGCGGCGAGCGATCTCTCGCAATTCGTCGCCCCCGATCTGCCAGCCGGTGACCGCGGCCAGCAGGGCGGCGGTATCCCGGTAGAGGTCGTCGAAGGCGCCCCTCAGGAATTTGCAGAGGATCAGGGAATCCAATAATGCGGCGCGGTCCTCGCTCTCGATGGCCAATCGGACGGAGGTTGCATTCCCGCGCCGTCGGTCCACGAATTCGGAAAAATCGGCCTCGTAGGCGCCGCTCTTGTTGTGATCTGCTCCCCGAGTGGATACCGCCAGCCCCAGGGCCATGGCCTGCATGGCCCTGGGTTCATAACCCGGCAACTCCAGGCCCTTGACGTGGGGGGCTATGCGCGGGGCGTCATGACCGATACGCTGGGCGGCCCTGCGCGAGCCCTCGGCCAGCAGGTCGCCCAGGCCGCGGCGCTCGGCGATCTCTTCGATCAGCCCGAGCAGGGCCTCCGCGTCGCCGAAGTCGGGGCCCTCTGCGAGCCAGCCCCGTTCGCCGCATTCCATCGCGAAGGCGATCGTGGCCCCGCAGGAGATCGTATCGAGTCCGAGTTCGTCACAGCGCTGCGCCGCCGCCAGTACGCGCTCGGGATCGTCGATGCCACAGAGGGGACCGAGGGCGAAGAGGCTCTCGTACTCGATTCGGATTCCGCTCCCGGTCGTCGCCGCCCCCGGGATGTCATTTTGGCGCGGGTTCTTCTCGGACGATCGATAGCGGTGTTCACAGCCGATCGTGCAACTCGCGCAGGCGCGGCGCTCGGTGCGCAGAAGGGAACTCCCGGCTTCCCCCCCCAGGCGTTCGGCCCCCTCGAATCGACTCTGCTGGAAATTTCGCGTGGGCAAAATGGCCAGGCGATTGAAGGTATTCAGATTGGCCGCGGTGCCCAATTCGCGGTATTTGGCGGTTGCGTCGCCCCGGGATCGCTGGGCCAGGTCCCGGGCGAGTCGTGCCACTTCTTCGGGATCGGCCACGGGGGTGGTGCTTTCTCCGTCCAGGACGATCGCCTTCAGGAGCTTGGAACCCATCACGGCTCCCAGCCCCCCCCTGCCGGCGTGTCGGCCATCATTCGAGATCGATGCGAAGCGCACGCCGTTCTCGCCCGCGGGCCCGATACAGGCGACACGTCCCCGGGATTCCAGGGCGCGCCGGGTCTCCGTCGTGCTGGCTCCCCAGAGATCCGTGGCGAGGAGTCGGCCCGAATGCCAGATCGAGGGCCGGGCGGCCCGGCCGATGAAGACCAGGGCGTCGAATCCCAGCGCCTTGCCCGCGATGGCGAAATGCGAGCTCGAAAGGCCGTCGCTGATATATCCGGTCAGGGGTGAGCGCCCGATGATCGCGAATTTGGCCGAGGTCGTGAGCGCTGTGCCCGCGAGGGGAGAGAAGGCGAAGATCAGGGGCGCGCCGGGGGAGAGGGGCTCCACGCCGGGGGGCGCCTCCCGGTAGAGAAGCCAGGCGCCCAATCCGATGCCTCCGAGATGTCTTCGCAGCACGGATTCGGGCAGGGGAAGGGCCCGCTGTCGCCCGCTCTCGAGATCGACGCGCAGGTAGCGGCCATGGAATCCTCCCACGGCCTTTTGGGGAGGGGGAGTTTTCCTGCCCGGATCTTTGATGAGAGAGTCCACGTCTAGCCCCCCGCCGAGGCGTCGAGGAGGATGACCTGCTCCCCCATTCCGATCGGGATTCGGGCATCCCGGACGAAGCTGCGGCCCTCGAGGGAAGCGATGAAGGGGCGCGCGATGCGATCGCCTTCGAGCAGGGGTTTTTCGCTCGGAATCTCTGAGAGGAGTTCGGCCAGCGTGCCGACCGGAACTTCGAAGTCTCGCCGACCCACGGCCAGGCGGGCGGCACCCATGAACTCCAGCTTTGCCGTGGCTCCGGGTTCCTCGCCGCGTACGGCCGCCAGGTATTCGTCGGGGGTATTGAAACCCCGGATGGCCTGGGGGTCGGGCAAGCTATCCGGGGCCAGGCTCTCGAAAGTGATGGATTCGAGCAGGTCTCGCGGGCGCCTGCGCCCCGCGGCGAGCAGGGCCTCGGCCCGTTCCGCGGCGGAAGTGGGATAGACGGCGGCCAGGGTCTGCAGGTAGCCGTCGACCGAGATCGCCGCGCTGCGGCGTCGGGCCAGCATGGCCGAGACGAAGGCGGGGGTGAGCAGGGGGGCATCGACGGCGGTTACGAAGGCAAGGGTGGTACTCGCAGCGGCCAGGCCCTCGCGAATTCCCGCCAGGGGCCCGAGTCCCGGCTCGCGGTCTTCGACTACGCGGACCCCCACCTCGGGAATTTCCTGATCCGGGGCCGCCACCACCAGGACCTCATCGAGTACCTCGCAGAGGATCTCGACGACGTGACTCAGCAGCGGATTTCCACGCCAGGGCAGCCAGGCCTTGGCGCGCCCCATACGGGAGGAATGGCCGCCGCAGAGTACGATGCCGGTTGCGTCCACGCCTCAATCCCCGCGCATGCGCTCGGGAAAGAGCTTCGCCAGGGAGAGCAGGCTCTCGAGGGCGACCTGCCCCAGCCCGCATAGACTCGTGCGCGCGAGCAGCGCATGCAATTCCTCCAGGCGTTCCCGGGTCTCCGGGCTCACTTCCCCCTCGGCTTCGAGCCATTCGACGGCCTTCTCGGTGCCGATCCGGCAGGGCACGCATTTGCCACAGGATTCGTTGCGGAAGAAGCGCGTCAGGTTGAGGCCCACCTCCAGCAGGTTTCTCTGCTCGGAGATGAAGACGACCGCCCCGGAACCGAGCATCGAACCCGCATCGGAGAGGCTCTGGAAATCGATGGGCAGGTCCAGGGCGCTCGCGGGAAGAAAGCGGCTCGAGGCTCCGCCGGGTGCCAGGGCGATCGGCTCACCACCATCCCGCATGCCCCCGCAGAGTTCGAGAAGTTCGCGCAGCGGGGTCCCGAAGGGAAGCAGGTGGACGCCGGCTGCGGCGACATCGCCACTGACACTGAGGAATTTATGGCCGCTGAAACCCGGCAGGCCGCGCTCATGCCACCAATCAGCTCCGTGGTGGAGGATGGCGGTCGCGTGGGTGAGGGTCTCGACGTTGTTGATCAGGGTGGGGCGCCCGAGGAGTCCCGAGGTGCTGGGAAAGGGGGGTTTGCTGCGGGGTTCGCCGCGACGGTCCTCGAGGCATTCGAGCAGCGCCGTTTCCTCTCCCAGGATGTAGCCGCCGGGAGAGACAAAGACTTCGATTTCGAAGTCGAAGGAACTGCCGAAAATTCCCCTGCCCAGGGCCCCGGCGCTGCGGGCCTCGGAGAGGGCCGCCTCCACGGCGCGGCACTCGGCCGCGTATTCGCGGCGGATGAAGAGCGTGCCCCGTCGAGCCCCCACCGCGTAGCCCGCCAGGGCCATTCCCTCGATCAGGAGATGGGGGAGATGCAGCAGGATTTCGCGATCCTTGAAACTTCCGGGTTCGCTCTCATCCGCATTCGCGATTACGTGGCGTTCCTCGGCGGGGGTCGCGGCCACCCCCGACCATTTGCGCCCGGTGGGAAAGGCGGCGCCCCCCATGCCCCGCAGCCCAGAGGCGTCGAGGATTTCGGGCAGGCGTTCGGGCCGATCCGCGAGAGCAGCCTTCAGGGTCGAGTAGTGGTCGGCGGTCCGCGCGTAGACGGTCGCCTCGGCCCAGGTCTTCCCGGACGTCTTCGGGATTTCATCGCGGGCCTCCCCCGGGTCGCCGTCGCTCGCGCTCAATACTTTTTCGGGATCGGAAATACAGAAGTTCCTTTCGCCCCGGACGGCCGCCGGAGCGCGGTCACAGCGCCCCAGGCAGGAGACCTCGCGGATCTCGACACCCGGCTGTTGGCCGAGCCTCTGGCGAAGCGCTTGTCCGGCCTGGTTCGCCCCCGCGAGCGCACAGGCGAGGTCGCGGCAGACGTCGATCCGCACGGGCTCGGGGGGTTCGCGGCGAAAGTGGGTGTAGAAACTCGTCAAGCTCTCGAGTCGATGAAGAGGGATCCGCTTCTCGAGGGCCAGCGCGTGGAGCCGATCTTCGCTGATCCAGCCGTCCTCGGTCTGGATCTGCAACAGGTCGCCGATCAATGAACTCAGTGGGAGCCTCCTGGAGGGGATCTAGGGTACAGGGTGGGTTCGGCTGCTGCTATATGCGACGATTCGGCGATGCGCTGGTTCACGGGGCGATTGCGATGAAAGCGAGGGGAGTCGTAGCAGCGGACGCTTCCGCCTTTGAAACGGATCTCCTGCTCGTCGGCGGGGGCCATGCCCACGTTCAGGTTCTGCGGCGTTGGATGATGGAGCCGATGCCGGGGGTTCGCCTCAGCGTCGTGGTCGATCGTCACGAGGCGGTCTACTCGGGCATGGTGCCGGGGTTGGTGGCCGGGAACTACGCTTGCCATGAACCCATCATCGACGTGCTGCCCCTGGCGCGTCGCGCGGGTGCCCGCTGCATCCATGCGCGGGTCCGGGCCATCGATGCCCAGGCCCGAAGCGTGATCCTGGAGGGTCGGCCGCCGATTCCCTACGACGTGGCGAGTGTGAATGTGGGTTCGACGGTGCGCGATCTCGAGGTGCCCGGACTCTCGGAGCACGGCCTGGCGACCCGTCCCATCGGGCGCTTCGTCGAGGAGTTGGAGGCCCGTTTGCAGGCGGTGGCTTCGGAATCCAGCCCCGCCCTGCGTGTCGTCGTGGTCGGCGCGGGAGCCGCGGGTGTCGAACTTGCCTTCTGTATCGAAGCCCGCTTGCGGACCCTGGGCCGGCCGAGCGAGGTCGCCGTCATCACAGCGGAGGATTCGATCCTCAAGGGCGGGCATCGGGCCCTGGCTCCGAGGGTCGAGGCCGCCATGGCGCGCCGGGGCATCGCCCTGCATCGCGGCCTGCGCGTCGTCGCGGCCGAGAAGGACGCGCTTCGGCTGGAGGGGGGCCGCGGCGAATCTTCTTCCCTCGCCTGCGATCTGGCCCTCTGGGCCACGGGTCCGGCCGCGCATGACTTTCTCGCCGCGAGTTCTCTTCCCTGCGACGATCGGGGCTTCCTACGCGTGCGTTCGACCCTGCAGGTGGAGGGATATGACGATCTCTTCGCCGCGGGTGATTGCGCGCGCCTGATCGATCATCCCTGGGTGCCCCGGGCGGGCGTCTACGCGGTTCGGGCGGGTCCTGCCCTGGACGCGAATCTGCGCGCGCGCATTCGGGGGCGGGCAGTCGGCGTCTACCGGCCGCAGCGGGATTTTCTCGCGCTCCTCAACCTCGGCGATCATCGGGCCATCGGGGGCAAGTGGGGACGGGCCATCGAGGGCCGCTGGGTCTGGCGACTCAAGGATTATATCGATCGGCGCTTCATGCGCGGCTTCCAGGTATTGGATGCCGGCGGTCGCCCCGCCAGGGATTTTCCCTCCCCCGCTGCGATGGACGAAGAGGAGATGGAGTGCGGGGGCTGTGCGGCGAAGGTGGGTCCCTCGCCCCTGCGAGCGGCGCTGGCACGGCTGGATCCCGCACCAGAGGACTCCAGTGTGCAGTTGGGTCTCGCCGAAGCGGATGACGCGGCGGCCTTTGCGCTCCCGAAAGGGGAAGTCGTACTCGCGACCCTGGATGCTTTTCGGGCCTTCGCGGACGATCCCTGGCTGGTCGGGCGAGTGGCGGCCGTCAATGCGGCCAGCGACGTCTACGCCAAGGGAGGCCGTCCGCGGCATGCCCTGGCCCTGGTGACTGTTCCCGAACGGGATCCGAGGCGGGAAGCCGAAACCCTTTACCAGGTTCTGGCGGGCGTACGCGCGGCCCTCGATCCCCTGGGCATTTCGCTGGTGGGCGGGCATAGTACGATGGGAAGTGAGTTATTCGTAGGCCTTTCCCTGACCGGGACTCCCGGGGCAGGGGGGCGGTTGCTGGGGCTCGATGGCCTCGTCGAGGGCGACCGCTTGATCCTCACGAAGCCCCTGGGAACGGGCCTGCTGCTGGCCGCCGACGCGCGGGGATTGGCGCCGGCGCGCTGGATCGAGGCGTTGACTCGGAGCCTGATCCGGCCCAATGCCGAGGCCGCGCGCCTGGCCGTGGAATTCGAAGCCAGTGCCTGCACGGATGTGAGTGGTTTCGGGCTGGCGGGACATCTGCACGAGATGCTGGAAGCCAGCGATGTGGGGGCGCAGATCAACGGCGCATCCCTGGGATTTTTGCCGGGCGCTCTGGACCTGGCGGCGCGGGGCCTGCGGAGCACTTACCACGATCAGAACGCCTCTCTGTCTCGGGAGATCGCAGCCCGCTCGGGTCCAGCCGAGTCGGATGCGGAGTGGGCCCTGCTCTTCGATCCCCAGACCTCCGGGGGGTTGCTGATGGGCGTCCCCGGCCCCCGGGCCGAGTCCCTGCTGGGCTCTCTCCACGAGGCCGGCGACGACGAGGCCGCCATCATCGGCGAGATCACGGCCGCCCCCTCATCACCCGGGCCGCGCATTCGCTATCGGGCGAGCGGATTCAGCGCTTGAGGGCCGGAGCGCGGATCGGGTCTGCCAGCCGGCTTCTTCCTCAAGGCGGCGGAACCGAATCCGATCGTCGGCCCCGTGGCCGCATAGCCTGCTGCCGCGCCACTCGAAATTCCCGTTCCCCACCTCGCATCGTCTCGCCTGATCCGAACCGGCTCCGGCTCACCTCGCTTTGGCTTCGGGTTCGGGACGACGTCGGGTCGCCGCCGCGACGAGGATGACCTCTCCCCGTCGGCCGTCTCGCATTCGAAAAGAGGCGCGTGCCCCTTCGGGTCACGCGCCTCTTTTCGAGCGCGTCTCTTTTCGAGCGGGTCTCTTTTCGATCGGGTCTCTTTTCGATCGGGTCTATGCGGATTAGCGCGCGATGCCCGAGCGCTGGCTTTGGCGCTTCAACTCGAGGCGCGCGACCGTGCGCCGATGCACTTCGTCGGGGCCATCGGCCAGGCGCAGCGTGCGCATATTCGCGTAGGTGCTGGCCAGCCCGAAGTCAGAGGTGACACCGCCACCGCCGTGGGCCTGGATGGCGTCGTCGATGATCTGCAGGGCAATCACGGGGGCCTTGACCTTGATCATGGCGATCTCGGCCCGGGCCACCTTATTGCCCACGGTGTCCATCATATGCGCGGCCTTCAGGGTGAGCAGTCTCGCGCATTCGATCTCGATTCTGGCATTGGCGATGCGTTCCTCCCAGACCGAGTGCTCGTAGATCTTCTTTCCGAAAGCGACTCGACTCATCAGTCGATCGCACATCTTTTCGAGGGTTCGCTCCGCCACGCCGATGACCCGCATGCAGTGGTGGATGCGCCCCGGGCCCAGCCGCCCCTGGGCGATCTCGAAACCGCGGCCCTCGCCGAGCAGGATGTTGCTGGCCGGCACTCGCACGTCCTCGAAGAGGACCTCACCATGGCCGTGGGGGGCGCCGTCGAAACCGAAGACGGGCAGGGGTCGCACGACGGTCACGCCCGGGGCGTAACGCGGAACCAGGATCTGGCTCTGCTGTTCGTGGATGGGTCCGTCGAAGCGAGTCTTGCCCATCAGGACCAGGATCTCGCAACGGGGATCACAGATCCCGGAGGTCCACCACTTGCGGCCGTTGATCACGTACTCATCCCCATCCCGGCGGATCTCGGTCGAAATATTGGTGGCATCCGAGGAGGCTACGGCGGGCTCCGTCATGGCGAAGGCCGAGCGGATGCGTCCATCGAGCAGGGGCTCCAGCCATTCCTTGCGATGCTCATCGGTGCCGTAGCGCTCGATCACCTCCATATTGCCGGTGTCGGGTGCGGAGCAATTGAAGACTTCCGCCGCGAAGCCCACGCGACCCATGACTTCGCAGAGGGGTGCGTATTCGAGATTGGTGAGACCACCACCGCGTTCGCTATCGGGGAGGAAGAGGTTCCAGAGGCCGGCTTCCCTGGCCTTCGCCTTCAGTTCCTCCATGATCTTCGGAGTCTGCCAGCGATCCTCCTGCGCGGCGTGTTCTTCGTAATAGGCCGCCTCGATGGGATAGACGTGCTCGTCCATGAAATCCTGCAGCTTCTTCTGCAGAAATTGCGTCTTCTCATTCAGTTCGAAGTCCACTTCGCTTTCCTCCGGGATCAGATGTCGCATCGAGGGTGTCGGACCCCTCAGCTTAGCGCGATTGGCATATTGGCACATGGTATGCCAATGTATTTTATTCCGGATCGCGGGAAAGCGGAATTTTCCGATCGGATCCTCTTGAGGCTCGCTTCCGGATTCGCGCAGGGGCTCGAGCGTCCGAATGCCGGCAGCCATTCCCGAGCGGCTTCGGGCGAAATTTCCCATGAGAAGATGTGCCTGAAAGTATTCCAAGGAGGAGAGCGATATGTCCGATCTCGAGACTTTTCGAGAAGAAACCCGCAGCTGGCTCGAGGCCAACTGCCCGGCCTCCATGCGCGAGCCCGTGGAATCCCCCGATGAGATCGAATGGGGGGGGCGCTCGGCGGAAGGAAGGACGGATGATAAGAAGATCTGGCTGGATCGGATGGGGGAAAAGGGTTGGACCTGTCCCAGCTGGCCGGCGGAATACGGTGGTGGTGGCCTGAGCAAGGCCGAGGTCAAGGTTCTCCAGGAGGAGATGCACCGGATTCGGGCCAGGCCGCCGCTGACGAGTTTCGGAATTTCGATGCTGGGGCCCGTGGTACTCGAGTTCGCCACCGATGAACAGAAGCGACGGATCATTCCGGACATCGTTCGCGGCCGGATCTGGTGGTGCCAGGGCTATAGCGAGCCCGGTTCCGGATCCGATCTCGCGAGTCTCCAGACCCGCGCCGAGGATCAGGGGGATCACTACCTCGTCAACGGCCAGAAGATCTGGACCAGCTATGCGGATAAGGCGGATTGGATCTTCTGCCTGGTGCGCACGGATACGCAGGTCCCCAAGCATGACGGCATCAGCTTCCTGCTCTTCGATATGGCGAGCCCCGGGGTTTCGGTATCGCTGATCAAGCTGATCAGTGGCTCTTCGCCCTTTTGCCAGACCTTCTTCCAGGACGTGAAGGTTCCGAAGGATCAACTCGTAGGACCCCTGAATGGTGGCTGGACGATCGCCAAACGCCTGCTCCAACACGAACGCTCGATGATCGGGGGCATGGGATTGGGGCTCGGGGCCGGCAGCCGACGCGGAATGCCCGAGATCATCCGAGAGTATTGCGGTGAGGTCGATGGGCGCATCGCGGATCCGATTGTCCGGGATCGCCTGGCCCAACTGCAGATGGATCAGCGCTCTTTCGGCGCCACCACTCGGCGCGCCGCCGAGGAAGCGCGGGTGGGGGTTCCTCCCGGTCCGACTTCATCGATCTTCAAGCTCTACGGCACGGAAATGAATAAGCGCCGCCACGAATTGCTGGTCTCCGCAATGGGGGGACAGGCCTTGGGCTGGGAGGGTGAGGGCTTCAGCGAAGAGGAGTTGTCCGAAACCCGGGATTGGCTGCGGGCATTCGGCAATTCGATCGAGGGAGGTACCTCGGAGGTGCAACTGAATATCATCGCGAAGCGCGTGCTCGGGCTTCCCGACTGAGAAGAGGATCATCATGGCATTGATATTGAACGAGGAGCAGGAGCTCCTCAAGCAGACGGCCCGGGAATTCATTCAGGAAAAGAGCCCCGTCGCGGAGCTTCGGCGATTGCGCGATGAAGTCGACGCCACGGGTTTCGATTCCGCGCTCTGGAAGGAGATGGCGGAGTTGGGCTGGGCGGGAGTCGTCTATCCCGAGGAATTCGGGGGCATGGATCTCGGTTATCTCGAACTCGGCCAGCTATTCGAGGAATGCGGTCGCACGCTGGCCCCCCATCCGTTGCTCTCAACCGTGGCATTGGCCGGGGGTTGCGTTCTCGAGGGAGGCAACGAGACCCAGCGCAAGGAGATCCTGACGGCCGTGGCTTCGGGGGATCGCCTGCTGGCGCTGGCCCATCAGGAGGGCCCACATCACGATCCCCTCGCCGTGCAGACCCGCGCCGAAAGGCTGGAGGGTGGCGGCTATCGGATCGAGGGCAAGAAGGGCTTTGTTCTCGACGGACATGTGGCCGATCAACTGGTCGTGGTGACTCGAACCGCCGGTGCCGCCGGCGACAGAGAGGGACTCACGCTGCTGATCGTCGACGCCGATAGTCCGGGTCTCGAAGTGACCCGGACGTTGATGGTGGATGGCCGCAATGCGGCCAGCGTCGAATTCAAATCCGTCGAAGTGGAGGGCTCGGCGCTACTCGGCCAGGTCGATGCCGGTGCGGACGTCCTGGAGCCCGTTCTCGATCGCGCCACTGCCCTGCTGAGCGCCGAGATGCTGGGCGTGCTCAGTGAAGCCTTCGATCGAACGCTGGAATATCTGAAGACCCGAGAGCAGTTCGGGGTATTGATCGGAT
>PVBE010706429.1_pt1 | contig 12254 bp, 11 predicted proteins | sample 1631181 | NCBI WGS metagenome assembly PVBE01 (sample SAMN08397723, study PRJNA350692) | Marine metagenome, whole genome shotgun sequencing project. | isolation source: water | place: Pacific Ocean | collected 2012-04 | reverse complement strand
TCCTATCATTTCTTTGGTTGCAGCCGATGAGGCTGTCACTTTCGGCGGAGCGCACCAGAGGCGCCGAACCCTTCAAAAAAAATATTCACACTAATTTTATCAGCTCCCTTTTCTGCCGATAAACACTATGTAAGAAGTTTACAGGGAACTCAAGCAGTCCTGTCCCCTGAGGCCTTCGTGCTGAAGTGAGGATCCAGACGACTTAGTTCGGCTTATGAAAGGAGAGGAAGGCTGCCGACGACGAACACGCCAGGGCTAAAAGCAGGTGTTCCCCAATAGTTCACAACAAACGGTATAGTATTTTAATGGGTAATCTTAACTGCGCTCGGACGCAAACAAACACGCCGGAAATCCGGCAAGCTGGAGGAAGATCAATGAACAGGAGCAAAAAAGGTTTTACGTTAGTCGAGATTCTGATTGTCGTAATCATTCTCGGCATCTTGGCGGCCATCGTGGTCCCGCAGTTCACCGAGGCTTCGTCTGATGCAAAGCTCTCGAACCTGGTGACGAATCTGCAGTCGATTCGCGCTCAGCTGGAACTGTATCGCCTGCATCACAACGGCTCGTATCCCACCAACATTACTGATGGGCTGACCAAGAAGACCAAGTCTGACGGCACGGTCGACGCATCGGGCAACTACGGTCCTTACATGCAGCAGTTCCCGGCCAATCCGTTTATTGACACAGCCGCAGACGCTGTCAAGACCGACGGAGCATCAGGCTCGGGCTGGAGCTACACCGCCTCGTCAGGGTCGTTCACGGCAAACAGCACCGGACACACGACATATTAGTCAGGGACATTGTCCCGGACCAGCGGCGGCATACTTAACCGTATGTAATCGCAAGAGAACACCGCCCGGCCGGGGAGTCCCAAACTCCCCGGTCGGGTATGTCGTTTTATCAGACTCACTGAGGCAGAAATATGTTCCGCACAAAAAACACACATCGCGGGACAGTCGGTTTCACGATAACCGAGATGATCACTGTGCTGGCGATACTCGGCATTGCAAGTGCGGTGGCGATCCCCCAATTCAGCAGCAACACCGAGCAGTACGCACAAGCCGCCGCACGGGCCATCGCATACGACATGCAATACGCTCAGGATCTGGCGGTAACGTCGCAATCACCGGTAACCATGGCGATCGATTCGGGGGGAACAGGATACAGCCTGAAGAACAGTTCGGGAAACACCCTGACCCATCCGATCACCCACAAACCGTACACAGTAAGCTTTCAGGACGACCCGGGGATATCGACCTTGACTATAAGCCACAGTTTCGGCGGAGCCCTGAACGTTGTCTTTGACGCGTTCGGAACACCCAACACGAGCGGAACCATGACGATAAGCCACCAGGCCCTGAGTTCAAACGTAGTGGTTACTCTCCACGGAGCTACTGGAACCGTAACGGTCGCGACCCCCTGACAATGATTCCAACGCCCCCCTGCCGACGAACTATCTAGCCGGGGTGTTGGCTGATATCTCCTGCTCAATTTGATCGAACAGTCTCCTGGCCACTTCGCTCTTCGGATCCAATTTGACTGCCTGGCGATAGTAGCTTCTCGCCTCGTCACTGTTGCCAGACGCCGCATGGCAGCGCCCCATAAGGCACATCAGCGTAACGCTATTGGGATGCAGCATTACCGCCGGACCAAGAACACGTTCGGCATCGAGCGGTTTCTTGTCTCCCAGCAGCGAGCATCCCAACACCAGCGTGGCGTCGAGCCCGCCGGGAGCGATCTGCAGCGCTTTTCTTGCTATTCTACAGGCCGATACAGTGTCCCCGGCCGCCAGAGACGCTTGGGCGGCTTTGACCATCAACGCAGGCGATTTCGGCTTTCTCGACAGTGCTTCACCGTAGGCGACCCTCGCCTCTTTCACCCGGGAATAGGCCATATGGCAGTCGCCCAGCATGGCGTAGGTCCAGGCCGGAGCCGGCGGGGTCTTGATCGAAGTGCGAGCATCGAGGGCTTCTGCGGCCAGGGCGTACTTACCGCCTGCGAACAGCGACCTGGCAAGTTCCTGGCGCCATTGCGGATCGTCGCCATCTCGCTTCGTCAGCGCCAAATAGTGCTTGGCCGCCAGATCGTACTGCTCGGCGCACATTGCAAGTCGTCCGGCCAGTTCCAGCATAGCCGGCTTGCCTTTGTTTTCAGAAAGATAGGCTTCGACGTACTTGCTGCCTTCATCGGCCCGCCCGTTAATCGCAAGGACCTCGCCTGCGGCCATTACCGCGTCAACATTCTTGTCGTCCAGTTCGTATGACTTTTTATACGACTCGACGGATTGGCTTATGTGGCCGGTTTTCTCTTGCGCCACGCCCAAGAGATAATGAGCCTGCGATGATTCAGGCGCGAGCCCGCAGGCCTCCTGAAGCTCGGTTGTCGCCGACACGTAAGCCTCCTGCTCCATCATGATCCGCGCCAGCACCATGCGAGCGTCGACAAATTTGGGGGCCAGTTCGACGGCCTGGTCGGCTTTCTTCCTGGCTTCGGCAACTCGTCCGGCCTGCAGGTCCTGCTCCGCCATCCCGCAGAAAATCCTCGCTCGAGCCTTGCACCATCGATCGAAAGAGTCAACTTTCACCTCGCTGAGAGGCTTCATGTTGCATCCGCAGATTGCTATCGCCAGCACCGTCAGTCCAATCCGTTTGTTCATAGTCGGGCTCCATCCATGGTAGCCGTCGAGGACAAATCCTCGCGTATGCTACTTCTTATTAGGTTCGGTGGGCTTTACAGCTTCAATTTTCGCAGTTTTGCCCGAGACCTTGGGGGGCAGCACTTTGACGCGGCTGCCTTTCTTTCCGCTCATACCGGGCGGGAGAATGTAATCACGAGCCTTTCTGGGAGTCACTGTCTTGCGGAAATCCTTGCCCGACTCAAACATCAGGATTCTCTCAATGGTGTCTTTTACGGTCGACCGCCTGGCCTCTTGGGCCCAGTAGGCCTTATCGGTGAGGTTCTCACGCATCTCGATCGCCTCAGGCATCTTCGGACGCCGGCAAAGAGCCATGTCCAGATTCCAGCGGGCCTTGTCAAGACGCCCGTTCTTCAGGTGTTCCCGAGCGCAGTTCATATGCGTTTTGGCCAACCGATCGGCCGCCCACCACTGCATGCCCTTTCGAGCGCCAACCCTGAACCGCTCGACCTCGTCCTTGATATTCTTGCTGACGTTCTCGAACTCTTCCTGTTTTACGATGTGAGGAGTCATGAGCACCATGACTTCGCGGCGTTCGGTAACGTCGAGTGTCGAACCGAACAGCGTGCCAAGGTACGGGATACTTCCTACTATCGGCACCTGCGAACGCCCGTTGGTGGTGCTCTCGCGGAACAGACCGCCGATTACAATCGTGCGTCCGTCGCGAACCAGCACGTTGGAGGTAACCTCAGTCGTGGTCTCCGACGGGATAGTAAAGTTGTCGGTCACTTCAACGTCGCCGTCAGAGTCTTCGGGGTGAATCATCATCCGGATATAGCCCTCGCGGCCAATGTACGGGCGAACAACCAGCCGCGTGCCGCTTTCAAGGAACTCAATCGACTGAGTCGCAACACCATCGCTGACCACCGTAGTGACGTAACCGTCTTTACTACCAACAATTACCTCGCCCTTCTGCCTGTTGACCACCAGGAGTTTGGGATTAGCCAGCACCGTTACATCAGTGACCTGCTCAAGGGCACGCAGGAAGATCGAAATGTTGTCTGTAAGGAATCCGAAGGTAATTCCTCCGGTAACCGGGGTGAAGTCCGTGCGAACGCTCTGCACGTTGGCGAGGTTGGCGCCCGGTACATTTCTAAGTGTGCCTTCAGCCACAGTGGTCAGACCGCCCTCGGTGGAACCCTCGGTGGTGAAGTCCGTATTGGACATAACGTTGAAATTGACGCCAAGGTTGTTCCTCTCGGTCAGTTTGGCGCTGAGGATCGTAGCTTCGATAAGCACCTGCTGGGGCCTGATGTCAATATCGGCGACTATTTCACTTATACGCTTGAGATTCTCAGGGTAGTCGCTGACGACGAGCACACCGCTGGTGGCGTGGCTGTTGTCGCCGGCATCGGTGGCGCTGGCGACGATTCCCGTGGCGGGTGCGGGCGTAACCGCGATCGATCCCTCCGGAGACATAGCCGGCTTGATAAGCGTCTGGGCGTCGAAGGCGGTCACATAATCCAGACTAAACGTCTGGACCACTGTCTTTTTCGACGCTTTTTCCATCGCCGCGAGCTCTTCAAGCGTATGGATATATATGAACTTACCCTGCTTGACCGAGCCAAAGCCGCTGGATCTGAGCACCGAATCCAACGCCTCATCAAACGTCACCTTATAGAGGTTAACGGTTACGCGGCCGCTGACATCCTTAGAGGCCACGATATTCGCGTTGTACATCATGCTCAACTGCTGCAAGACAACACGAAGGTCCGCATCCTTCCATTTACCGGTGAATGTATTGTCGGCCCCAACGTTTCCGTCGGCTCCGCCGTTCTTGGCTGCAGGCGCAGCCTTGTCGTCTCCGGGTTTCGGTTGGGCCTGGGTAATACCGTCAAACAGCAGCATAGCAGCCAACCCCATACCAATAATTCCGTACTGTGTGAACCAGTTGGTCCGTTTCATCTCTACGTTCCTTGCAAGCTCGCCGGTGTTTTTCATAACATGTCCGGCGGCGAAAAGTACGTCTTCACGCGATAAGCCGTCCGCTGCAGACTACTATCCGCATACGGATACAATCATGGTCAGTTATCGGCACAACATCGATTCGGACTCCAAGGGAATCTGTTAAAAGACAAATCTGATTGATCAAAAGACAACTTTCCTCAGTCGACATGATGAATATCTGCGCCTTTAAAAACTTCGAAAAACAGGTTAATACTCGACCTGGAGACCAAGAAAGGTGATGATAGGCGCTCTATAGACACAAAAACGATGCATGCGAGATTGGAATTGACAGAATGGATTTACGCAAGATTCAACAACTGACGGAAAACAACGATGTCGACGCGGTGGAAATCGAATGGATGGAAGCCATCGAATCCGGTGAATCGCCCGATACCATGTGCGATGCGCTGAAGCTGATCGTCGAAGCCAAACAACCTGACATCGCGGTGATGCTGGCGTCCATGCTGCTTTCGAACGCTTCGGAGAACCGCGACCCGCGAGAAGCCCTGGATCTCGCACGGCGAATACTGCCCACGCTTCCGAGCAATACGGAACTCCGGGCGACGGCCGCCAAGCTGTACAAGCAAATCCATTCCCAGGTCGAACACTTCGACATGTTCATGGACGAATCCGGGCTTGAGGCCAACCAAGCTCCGCGCCGCGCTATCAGAACGCTTGACACCTGCCTGGCGTTGAGCCCGGGAACAGCGCTGGCCGGACGATACGAAAACAGCGTACTGCGAGTAGACGGATTCAATAACCTCACAGGCTGCTTCGATCTGACCGAACCGAACGGACGCCAGATAAGCCTCGAGCCCAAACCGCTGGCCGATAACTACGAACCGGTCGAAGACACTGATTTTAGAGTAATGAGGGCGTTCAAGCCTGACGAACTGGACGAAATTGTCGCCAGCGATCCGACCAGCGTAATGATCGGAATCTGCCGAATGAACTCCGGCCAGATCGAATCGCTCGAACTCAGGGACATCATAGTGCCCAAGCACCTCCCGCAGAAAAAATGGAACAGTTGGTGGACACGGGCAAAAACCGCTGTCAAGCGATCGCCGTTCCTGACCATCGAAGGTCGTAACCCGACCTTCATCACATACCATCCCGAAGGCCACTCGCTCGAACAGGAACTCGCCCCGGCGGTCGAAGCTGCAAGGGTGCCCCTGGAACTGCTCAACGTTCTCAAACAGTACGTCAGGGAACTAAAGCAGCGAAAACTCGAAGCCGACGCGAACTTTGTCTCACCTATACTCGACACTCTGGCGACCCAGGCCGATTCGTTCCGAAAACGCCGCGCCGCCGACGCCCTGACGGCCTCGCTGGCGATCGGTATCGCCCAATCACTGGGGCTCAGCGCCCCGGAAAAGCCCTATCCCTCACCGGCGGAACTGCTGGCCGAGGCCAGGGAGCCGGCCAAAGCCGTGCTGGCCCTTACCGACCATTCGCTTCGCGGCAACGCGATTAAAGCTCTGTCGGAAAGAGAAGATGCCGCCGAACAGCTCGCGGCGCTCCTGACGCTGCTGGCGGCCAATGAACTGGACCTCGTCGCAGAGAAGCTCGGCGACGCCGAACGCCAGGATGTAATCAGGCAAGCCGTTGAAAATGCGATGTCCGACCCTGTCGCCCATCCGCAGATATGCGTGTGGCTGTGGCAGGGGCCGACCAAGAGACCCGAAAACACTCCGGAACTGCTGGAACTGTTTGCCCGCCTGATGAAGATAATGCAGGAAATGCATCGCGACCCGGACCTCAACCGCACTGTTCGACGCGAAACATGCGGACAGATCCGAACCGCGCTTACCGCCGGCGGTTGCAAAACTTTCCGAAAGACCATCGTCAAGCTCGACGACGGAGTGGCCGCCACTGTCAAACGAAAGATCGAAGTCAATCACGGGCTCAGCGAAGCCTCCCGCGAAACGCTCCTCAACGTTATCAGGGATGAGTTCTACGGGTTGTTCATACAAGCCAAAGTAGCCTCATGGCTCGACGACTCGGTCATCTGGTCCACAAAAGAATCGATCGATCGGCTCGAAGCGGAACTCAAAGAACTGGTGGACATCGAACTGCCGGCCAACTCCCGGGCGATCGGAGAAGCCGCCGCCCTGGGCGATCTGAGCGAAAACGCCGAATGGCAGTACGCCGTCGAAGAGCAGCGACGCCTGAACAGCCGGGTCTCGCAGATCCAGAACGATCTGATCAGGGCCAGAGCGCTGAGCCACGGAGACGTGCCCACCAGCAGCGTAGGCATTGGGTCAAAGGTCACTGTCCGCAGGCTTTCGGATCATCAGGATACCGAACTTACCATTATGGGCCCCTGGGAAAGCAACGTGGATATGAATGTATTCAGCTATAGAACGCCTATGGCGTTGGAGTTGCTGGGCAAGGGAGTCGGCGACACGGCGACACTCAAGCTCGACGGATCGGCCCAAGAGTATTCGATCCTGAGCCTCGACGCGATCATCTGATCCGCGATCGCGCCGAGACTCCGAACCCGATGAGTTAATCCGCCCGGCGAATCGAATTTATCATGACCGGCTCGACTGGTACGTCGTCATGGAAACCGGAGCGGCCGGTGGACACCGCGCCGATCTGGTCGACCACGTCCATACCGTCTATTACGCTGCCGAACGCACAATAACCGAATCCCTGCGGCGTCTCGTTCTGGTGATTGAGAAAACTGTTGTCCACCAGGTTAACGAAAAACTGGGCGGTCGCAGAGTTCACGTCGCTGGTGCGGGCCATCGCCAGCGTGCCTCGATTGTTGAGCAGTTCGCTCGACGCCTCGTTGACCACCGGAGCTTTGGTGGCTTTCTGTTTCATGTCGACGTCCATACCGCCGCCCTGGATCATAAACTCGCTGATAACGCGATGGAAAACCAGTCCGTCGTAGAACTGATCGTCAACGTACGCCAGCACGTTTTCAATCGTCTTGGGCGCCTTGTCGGCCCACAGTTCGGCGGTTATCGTCCCCATGGACGTGTCTATTATTACGATTGGGTTGGTGGACTCTTCAGACATTTGACTTCTCCGTACTTTCAGTGTTAGCGACGACAATCAGGGTTCGACAGCATTTATTACCACAACGCCCGGCAAATGGAAAGGCCGAACGAAAACGCACCTTGCGACTATTCCAGTTCCGAACCTACCTGCTCCCACTCGGCCCACAGTTCGTCCAGGCGCTTCTGCACGACCGGATACTCCAGGCTGAGCTTCTCGACCAGCTCCATGTCTCCGCCCTCGCTGGCGGCGGATATCTCTTCGTTTATCTCCGCCAGGCGCGATTCGACGGTGTCGATCTCGCCTTCAAGCTGCTCGTGTCTGCGCTGAAGGCGCTGAACGAGATTGGCCTGTTTGCGGTCCTCGCGGCGTTTGGTCTGGCGGGCGGCTTTGTCCTTATCGGCGGTCCTGGCGACCGGGTCGCTCGTACGGCGCCGCTCTCGCCACGCCAGATACTCCCTCCATCCGCCGACTATCGAGTGCAATTGTCCGTCTTCCAGGGCCCACACGTGCGTTGCGGCGCCCTGGACAAGATAGCGATCGTGCGTAACGAATATGGACGTGCCGGCGAATCGCTGGAGCACGTCCTGCATTATCTCGCTGGAGGGAATGTCCAGGTGGTTCGTCGGTTCGTCTAGCATCAGCACGTTGGCCTGCTGGGCTACAAGCTGGGCCAGCACCACGCGGGACCGCTGCCCGCCGCTGAGTTCGGATATCTTCTTGAGCCCGTCGTCTCCGCTGAGAAGCAATGCCCCCAGCAGCGATCTGGCCCGTTCGTAAGTGCATCGCCCGGTCGACACAACCGCGTCAAGGGCCGTGCTTTCAGGCTCCAGAGACGCGTGCGTCTGAGACAGGTATCCCATCTCGACGTTAGCGCCCGTGCGGATCTTGCCAGCCAACCGAGGCAGCTCGCCCAGGATCGTTCGGACCAGCGTGGTCTTGCCGGTACCGTTCCCGCCTAGAATCGCAATCCGCTGGCCGCGTTCCACATTCAGCTCCACTTCCGTCAGCAGCGGCTGGCTTTCGTCATAACCAACGGCCAATTCCTCAGACCGCAGAACAATATCTCCGCTCCGCACCGGGGCCTTTAGTTCCAGACTTATCGACTGGTGGTCTTGCGGTTCGGGGATCGCCTCATCACGAATGAAACGCTCCAGGCGCGAGCGGCGGCCCTGGGCTTCTTTGGTTCGCTGCCCGGCGAGGTGTATTCGAATGAACTCCTGGGTCTTGGCGATATAGGCCTGCTGGGCCTCCCACAGACGCCTGCGTTCGAGATATCGTTCGGCCCGGAGCGTTAAGTACTTGCTGTACGAGCCGCGGTACTTCTCCAACGCTCCGAACGCGACTTCCCACGTTTGGGTTGTCACATTATCCAACAGATACCGGTCGTGCGAGACCACCACCAACGCCCCGCGAAAGGAACCCAGCCACCCTTCCAGCCACTCCACTGTCTCCAGGTCCAGGTGGTTGGTCGGCTCATCGAGCATCAACACGTCCGGGGCGCCCAAAAGCAGCTTGGCCAGATACGCCCGGGTTCGCTGCCCGCCGCTGAGCTTAGACAGCGGGCGGTCCCACATATCCTTGTCAAATCCCAGCCCGGTGAGCACCTGCTCGATCCGGCTGGCGTAGTCGTAACCGCCCCGGTCCTCGAACTCGTGCTGCATCTTCCCGTACCGCTCGACGGCGTCTTCGTCATCGGACATCCGGGCGGCGAGCCCCTCCAACTCGCTCTCCATCCTCCGCAGATCGGAAAACGCCTCCAGCATAGCATCGTAAATCGTACTGCCCGAAAGAGCCGGCGGGTCCTGTGGAAGATACCCGATCTTCAGCCCCACACTGTGGTGGATATGCCCGCTTAGAGGCTCCATGAGACGACCGATAATACGCAGCAAGGTCGACTTGCCCGCCCCGTTGGGACCTACCAGACCAATACGGTCCGACTCCCCCACCCTCAGCGACACGTGTCTGAGGACCTCCACCGCCGCGTAGGCGTGAGTTACTTTTTCCAGTGCGATCAGCGACATCTTATATATTGTTCCCGGTGCAGTTCGATAAACTCTATTCCGTCGAGCCCCAAAGCATAGACCACCGCCGCCCATAAGTCCATTCATCCTGCCGCCCAGCGCCGAATCAACCGCACAAAAGTGTGTCCAGACCCTGTCCAGTTCATTAACGAAGTGTATTAATCGCCACAAAATACAATTTTTCCATCTCTTTAATACTGTATTCATCGTCACTTACATCTACAGGTCAAGTTTTTGTGCATTCTAGCCGAAAATATAGTTGATAACTCAACTGTTGTTGTTACTATTACATTGAAAGATGTTTCTTACCGCCTGCATGATAACACGGAGACAATCATGAACGGTGACCCGCGAATTGACTTACCGCTGTCCCAACCTGACAAGCAACACGAGGCGATCGTGAGCTTCTGGTGGACTTCGGCGATGTTGAAGAAGGTTTCACGACGTTTCTTTCGCGAGAACTATTCGTCCGAGGCCCACTTCAACCTGCTGATCACGCTGGCCAGGTCTGACGGGCCCATGACACAGAACGAGCTGTCGCAGAAATTGCTGGTCGACAAGTCCAACGTCACCGGCCTGCTCGACAAGCTCGAGGCCCTGTCGCAGATCCAACGCAACAAGGTTCCCGGCGATCGACGCAGTTATCACATAACGCTGACCGACACCGGGCGGGAGTTTGTCGAAGGCCTCGACGTTCTCTACTCCGACATGGTCCGCCAGGTGATGAGCGACTTTACAGAAGAAGAATGCCAGCAACTGGTCAGCCTGACCAGGAAGCTGCGAATCTCACTGATAGAACACGCGACGTAAAGCAACCGGCGATCACACTGCCGGAATAAGACGCCTCCCCTTGGCTTCGAATGACGTGCGTTCGTTGGCTTGCGATGGGATGCCTGATTCGCGGTCGTTACGACAACGGCATAGCCGTACTTGACGGACAGGCCAATCGATTTACGCACCCGACCGATACACAGTTGATCTCCGAAATGCGTCAGAAGCTTGCGGACAAACAGGACAGGACGCAACGTTACGCTACGTATGTGCTCAAGCGGTTGGCGTTGCTTGAAGAGGAGAACGTCCGGCTGAAGAAGCTGGTGGCTGACCTGTCGTTGGACAAGCAGATCCTGGTCGAGGCGTTAGACGTTGCAAAAAACCTCTGAGCCCGTCGCGGCGGCGGGAGATTGTCCCGCAGGTCCGGCAACGGCTGGGCTGTTCGCAACGTCGGGCGTGCAAGGCGACCGGTACGGTTCGATCTTCGCAGCGGTATCGGCCGCGGCGTGCGGATCGCGACCGGGCGTTGGTCGCGGCGATATACGAGCAAGTGGCCAAACATCCGCGACACGGTTATCGGTTGATCACCGACGCGTTGCGTCGCGAGGGCTGGTCGGTCAACGCCAAGCGGGTGTATCGGCTTTGGCGTCGCGAAGGTCTTAAGGTGGCCCGAAAAGCCCGTAAACAAAGGTCCGGCGGCGGATCGGCCAACAGCGTCAAGAACCGGCCGTCCGGGCATATTAACGATGTGTGGGCGATGGATTTCATTCATGACTCCACGGCGTCTGGCGGATCGTTGAAGATGCTGGTGATCGAAGACGAGTACACGCGTGAGTGCCTGGCGTTAGAAGTTGGCGGCGGGCGTTTTGGCGGCGATCGGGTTGCCGAGGTGCTGAGCGAACTGTTCGTGATTCGCGGTGTGCCTGTTGGTATCCGCAGCGACAACGGCAAGGAATTTACGGGTGTGATTGTCAGCAAGCTGCTGAAGGCCGCCTGTGTCGAACCGCTGCTGGTGGAGCCGGGTTGTCCTTGGGAGAACGGCGTGGTGGAATCGCTGAACTCGATCCTGCGTGACGAACTGTTGAATACGGAATTGTTCTCGACGGTGAAATCCGCCAGGAACATGGCCACGGCCTGGCGGTTGGAGTACAATCACCGTCGCGGCCACGGAGCCTTGGGTTACGAAACCCCGGCGGAATTCGCCGCCCGCTGCCGGCCTGCTCCGGGCTCCGCTGCGCTCCGCCCTACGCAGCCCGGCAGCGGAACGAATGACAAGGTAATGGTTCTCTCATAACAACTGGACCGAAGAACCGGGGCAAGCCAGCCCCGCCAGGCCGACTGGCTGACACTCATACGATCTTCGCGAGCACTACAAGGCGTATCGCCCTAATCCACAGCATTTTACACATCCATATGACCAGTTAATACAAGCACATCATTAATCAATAAGACTGTCTCGCTTCTGGAAGCTGTATACCCGGCGCCAAGTTCGAAACACGGCGGCAGGCAACTCGCACATCTCACAAAACAACCTGTTTAATAGAACAATGCACTCAACAACATGGCGAACCGGGCCGGCAGATTCACCGCCCAGGCCAACACGTTGGTATCCCCGCATCCCCAACGCCTAACAGCCTACTAATACAAAACTTATGCAATCCCCATAAATCACCTACAAAAAGTATGAAATAAAATCTGTTTTATGTTGACATCTAGTACTTCTTTTATATAATATAAATTAGACGGTACTAATAGGCGCCGTGAATGTGACGGTGAGAAATGAATAGTGAGTTCGGGAAAAGATGGTTCGG